>OHAU01000079.1_pt1 | contig 121619 bp, 95 predicted proteins | sample 1577181 | NCBI WGS metagenome assembly OHAU01 (sample SAMEA3541472, study PRJEB24748) | human gut metagenome | biome: human gut; feature: human-associated habitat; material: faeces | place: China | collected 2012
TCTCAACAGCCCGCCCGGCGAAATTGTAGTACCGGTGAAGATGCCGGTTTCCCGCAACTAGACGGAAAGACCCCATGGAGCTTCACTGTAGCTTGATATTGGATCTCGGTATTCCATGTACAGGATAGGTGGGAGGCTAGGAAGCGAGCGCGCCAGCGTTCGTGGAGCCAACCTTGGGATACCACTCTTGGGATATTGGGATTCTAACCTGCGACCATGAATCTGGTCGGGGGACACTGTCAGGTGGGCAGTTTGACTGGGGCGGTCGCCTCCAAAAGAGTAACGGAGGCGCTCAAAGGTTCGTTCAGCACGGATGGAAATCGTGCACTGAGTGTAAACGCATAAACGAGCCTAACTGCGAGAATGACGGTTCGAGCAGTAACGAAAGTTGGAGTTAGTGATCCGGCGGTATGTGAATGGAAATGCCGTCGCTCAACGGATAAAAGCTACCCTGGGGATAACAGGCTGATCTCCCCCAAGAGTCCACATCGACGGGGAGGTTTGGCACCTCGATGTCGGCTCATCGCATCCTGGGGCTGTATTCGGTCCCAAGGGTTTGGCTGTTCGCCAATTAAAGCGGTACGCGAGCTGGGTTCAGAACGTCGTGAGACAGTTCGGTCCCTATCTGTTGCGGGCGCAGGAATATTGAGAGGAGCTGTCCTTAGTACGAGAGGACCGGGATGGACGTACCGCTGGTGCACCAGTTGTTCTGCCAAGGGCATAGCTGGGTAGCTAAGTACGGACGAGATAAACGCTGAAGGCATCTAAGCGTGAAACTCCCCTCGAGATAAGTGTTCCCATCCTTCGGGAGTAAGGCCCCTTGTAGACTACAAGGTTGATAGGTCAGGAGTGGAAGTGCAGTAATGTATGGAGCGGACTGATACTAATAGGCCGAGGGCTTGACCTTAAATGTTAGGTAACCTCGAAAGATAGCTTGCGAGTAGGATTGTTCAGTTTTGAGGGTGTAAATCTTCAAAAGTAGGTGTTAATGGTGACGAGGGTACACCTGTTCCCATTCCGAACACAGTAGTTAAGCTCGTTTACGGTGACAATACTTGGCTGGCGACGGCCCGGGAAGATAACTCAACGCCTACATCTAAGCAGCAACGAAAGTTGCTGCTTTTTCTTTTGCATAAAATGCAGGAGAATCTTTTCTTTTTCCCGATTTTCCTGTACAATAGAACTATCGAAAAATTTTTCGCCTGCTGTCGAAAAATCCACTGTTTCGTCGGCAGACCGATCAACGGAGGGAGAAATGTTATGTCGATTCAGGAAAACTGCCGTGTTGTAGAAAATACACGGCTGGGCGAGGGTCTGTATCTGATGGTGCTGGACGCGCCGGAAATCGTTAAACTGACGCAGTGCGGCCAGTTCGTCCACATTGCATGCGGTGAGGGTCATCTGCTGCGCCGCCCGATTTCGATCTGCACCTGGCAGGGCAGCCATCTGCGCATTGTTTTTCAGGTGAAGGGCGACGGCACGAAGTGGCTGAGCGAACGCAAGGTCGGCGATGTGCTCGACGTGCTTGGACCGCTCGGACACGGCTTTGACGTACAGGCACTGGGTGACCGCCCAATCTTTATCGGCGGCGGCATTGGCGTACCGCCGATGCTTGGATGTGTTCGCACGGCAGTAGAAAAGGGTGCACAGCCTGCCGCAATCCTCGGTTTCCGCAACAAGGGTGCGGTGATCCTTGAGGGCGACTTCCGTGATGAATGCGAGACCTTTGTCACCACCGACGACGGCACCTACGCGCGTCACGGCTTTGTCACCGATGTGCTGAAGGAGCAGGTGGCAGCTGCGACCGGCGTGGCTGCCTGCGGTCCGAAGCCTATGCTGAAGGCGATTGCGGCGATTGCAAAGGAAGCCGGCGTGCCCTGTCAGGTTTCGATGGAGGAGCGCATGGGCTGCGGCATCGGTGCCTGTCTGGTATGCGCGTGCGCGCTCAAGTCGGAAAACGGCGAAACCCGTTACGGTCATGTCTGCAAGGACGGTCCGGTGTTCAATGCTGAGGAGGTCGAGTGGTAATGGCAGATTTAAGAGTGAACTTTTGCGGTGTTGAGCTGAAAAACCCGATCACGACCGCATCCGGCACCTTTGGTTTCGGCCATGAGTACGGCGAATTTTTCGACCTGTCCCAGCTTGGCGGCATCGGCGTGAAGGGTCTGACACCGACCGAGCGTCTCGGCAATCCGGCGCCGCGCATCGCGGAGACCCCGCAGGGTATTCTCAACTGTGTCGGTCTGCAGAACCCGGGCATTGACCGTTTCATCGAGGAGCAGATTCCGTTCCTGCGCCGGTACGACACCAAAATCATCGCCAACGTCTCCGGCAACACGGTCGAGGAGTACGAGGGCATGGTCGAGAAGATTTCGGACGCGGATGTTGACCTCATCGAGATGAACATCTCCTGCCCAAACGTAAAATGCGGCGGCATGGCATTCGGCACCCAGCCGAAGATGGTCGAGGAGGTTGTTTCGGCAGCCAAGGCCAAGGCGAAGAAGCCGCTGATTGTCAAGCTGTCCCCGAATGTCACCGATATTGCGGAGATTGCACGCGCGGCGGAGTCCGCAGGTGCGGACGCGCTTTCGCTCATCAATACACTGCTCGGTATGCGCATTGATATCGAAAAGCGCAAGCCGATCCTGTCCAACGTAATGGGCGGTCTGTCCGGTCCGGCAGTGTTCCCGGTTGCGGTTCGCATGGTATATCAGGTGCGTAAGGCGGTTTCCGTGCCGATTCTCGGCATGGGCGGCATCCGAACCGGACGTGATATTGTCGAAATGATGCTTGCGGGCGCAGACGCGGTTGCCATGGGTACGGTGATGTTCAACGACCCGACCGCTCCGGTCAAGGCGCTTGCCGAGCTGAACGAGTGGCTGGATGCACACGGCGTGAAGTCTGTCACCGAGCTGTCCGGCGCGGTTGAGGTAGGCTGATGAGAACCACGGTCTACATCATCCGTCACGCTGAGGCAGAGGGCAATGTATACCGCCGGTGTCATGGTCAGTACAACGCGCTGCTGACCACGCGGGCGTACAAGCAGCTGCCGTATCTGGCAAAGCGGTTTGAGAATGTGCCGCTCGCGGCGGTTTACTCGTCCGACCTGTTCCGCGCACGCGTAACGGCGCAGGCTGTGGCGGAGCCGCACCATCTCTCGGTGGAGACCCGACCGGTGCTGCGCGAGATTGATATGGGAGACTGGGAGGACATTCCGTGGGCCGAGCTGCCGCACACATGGCCTGAGCAGTACGCGCTGTGGTGTGCCCGTCCGTGGGAAGCAGCGCCGCCGCACGGCGAGACGGTCATGCAGGCCGGTCAGCGCATGCTGGACGGCGTGCGCGCGATTGTGCGCGAAAATGAGGGCAAAGAGGTCGCAGTAGTGACGCACGGCAGTGCGATTCGCGGCATGCTGACGATTGCACACGGTTTTGCACCCGAACAGATGGGCGAAATCGGCTGGGGTGACAACACCTGTGTTGCCAAGCTGGAATTTGACGAAAACGGCAATATCGACGTGGTTTACGAGAATGATGCCTCGCATTTGCCGCAGGAATACTCCACGTTTGCGTCCATTGGCTGGACGAATACCAAGGGTATTCCGGCGTCGCCGCAGATCTGGTTTCGCCGCGCTGACCCAAAGAATCCACAGGATGTGGATAAAATTGTGGGATTCATGCGCGAGCTGCACAAGAATGCCTACGGCACGGATGCAAACCTCGATCCGGATGCGCTCATCCGCGATGTAGAGCGGGCACAGAAGGTTTCGCCGCGGGCGTGTACCTTCGGCTGTCTGGAAGGCGGGGAAGAGACCGCGCTCGTTTACCTGAAAACCTGGTGGGAGGAGCAGCCGGAGATCGGTCTGGTCGGCGGCTTCTGCATTGCCGGTGACTACCGCGGCTGCGGTCTGAGCGGACAGATTCTCGGTCAGGCCATCAGCGTGTACCGTGCGCTCGGCAAGCGCGAGCTGTGTGCTCGTGTTGCCGAGAAAAACATGCGTGCACAGGGTTTTTATCATAAATTCGGTTTTCTGCAGCGCGGCGAGTACCGCGATGAGAACGGACTGCATTATCAGATGATAAAGCCGATTTCGGTCGAATAAATAGGAAAAGCGCTCTGTTTTTGGCAGAGCGCTTTTGATTTTACAGCTTGAGCAGAACCGCACTGTATCGCGGCAGTGCAACCGTACACAGATCATCCTTGCGGGAGACGGCAAGTGTCTCTCCGGTGCCGCCGAACTCTGCGGCATTGCTGTCAAGCAGAATCGTAAACTTCGGCAGGGAAGCGGTAAATTTCTGTTCGCTGTCCGCGAAATTGCACAGGGCGAGCAGCGTTTCTCCATTTGCGCGGCGCTCCATGCCGAATACGCAGGGGGCATCCGCATGATTTTTTGCCCACCGGAAATTATCCGGCGCATAATCTGCGTGCAGCGCGGGATTCTCCACATAAGTTTTACACAGGCTGTGGAAAAAACGGTGGAACGGACGCTCGGCCAGTGCCCAGTCCAGCGTACCGGCTTCGCTCCATTCGTACAGCTGACCCAGCTCGTTACCCATGAAATTCAGCTTTTTACCCGGATGTGTGAACATATAGAGGTACATCACGCGCGCCTGCGCATACTTGTCGCATTCGTCCGCGCCCCACATTTTCTGCACGATTGCCGCCTTGCCGTGCACAACCTCGTCGTGCGAGAGCGGCAGCAGATAGTGCTCGTTGAAAAAATAGTGCATCGACCAGAGAAGCTTGCCATGATCGCGCGGACGCAGATCCGGCTGGGTCTGACAGAACTCGAGCGTGTCGTGCATCCAGCCGAGATCCCACTTGTAGTCGAAGCCCAAGCCGCCCTCGTCCACCGGACGGGTGACACCGGGATAGGCAGTCGAGTCCTCAGCGATGAGGAGAGCCGAGGGATGGCGGGCTTTGAGACCGCGGTTCATATTTTTAAGGAAGTCGAGCGTGTCGCCGTTGACGCCGCGTGCGGGATCGCCCTGCCAGTAGATCAGGCGCGAGACCGCATCCATGCGCAGACCGTCAAAATGAAACTCAGTGAGCCAGTAATCGGCTGCAGACTGCAGAAAACAGCGTACTTCCCGTCTGGAATGAATGAAATTGTAACTGCCCCATTCGCTTTCACCGACCGCGCTGTGCGGGTACTCGTACAGGTGCGTGCCGTCGTATTTCGCCAGACCGTAGGAGTCCACGGCAAAGTGTACCGGTACAAAATCCATGATCGCACCGATACCGGCATGATGCAGCTTGTCAATCAGCAGTTTCAGCTGCGCCGGCGTGCCGTAGCGCGAGGTCGGGGCAAAAAATCCGGTGTTCTGGTAGCCCCAGGAGCCGTCAAACGGGTGCTCGGACAGCGGCAGAAACTCCACATGCGTGTAGCCGTTTTCCTGCAGATAGGGAATCAATCGGCGGGCGATTTCATCGTAGGTGTACCAGCCGTTCGCGTCGTCCGGATTGCGCATCCACGAGCCGAGGTGCATCTCGTAGATGCTCAGCGGTGCGTCCGGCGAAGCCGTGCGGTCAGCCATCCACGCCTCGTCTGTGAAGCGGTACTCGTCAAGGTCGGTGATAATCGAGCAGCAGGCAGGCCGCAGCTCCATGGCAAAGCCGTAGGGATCGCAGTGCTCGGTGACAGAGCCGTCCGGGCCGTAGATGCGGTATTTGTAAAACTGGCCTGCGCAGGCGTCCGGCACAGAGACCGACCAGAAGCCGCTGCGGCCGTCCTGTACCAGATCAGTTTCGGTCCAGCCGTTGCACGCGCCGGTCAGCGTAATGCGGCTGGCATTGGGCGCAAAGGTACGGAAAACGACAGCGTTTTGCTCTATGTGAGCGCCAAACCAGCGGTAGGCGTCAAAAATTTCTCCTGTGAAGAATTGGTGCTGATTCATGGAAGCACTTCCTTTCTTTTTCCCCTAACGGGGGATGGTCGCTTGTGAAGCGAGCGGAATCTTGCCTACGCGGCAGGCGCACCGTACCCACGGTGAGGGGCACAAGGATGGACACCAAGGTTTCCACCCTTGTGAATCCCGTTTCCTTTGGGGAGGGCACGGTGGCTGTTCAGAACTGAGACTATAGAGGAACGGCCATACTGCTCATCTTCCGTAGGGGCGGCCAGTGGCCGCCCATTTCGCAACCGAAGATGCTCAAGCTGTTTTCATACTGCTACACAGACGGTTTACTCTACGCTGGGTGCGGCATAACAGTGCCGCACAAATCTTTTGCGGGTTATTATAGACAGCACCTGCGCAGATAAATTGTACCGAATACCTAAATCCGCAGGTGCCTTCCGTTACAACGTGCCAAAGGGTTGCGCGACACGAGTATCCCCCAGGGGACCTTCTCTTGCCCTTCGGGCAATTCACCTTGTGCCCCCGCCGGACAGGCGACACCACCGCTGGAGTCAGCGGAACTGGCATATTCATACATCCAGTATAGAATACATCCACGTTAAACGCAACCGTCAAAACTGTACAAAGTGTCCGTTAAATAAAAATGAACCGGCCCGCCGCTTCGCGGCTCTTATACTCGGGTGCGTCAAAGGACGCGGATTTCACCCAAAATAAAATGAACCGAATCCGGAGTGGCTGCTCTTATATACAGACGCACCCAGGGAAAGGATAGAAAGTTATGAACGATAAAGAGCTTGTCAGCCGCATGCAGTACGGCGATATGCAGGCGTTCGACGAGCTGTACGAGCGCTACAAGGACGATGCATATCGCCTTGCGTGCCTGATCACCGGCAGCAGGACGGACGGCGAGGATCTGGCGCAGGAGGCCTTTGTCACCTGTGCACAGTCCATCAAATCCCTGCGGGACGGCAGCAAATTCCGGCCGTGGCTGCTCAGAACGCTGTCGCGCGCGGCATGGAAGTACTGCCGCAAAGCCAAACGGGAAACGCCGGTATCCGAATTTTTCGATGCAGGTGAGAGCGAAAGCGCACTGTCCGCCGTGCTGCGGACGGATGAGCAGCGCCGTCTGTACGCCGCCCTCGACACACTGGACGAAAAACGCCGCGTGACCGTGGTGCTGTATTACTTCGATGATCGCTCGGTGCGTGAGATCGCGCAGGCGACCGGCGTGACCGAGGGAACGGTGAAATCCCGCCTTTTTTCCGCTCGCCGCCATCTGCGGCAGGCGCTGACCGAAGAACGGAAGCCGAAGGAGGCTGCAAATCATGGATGAAATCAAAATGGAACGCGAAATCAAGGAAATGCTGCATCAGTGTGCAGATGAGCTGCATGCACCGGATTCGATGCAGACGCGCGTCAAATTCGCACTGAACAATGCACCGGCACGCAAGCGTCATCTGTGGAGCAAACGCTTTGTGGCGGTTGCCGCTGTCGCTGCGATTGCGGTGACCGGCGCATTCGCCGCCGGCGGCATGGGCGGCATTTTCAGTAAGGGCTGGTCTGACCAGCGGCTGGATCTGTCGAGCACGCAGGCGCATCTGGCGGATGCCGGTGTAGCACTCACGCTGCCGGACAAGATTGGCGAGTATACGTTCAGCTACGGATCTGATGTGGATACCACCGCACGGAATGATGTAGGTGAAACGGAGAAAATCGCTGAGGTGGATGCAACCTACACGAAGGATGGCGCGGAGCTGCATCTGTCCGCACACAAGAGCTACACCGTGTTCACCGAGGACGAGATGGAGAATCCGGTTCCGGCAACGACTGCCGAGGTAAACGGCGTTACGCTGACCTATCGCGATGCGCACTACCGCTTCGTACCGGACGACTACGAGAAGTCCGACGAGGAAAAGCAGCAGGAGAAGAACGGCGAACTCGTTATCAGCTATTATGGCTCGGACGAGGTGGAGGATAAGATGTTCCAGTCCGTACTCTGGGAGCAGGACGGCGCAACGTACCTTATCAGCGGCTTTGATACCGGTCTGGATGCACAGACCATGTTCGATATGGCAGCTGAGCTTGTAAAGTAAATCACAGCAGACGAAATTTTACGAAAAAAGCATCGGAAACGCAGTTTCCGATGCTTTTTTATGCTTAGGGGATGGTTTACTCTACCGAAATGATGTAGTAGTAAACCGGCTGACCGCCGTCGATGACGTTGATCTCCATCTCCTTATTTTCCTTGTGAAGCAGGTTCTCGACCTCAGCGGCCTGCTCCTCGGTAACGCCTTCGCCGAAGATAACGGTTGCAAACGCGCTGTCGTCGGATACCATCTCGCGCGCTAGCTTCTTGATGACCGAGGTTTCCTTGCCGTTGGCGCACAGCTTACCCTCGCACAGCGACAGATACTCACCCTGCTTGATCTTCTTGCCGTCAAACTCGCTGTCGCGGGCCGCGTAAGTCACCTGACCGCTGCGGACGTGCTTTGTCGCGTCCAGCATAGCAAGCGCCAGCTCGCTGTCCTGCTCGGCTTCCGGATCGACCGCCAGCATGGCCGAAATACCCTGCGGGATGGTCTTGGTCGGCACGACGATCACCTTTTTCTCCTCGGAGAGATGAACCGCCTGCTCGGCAGCCATGATGATGTTCTTGTTGTTCGGCAGCACGAAAACGATCTCTGCCGGAACGGCATCGACAGCATGCAGAATATCGTCGGTGGACGGGTTCATGGTCTGTCCGCCCTGTACGACAACGTCCGCGCCGAGGTCGGTAAACAGGGTTTTGAGACCCTCACCGGCAGCAACGGCTACAAAGCCAAACTTCTTCTCTGCCGGAACGATCACGCGCTCCTTGGGCGCGTCTGCCGTGCCCTCAATTACCTTGGCGGTGTGCTGCTCGCGCATGTTTTCGATCTTAACGGTCAGCAGCGGGCCGAATTTCAGGCCCTCCTCGAGCGCCTTGTTCGGCTGGTCGGTGTGAACGTGTACCTTGACGATATCATCATCCTCAACAACAACCAGCGAATCGCCGATTTCGTTCAGAATGGAGCGCAGACGAGCAACATTTCGTGCCTTGTCCTTGCGGGATGCGATGAACTCGGTGCAGTAGGTGAAGGTGATGTCCTCGTCGTTGATCGCAGCAAAGTCTGCGGTGGACTTGGTCGGCTCTGCCGCAACAGCACGTTCCTTGTGGATGCCGCGCAGCGCGTCCAGCATGCCCTCGAAGATGGTGATAAAGCCGAAGCCGCCGGCGTCAACCACGCCTGCCTTTTCGAGCACCGGATTCTGGTGAACGGTCTCCTCGAGTGCGGTATGGCCCTGCTCGAGGATCGCTGCCAGAACCTGCTCTGCGGTGAGCGTCGGCTCGGCCTGACACAGCTCGACCGCGTGCTGTGCCGCAACGCGCGATACGGTCAGGATGGTGCCCTCAGCGGGCTTCATAACCGCCTTGTAGGCGGTGTCTACGCCTTCGCGCAGCGCAAGCGCGAGGGTGCGGCCGTCAGCCTCCTCGGTCTCGCGCAGCTTTTTCGCCATGCCGCGGAACAGCAGCGACAGGATAACACCCGAGTTGCCGCGCGCGCCGCGCAGCAGCGCGGAAGCGGTCGCATCCGCCGCTTTGGCGAGGGTCGGCTCAGCGAGCTTTTCCATCTCAGCCATCGCGGAACCCATCGTCATGGACATATTCGTGCCAGTATCGCCGTCCGGCACCGGGAATACGTTCAGTTCGTTTGCCTGTTCCTTCTTTTCGGCAATGGCGAGTGCGCCCTCGATCACCATGGACCGGTACAGCGCACCGTTGATTTTCTGATCTGCCATTTAATTTAATCTCTCCCTAAAAGTAACCGCGCAGTTGCGCGTAATAAGATTTCGGTTTGCTTGCAAACCGTAACCGCATAGCAGGATTTCCTTAGGGCAATCCGAGCCATTGGTCCCGTCCGCAGACGTCCGCGGTTGTACCGCGGTATTCAAACAGCGGCGTTATGCCGCAACAAAACCCGCGACATGAGCGTGGGTTTTGTTACTCCGACTCAGCGCCCTTGGGGCGCGTCGTTCGGGTATCGGAAGTCAGTTTCTACGGAACTGATTTCCGTATATAGGGGACTTGCGAAGTCCCCTATAGGTGTCAGTCCGCCTTAATACTCTCTACATAGATATCGACGTTCTTCACGTCCACACCGGTCAGACGCTCAACATTGTAGCGTACCTCGCCGATGATAGAGCGGCAGACGGTGGCAATATTCACACCGTGCTCGACTGCAATGTGCAGGTCGATGTTGACACCGCCGTCCACAGCCTCGGTGACCTTTACGCCGCGCGACTGGTTTTCCAGTCCGAGCAGGTGCGCCAGTCCGTCCGACATGGAGCGGATGGTCATGCCTTTGACACCGAAGCAGGAGGATGCTGCGTAACCGGCAATGCCGGCCAGCACCTCGTTGGTAATGTCGATATATCCGAGATCGGTCTTGATGGTCATATAAAAACCTCCCTGCGAGTTAGGGGTGCAGAATGCGGGTCCCCTTGCAATAATCAATACTTTTGCTGTTTATATGATATAACAAAATCATGTAAAATACAAGCAATGCGGTGATGAAACTGCGTTACTTTTTCAACACGGCGGCAGAAAACCGGATAAATTGAAGAATAGTGTCGATTAACGCGGAAAATTCGTGCAGGTTAATACAAACAAATGTTTGCTTATTGCAGCGGATTGCGGTATAATAAGGATAAAATTACGAACGTATGTTCCGACGGAAACAGCAAGGAGTGCCGAAAATGAAGAAGATTTCCGCCAAACAACAGCAGATACTGGATTATATAAGCAGTTATTCCCTTGAACACGGCTATCCGCCTTCGGTGCGCGAGATTGGTGCAGAGATGGGACTGCGGTCGCCGTCCACCGTGCATGCGCACCTGAAAAAGCTGCAGGAGGCCGGTTATCTGGAGCCGAATGAGCATAAATCGCGTGCGCTGACGCCGGTCAGCGGCCCTTCCATGGTGCCGCGCGTGCCGATTCTGGGCCGCGTCACCGCCGGTATGCCGATCCTCGCGGTGGAGGAGTATATCGGCTATGTGCCGTTCGAGCCGGCAGCGGGCGGCGGCGAGTATTACGCGCTGCGCATTCGCGGCGATTCGATGATCGGCGTGGGCATTATGGATGATGATCTGGTCATTATCCGGCAGGATGTGCAGGCGCGCAACGGCGACATCGTAATCGCGCTGCTCGAGGATGAGGCCACCTGCAAGACGCTCAACATCACGCCGGACGGTGTATGGCTCATGCCGGAGAATCCGGCGTATCCGCCGATCAACGGCACCGGGTGCCAGATTTTAGGCGTGGTGAAGGCGGTTTACCGCGAGTATTAAGAGCAGCCTTTTTCAGCATCGGCTGAGCGAGGAGTGCGCTGACGCCGCGCGGGCGCACAAGAGGGTAGACAACCTACGGTTTTCCACCCTCTTGTGAATCACCCCTTTCCCCTTGGAGGGTCTGGCGCAGATTGCCGACATGTGACCGCTCCGAAAAAAGGGAACGGCAGAGGAGTTTTTCTACCGTAGGGGAGCACAGTGTGCTCCCATGTCGAGACATATTCGCAGTGTCGGATACTGTTCTGCTACACAGGCGGTTTACTCTGCGCAGGGCGCGACATACCCGTGTCGCGCAACTCTTTAACGCGTTATACCGCGTGGCACCTGCGAATTAGGCGATTGGTACAATTTATCTTCGTAGGTGCTGTCTATCATAACGCGCTCACGAATTGCGCGGCACTGTTATGCCGCGCTTGCGTGGATTTAACCGTATGTGTAGCAGTCGGGTATCTGACCCTGCGAACAGGTTTCGAAAGACACGGAAGAAAAAATCCTCTGTCGTACTCTTATTTTCGAAGCTGTCGCCGGTCTCTGGTCTGCGTCAGGCTATCAAATAAGGGAAAGGTAGGAGTCCAAAGAGGAAGGGCACTCATTTAATCCGCGCACGGCGCGGGAACAATGTTTAGCAGCCTACGGGCAAACCGCAGGCGTCCCTTCCTTTTTGTCCCCGCCGCGGACGCGGCAGTCTCCCGCGCTCCGCAGAGCGCAGCTCCTTCGCTGAGGTTCAGCGAAAAACGCTCCGCCCGTTAGGGCGAACCGCCTGCGCGGTTCGTGCGCCCCGGTCAATCGGTGCAGAAAAAGGGTGCCGCCCAGAATGGTCGAACCGCCTGCGCGGTTCGTGCGCCCCGTAAAGCGGGTGCTTTGTAAATCAAAATTCCCAAAGGAGAGTCCACATGCCATCGGTTGATGACAGCATCCAGTTCGTCAGGGGCATCGGCCCGAAAAAGGCGAAGCTGCTCGAAAAACTGCATATACGCACGCTGCGTGACGCGCTCGAGACCTACCCGCGCGACTATGAGGACCGCACCCACATCACGCCGATTGCGGAAATCGACATGGAGGACAAGTATGCTGTGCGCGCTGTGGTCGGCACCGAACCCAAGGTCAACCGTATCCGCAAGGGCCTGACGTTGGTCAAGTGTACGATTTACGATGAAACCGGCACGCTGAACGTCACCTATTTCAACAATCCGTATGCTGCGGCGCAGCTCCATGTGGGACAGGAGTATGTGTTCTACGGCAAGGTACAGGGCTATGGACGCGGCCGCACAATGGTTTCCCCGCAGTCCGAGAAGGTCGCACCGGACGCCGACCACCCGGGACGCATCGTGCCGGTCTATCCGCTGACAGCGGGACTGACCCAGCGCGATCTTGAGCGTGTAACCGCTGCCGCGCTCGACACGCTGACCGGTGAATGGCCCGATCCGCTGCCCGAACTTTTGCAGGCGAAATACCGCCTGTCGGACGCAGTAGACGCACTTTCTGCAATTCACCGACCGAAAACCAAGGACGATGTGGCGCAGGCGCGCCGACGCATGGTATTCGAGGAGCTGTTTTTGCTCTGCTGCGGCCTGCAGCAGCTGAAGGAGCGTCGAAAGGCGGATTCCGGCATTGTTTTCACCTCAAATGGATTGGATTCGTTCTTTGAAGCCCTGCCGTTTACGCCGACCGGTGCACAGCGGCGTGCGATTATGGAGATTGCGGCAGACTGCGCCTCCGGACGGCCGATGAACCGGCTGGTGCAGGGCGATGTCGGCTCGGGCAAGACAGTGGTAGCGGCCGGATTGTGTGCGCTGGCCGCGCAGAACGGCTGGCAGGCGGCTTTCATGGCGCCGACCGAAATCCTCGCTGCGCAGCACGCGGAGACGCTTGCACCCATGCTGGATAAGCTGGGCATCTCGTGCACGCTGCTTACCGGATCGATGACTGCCGCGCAGAAACGTGCGGCACTGGCCGCCATCGAGACCGGCGCGGCGCAGGTGGTCGTGGGCACACACGCGCTCATTCAACAGGGTGTGCAGTTTCATCGGTTGGGTGCCGTTATCGCGGATGAGCAGCACCGGTTCGGTGTGGCGCAGCGTGCCGCGCTGTCCGCGAAAGGCGGCTCGCCGCATGTGCTCGTCATGTCGGCTACGCCGATTCCGCGTACGCTCGCACTCATCATGTACGGCGATCTGGATGTGTCCGTGCTGGACGAGATCCCGCCCGGCAGAAGTCCGGTTGAGACCTACGCCGTGGGCGAAAACATGCGCAAGCGTATTACTGCCTTCATTGATAAGCAGGTCGGTCTTGGCGGACAGGCTTACGTTGTGTGTCCGCTTATCGAGGACAGCGAAAATGCGGAAACAAAGCTGAAAAGCGCGGAGCAGCATGCAAAAGACCTGCAGAAGCTGCTTCCGCACCGGCGCGTGGCTGTACTGCACGGACGCATGAAAAACGCGGAAAAAGATCAGATCATGCGCGATTTTGCAGCGCAGAAATACGATATTCTGGTCGCAACAACGGTTATCGAGGTCGGTGTGGACGTGCCGAACGCCAATCTGATGGTGGTCGAGGACGCAGACCGGTTCGGTCTGTCGCAGCTGCACCAGCTGCGCGGACGTGTCGGCCGCGGTACACGGCAGTCGTACTGCGTGTTCTTCGGCGCGGATAAGGGACAGGTCGCGCGGGAGCGCCTGCGCATCCTGTGCAAAACCGGCGACGGCTTCGAGGTCGCACGCGCAGACCTCGCACAGCGCGGTCCGGGTGACTTTTTCGGTCAGCGGCAGCACGGCCTGCCCGCACTGCACGTTGCGGATTTGGCGGCTGACCTTGCGCTCATGCAGAACGCCCGCGAGGAAGCAGAAGCGCTGCTGGCCGCCGACCCAACACTCGCCGGATATCCCATCCTGCTCGATCGTGTGCAGCGTATGTTCGCCGAACAAAATGATGAAGCGTTCAACTAAATAAAAACAGGAGAGAACCTCGGTTCTCTCCTGTTTCAGTCTGTCAATAAAGTCCGGTTTCGCGACAGTTATTTATACGGGTCGTCCGGCTTGAGGTAGCAGCATTTCTTATACTTCTTGCCGCTGCCGCACGGGCACGGATCATTCGGGCCCGGCTTCTTGCCGGCACGCTTGGGCTCTGCCTTGACGGAGCCGTCGGTTGCGCCTGCTGCGCCGGTCTCCTTGGCTACCTGCTCACGCTTGGGTTCCTCACGGGTGCGAACCTGTGCAAGGAAAATCATGCGGACGGTATCCTCACGGATGGAATCGATCATCGCGTCGAACATATCAAAGCCCTCGCGCTTATACTCGACCACCGGATCGTACTGACCGTATGCACGCAGGCCGATGCCGTTGCGCAGCTCGGTCATAGCGTCGATGTGGTCCATCCACTTGCTGTCTACGTTCTTGAGCAGTACAACGCGCTCCAGCTCACGCATGATGGGCGAGCCAAGGGCCTGCTCCTTAGCGTCATAAACCTTGTGCGCCTGATCTGCCAGAATGTTGGTCAGCTGGTCAGCGGTCAGATCGTCGCACTCCTCGGGCGTGAAGGTGCAGTCCTCCGGACGCAGGAATACGCCGATGAACGGACGGCGCGCCTGTTCAACCATTTCGGTCGAAATCAGGCTGTGTTCGCCGATGGCAGCATGCACCGCACGGGCGATGGTCTCGTCGATCATCTTGACGATGTTGTCCTTAACGTCCTTGCCCTCGAGCACCTGCAGACGCTGTGCGTAGATGGTCTGACGCTGGGTGTTCAGCACATCGTCATACTCAAGGACGTGCTTACGAACGCCGAAGTTGCGGGATTCGATCTTCTTCTGAGCATTTTCGATCGCGCCGGACAGAATCTTCTGATCGATCGGCTCATCATCGGCAATGCCGAGGGTGTCCATCATGTTCTGGATACGCTCGGAGCCGAACAGACGCATGAGGTCATCCTCCAGCGAAATGTAGAAGCTGGATTCGCCGGGGTCGCCCTGACGACCGGCACGGCCGCGCAGCTGGTTGTCGATTCGGCGGGATTCATGACGCTCGGTGCCGAGGATATACAGACCGCCTGCCGCACGAACCTTTTCGGCTGCCGCGTCGGTCTCGGTCTTGAACTTGCTGTACAGTTCCTCAAACTTGGCACGGATAGCCAGAACCTCCTGATCGTCGGTGTCGGCATGGCCGTTTGCCTCGTAGATCATGTGGTCGATGTAGTCGTGCGCAACGCGCTCGTCCATCTCGCCCTTCTGCACACGGTCCTCGACCTCGTGACGGAGATACTTCTTAATTTCATCCAGCGCCATGGTCTCGGCGTTGCCGCCGAGCATGATATCGGTACCACGGCCTGCCATGTTGGTTGCAATGGTAACTGCGCCCGGCTTGCCGGCCTGTGCAACGATCTCTGCCTCGCGCTCGTGATACTTTGCGTTCAGGACGGTGTGCTTGATGCCCTTGGCCTTCAGGATCTTGCTCAGTTCCTCAGACTTTTCGATGGAAACCGTGCCGACCAGAATCGGCTGACCCTTTGCGTGGCACTGCTCAATGCGGGCAATGGTCGCCATGATCTTGCCGCGCTCGTTCTTATAAACCGCATCCGGATTGTCCTTACGGGCGATCGGCTTGTTGGTCGGGATTTCGATAACGTCCAGCTGATAGGTGTGGCGGAACTCCTCCTCCTCGGTCAGCGCGGTACCGGTCATGCCGGACAGCTTACCGTACAGACGGAAGTAGTTCTGGAAGGTGATGGTTGCCAGCGTCTTGCTCTCGTGCTCGACCTTTACGCCTTCCTTGGCCTCGATCGCCTGATGCAGACCCTCATTGTAGCGGCGGCCGAACATCAGACGGCCGGTAAACTCATCAACAATGATGACCTGACCGTCACGGACAACGTAATCTACATCGCGCTGCATAACGCCGCGTGCCTTGATGGCCTGGTTGATGTGGTGCTGCAGCGTGGTATTCGCGGGGTCGGACAGGTTTTCTACCTTAAAGTAAGCCTCGGCGCGCTTCTGACCGTGGGGGGTCAGCGTCGCGGTCTTTGCCTTTTCATCGACGATGTAATCGGCATCGATGTCGTCCTGCTCCTCCTTGGCATCCACTTCCTTGACGCGCAGGCAGGAAAGCTGAGCGGCAAAGCGGTCCGCGATCTCGTACAGCTGAGAGGACTTCTCGCCCTGACCGGAGATGATCAGCGGGGTACGCGCCTCATCAATCAGGATGGAGTCAACCTCATCGACGATGGCGAACGCATGGTCACGCTGAACCATTGCATTTTTGTAGATTGCCATGTTGTCGCGCAGGTAGTCGAAACCGAACTCGTTGTTCGTGCCGTAGGTAATGTCAGCGGCGTACATCGCCTTGCGGGCCTGCGGCGGGACCTCGTGAATGACAAGGCCAACCTTGAGGCCGAGGAAGCGGTATACCTTGCCCATCCACTCACTGTCTCGCTTGGCGAGGTAGTCGTTGACGGTGACAATGTGTACGCCCTTGCCGGTCAGTGCGTTCAGATAAGCGGGAAGGGTAGCCACAAGGGTCTTGCCTTCACCGGTCTTCATCTCTGCGATACGGCCCTGATGCAGGACGATACCGCCGATGACCTGTACACGGTAATGACGCATACCGAGTACGCGCCATGCGGCTTCACGGCAGGTGGCAAATGCCTCCGGCAAAAGCTGGTCGAGCGTTTCGCCGTTCTGGTAGCGCTGCTTGAATTCGTCTGTCTTGGCGCGCAGCTCGTCGTCGGTCAGCTTTTTGAACTGATCTTCGAGTGCGTCCACTTTATCCGCAATGGGGTAGATCTTTTTCAGCTCGTGCGACGAGTGCGTGCCGAAAATTTTGGTCAAAAAATTAGCCATTACTTTTCTTCAGCCTTTCAAAAGGGCGCAATAGCCCCATTTGTTACATATACGATAGTATTATAGCATAAAGTGGACAGGATATAAATAAATTTTTTGTGAATAAGCAAATTGCTGATATTATAAAGCTGTTAAAGCAGCGGCTGTGGCGGCAAACACGGCGGCGGACGGGTCGTTTTCCCGTTCGGACAGGGGATGCCACAGGCGGTCTACACGCGCCATGCCGCCGGAAAGCCGGGTGTAGACTACCACCTGCTCCATGCCGAGCCGCACGCCGGTCAGCCGCAGGTGCATCATGCAGCGGTTCTCGCTCAGATAGATGGGCTGGGTGCGGTGCAGTGCAACGTAGCCGCGCACGTTGGCCCAGCGGTAGATTTCACTTTCGGCGAGGTCGTGGATGCTGCCGTGCTCACCGAGATGGACGGCGGTGCTGCTCAGCACCAGACTGCGGTCCACCGAGGTGACTTCGTCGTGACCGGTCAGCGGTCGTTCGTCCGCACCGAGCGTGCACAGCGCGATATTGTTGCGTAACGGGTAAAATCGCAGCGGAAGCGCGTTTGTTTTAGCCGCTGCGGTGAAAACTGCTGTCTGCGTAAAAACTCCTCCGTTGCGGCGTGATTTTGCACGGATTTATCCACAGACTTGTGGATAATTAGATGACTCCATGCCGGTGCCGCGGAGTGTTATTGTATCACGCGGAATGCGCGGGATTTGTCAAAATGGAAATTTCAGCAAGCGGGATTTTCCGGGTGGAACCTTTTCAGCACCGACTGTGCGTGGAGCACGAACTGCGTGAGCGTGTTCGTTCTTAACGGGCGGGGAGTTTTTCGCTTGTATCAAGCGGGGGAGTTGCGCTCTGCGGAGCGCGGGAGACTGCCGCGCCCGCGGCTGGGGCAAAGAGGAAGGGACACCTGCGGTTTCCCTTCCTCTTTGAACTCCTACCTTTCCCTTGGGGATAGCACGGCGAAAATCGGAGAGGCGGGACCGCTCCGAAATAGGGGAACGGCAGTCGGGTTACCGCTGCGTGTCTTTCTCCGCCTTTTCGCAGTTCACAGACAGCGTACTGCTACACAGACGGTTGAGTCTACGCAGGCGCGGCATGACCATGCCGCGCAACCCTTTTGCACGTTGTAACGGACGGCACCTGCGAATTTAGACGTTCAGTATAATTTATCTTCGCAGGTGCTGTCTATCATAACACGCTAACGAATTGCGCGACACTGTCATCCCCCAGGGGACCCTCTCTTGCCCTTCGGGCAATTCACCTTGTGTCGCGCCTGCGCAGAGTAGCCGATATGTGTAGCAGTAGGGTAACCGAACTGCGAATAGGTAAAAGAAAAGGACGGACCCGAAGTAGGTCCGTCCTTATGAGAGGAAAAATCCTCTGTCGTTCCTCTTTTTCGAAGCGGTCGCCGGTCTCTGGTCTGCGCCAGACTAAGAAATAAAGGAAACGGGATTCACAAGGGTGGAAACCTTGGTGTCCATCCTTGTGCCCACCGCCGTGGGTACGGCGGTAACGCGAAGTGCGGTAAATTACATATTACCGCACTTGCTGCCTTCCCACACGCCGGTGGCGAGTGCAGACAGGTATGCGTTGATAAAACCGTCAATATCGCCATCCATTACAGCGTTGATATTGGCATTTTCAAAGCCGGTACGCGTATCCTTGGCAAGCGTATACGGCATGAAAACGTAGGAGCGAATCTGGCTGCCCCATTCAATCTTCTGCTGAACGCCCTTGATGTCCGAGATTTTCTCAAGATGCTCGCGCTCCTTGATCTCAACCAGCTTGGAACGCAGCATGCGCAGACAGTTCTCCTTATTCTGCAGCTGGCTTCGCTCGGTCTGGCAGGCTACAACAATGCCGGTTGCCTTGTGAATCAGTCGAACCGCAGACGAGGTCTTATTGATGTGCTGACCGCCTGCACCGGACGAACGGTAAACCTGCATTTCGTAATCATCCGGCTTGATCTCAAAGTCCGTGGAGGTATCCGGAATATCCGGAACGACCTCTACCGCCGAGAACGAGGTCTGACGGCGGCCGGATGCATCAAACGGAGAGATACGGACCAGACGGTGTACGCCGTTTTCACCCTTGAGGAAGCCGTAGGCGTTTTCACCCTCGATGAGAATATCGGCAGACTTGATACCCGCGGTATCGCCGTCCTGGTAGTCCATGATCTTATAGGTAAAGCCGTGACGCTCTGCCCAGCGGGTGTACATGCGGTACAGCATTGCGCACCAGTCCTGCGCCTCGGTGCCGCCGGCACCGGCGTGGAAGGATACGAGTGCGTTGTGGCTGTCGTACTCGCCGGTCAGCAGCGTGCGCAGCTTCTGCTCGGCAATGCCGTCCTCCAGCTCCTTGTAGCCGCTTTCCAGCTCCTCAAGCATGGATTCATCGTTTTCTTCAATCGCCATTTCGCAGATGGTGAGCAGGTCATCGCACAGCTCGGTCATCTTGTTGTACGCTTCAACCTTGCCCTTGAGCGAGCCCATGCGGGAGACGATCTTCTGGCTCTCCTCCGGATTATCCCAGAAACCCGGCTGAGAGGACTTGATCTCCAGCTCCTCTACCTCACGCTTCGCCTGCTCCAGACCGAGCGAGGTGTACAGCTCCTCAAGCTCGGGCTTGAGGTTGTTCAGCTTGACCTTGTATTCCTCAAATTCCAGCATGAAAATGCTCCTTCACTTTCAGATTGTTCAAAATTTCAGTACCTTATAGTATATAGGTTCACGAGGGACTTGTAAAGATTTTTTCGTGAATTATAGCAGTTTAGATAAATAATGCGGCAAAAGTAGCGTATAAAGCGCGCAAAGAGCAAGGAAATTTTATGAAGCCATGCTGGGCGCATGGCGAATGAAATTGACGATGCTATTTGCGTGCTGTATGCGCGCACTTGTTGCAGTATTTGTCTGAACTGCTATAAGGGGTTGTCCCGTAAAGATTGTGTACATTTCCACAAGTTCGGCTTGACTAATCGCTTTTTTTCCCATATGATAGTTACTGTAAAAGGGAGTAGCTCACGCGAGAGCGCGTGGTCGGTGCCGACAAGCCCGATTGACGAAAAGTCAATCCGTACCGAGCCGTAAGCAGCAAGACTTTTACCGCAGTATGCGGTAAAAGTCTTTTTTTGTGCTCTGCAGCCGGAAATCGAGCGAAAACTCCCTCGTAAGCATGTACACTGTTGGGGACAAGGGCATTGCCGTGAAGGAGCGGTGCTGCCCGAGATTTTCCGGAAACGAAGGAGGAAACTGTATGCTGTCATTTGTATTTCTGGTGATCGGCTTTGCACTTATGATCTGGGGCGCGGATAAGTTTGTTGCGGGTGCATCTGCACTGGCGCGCAAGCTGGGCGTATCACCGCTGCTGATCGGTCTGACCATCGTTGCGTTTGGCACATCCATGCCGGAGCTGGCGGTCAGTGTCACCGCGGCCCTGCGCGGTGCAAACGAGATTGCGGTCGGCAATGTTGTCGGCTCGAACATTTTTAATCTGCTGATGGTGGCTGGTCTGTCCGCCGCTGTCTGCCCGCTTGTGATGGATAAAACGCTGCTCCGCCGTGACTGGCCGCTGTCCATTCTCGCGGCTGTGCTGCTGCTGGGCGCCATCGCACCCGACCTGACCATCGCCCGCTGGGAAGGCGTTGTACTGCTGATTATATTCGCATTCATCCTGACATACCAGATTCGCACTGCACTGCAGAACCGCGAGCAGCTTGCTGCCGCAGCTGCAGAAGCCGAGGCCGAGGAAGCGGAAGCAACCATGTCCGCTGCGATGATCTGGGTGAATATCCTGCTCGGTCTGGCGTGCATCGTGATCGGCGGTCAGCTGGCCGTAAACGGCGCGACCGGCATTGCGCGTATGTTCGGCCTGAGTGAAACGCTCATCGGTCTGACCATTGTGGCCATGGGCACCAGCCTGCCTGAGCTTGTTACTTCCATCGTGGCTGCACGCAAGGGACAGAACGACATTGCAATGGGCAATGTTATCGGCTCAAACCTGTTTAATATTTTCCTGATTCTCGGCGTTTCGTCGGTTATCACGCCGATTCCGGTACAGGCGACCTCTATCGTTGACTGCCTGTTCCTGATTGCCATCAGCGCGGTATTTTATCTGCCGGCGCGCAAGGGCAAGCTCGGACGTGTGCCGGGTATCGCCATGGTGGCAACGTATGCTGTCTATACAGTGTATCTTATTATGCGATAAGGTATCGCGGTCTCTTGCCTGCCCGGCAGGGCACAAGGGTGGACAACAAGGTTTCCACCCTTGTGAATCCCGGTTCCTTTATTTCTTAGTCTGGCGCAGATTAGAGACCGGCGACCGCTTCCATATAGGGAACGGCAGAGGAAAATTTACCATGACTTTCGGAGAAAAGAACGTAGACAAGCCGATTCGCAGTGCTGCCGTTGAGAAGAAGGGGGCGTCTCAGACTTGGCGCGTTGACCCAAAAGGTGAACGGATGGATATCCGCGTGTTCAATACCGAACCCGCAATAAAATCTCTCTTAGACATAGAAAAACACCCGATAGGATATTCCTGTCGGGTGTTGTCTTAATTGTGCGGTGTTGCCTTAAGTAATGCGTGCGAAACCTTTTGCATATGCCGCAGATAGATGATCAGCAGCGCTCTGCCGGTGAACACCCGCGAGGCAACATAAACGTCCATCAGCATTTCGAGCGTGGGCACGAGACGGAAAACTGTCGCCATCCAGATGAGCTGGAATATAACCGTGCCGAGCACGGTGGAGATGGCAGGCTCGAGCGACTTGTCCATGCCGCGGAGCGCCGCGCTTTCGACCTCATAGGTGGCGGTGAGACCTTTTTACCGAACGAGTTGATGCCGCTCTGGATAAATACGTTGGACATCGAGAAAATAGCACCCTGAATACCGGCCGGAATGCCGAGCTGCAGAATGCTGCTGAACGCCAGCGGCGCAATACGCGGGGAACGGATTTCATCATTGTAATTTTTCCTCGAAAATTGTATAATATTTTTGTATAGAAAAGCAATTTGCGTGCCGAATCTATCGTTTTGCGCCGCAGAGGAGGATAGAGGACATGAAATTTTTTGAAGCCGTGCCGGACGAGCTGTTTTCACCGCTGGCGTCACCGAACCGTGCGCTGTACGCGGATGCGCTCGATGTGCTGTACACGGCGTACCGCGAAAAGCTGAAGCTGCCCGAGGATATGTTGTATTCCATGCTGCGGAGCAGACTGGAGCAGCAGCTGGCCGAGGCTACCTTCGAGGGCGAGGACATCGACGAGGACGAGCTGCGCGATATTTCCGGCCGTGCCCGTTTCCTCATCCGCAAGCTGGGCAGCAAGGGCTGGTTTGAAAAGGAGCGCGGCACAGATTTTCGGGAATACATTACGGTTCCGGGCTGCAGCAGCCGTCTGCTCGAGCTGTTCCACGCGCTGCGCGAGGACACGCCTGCACGCGGCTATTCGTATGTGTTCGGCACCTATTCCACGCTCAAGGTCGCGCATGAGTCGGACAGCGTGTATGACAAAATGGCTGCTGTCTACGGCGCATATGACAACACGCGCGCGCTCATCAACCTGCTGCAGATGGTATATCACAACGTCAAGCATTATTTTCAGATGCAGATCGACATGCACAATGTCGGGGAAGTGCTCGCATCGCACTTTGATGATTTTGGGCAGAAGGTGATGGAGGCGTACATCCGTCCGCTCAAGATCAAGGATTCCGTGCCGAAATACCGCATTTCCATCCAGAATGTATTAAACGACTGGGCGGAGAACGATGAACTGCTCATTGCCATGGCGAATGCCGCCTTGGCTGACCGCCGAGGGGACACGCCGGAGAACTGCCGCGCCGATCTTCTTCGCAAAATTTACTGGATACAGGAGTGCTACGACAATCTCGAGCGTGATTATCTGGATGAGATCGACGCACAGGTGCGCCGCTACACGCGCGCGGCCACGCAGAAGATCGAAAACCTGACCAACCGAGATCAGAATATCCGCGGCAACCTGCACACGGTGCTGACCGCGCTGTCGCGCAACCGGCGAGCCGCCGATCTGGTGGACACGATTCAGCCGGTGTTCCGGCTGTGCGAGCAGACCTATCTGTCCGAGAGCAGCCTGTGGTACCGCAAGCGTCCGGGCAAGCGGACAAAGGCCGCGCCTGTGCTCGTGCAGGAAACCGAAGCGGATACGGCAGCAGCCGCAAAGGCGGCTGCACTTTTGCGCTCGGAGTATGGCCGCGGCGCCATCGCGGCGTATGTGCAGGGCTGGCTCGGTGAAAGCGATGTGTGCCGCTCGGAGGATATTCCGCTCAAGAATGATAAGGACTATGTGATGAGCCTGCTGGCGGTGCTGACCGGCGGCGACCGCTCGGCGGATTTCACGGTGCAGGAACTGGACGGCGAACGCCGGGAAAACGGCTATGCTATTCCGGAACTGCAGATCAGCCGGAAGGAGAACAACGAATGAATTTGGAATTTCTGAATACCGCTACCGCAAAGGAGCTGGAGCAGTTCAAAGCGGTGTGCAATCAGCTGCTCAGCCGCACCTATGTGGTGCGCACGCTGTACCGTCCGGGCAGGGGACGGGTGAGCAACCCGGACTACACTTTTTTATCCATCCATTATGAGTCCGTGCGCGAGTATCTCAGCCTGCTCGACTGGGATTTGCGGCGCGACGACATAAACGGCTACTTTTATGTGCTGAACACGGATGAAGCCAACAGGTGCATCCTGTCCAAGCGCGAAACCGCGATTCTGCTCGCCCTGCGCATGCTGTACGACGAAAGCCAGGAGCGCCTGGGACTCGAGCAGGACGCGCTCTGCACCGTGCGCGAGGTGCTCGAAAAGGTCGTAACCGACTACGCTATCCTGCCGGCCAAGCCGAATATGGAGGAGGTCAAGCGGGCGCTGACCGTGTTTGAAAACCACTCGATTCTGCAGCGCATCGAGGGAAAATTTAATCAGGCTGACTGCAGATTTGCTATCCTGCCGACCATTCAGACCGCTGTTTCGAGCGAACGATTGAATGAGGTCGCAGCCGTGCTGCGAAAGGAGGAGAACGCCGATGAAGAAACTGAAGAAGATTCTGCTGATTAACTGGCTGTATTTCAGCAAGGAGATCATCGAGGTCGGCGACGTGAACTTTCTGACCGGCAAAAACGGCGCAGGCAAGTCCACGGTGATTGACGCGCTGCAGATCGTTCTCCTGGGTGAGACCAATGCGCGCAACTTCAATCTGGCGGCCAATGAGCGCTCACAGCGCACGCTGGACGGCTATCTGCGTGCCGATATGGACGAGAATAACCCGTATTCCCGCAGAGGCAAGGACTTTTCGACCTATATTGTCTGTGAATTTGAGGACGATGTGGAGCACAATAGTTTCGTGTGCGGCGTGATGTTCGATTGCCGCAGTGACGGCAGCCGCCACGACCATTTCTTTATCTATGTCGGAAAACTGCCGGAAAACTGCTTTGTCGAGGACGGCGAGGCGATGGATATTCACGACCTGCGCAAATTCCTCAAGCAGAATTTCTCCCGCGCCGAGGTGTACGATACCCAGTGGGAGTACCGCCGCAATATGCTCTCGCGGTGGAACGTGCACAACGAGCAGGTGCTCCGCATGATGAAAAAGGCGGTGTCGTTCCGCCCAATCGTGGATATTCAGCAGTTTATCACCGAAAATATCTGCGATATTCCGGATAAGCCGGATATCGAAGCCATGCAGCAGAACATCCGCAACTACAAGCGGCACGAGCAGCTGGCGCAGCAGCAGGAGGAAAAGCTGACCGCGCTGCAGGAGATCAGCACTCTGTACCGCGAAATGACGCGCTCGGTGGATCGCTGGCGCGTGCAGTCCTTCCTTGTGCAGTGGGCGCAGAAGGAGGACATGCAGGCGCAGATCGACAGCCGCGAGCAGGAAAAGCGAAACTGCCTGTCCGAGCTGACCGCGGCGGACACCGCGATTGAGGATTTGGCCGGGCAGGTGCAGGCGAAGGAGGAGCGCCGCCGTCAGCTGGACCGCGATTATGCGCAGAGCGACACCTATCAGGAGCGCGAGCGGCTTGGCAACCAGAAGCAGTCGCTGCTGACCGAGCAGAGCAAGCTGGTGCAGGAGATGGAGCGCGACGCACTTGAGATCAAGCGGGAGGCTCTGCGGCTGACGCACCTGTGTGAGACCGCGCTTGCGTGGGACGCCGAGGATGTGCTCGTTCCGGTGCAGCAGGCGGCAGAGCAGGTGCAGCGCACCTACGCACGGCTGTCGAGCGGCGAATGCGCAATCTTCTCGCAGGAGCAGACCGTATTCGAGGACGCCCGGCAGGCGGCAGCGGCCCTGTCGGACGCGCTGGCGAAGGCGGCGCATCAGCTTGGCGATAAGGTTGCAGAGCTGCAGCAGCAGCTGACCGAAAAGCAGACTGCGCTTGCCGATCTGCGCAGGAATATCAAGGATTATCCGCGCGGACTGCTGCCGTTCCGTGCCAAACTGGCGGAGGAACTGGAGCAGCAGGCGGGAGCGCCGGTTGCGGTAGATATTCTTGCGGATGTGCTGGAAATTGAGGATGAGCGCTGGCGCGGAGCTGTGGAAGGCTATCTCAACAACCAGAAGTTTTATTTTCTGGTCGAACCGGCGTATTACGAGCAGGCTTTGCGTATTTACAACAAACTTAAGTGGGAAAAGAGCCTGAACGCCTACGGTCTGGTCGATATCGGCACGCTGCGCGAGCGTGAGCATATCGACCCGCAGAGCGGCAGTCTTGCGGAAAAGGTGGAGACCGGGAACGCGCTTGCGCGAACCTACATGGATTATCTGCTCGGGCGCGTGATGTGCTGTGACACGGTTGAGCAGCTGCGCGGGCATCGAACCGCTATCACGGATGAGGGCATGCTGTATCAGGGCTATGTGGCGCGTGCGCTCCGCAGAGACCGTATGGAGGATGCGTTCATCGGCCGTCATGCGGTCACGCTGCGTATCGCTCGTCTGGAGGAGGAGGCCGCCGGTCTGCAGACCGAGATTTCGCACCGGAAACCCATCTGGCAGGCAATTTCTCAGCAGAAAACGCCCATGCTGACACCGTATTATGTGCGAAACATCGTACCGCAGCGGCAGGCGGATTTTCTGTACCGCGCGGAACTGGAGGAGGAGATCAACGCGATCGACGAGCAGGTTTCCCATCTCGACCTGCTGTGGTTGGAGCAGCAGAAGCAGCTGATCACCGAGATCAGCGACGAGATTGCGGCGCTGAGTCGTCAGCGCGAGGTGCAGATTGCACACAAGGCCAGACTGGAGGAGCGTATTCGTCAGCTGGACGAGGAAATCCTGCCCGAGCAGTACCGCAGCCGCACCGAAATGGAGCGCAAGCTGGCGGAAACCTTCTCGGAGACCTACCGCGACGATATCGGTCTGCCGCGCTACCGGCAGGAGCTGGAGCGTCTGCACCGGCCGGATATCGTGTACCGCAATTTCAGCAGCCACCATGCACAGGTTGTCAACGAGATGGAGAACGCCCGCGCGGCACTCCTGCGGGCGCGCCGAGAATATGTCGAGCGGTTGGGGCCGTGCTCGTTCCGCGTGGAGGCAGACGACAATGCGGAGTTCGATGCGGAACGCCGTGTGCTCGAGGAAAGCGAGCTGCCGCAGTACCGCACCAAAATCCGTGCCGCACGCGAGAGCGCGATGGAGCAGTTTCAGAACGACTTCCTGTCCAAGCTGAAAAGCAGCATCGAGCAGGTGCAGGATCAGGTCAAGAACCTCAATAGGGCACTGCGGCAGGCGCAGTTCGGCACGGACAGCTACCAGTTCCGCGTGGACCGCAATCCGGATTATGCCGAATATTACGACATGATTATGGCGCCGGAGCTGATGGAAGGCGATATTACGCTGTTTTCCGCACAGTTTCAGGAGAAATACGGTCCGCTGATCGACAAGCTGTTCAGCCAGATCACCATGGCAGACGATACCCAGCTCAACGCCCGCAAGCAGAGTGAGCTGCAGGAGAACATCGAGCGGTACACCGACTTCCGCACCTATCTGAAGTTTGATCTGGAGACCACCGATCAGAACGGCTCCAAGCAGCTGCTGTCGCAGACGCTCAACACCAAGTCGGGCGGCGAGACGCAGACGCCGTTCTATATTGCGGTTCTGGCCTCGTTCGCGCAGCTGTACCGCGTGAGCGATACGTCCAGCTTCGGCAACACGGTGCGTCTGGTCGTGTTCGATGAGGCGTTCAACAAGATGGACAGTGAGCGTATCATCGAAAGCGTGCGTCTGCTGCGCAAAATGGGTCTGCAGGCGATCATCTGCACCCCGCCGGATAAGGTTTCGGATATCATGCCGATCGCGGATAGAACGCTGCTGGTTGATAAGCATAAGTATCGGATGCACATTCTGCCGTTCAGCAAGGAGAATGCACAGTAAAGAAAAATCCCGCTTTCTCGCGTGAGAAGGCGGGATTTTGTGTTATTTCGGACAGGCTGGCGTATTCTAAATTGTACGCTGCGGGCAGAACATCTTACAATTCACCGCACATGAGTGCGCCGAGCGCGTCCTCGAAGGTACGGCTGCCGAGAGAAATCGCACCGAGTGCTTCGGCACGGCGTCCAACCTCGTATTTGTGCAGGTGCACGCCGCCTTCCGGGCACTGCGTGGTGATATACACGCGCGTACCGCTTTGGATCAGGTCTCGCACGGCGGATTCCAAACGGGCGGGTACGCCGCCTGCACCGAAGGCTTCGAGTACGACCTTGGGGTAGCCGAGCAGCACGGAGAAGAATGACGAATCAAGATCAGGTGTCAGGCGCACGGGCAGAATGTGGGTGTCGATCTGCTCGATAAGCTGCGGCGCGCCGGAAGGTGCGGACGCGGGTTTGCTCCAGCGCACTTCGCCGCCGCAGATTTCACCGGCCGGTGCGGCATTTGCCGAGAGAAATGCGTCAATCTCAGTCGAATGCTGCTTGAAAACGTGGCTGCCGTGCAGAATTTGACCGTTCATCACGGCGTACACGCCTGTGCGTCCGTCTGCCGCAGTGCGGAACGCATCCAGCAGATTGCGCGGCGCATCCGTGTCCGGCACGCCCATCGGCAGCATGGAGCCGGTCAGCACGAGCGGCTTATCGAAATGCGGCAGCAGGTGGGTGAGCAGCGCGGCGGTGTATGCGAGCGTATCCGTGCCGTGCGTGAGCACAAAGCCGTCGAATTTCTCGCGGCTTTGCCAGACCGCCTGGGCCATACGCTGACGGTCGGCGGCGGTTACGTCGGTCGAGTCGAGCTGCATGAGATCGAGCGTTTCGACTGTGCACAGCGCAGACAGTTCAGGCAGTGCGCCGAGCAGCGCGGTGCCGTCCAGAGCAGGGGAAAGACCGCGTTCGGTCTCGCAGCACGCAATCGTGCCGCCGGTGGCGATCATTAAAATATGAGGCATGATTTTCCTCCTGAGAGTTGTTTTTACGGATAGAAAGCCGGATTAACGGCACTGTGCCTGATAATTTTCTCCCCATTTCCACAGGGCGTCCATCACGGGTTTCAGGCTGTACCCGAGCTCGGTCAGCGTGTATTCCACGCGCGGCGGCACCTCGGCGTAGACCTTGCGCGTCAGCAGACCGCTCTGCTCCATCTGGCGCAGCTGTGCGGTCAGAACCTTTTGCGTGACATGCCCGATGGACTTTTTCAGTTCGCCGAAACGCAGGGTGCCGTTCATCAGGTCACGCAGGATGAGCACCTTCCATTTATCGCTGATGAGCGTCAGCGTGGTCTCGACAGGGCAGGCGGGCAGTTCCTGTTTTGCAGTCGATTCGGTCAGTTCCATGAGAAAAACCTCCTTGTTAACGCGATTTGCGCCAATAGTATCTTTTAGGTAACTACACCACAATATTGTGCTTACTTTACAGATTGTCACTACGGCTTTATTATAGAATCACCGAAAGGGAAAAGCAATCCCAATATAGAAAAAGAAAATAAAATTTTCATGGAGGTATTTATCATGAGCAAGGTCGTAGAATTTCTGCAGGCGAATCCGGTACAGTATCTGGCAACCATAGGCCGTGACGGCAAGGCAAAGTGCCGCCCGTTCATGTTCTCGGGCGAGATGGACGGCAAGCTGTGGTTCTGCACGAACAACACTAAGGACGTTTACAAGGATATGCAGGCAAATCCGGAGATCGAAATCTCGGTTTCCAGCCCGGAGTACGCATGGATTCGCCTGCACGGCAAGGCTGTTTTCGAGAACAACATGGCTGCCAAGGAGATGTGCATCGCAAATCCGATCGTCAAGAGCCAGTACGGCGAGGCGACCAACCCGATCTTCGAGGTGTTCTATCTCGAGGATGCACACGGCAGCATCGCTGATTTCTCCGGAAATCCGCCGTATCAGTTTTAATTCCTGTCGCGAAACCACGGTTTCGCCGACAAGAGGAACGGACCGTTGGCCGTTCCAAAGTCGTCCGAAAGTTCCTATACAGAAACTTTCTCCCTCTATACGTAAGAAAACCGAGGCACATGTCCCCGGTTTTCTTGCATTTGCAGAGCAAATGCTATTGAATATGCGCTGCGGCGCCAGAGTATAGAAGCACAATATTACAAAACAACTATTTTATGCGTAAATACAAACTAACCATTGAACCAATGTACCCTGTCGATGTATACTAATATCTAGCTTACATCAAGGGGGTAAAACAATGGATTTTATCAAGAAAAACGGCGCCGGACTGCTGCTGTGCCTGTGCATTGCGATTCCGGCGTGGCTGCTGGGACAGGCGGTGCCGGTTGTCGGCGGACCGGTATTCTCCATCCTGATCGGCATGGTGCTCACACTGTTCTGGAAGAACAAGACCAAGGTGCAGCCGGGTATCGGCTTTACCTCGAAAAAGGTGCTGCAGTACGCGGTTATCCTGCTCGGCTTCGGTCTTAACCTGTCCGAGATTGCCAAGGTCGGCGCACAGTCGCTGCCCATCATCGTTTCAACCATCGGCACCTCGCTGATCGTATCGTTCGTGCTGTGCAAGGCAATGAAGGTACCGTCCAACATCTCGACGCTGGTCGGTGTCGGCTCGTCCATCTGCGGCGGCTCGGCGATCGCGGCAACCGCTCCGGTCATCGGCGCGGACGATGAGGAGATCGCGCAGGCGATTTCGGTTATTTTTCTGTTCAACGTCATCGCGGCGCTGACCTTCCCGACGCTCGGCGGCATGCTCGGCATGACTGACCACGGCTTCGGCCTGTTTGCGGGCACGGCGGTCAACGATACCTCGTCCGTAACGGCAGCCGCTTCCGCATGGGACGGCATCCACGGCAGCAATACGCTGGAAATCGCTACTATCGTCAAGCTGACGCGCACGCTGGCGATCATTCCGATCACGCTCGTACTGGCACTGTGGCGCACCCATAAGGCCAAGACCGAGCAGAGCCAGGGCGGCGAAGCCTTCTCGCTCAAGCGCGCGTTCCCGATGTTTATCCTGTACTTCGTGCTCGCGTCCATCATCACCACGGTGTGCACCACGGTCGGCGTACCGGCAGGCGTGTTTACGCCGCTCAAGACGCTGTCCAAGTTCTTCATCGTTATGGCGATGGCGGCTATCGGCATGAATACCAATATCGTAAAGCTGGTCAAGACCGGCGGCAAGCCGATTTTCATGGGCTTCTGCTGCTGGGTTGCTATCGCGTGCGTCAGCATCGTGATGCAGCACTTGCTCGGGTTCCTCTAAGCGAAAAGAAAAGCACAAAGGACTAATGTCCTTTGTGCTTTTCGCGTTTTTGCTGCTGTTTGAGTGCATAAAGCCGTTTGGCATCGGCCTGTTTGCGCGCACGGCTCCGGCGCTTGCGCGCCTGCTTGTTCTGCTCCTGCTGGAGCTGCAGCGCCTGCTGCGATTTGGTGCCGATGCCGACTTGCGCGGTCTGCCGTCCGGCTTCCCGCTGTGCTCGTTTGGGATTGCGGTGCGCAGGCTTTACGGCAGTCTCAACAGCCGGACTGAATTGCAATCGGTAGTAGTGCCGCAGCAGGTACATCAGCAGCTCCGGCTCCTTCGGCTCTGCGCCGAAGGTTACCTTTGCCGCGGATAACCTGCCGTTTTCGATCCGCTCGAATACACCGACCCAGAACGGGTCCTCAAAAAATACGGTCAGTCTGCCAATTACTTTGTCCATTGTTTTTCCCTCCTGAAAAATAAATGAACAAAGAATGGACAACCCGGAGGGGCAGGTTACTTACCCTGCAAAAGCAGGACGGCCGGGCTACCTACCGGCTCTGGTGCACGGAGTGCACGTTGCGTTTTTATCTTTGCAGTTTTATTATAGCATGGAAATGCAGGATGCGGTTGAAGATTTTGATTTGCGGGTTCGATATGCCTGCCTGATAGCATAACAGAAGTCCCTGTACCATACAGCACAGGGACTTGAAAGAAAGAGAGATTTAGGCGTTTTCCATGATGGCCTTAACGGCAGCTGCGGTATCGGTCAGCGGGAACAGCTCATAGCCGACACGGCCGGTGTAGCCGCACTCCTCGAGGTGACGGATAACCTTCTTATAGTTGATCTCACCGGTGCCCGGCTCATGACGGCCTGGAGCATCGGCAACGTGAATGTGGCCGAAGGTGTCGCCGTAGTTGGAGATGGTATCGCAGATGCAGCCTTCGTTGATCTGCATGTGGTATACATCATACAGCAGCTTGAGACGCGGAGAGCCGATCAGACGAACGATTTCAGCGCCCATCTGGGTGGTAGCGAGGAAGTTGCCGACGTGGTCGGTGGTGATGTTCAGCGCCTCGAGGTTGAGGTTGATCTCTTCCTTCTCGGCCAGTTCAGCGCAGGCGAGCAGCGTGTCGTACATCGAGCACAGCTTTACGGTGTGGGAAAGGTTATCGTAGTGGTTTACTACAATGCCGCCATCACCCAGTGCGTTGGAGTGGATGGTAACGCTGGCTGCGCCAACCTTCTTAGCCGCCGCGATGGACTCCTTCAGGTAGTCCAGATACTTCTGCTTGTGGGTCGGGTCTACGAGCGAGTAGTCCGCATCACCGTTGAAGCCGGAAATGGCAATGCCGGCCTTCTCAGCAGCCTCGCGGGTCGCATCCAGATCGCGGATACGCCAGTCCCAGAACTCTACGGCCTCAAAGCCGTCGTTCTTGGCAGCCTGAAAACGGTCGAGCCAGTCCAGCTCGGTGTAAAGGGTGTCGATGCAAGCGCATTTTCTCAGTGCCATAATAAATTACCTCCAAATTTTCTTGTTTCGGTTGTCTTACTCTTTTAAATTGATGATACATCAAGCGCAGCGGATATGCAACGCTGCTTTCCAAAAATTATGCTCCGATGCCGAGCGGCGAGAATGCCAGATAAACCAGCACAACGCATACGATAACGATCACGCTGACGATATTGCGGTACTTCCACGGCGTCAGGTCTACCGCGCCGACGTCCTCCTGTACCCAAACCTCAGCACCCTTGCGCTTATTGTGACGGTGCATGAGGTACATGATCAGCATTTCAAGCGGCCACAGAACGGATACGGCGTACAGATAGTGCATGGTGCCCTCGTTGCCGCCGAACAGCGAATAGCTGGGAGACAGGAGCATGAAGCCGCCATAGCAGATGATGTGGAATACCATGATGAAGCGTGCGCTGTACTTCGGCAGGCAGTTGAAGAAGAAGCCGCCGAATACACCGGACAGGACCGGCAGACCGACCAGCATAACAAACGAATCGAGGAAGGTCTTGAGACCGGCAGGGAAGAAGTAGACCATCGGACCGACGATCATCGAGAAGATCGCGAACACAATGCCGATATTCTTGCCGACCGAGACCAGCTTTTTATCGCTGGCGTTCTTGTTGATGAATTCCTTGTAGATGTCCATCGTGAACATGGTGTTTACCGAGTTGAGCACCGAGTTGAACGAGGACAGGATCGCGCCGAACATAACGGCTGCGAAAAAGCCCATGATCGGCTGCGGTACAACGCGGGTGATGAGTGCCGGGTAGGCATCGTCCATCATGGAAACCTGCGTGCCCTCGATGTTGAAGATCGCGTAAGCGATAACACCCGGCAGAGCGAGGAACATAAAGCCGAGGATCTTCAGGAATGCGCAGTAGAGTGCGCCCTTCTGTGCTTCCTTGAGGTTTTCAGCGGCAAGTACGCGCTGGATGAACGACTGGTGGGTGCACCACGACTGGAAGCCGAGGAATACCAGACCGAGGAATACGGTCGGCCACGGAACCGCCGGTGCTTCGCTCTGTGCGGGAGCGATGGAGTTGAGCATGTCTGCGTGGTTATGAATGAGGTAGCGCACACCGTCCATGATAGCAACGCTGCTTTCACTGCCGGAGGCATGACCGAGCACGTTGAGTGCCAGAAACGGGATCATCAGACCGCCGATCAGCAGGCCCACGCCGTTGATGGTATCCGATACTGCAACAGCCTTCAGACCGCCGAAGATAGCGTAAATCGAGCCGATGATAGTGATAAGGATACACAGGATAACGATGGACTGGAACTTGGTAATGCCAAGGATTCCGGACAGGTTGAAAATGTTTTCAAACACCAGCGAACCAGAGTACAGGATTACCGGAATCTGCACGAACAGGTACAGAATGATGTATGCGATGGAGAACCACAGCTTAGTGGGTCTGTCATAGCGCTCACCGAGCAGCTGCGGGATGGTGGTAATGCCGCTTTTCAGGTAGCGCGGCGCGGCAAACAACGCCAGCACGATCAGCGCGGTGGCTGCCATGACCTCGAATGCCATCGGGCTCATGCCGATCGCCCAGGTCTGTCCGTTTGTACCGACAAGCTGCTCTGCGGAGAGGTTGGTCAGCAGCAGTGAGCCTGCAATGACAATGCCCGGTAGACCGCGTCCTGCCAGAAAATAGCCGTCGGCGGTGGTCTGGTCATCGCCCTTGGTCTTGACGTAGGAGATGACCGCAACTAAAATGGTAAAAAATACAAAGGTTACGCAAGTGAATATCATTTTCTCTGTTCTAACTCCCTCGATTTGCATAAAAAACCGTTGGTGCATAGCGCACCAACGGTTTTAGCACATTGCTTAGACTGTGTGCGTGGTGTGAAAATTAAGCTGTGATCAAGCCTCGATCTCGGAGATCTTGACCGGGCGGCCCTCATGCAGCGACTTGGTAGCAGCTGCTGCCATCAGTACCGGATACAGACCGTCCTCGCCGGTAACCGGAGTCTCCTTGTCGTTGATAACGGCATCTGCGAATGCCTGCATTTCTGCAACGAATGCACCGGTGTAGCGGTCCCACATTACCTTGTAGGCTACGCCGTGTACCGCGCCGTCTGCGGTGGACAGAACAGCGGTGTTCGGGGTGTCGTTCTGGTCCTCGGCACAGCCTTCGGAGCCGAATACCTCAACGCGCTGGTCGTAACCGTAAACTGCCTTGCGGCTGTTGTCGATCACGCCGATCGCGCCGTTTGCGAACTTGAGGGTAACGAGCGCAGTGTCAACGTCGCCGGCCTCACCGATGCCCGGATCGATCAGAACGGAACCAACTGCATTTACCTCGGTAACTTCGCTGCCTGCGAGGAAGCGGGCCATATCGAAGTCATGGATCATCATATCATAGAAGATACCGCCGGAAACCTTGACATAGGATACCGGAGGCGGCTCCGGATCGCGGGAGGAGATCTTGATGATGTTGACCTTGCCGACCTTGCCGTCACGAACCATGTCGTAAACTGCGCGGTGGTTGTGGTCGAAGCGGCGGCAGAAACCGATCTGCAGCTTTACGCCGGCTTCCTTGGCTGCGTTGATGGCAGCGTGAACCTTCTCCAGATCATAATCAATCGGCTTCTCGCAGAAGATGTTCTTGCCTGCGTGAGCAGCCTCGATGATGTACTTGGAATGGGTGTCGGTAGAGGAGCAGATGAGAACTGCCTCGATCTCGGGATCGTTCAGAATGTCATTTGCGTCCCTGGTGGTGTTCGGAATGCCGCAGGACTTGGCAAATGCCTCGGTCTGCTCATTCATAAACGGGTCAGCGATGGTCTTGATCTCCATCTCCGGTACGAACATGGAAATGTTCTTTGCGTGTACCTTACCGATACGACCCGCACCGATAATACCTACTTTCATGGGTGTTCCTCCTTAAATGAACATTTGGAATAAAAAGAGAGGTTTGTATGAAGCGTTGGAGCGCGTTTCCATACATAGTTTCCGCCGCAGGCGGTATTAAATCGTGAAGGCGTTGCCTTCACAAAAAAACGCGGAGTATGTATCTGCGTTTTTTTACAAGTAAGAAAATCGGTGTGCCGCTGTGCGACGCGCTGATTTTCGCCCGGGAATCATCCGCGGCAAAGCCGCGGTGTTTCCCATCTCCTTGAAATGCGTGCATTTCAAGGAATTATTTCAGCCAGTTTGCGAAGTTGTCCAGACGAGCCTGTGCGTTGTCCTTGGTGATGATCTCGGTGCCGGTGTCTACGTCGCCGTACTCCTCGCCGTTCAGGATCTTCACGATGGTCTCAACTGCCTTGTAGCCGATGTCGAAGTTGTTCTGTGCAGCAGTCATGGTCAGCTCGCCGTTCAGAACGGCTTCTACTGCGGACTTCTGGCCGTCAAAGCCGAGGAAGATGGTTTTTGCGTAGTTCGGATTGTCCTTTGCGGTACGGGCAGCTGCCAGCGCCATATCGTCGTTGTTGGAGCAGATGATGGCAACGCCTTCCGGATACTTGCTCATGATGCCTTCCATCGCGGTTACAGCGAGGTCAGCGGTTGCGTTAGCGTACTGGGTCTCTGCATCAAGGAACTCGCCGCCGGCTTCGTTTACGCCTTCGCGGTAGCCTTCCATGCGGGCGGTGTTGGTTGCGTCACCCTGAACGCCTGCGATCTCGATGCACTTGATATCGGTCCAGCCGGCTGCCTTTGCAGCTTCAACAGCGGCCTTGCCGCCCTCCTTGGCTGCCTCCTTGTTGCCGGTGCCGACGAATGCGAGGCACTTGTCGGAATCAATGCGGGTATCGTATGCTACGACCGGCTTGTCGGTGTTTGCGATAGCGGTTGCAACAGCCTCGGACTGCAGCGGAGCGATCAGGTAGCCATCGTAGGACTCAACCGCAAGGTCGGTCTGGATGGTGTTGAGCTGCTCCTCGTAGTAGGTCTCAGCCGGAGGGCCCTTGATGTCCAGGCTGACCTGATCCGGATGCTCATCCTCATAAGCCTCTGCGCCTGCCTGAACGATGTTCCAGAACTCGGCAGCGTTGGTCTTGAGCACCATGCTGATCTTGTACGGGCCGTCATGGGTGGAGGCGGTGTCGCCGCCGTCGTTTGCTGCAGAAGAATCGGTGCTGCCGCCGCAAGCGGTCAGGCTGAGTGCGAGGGCGCTGGTGAGCAGGGCTGCTAACAGTCTCTTTTTCATAGTGAGTCTCCCTTTCTTTTCTCGTTTTTCTTCTCGTGTCTCTCTTTCAGCACTGTGCGTTTGTGTGCTCTGTGCTGTTTATGTGCTTATTATAGCGAGCGGGTACGGGAATGTCAACAGGCAATTTGCCTGTGTGAAAATCGTTAAAATGGAAATAACGTCAAAATAAATGGATAAAATGCGTGTAAATGCGTATAAACTGAGAAATACAAAACAAATATGTGGAAAGCGAGGGTGGTCACAAGGTTTGGTGTGTGCAATTGTATATGTCGCACAAAGCACATATTCTGTGAAAAACACAGAATATCGCATATGGTTTTGAAAAAATGAAAAATGGAGCATAAAACACCGAATATATCGGAAAATCTGCACCAAAAGCTGTGTGTGCAAATACACGGAAAGAGGGGGAGAACAGATTGCGTCTTCACAAAGCACAGAAATATGGTATAATAAGCACAGAGAAAAGAAACATTGCAGAGAGATGCAGGATAGTATAAAGAGCAATTACGAAAAGGTGAAGGATTATGAACAAAAGACCAACCATTCAAACGGTTGCCGAGCTTGCGGGTGTTTCCCGCGGCACGGTAGACCGTGTATTAAATAATCGTTCGTATGTGCGCGCGGATGTGCGTGCACGTGTGCTGAATGCCATTCAGGAGACCGGTTATCTTTCTCCGAAGGAGGCGCATCGGCAGGCCGCAGAGGCAAAGCTGCCGCTCAAACCTGTGCGTTTGGGTGTGCTTTTGCCAAACTGGAGCGGCCCGTTCCACGAGGACGTCCCGAGAGGCATTCAGGCTGCGCGTTCTGAGCTGGAAAAGCGCGATGTTGAGGTGCGTGTGTGCACTTGTGATACAGATATTCCGCGCGAGACCATCGAGCTGCTGGACGAGCTGGTAAACTGGGGCGCGCAGGGCATCGCACTGTGTGCATTAAATGATATTTCGATCGAAGCACGCATCGGAGAATTGGCCGAACAGGGTATTCCGTGCATCACGTTCAACTCGGATCTGCCGAACAGCCGCCGCTTGTGCTTTGTGGGTCAAAATTACGCACAAAGCGGCCGTATCGCCGCCGAGCTGCTCAGCAAGTGCGTGCCGAAAAACGCGCGTGTGCTGGCGATGGCGGGCAATCTGGAGTACGACGGCCACCGCACCCGTTTAGACGGCTTCTGCGAGCATCTGAAGAAAAAGGGCTTCTCTTCCTCGCAGATTGAGATTGAGGAGACCTATAACGACTACCGTTTGACCTATAACCGCGTCACGGCGGCGCTGCAGTCAGACAATCCACCGGCGGCCATCTATATGGCAAACCGCAGCGTTACCGGCTGCGTGGACGCACTCAAAGCTGCAGGCATGGATCAGCAGGTGCGTGTGATCGCACATGATATGTCGCTGAGACGCAAGCAAATGCTGCTTGACGGCTCGCTTGACCTGACCATCACGCAGGACATGTTCCGGCAGGGCAGCCAGCCGCTGCGCCTGCTCGCAGACCTGTTGCAGAAGAATATTCAGCCGGAAAACAGTAATAAGGGGTCGGAAATTTCCATTATCTGCGCACAGAATATCGAATAACGCAAAAAAGACGCTGTATCAAGCTGATACAGCGTCTTTTTTTGCTTGTTCTGGGTGTTTTTGCCGTTATGCGATAAGAACTCCGCCAAATGAGGCGGGCTGAGGGCAGCCCGCCCTACGGGATTGCAGAACCGGCTTTTATCGCGGATTCTGCGGCATCTGCCAGGCGAAATGGTCGCAATGCAGCAGCTCCTCCGCTCTGTGCGAGCACGGCTCATCCAGATACTCGCGGTACAGCGCCTGAACCGCCGGATTTTCGTGCGAAAAACGCAGCGGTGCATTCTGATCGAGTCGGAACAGAACCTTGCCGCGGTCGGCGGCCTTTTCGCGGTCGGTGCCGTCCACCGGCTGACCGCCGCCGCCGGCACAGCCGCCCGGGCATGCCATGATCTCCACAAACTCATAGTGTACCTCGCGGCGCTGCAGCGAGCGCAGAAGCTGACGCGCGTTGCCCAGTCCGCTCGCTACCGCGCAGCGCACAGTCCGGCCTGCCAGCTCGAACGTCGCTTCGCGCCACGGCAGCGGAGAGATCGTGCCGTCGTCACGTACCTCGCGGAACGCATCCGGAGACGGATTTTCGCCGGTGGTGAGGAAGTACGCCGAACGCAGCGCAGCCTCCATGACGCCGCCGGTCGCGCCGAAAATAACGCCTGCGCCGGTGCCGTCGCCCAGCGGAGAATCAAACGCGGATTCCGCGATATTTTCCACATCGAGGTGCTCGGCACGCGCCATGCGCGCCAGCTCTCGGGTGGTGATGACCAGATCGACATCGCTGCCGTGACCGGCCGAATCCATGCTCGGCAGCTCACGCTCGGCCTTTTTTGCGATGCACGGCATGATGGAGATGCTGTAAATTTTGTCCGCGTCCACGCCGAGATTGTGCGCCAGCCAGGTCTTGCCGACCGCGCCGAACATCTGCTGCGGCGACTTGGCGGTGGACAGGCGGCCGGTCATTTCCGGGAACTGCGACTTCAAAAAGCGCACCCAGCCCGGGCAGCACGAGGTAAACATCGGCTGGTTGTCCAGATCGCCTGCCTGCAGGCGCTGGAGCAGCTCGGTGCCCTCCTCCATGATGGTCAGATCGGCGGAAAACGTGGTGTCGAACACATAATCCGCGCCTAATTTGCGCAGAACGGACACCAGCTGACCGACGGTTGCCTTGCCGGTCGGCATGCCGAAGGCTTCGCCCCATGCAGCACGCACGGCCGGAGCAATCTGCACAATGGTCACGCGATCCGGATCACCGAGCGCGGCATACGCCTTCTGTGTGTCATCGCGCTCGCGCAGAGCGCCGGTCGGGCAGTGCGTAATGCACTGACCGCACAGCGAGCAGTCCGCCTGCTTGATTACGCGGTTTTCCGAAACATCAATGGTGGTGCGTGCACCAGAGCCGCTGATATCCCAGACGGACAGCGACTGCACCTTGTCGCATACCTGAATGCAGCGCATGCACTTGATGCACTTATTTACATCGCGGTAGAGCGGGAACGTGGTCGTCCAGTCGGCCTTTTTGCCGTGTGCGAGGTCGGTGGGGTAGGAAACACCCAGAATGCCCATATCGTTTGCGATCTTCTGCAGCTGGCAGGTGCCCGAGCGGATGCAGGTCGCGCACTTGTTGTCGTGCTGCGAGAGGATAAGCTCCATATTGACACGGCGCGCCTCGAGTGCACGCGGAGAATTGGTGTGGATGACCATGCCTTCACGCACGACGTTGTTGCACGAGGGAACCAGCTTGCCCTCGCCCTCTACCTCGACACAGCAGACGCGGCAGGCGGAGATTTCGTTCAGCTCTTTTAGGTAGCACAGGCTGGGGATTTCGATATCGACAGAGGCGGCGGCATCCAGAATGGTGGTGCCTTCCGGTACAGTCACCGGAATAGAATTGATCGTCAGATTTACCATTTAGAAGAACGCCCTCCCTTGAAAATACCGTAGCCGAAGTGATCACAGCGCAGACAGCGGGAGGTCTCCTGATGAACCTCCTGCTCGGTCATGCCGCACTTTACCAGATCGAAGTTGCCGACGCACTCCTCGGCGGGTCTGCTGCGCAGCTCGATGCGGCCGCAGGCCGGCATATTGGTCAGATGCGGTGCCGGAATCTCAACATCGCTCTTGATAACGTGACGGAAGCCGAGGTGCGCGTCAATGTTGGCTGCAGCCACCTTGCCGGCGGCTACCGCGCGGATAACGGTCGCCGGACCGGTAACGGCATCGCCGCCCGCGAATACATGCGGGGTGTTCGGCACGAAGGCGTCGGACTCGGCATGAATCTTGCCGCGCACGACCGGAGCGATCTGCTCGAACGGCTTTGCGTCGATGGACTGGCCGATGGCTACGATAACGACATCGCACGGCGTGCGGAGCAGCGGCTGATCGGCATCGTAGGGACGCGGACGACCGTCCTTGCCGTAGGAGCCGATGACCTGAGGACGCGTCCACAGAGCGGTAACGCGACCCGTTTCATCGGTCTCAATGTGATCGGGTGCCTGCAGCGAGAGAATCTGGCAGCCTTCGCTCTGTGCTTCCTCGATCTCCTCAGCGAGCGCGGTCATATCGGTCACGCGTCGGCGGTAGACGCACGTTACTGCGGAGGCACCGAGACGGATTGCGGTTCGGGTTGCATCCATCGACACGTTGCCGCCGCCGATGACGCAGACGCGCTTGCCCTTGAAGTCCGGCACACGGCCCTCGCCGATGTCGCGGAGCAGCTGTACCGCGGAGTGTACGCCGACTGCGTCCTCGCCGGGAATGCCGATCTTCTTGTCGTTATGCGCACCGATGGAGATGTAAACCGCGTCGTACTGGTTCTCAATCTCAGCGAACGAAATATCGCGGCCGATGGAAACGCCGGTGTGCACCTCAATGCCGGTGGACAGGATGAAGTCGATATCCGCATCCAGCTTGTCCTGCGGCAGACGATAATCCGGAATGCCGTAGCGCAGCATACCGCCGAGCTTGGGACGCTGGTCATAGACTACGACCTGATGACCCATCAGCGACAGGAAATACGCCGCCGACAGACCACCCGGTCCGCCGCCGATGATGCCGATGCGCTTGCCAGTCGAGGGTGCGGAATCCGGCGGCGTGGTGTTGTCCGCGTGGTCGCACGCGAAGCGCTTGATGCCGCAGATGTTGACCGCATCGTCCACCATACTGCGGCGGCAGTGTGCCTCGCACGGGTGCTCGCAGACATAGCCGCATACGGTCGGGAAGGGGTTGTCCTTGCGGATCAGGCGCACGGCGTCGTTGTAGCGGCCGGCACGCACGAGTGCAATGTAGCCCGGAATATCCACACCGGCAGGGCACAGTGCTACACACGGTACCGGATGATCCCAGCCGAACAGACAGCGGCCGCTTTCCACATGGGAGAGGTAGTCATCGCGGAAGCCCTGCACGCCCTGCAGAACCATGCGGGCAGCCTCATAGCCGATGGCGCAGTCCGCCGTATCCTGAATGACACGGGCGGTTTTCTCGATCAGGTCAATGGTCTCCGGTGTTGCGGTGGAATCCAGCACCTGCTCGAGCAGAGTGGTCAGCTGCCCCAGACCGATGCGGCACGGAACACATTTGCCGCAGGTCTGTGCATGGCACAGACGCAGGAACGACAGCGACATATCCACCGGACACAGGCCCGGAGGACTGGCGCTGATGCGCCGCTCGATATCGCGGTACAAGCCGGCAATGACGGTCTCAGCCTTGCCCGGCGTTTCAATGGATAAACGACTCAAAAAAGTCCCCTCCCTTTCTTGTAAAAACATATAAAAAATAATAGAACTTTTGGGCGGATAAGTCAATTGCAACTCAGTGATTTTGGAGAAAATACCAATAAAAAGCTGCTCGCAGTGACAGCTGGAGGACGGATATGCTATACTGACAGAAAAGAGAAGGAGAGCGAAGCTGTGCGTATCATCAATTTCGGTTCGCTGAATATAGATAAGGTATATCGGGTGGAGCAGTTTGTCCGGCCGGGACAGACCATCACCGCGAAGGACTGCGCCGTAGCTGCGGGAGGCTTCGGCGGCATCCGCCATCGCTGTCTCGCGCACAGGAACGCATAAATCATCGGAAACGGGGCAAACTGAATCTCCGAAAGGAGTGTATCGGTATGCACGTTACAATCGAACGAGGCGGCTGTATTTCCTGCGGCCTGTGTGAAGGAACCTGTCCTTCCGTGTTCCGCATTGCGGAGGACAGCCTTGCCGAAGTCCATCATCAGCCGGAAACCGCAGAGGAGCAGGCGGGCGCGCAGGAGGCCGCAGGCGGCTGTCCGGTGGCCGTCATTCATGTCAGCTGAGAACGTAAGCGTAAAGGCAGACTGTCGGGTCTGCCTTTTTACATCGACCGCAAGAATTTGAAAGTTTGCCCGAGAGACCCGCTCATATCCCGCAAATAGGGGCGTTCTTTTCGCAAGAATGCTCTGTTTTTTCAGCCCCCGAAACGCTACAATAGAATCATCAAATGGAGAGCGGCAAAACCGCCGCGTAAGAGAGAGAGTTACATATAAAAAAGGAGAGAATATACCATGAAAACTGTTAAGGTTGGTTCGGTAGGTCTGGGTCGTCTGGGTTATGAGCACGCGAAGAACCTTGCAACGCAGGTTCCGGGCTGCGAACTGGCAGCCATCTGCGACGTAGATGCAAACCGCGTAAAGGAAGTTGCGGCAGAGCTCGGCGTGCCGAATACTTACACCGATTTTGAGGAAATGTGCAAGAATCCGGAGCTGGACGCGATCGTTATCGTTTCCCCGTCCTTCCTGCACTGCCAGCAGATTGAAATTGCCATGAACCACGGTAAGCACGTGTTCTGCGAGAAGCCGCTCGGCACGGATGTTGCACAGTGCAAGGCTGCCGAGAAGGTCATCGAGGCACATCCTGACCTGATTTTCCAGCTTGGCTTCATGCGCCGCTTTGACAAGTCCTACGCCGAGGCAAAGCGCAAGATTGACAACGGCGATATCGGCAAGGTTGTTCTGGTTCGCTCCTACACGCAGGACCCGCGTTCCACCATCGAGTCTACCCTCAAGTTTGCACCGCACTCCGGCGGTCAGTACCTCGATATGTGCGTACATGATATCGACCTCATCCGCTGGTTCACCGGCTCGGATGTCAAGAATGTATGGGCAATCGGCGGCGTATTCGAGTTCGACCTGTACAAGGAGCTGAACGATGCGGACAACGCAGCTGCTACCATCCAGATGGAGAACGGCGCAATGGGCTTCATGTTCACCAACCGCACCCATGCCGCAGGCTGCAATGTCGAGACCGAGATTATCGGCACCCACGGCACGCTGCGCATTGCAAACGTTGGCGCAAAGAACCTGCTGAATATCGTGGACGAGCACGGCTCCCGCGAGGAGTATTATCCGGACTTCATGAGCCGCTGGCACGAGGCTTTCGTAGCCGAGATGGTTGCCTTCACCGGCCATGTCCGCGACAACACCAAGCCGGCTGACCTCACCGTTTATGACGGCACCGCCGTTTCCGAGGCTGCTTACCGCTGCAAGGAATCCTTCGAGACCGGCAAGATGCTGCCGATTCGATAAAATCAGCATAGAGAAAGCCTGTCACCATAGGTGGCAGGCTTTCTGTTATCCGCAGCCCTGCCGGACCGCAGCGGGCGAAGCGCTGCATTGAGTTTTCATCGCAGGAGCGCTATAATAAGTTTATCTGATTATATGTACCGCGATCTGACAAAAGGCAGTATCGCCAAAGGTTTGATCTGGTTTGCGCTGGCAGGGCCGGTCGGTGAGGTCGGTATCCGGATTGCTATTCCGACCGGCTGTTTTTTCGCGGATACTATTTCCACCGCAGAAAGGCGCTTTTGCCGCGGAATTGAGGGAAAAGGAGCGTTTTTATGATTCAATGCTTTGTGAAAAAGGAATATGAAGCGCCATTCGGCCTGACGCAGATGCCGCGTCTGTTTTCGGTCAGCCGCACAGATGAGAAGGCGTCGGCGCATCCGCGTGTTATGCACGCGCATGACGATTTAGTGGAAATTGTACTCGTGCGAGGCGGCGAGAGCCGCTATTTTGTCGGCGGCACGCCGTATGAGGCACGCCGCGGCGATCTGTTCATCTTCAACAGCCGCGTCGTGCACGATGAGCCGTCCGGACCGGATCGTCCGGTGGCAACCTCGAGTCTGGCGCTTGGCGGACTGGCTGTGCCCGGACTGCGCGAAAATACGCTGATCGCGGAGGATTCGTGTCCGGTGTGCCGCCTGACCGAGCCGCAGACCGTGCGGCTGGAGCATCTGTACGACGTGCTTTACGATGAGCTGACCGAGGGCAACGACGACGGTGCGCATCATCTTCTGCTTGCGATCCTGACGCTCGTGCAGCAGTTCCGCGCGACCGCAGCCGAGGGCAGCACGCACAGCGGCAACGCCTTTGCACAGCGCATCAAGGACTACATCGACAAGCATTTTGCGGACGAATTTTCTCTGCAGCAGATGGCGGATGTGCTGCATGTCAGTCCGTACTATCTGGCGCATATCTGCAAGGAAGTGACCGGATATTCGCCGCTGCAGTATGTTCTGCGCCGCAGGATTGGCGAAGCGCAGACGCTGCTCATCACAACTGATTTGCCGGTAACGCGGATTGCATCGCAGGTGGGGTATGACAACCCGAGTCATTTCAATGCGCAGTTTTCCAAGGCGGTGGGTATGGCGCCGAGGACTTTCAGAAAAGAGTATGTTTTCCACAAATGAGTTTGTTTGCCGGGTGTAGACGGTGGTTTGCCGTTCGCCTCTCAGGCGAAAACCCTGCGTATCAGCACAGACTATATGGTATACAAAAGACTCCCGTTCCAACCGGAACGGGAGCCTTTCTATATAAGAGGTGCAAAGAGTATGTGTTATTCGGTCTTCATATACAGCATGCGGATCGAATTGAGCACGCACAGCATAGCCACGCCGGTATCAGCGAATACGGCCAGCCACATGGATGCGATGCCGAACAGGCCGAGGAGCATAATAAGAATCTTGATCGCGAGTGCAAACACGATGTTCTCCTTGGAGACGATATTCGCCTTGCGGGCGATCTTGACCGAGATCGGGATGGAGGCCAGGTCGGCGTTCATGAACACCACGTCTGCAGCCTCGATTGCCGCGTCTGCGCCGCTGCCCATTGCCGCGCCGACATCTGCACCGGCGAGTACGGGAGCATCGTTGATGCCGTCACCGACGAACATAACCGCACCGCGCTTCTCGCGGATATCGGTCAGCGCCGAAAGCTTATCCTGCGGGAGCAGGCGGGCACGCACTTCGTCAATGCCGACTTCCTGTGCAACCGCGTCCGCACTGGCCTGACCGTCACCGGTCAGCATGGCGGTGGTGAGTCCCTGAGCCTTCATGCGGCTGATTGCGGATTTGGCATCTGCCTTAATGGTATCGGCAATGTCAACATGACCGAGGAAGTGACCGTCCATCGCCAGCAGCACTTCCGTGCTGCCCGGGGTGCCGTGGTAGCCGGAAAGGTCGATATTATTGCGTTCCATCAGTTTTACGTTGCCGCAGAGTATAGTTTTGCCTTCCAGCTCGGCGGAAATGCCTTCGCCGGCCTGCTCGCGGATGTTCTCAACCGTTGCACCAACGGCAACAAGAGAAAAGTCGCCGGCCTTTGCCGCGGACGCTTTGCGCTCCTCGTAGGAGTTGATGATGGACTTGGCGATCGGGTGGGTGGAAGCGCCCTCGCAGGCGGCAGCCAGCCACAGAAGCTCATTCTCATCGAGCGGAACGCCCTGCGCCGGAACGACCTTCTGTACCACAAAGTTGCCCTTGGTGATGGTGCCGGTCTTATCCATAACAATGGTTTTAACGTTATTCAGTGCTTCCAGAGAAGCGCCGCCCTTGAACAGGATACCGCGCCTGGAGCCTGCGCCGATGCCGGAGAAGTAGGTCAGCGGTACGCTGAGCACCAGTGCGCACGGGCAGGAAATTACAAGGAAGGTCATCGCGGTGTAGACCCACTTGTGCCACTCGCCGGTAACAAGGCTCGGGATAATGGCGGTCAGCAGGGCAATTGCAACAACTGCCGGGGTGTAAACGCGGGAAAAACGGGTGATAAAGCGGTCGATCTTCGGCTTGCGGGCCGCTGCGTTCTCCACGCTGTCGAGAATGCGCTGTACCATGCTTTCAGCGAGAATGTGGGTGACGCGCAGCTTGATCGCGCCGTCAGTGTTGACACAGCCGGAGGTTGCCTTGTCGCCGGCAGCGACACGAACCGGAACCGGCTCACCGGTAACAGCCGAGGTATCCAGACGGCTTTCGCCTTCGACAACCTCGCCGTCCAGCGGAACGCGGTCGCCCGGGCGTACCAGAACAATGTCGCCCTCCTGTGCGTCCTCGGCCGGAATAACCTCGATTTCGCCGTTGTCCTTGACCAGATTTACCGTCTCGGGACGCAGGTCGATCGCGTCCATGATCTGCTTGCGCGAACGGTCAACCGCACGGTCCTCAAAGTATTCGCCGACACGGTAGAACAGCATAACGCCGACGGCCTCGTCGAACGAGCCGACCGCCCATGCGCCGATGGTTGCAACGGCCATCAGGAAGTTTTCGTCAAATACCTGACCGCGGCCGATGTTCTTGACAGCCGTCAGCAGGACATGGCGGCCGAGCAGCAGGTAAGCCGCGATGAGCAGCACCAGCTTGACAGCCATGACCGGAATGAGCAGACCGGCAACGAACAGCGCTGCACCGATGAGCATTTCAGCAAGCGGATGGCTGCTGCTCTCTTCCTTTTCCTCCTCGGGAGCGATTACCTTGACGTCACTCTCGATATTTGAGCAGATTTTGCGGATTTCGGGGAGCAGTGCATCAGGATTGTCACCCTTGATACGTAGCTGCTTGGTCTCATAAACCAGTACGCAGTCATCGATACCGTCGAGCTGGCTGATCTGGTGCTGCATTTTCGCGGCACAGTGCGCACAGCCGAGGTTTTCGAGCGTGTAAACGCGCTGACCGTCCTTGCCGTAGTGCTTGGGCTTGGGTGCGATGACCTTGGCTTCACTCTCAATGCCGGAGCAGATTTTGCGGATTTCAGGCAAGAGCGCATCCGGATTTTCGCCGGTTACGCGCAGCTGCTTGGTCTCAAATACGAGAACGCAGTCCTCCACGCCCTCGAGTTCGCTGATGCGCTGCTCCATTTTTGCCGCGCAGTGTGCGCAGCCGACATTCTGCAGCGTGTACACGCGCTTGACGCTGTGCGCGCCGGCGGCGTGCTCGTGATGGTGATGCTCGTGCTCCTCGTCCTCATCGTGGTGGTGATGGTGTCCGCAGCCGCAGTCGCAGTCATCGTCATGATGGTGGTGGTGCTCGTGCTCCTCGTCCTCATCGTGGTGATGATGATGTCCGCAGTCGCAGTCATCGTCATGATGATGGTGGTGCTCGTGCTCCTCGTCCTCATCATGGTGGTGATGGTGTCCGCAGTCGCAGTCATCGTCGTCATGATGATGGTGATGCTCATGTTCATCCTCGTCGTGATGGTGATGATGACCGCAGCCGCAGTCGCAGTCATCGCCGTCATGATGATGGTGGTGCTCATGTTCGTCCTCATCGTGGTGGTGATGATGCCCGCAGCCGCAGTCGCATTCATCTTCATCGTGTTCGTGATGATGATGTTCGTGCTCATGCACTTCTTCATTTAATAAGGTATCCTCATGCTTGTGTTCGTCGGCCATTTTGGATCGCCTCCTGTCGGTGATAGTCGATAACATATGAACGATTGCTCATATGTTCATGTATTCATATTATAACCGAAGAAAGGGAAAGTCAATAGCGGTATACGAAAAATGTGCACAAAAGGCAGGAGGCAAAACTTCGCATTTTGCGCGCATTTCAGCCGGTTTTGCGAAAAATGCAAGCCGGAAAGGGAATACCTGCATCCGTCTAAACTGACCGAACCCGAGCGTTATTCACAAAGAAAAAGCGGATAAAAATGATAGACTTAACAAGATGTACAAAGTTTCCCTGTATTTTATTCGATTTTTTTTTGCTTTTGGTCTTGCCAATACTGTACAAAAACCAGTATAATCTATACTGTAAGGCTATGCTTCACGCATAGCCAGCCAATTTCTGAAGAAGAGGAAGCCGGGCGCGCGTCCGGTTCTTCTTGCGCAAAATATTAGAGAGGTGAAAGAAATGGCGTATTCGTTCCGTGGCGGCATACACCCGGGTACTCACGCAGACCCGGGCTATAAATCCGCGACAAACACCAAGCCGATCGAGAAGCTGGCATTGCCCGATGAGGTAATCCTGCCGGTTTCCATGCACATCGGCGCACCGGCAAAGCCGATCGTTTCGGTTGGCGACACCGTGGACCTGGGACAGCCTATCGCGGAAGCCGGCGGCTTTGTCAGCGCTCCTGTCCATGCTACCGTTTCCGGTAAGGTAAAGGCAATCGAGCCTCGCCTGCATCCGAACGGCAGCAAGGTTCTGTCCATCGTAATTGAAAATGATGGCGAGGACCGCAAGCACGAGTCCGTGCATCCCTACGACTTCGCTTCCATGAGCAATGAGGAGCGTATCGAGTGCATCCGTTCTGCCGGTATTGTCGGCCATGGCGGTGCAACCTTCCCGACCCATGTCAAGATCCAGTCCGGTATCGGCAAGTGCGACACGGTCATCATCAACGCTGCAGAGTGTGAGCCGTACATCACGTCCGACCATCGCCTGCTGCTCGAGCGTCCGGAAGAGACCATCGGCGGCCTGAAGATGCTGGCCGACATCATGGGTGTACAGACCGCGATTATTGCAATCGAGGAAAACAAGAAGGATACCTTCGCCAAGATCGAGGAGCTGATCGCGGACGATTCCCGCCTCAAGCTGTATCCGCTGACCTGCAAGTACCCGCAGGGCGCTGAGAAGCAGCTGATCAATGCCTGCACCGGCCGTGAAGTTCCGTCCGGCAAGCTGCCGGCAGACGCCGGCTGCGCGGTATTCAACGTAGATACCGCAGGTGCGGTTTACCGCCGCTTCACCACCGGTATGCCGGTCATCCGCCGTATCGTTACCATCTCCGGTTCCGCTGTTGCTGAGCCGAAGAACCTCGAAGCACGCATCGGCACCCCGATCGAAAAGCTGATCGATGCCTGCGGCGGCTTCAAGGAAGCTCCGAACAAGCTCCTTGCCGGTGGCCCGATGATGGGCAACGCCCAGTTCTCTCTGGATGCCCCGGTTGTCAAGGGCACTAACGCATTCCTCGCCTTTGCAGGCAATGAGGATAAGCGCGTTAAGGATCCTCAGTGTATCCGCTGCGGCAAGTGCATCAACGCCTGCCCGATGCACCTCCTGCCGATCTACATGAATGTATACGGCAAGCAGGAGGATCTGGACAACGCCGTTGACTGCGGCATGATGGACTGCATCGAGTGCGGCTCCTGCGCTTACGTCTGCCCGGCTCGTATCCCGCTGGTTGCACAGTTCCGTCTGACCAAGGGCAAGATCCAGGCAAAGCGTGCTGCAGAGCGCGCCAAGGCTGAGGCTGAGAAGAAAAAGGCCGAGGCGGAGGCTGCTGCAAAGGCAGAGGCTGAAAAGCCCGCAGAGAACAAGTAAGGAGGAAAACGAAAATGGCTTATGATCTTAGCAAAGTAGTCGTAACCTCCTCGCCGCATATCAAGGCGGATGATGACACCCGGAGCCTTATGCTCGATGTGCTCATCGCACTTGTTCCGGCACTGGCGGTTGCAGTTTACACCTTCGGCGCTCGTGCGCTGATCCATGTTGTTATTGCAATGGTGGCAAGCCTTGTGTTTGAGACCATTTACAACAAAATCGTTCATCACCCGAACACCGTAGGCGACCTGTCCTGCCTGGTTACGGGCGTACTTATCGCATTCAACATTCCGGTTGCAGCTCCGCTGTGGCTGAGCGCTTTCGGTGCTCTGTTCGGCATCATCGTTGTTAAGATGCTGTTCGGCGGCATCGGCAAGAACTTTATGAACCCGGCACTCGGTGCCCGTGCGTTCATGATGGCATCCTGGGCCGGTTTCATGACCACCTGGACTGCTCCGCATGCAAACCTGCCGCTGTTCGGCAACGTAACCGTTACCGACGCGATTTCCACCGCAACTCCGCTGGCTACCCTCAAGACCGGTGCTGTACCGGCTGACACCGGCCTGCTGGAGATGCTGCTCGGTCAGACCGGCGGCGTTATCGGTGAGACCTCCGCACTGGCTCTGCTGGCAGGCGGCGTTTACCTGCTGTGGCGCAAGGTTATCACCATCAACATTCCGGCAGCTTACATCCTTACTGTTGCTGTCATCACCTTCCTGTTCCCGCTGTCCGGCGATGTTTCCCGCGTACAGTGGATGCTCAGCCAGGTACTGTCCGGCGGCCTGATGCTCGGCGCGATCTTCATGGCTACCGACTACGTTACCAGCCCGGTTACCCCGAAGGGCCAGATCATCTTCGGCGTTGGCTGCGGTCTGCTGACGGTATTCATCCGCTACTTCGGCGGTCTGCCGGAGGGCGTATCCTACTCCATCCTGATCATGAACACGCTGGTTTGGGCAATCGACAAGAAGACCCATCCGCGCAAGTTCGGTTATCAGCTTGACAAGGCTAAGAAGGAGGCGCAGTAAATCATGGATAACAGCAAAAAGGAAGGCGGCATCGTACAGCTTGTCGTCGTACTGGGCCTCATCACGTTCATCTGTGCACTGCTGCTGGGCGTTATCAACGGTGTAACCGCGGATAAGATCACCCAGAACGGTATCGAAACCCGCAACGCAGCAATGGCAGAGATCATCCCGGACGCTGATTTCGAGGATCTCGGCACCGCACTGTCCGCTGAGGACGTTGCAGCCGCTGGCGTAACCCTGCCGGCAGGCCGTACCGCTGCTCAGATCGACGGCGTTTACAAGGCAACCAAGGACGGCGAAGAGATCGGCTACTGCGTACAGGTAGAGCCGAAGGGCTTCGGCGGCAACCTGACGATGATCGTCGGCATCAACGCGGACGGCACCGTTGCAGGCGCAAAGGTAACCTCTCACGCTGAGACCCCGGGCCTCGGTGCGAAGAGCCAGGCAGACCCGAACTGGATCACCCAGTTTGCAGGTCAGACTGCTGACGGTCAGCTCAAGGTGACCAAGGACGGCGGCACGATCAATGCGATCACCGGCGCTACCATCACCTCCCGTGCTGTAACCGACGGCGTTAATACTGCGGCAGCATATGTCGCTACTCTGGGTTAAGGAGGAAAAGCCAAATGAAATTTTCTGAACAGCTGAAATCGGGCGTTATCCTCGATAACCCGGTTTTCATGCAGACGATCGGTCTTTGCCCGACGCTGGCAACCACTACTTCTCTGCAGAATGCGATTGGCATGGGCGCGGCGGCTACCGTCGTTCTCATCTGCTCCAATATCGTTATTTCCGCGATGCGCAGAATTATCCCGGATAAGATCCGCATCGCAGCATTTATCACGATCATCGCAACCTTCGTAACCATGATCGACCTGTCCATGCAGGCATTCCTGCCGTCGCTGGCATCGTCCCTTGGTCTGTTCCTGCCGCTGATCGTAGTAAACTGCATCATCCTCGGCCGTGCCGAGGCGTATGCTTCCAAGAACAAGGTTCTGCCGTCCGCACTCGACGGTGTTGTAATGGGTCTGGGCTTCACCTTCGCTCTGGTACTCATGGGCTTCTTCCGTGAGCTGCTCGGCGCAGGCACCATCCTGTCCGGTTACGTTAACGGCGTTAACGGCATCGCAGTTCCGTTCTTCAACTCCAACCCGATGGTCATGATGATCCTGCCGGCCGGCGGCTTCCTCATGATGGGCTTCATCCTGGCTGCGATCCAGAAGATCATGGCTCGAAAGGAGGACAAGTAAGTGTTTAATTTACCTGCCTCTATGGGTTTGACCGATATCCTGTCGCTCGCAATCGCGGCAATCCTGGTCAACAACTACATTCTCGTTCAGTTCCTCGGCTGCTGCTCGTTCTTCGGCGTATCCAAGAAGACCGACACCGCGCTCGGCATGGGCATGGCGGTTATCTTCGTTATGGCGATCGCTTCCGCAGCATCCTGGGCTGTACAGTACTTCATTCTCGAACCCCTGGGTCTGGGCTACATGCAGACCATCGCGTTCATTCTCGTAATTGCAACGCTGGTTCAGTTCGTCGAGATGTTCATGAAGAAGGCTATGCCGTCGCTGTACTCTGCGCTCGGTATCTTCCTGCCGCTGATCACCACCAACTGTGCGGTGCTCGGTGCTGCTAAGACCAACATTTCCAACAGCTATTCTTTCATCGGCTCTCTGGTATACGGCGTTGCAGCCGGTGTCGGCTACACGCTGGCAATCGTGCTGTTCGCTTCCATCCGTGAGCGTCTGGACGCTACTTCCAAGTGCCCGAAGTGCTTTGAAGGCTTCCCGATCTCGCTGGTTGCAGCAGCGCTGCTGGCTATGTCCTTCATGGGCTTCTCCGGCCTGTCGATTTGGTAAGGGAGGACACAAGAAATGGATATGCAAAATGTTATTTACGCGGTAGCGGTACTGTTCATCATGGGTATCGTTTTCGCAATCCTGCTCGGCGTTGCCGCTAAGGTTTTCGCTGTAGAGGTTGACGAGCGCATCCCGCTGGTACGCGAGTGCCTGCCGGGCGCTAACTGCGGCGGCTGCGGTTTTCCGGGCTGTGATGGTCTGGCTGCTGCAATCGTAGAGGGCCGTGCGCCGGTAAACGGCTGCCCGGTCGGCGGTGCTGCTGCGGCTGAGAAGGTCGCAAAGGTACTCGGCGTTGAGGTTGCTGCCGGCGACCGTCAGGTTGCACACGTTTACTGCAACGGCGGCTGCAACGCAAAGGACAAGGCAAACTACGAGGGTCTGCAGGACTGCAACGCTGCAATGCGTGTAGCAAGCGGCCCGAAGGCTTGCTCCTTTGGCTGCATGGGCCTCGGCTCCTGCGTAAAGGCCTGTGCGTTTGACGCAATCCACATCGTGGACGGCGTTGCAAAGGTTGATACCGACAAGTGTGTTGCCTGCGGCAAGTGTGTTTCCACCTGCCCGAAGAAGATCATTAACCTGGTATCCGAGGTCAAGAAGGTTCACGTTAACTGCGTGAACAAGGACAAGGGCCCGGAGGTTATGAAGGTTTGCTCCAATGGCTGTATCGGCTGTAAGATGTGCGAGAAGACCTGTAAGTTCGATGCAATTCACGTAGTAGACGGCGTTGCCAAGATCGACTACGACAAGTGCAAGAACTGCAAGATGTGCACCAAGGTTTGCCCGAAGGGCTGCATCGAGCCGGTTCCGACCGAGGAAGAGAAGGCCAAGTTCAAGGAAATGCAGGCTAAGCAGGCTGCTGCTGCCAAGGCTAAGGCTGAGGCTGCAAAGCAGGCCGCTGAAGCAAAGGCTGCTGAGGACAAGTAATGACCGATCATCTGCACCCTGTGCTGGATGACGCTGCGATCGCCCGCATGACGAGTCTTGCACTCGCCCATGTGGGCGACGCTGTTTATGAGATACTCGTGCGCACGCATCTGGCGTGCGGCGGCACTCAGACCGCGAAAAACCTGCACAGCCGTACGATCCAGCTCGTTCGTGCGTCCGCGCAGGCGGAAGCGGTAAAGCGCATTCAGCCTATGCTCGATGAAGACGAGCAGACCGTTCTGCGTCACGGACGCAACGCAAAGCCGAAATCCGTGCCGAAGTCGGCCTCCGTGGCAGAGTATGCCTACGCGACCGCACTCGAGGCGCTGTTCGGCTGGCTGTACCTCAAGGGACGCTATGAGCGTATCAATGCGCTGTTTGAGGTTATCTGTCAAGGGTTTGACGCGAAATGAACAAAGAGAACCGCGGAAGCGGTTCTCTTTTTGTTTGCAGTAATTGAGAATGGAAAATGGAGAATTGACCAGATGGTTTTCATTCTCCATTTTTGCATTTTACGGGTGTTTTTTCGTTAGAAAAGGTGCGCCGAGTCGGCGCACCCTACGGTATAACATTTATCATCAGATGAAATTCGCAGGTGCTGTCTGTAGCTGCCAGGCCAATGAGTTGCGCGACACGGGTATCCCCCAGGGGACCTTCTCTTGCCTTTCGGGCAATTCACCTCGTGTCGCGCCTGCGGAGAGTAAACCGCCTGTGTAGCAGTAAGCTATCTGTGAACCGCGAATATTTCACGAAAGATACGCAAGAGTAACCCGACTGCCGTTCTCCTTCTCGAAGCGGTCGCCGGTCTCCGGTCTGCGCCGGGTTAAGAAACAAAGGGAAACGGGAGTCAAGAGGGTAGAAACCGCAGGTGTCTACCCTTTTGCCCCCGCGGCGTGGTACGCCGTCCCCCGCGGGCAGCGAAATTTGTGATGATTCTGTGTTTTCGCTTGTGCCTGTTCCGAAATAGTGTTATACTGATAGCGTTCGTAAAATACAGAAAAGGGAGCATAGTAATATGAGCAAGTTAGTGCAGCGCATCGTTGCGCTGGTCGTTATGCTGGCTGTCGTTATGAGCGCAACCGCATACGGCGCATCCACCTTTGTGGTGGATTATCAGGAGCTGAAAAGCGATGCACCGGTCGTTATGACGGTCAACGGCGAGGAAATCCACGCAGATGAGTATGCAAGCTATATGATGAGCCAGATCATCAATTATCAGCAGATGTACGCTATGTACGGTCTCTCTGAGAAGAATATGGCATCTACATTCGGCGATGCCGCAAAGGAGTCCGCAAAGCAGCAGGTCGCTTTGATCCATATCGTTAAGCAGAAGATGGATGAGCTGGGCCTGTCCCTGTCGTACAGCCAGAAGAAGAACATTGTTACGGCAAACAAGCAGAATGCGGAGCAGCTCGGCGGCGAGGACGCTTATCTGCAGCGCCTGGCTTCGATCGGCTTTGACATGGACAACTACAATAACTACCAGTATGTCAGCGCATGCGCACAGGTGCTGAAGGATTACTACTTCGGTGAGAACGGCGTAAATGTTCCGAGTGATGACGAGCTGCAGAAGTATTTCGATGACAACTACATCACTGCAAAGCACATCCTCATTCTGACTACGAATCCGTCCACCGGCGAGACCACCCGCACCGATGAGGAAGCAAAGAAGGAAGCACAGGCGGTTCTGGACCGTCTGAACAACGGCGAGGACTTTGACGCGCTGCTGACCGAGAAGAACGAGGATGCAGGCGAAGCACAGTATGCCAAGGGCTATACCTTCACCGAGGGTCAAATGGTAGACGAGTTCTACAACGCTGCCAAGGCGCTGCAGGAAGGCGAAGTTTCCGGCCTGGTTAAGAGCAAGTACGGCTACCACATCATTAAGCGCTGCGAGCTGAATCAGGATGAGTTCGAGAATATGCGCGACGCGATCATCGCAGCGGTTGCTTCCGAAAAGGGAACTGCCGGCTCGATCGACGAGATGATGCAGCAGTGGATCGACGAGGCTGACATCCAGACCACCGATGCTTACGACGAGATCACCTATGATAACACTAAGGACTATCTGCCGGCTGACGTGCAGACTGTTCTGAACAGCGATACATCGGATGATGACGGCAATGCGCAGACTGAGGACGCGCAGAGCGAAGACCAGTCCGCGACCGACAGCCAGTCCTCGACGGACGAGACCCAGACGGCTGATACTGAAGCCGCTCAGTAAAACCGTAAAACAGAAAGGACGCTCCTTGAGCGTACTTTGTCTGTCAATAAAGTCCGTTTTCACGATGCTGACGCTGCTGCGCGGCAGCGCGCATGAAATAATATTTGCGAAGCAAATATATCAAAACCGGGGGCGTGTACCTCGGTTTTGATACTTTAAGAGGGAGAAAGTTTCCGCATGGGAACTTTCGGACGACCGTGTTTTGCGAAGTCAAAACACAGATTGTCGGAAAAACTGTAGTTTTTCGACAGTCTCAGGACGCTCCTTGAGCGTCCTTTTTCATGCTTATATGGGGATTTAGAACCCAAACGCCGCATAATCCTCCGGCGTAAAGCGGTGATAGACGGCATCACCGTCATCATCCAGCTTGATGCAGTAGCGGTAGCTGTCCGGTGTGCCGTCCTCGAAGTACACGAGGTAGTCAAACTCCTCGTTGCCCTCGAGCTTCTCACAGTGCACCTTGTCGGAAAACTGATGGAACACCGCAAGAATATCGTCAAAGCTGACCGTCAGACCGCGCATTACCTGTAGAAATGCACGCAGAAACGCGGGTTCCGGCAGCTGTTCATGCACATACTGTGTGCCTTCTGCAGAAATGTGGAAGCAGAAGCGCTTGTCATCGCGGGTGACTTCGATTGTGCCGAGCGTGCCGGCGGTGTGCGCGGAAAGGGAAGCGAGCGCACGCTCGGTGCTGTCCGCGTCCTCCTCCGGTGTGCCGAGCAGACGCGCCACGGATTCCGTGGGATAATACAGCGTGATCGGGTGGTGGTCGTAGCCAATCTTGATCTGTGCCTCCTGAATGACATCGGTCAGGCTCTTTTCCAGTCGCTTATAATTCACAGAGTTCATAGAGAACACCTCGATAGTTTTTGATTCTATACGATTATAGCATACGATAGGAGAACGCGCAATATCCCGTCAAATGCCGGAAAAGTGTCGAATACGCACGAATATGCTTGCATATTTCCGGAAAATTCGATATAATATAAGCCTGCGACGCTTATCCGAACAAAAATGGCGGGTAAGCGCCTTCTCTTGTCCGAAAGAGAAGAAAAGTGAGGAAGGAATCGGATACATGGAAGTATTTGTTGCATTAATGAACAAAATCGACAGCTGGATCTGGGGGCTGCCCATGCTGGTGCTGCTGTGCGGTACGCATATTTTTATGACGTTCCGCACGGGCTTCATCCAGCGCAAAACCTTCACTGGCATTCGCTTGTCGGTGACAAAGGACCCGGATTCGCCGGGTGACGTCAGTCAGTTTCAGGCGCTGACGACTGCACTCGCATCGACCATCGGCACGGGCAACATCATCGGTGTCGGCACGGCCATCTATCTCGGTGGACCGGGTGCTGTGCTGTGGTGCTGGCTGACCGGCGTGTTCGGCATTGCCACAAAGTACGCGGAGAGCCTGATCGCGGTCAAGTACCGCGTGCAGACCGCGGACGGCCGCATGATGGGCGGTGCGATGTACGCGCTTGAGCGCGGCCTCAAGTGGAAGAAGTTCGGCAAGGTGATGGCGGTGCTGTTTGCGCTGTTCGCCATGCTCGCGTCGTTCGGCATCGGCTGCGGCACGCAGATCAACGCGATTGCCGAGGTACTGGAGACTAACCTTCCCATCAGCCTGCCGCGTATCGCAATCGGCATTGTTTTCGGCATTATCACCGCGATTATCATTATTGGCGGCATTGAATCCATTGCAGTTGTGTGCGAAAAGCTGGTGCCGCTGATGGCGCTGTTCTATGTGGTCGGCTGCATTGTTATTCTGTGCACCAATTACGATTTTCTGCTGCCGGCTCTCAAGGCCATTTTTGTGCTGGCGTTCAAGCCGGGCGCTGTGACCGGCGGACTGGTCGGCGGCGGCATCCGTCTGGCGCTGCAGTACGGCGTGGCACGCGGCCTGTTCTCGAATGAGTCCGGCATGGGTTCGGCGCCGCTGGTTGCCAGCGCGGCACAGACGCGCAATCCGGTGCGGCAGGCGCTCGTTTCTGCGACCGGCACCTTCTGGACGACGGTTGTCGTGTGCCTGATGACCGGTCTGGTGCTCGTCTCCTCGATGATGAAAAATCCGGCGGTCAGCGTGGAAAACATAGCAAACGGCGGTCAGATGACCACGGCGGCATTCGCACAGATTCCGTATATCGGTCCGCTGATTTTGATGATCAGCATCGTTACGTTCGCGTACTCCACCATCCTCGGATGGTCGTACTACGGCGAGCGTGCCGCCGAGTATCTGCTCGGCAAAAAGGCGATTCTGCCGTATAAGGTGCTGTTTATCGCGGTCGTTGTGTGTGCCCCCGTGCTTGCGCTCGACCTTGTGTGGACCATTGCGGACGTGCTCAATGCCTTCATGGCCATCCCGAACCTGATCGCTGTGCTGCTGCTCTCCGGCGTGATCGCGGCAGAGACAAAGCATTATCTGAAGCATCTGGATGAAAAGGATGAGTCTGAGATTCCGGTTGTGGATCGGTAAGTAATGGAAAATGGAGAATGAAATGGTTTCATTCTCCATTTTTTCGTTTTGCGATTCGTTTTCGCCCACCATATGTACGAATGAATAACATGGACAAATGCAATTCGCAGGTGCCGTCCGTAATATCCAGATAAACGAGTTGCGCGACACGGGTATGTCGCGCCTGCGTGGAGTAGCCGATATGTGTAGCAGAATGGTATCTGACACTGCGTATAGGTAGAGAAATGGGCGCACACTGTGCGCCCCTACGGTAGAAAAGCTCCTCTGCCGTTCCCCGTTTCGAAGCGGTCGCCGGTCTCTGGTCTGCATCAGATTAAGAAATAACGGGAAACGGGAGTCAAGAGGGTAGAAACCGTAGGTGTCTACCCTTTTGCCCCCTACGCCGTGGGTACGGCGAACTCCCGCCGCCCGCAGGCGGTAACTCTTCGCTCGGAAACAACATACCGCTTGCGCGCTTCGCGTACCCAGTCTTGTGGGTGCACAAGTTTTCTTCTGAGGGCATTTCCCTTGCGTAAACGCGCAAAAAGAGGTATACTAACTCTATCTGGACTATTCCACTGGAAGGAGCATCACCGATGCGAGATGGATTTATCAAAATTGCCGCGGCAACGCCTGATCTGCACGCTGCGGACTGCGCATATAATACCTTTGAGATCGTAAAGTTGGCGAAGGAGGCCGCTGCCAAAGGCGCGAAGCTCATCACGTTCCCCGAGCTGTGCCTGACCGGCTATACCTGCGGCGACCTGTTCCTGCAGGAAACGCTGCTCGAGGGCGCACTGGATGCGCTGAACACGGTCTGCCGCGAGACCGCAGAGCTTGCGGCTGTCATCGTAGTCGGTCTGCCGCTGCGCGTGCGCGGCAAGCTGTATAATGTGGCCGCTGTCGTCAATGCCGGTGACGTGCTGGCGTTCGTGCCGAAAACCCATCTTCCGAACTACTCGGAGTTCTATGAGCAGCGCCATTTCGTATCGGCAGATGCGCTGGGTTCGATCGAGAGCGTAACGCTTACTGATACAGCCGGTGAGCCGTGCTATGTACCGATTGTGACCGACAGCATTTTTCAGTGCGATGAGCAGCCGCTGTTCACGTTTGGCGTGGAGATCTGCGAGGACCTGTGGGTGCCGAATCCGCCGTCTACCACGCTGGCGCAGGCTGGCGCGCACATTATCGTCAACCTGTCCGCATCGGATGAGATCATCGGCAAGGCGGGCTACCGCCGCGACCTCGTGCGTCAGCAGTCCGGCCGACTGCTGTGTGCGTACCTGTATGCAGATGCCGGTTTCGGTGAGTCCACGCAGGACCTCGTTTTTGCGGGTCACGACCTCATCGCGGAGAACGGCGCACTGCTGGCCGAGAGCAAAATGTTCTCGCAGGGCATCATTTATGCGGATATTGACCTCCAGCGTCTGGCGCACGAGCGTCAGCGTATGAACACGTTCGAGTCTATCGAGGGCAGCGTGTTCTCGTTCTCGCTCGAGCCGGTGGAGAACGACCTTGTTGACCGGACCTTCCCGCGCACGCCATTCGTTCCGGCGAACAAGGCGCTCCGCGACGAGCGCTGCGAGGAGATCCTGACGCTGCAGGCAACCGGTCTTGCGACCCGTCTGCGCCATACGCACGCCAAGACGGCAGTTGTCGGCCTGTCCGGCGGCCTGGATTCCACGCTGGCTCTCATCGTGCTCGTACATGCATTCGATATGCTCGAACTCGACCGCAAGGGCATTCTGGCTGTCACCATGCCGTGCTTCGGCACAACCGCCCGCACCAAGGGCAACGCGGAAAAACTGGCGGAAGCCTACGGCGTTACGCTCAAGACCGTGGATATCAAGGCGGCGGTCGATCAGCATTTCATGGATATCGGTCAGTCTAAGGACGATCTTTCCGTTACCTTTGAGAACGGTCAGGCGCGCATGCGCACGCTGGTGCTGATGAACCTCGCCAACAAGAACGGCGGCATGGTTGTCGGTACGGGCGACCTGTCCGAGCTGGCGCTCGGCTGGGCGACCTACAACGGCGACCACATGAGCATGTACGGCGTGAACGGTTCGATTCCGAAAACACTGGTGCGCTATCTGGTGGCCTATGAGGCAGACCGCACCCTCGGTGAGCTGTCCGACGTGCTGCAGGATGTGCTCGATACCCCGGTATCACCCGAGCTGCTGCCGCCTAAGGACGGCGAAATCAGCCAGAAGACCGAGGATCTGGTCGGCCCGTACGAACTGCACGACTTTTTCCTGTATTACATGCTGCGTTTCGGCTATCCGCCGCGCAAGATCTTCCGTGCCGCACACAAGACCTTCGAGGGCGTGTATGACGACGCGACCATCAAGAAGTGGCTGACGACCTTTATGCGCCGCTTCTTTACGCAGCAGTTCAAGCGCTCCTGCCTGCCGGACGGCCCGAAGGTCGGCACCGTAACGCTTTCGCCGCGCGGCGACTGGCGTATGCCGTCGGATGCAGTGTCCGCGCTGTGGCTCAAGGAAGCGGAGAGCCTGTAACAGAATTTTTGACATAGGGCGGGTACTCCCGCCCTATGATATTCCAATACAAAGGAGAATCTCCTTTTGAAGAATTTAATTCGCGGCATAGCGGTACTGCTGACAGCGGTATTTCTGTGCTTCAACATCTATTATGAGTTAGCACCCGGAATCACCGTTGCACCCGAGCAGAAATTCATGTTTGCAGCGATGTTTGCGGTGCTTTTGCGTGCTGCGCTGTTCTGCGGCGTGCCGGACAATACGCGTCCGACACGGCGGCGGCTGTACATGCTGGTGCTGTTTCTGTACTACATATGGGTGCTGCTGAATGTGCTGTTTTTCGATAACGCATTCGGCCGCGGATTTGGCCATACCTCGCTCGATATGGTGAATCTGGAGCCGCTCCGTACGGTGAAAAATTACCTGCTGGCCTACGGCTACGGCAATATCTCGCTGCGGCTTGTGGTGCTCAATCTGGCAGGCAACCTGATCGCGTTTGCGCCGATGGGCGTGTTCCTGCCCGCACTGTTCCGCTGGCAGAGAAGCATTTTCTTCTTCACGGCGTCGCTCACGCTGAGCATCACGGCAGTGGAGGTGCTGCAGATCTACACCGGCACCGGCTCGTGCGATGTGGATGATCTCATTCTCAATCTGGCAGGTGCGCTGCTTGTGTTCGTTATCTGCCGGATTACGCCGTTGTGGCACCGGATTTGCAGTGTCAATCCAAGACCAAAGAAATGATGAAATAACAACCGGCTGCAAAGGCAGTCGGTTTTTCATTGACAAACCCTGTCTGCCGTTATAAACTTTAACTGAATAAAAAACAAAAGACAGGGGGAACCCATTCATGTTTGATACCGTACTCATCGCCGGTTTGGGCCTGATGGGCGGCTCGATGGCGAAAACCATCAAGGCGCGCACGCTCAGCCGCGTTTTGGGCTGGAACCGCACGCGTGCAACCGCAGAGCAGGCACTGGCTGACGGCTCGATTGACGCGATTGCGACCGAAGCGCTGTATAAGGAGGCTGACCTTGTTATCATCGGTCTGTATCCGCAGGCAACGGTAGACTGGCTGCTCGAGAACATGCCGAAGATGAAAAAGGGCTGCGTGATCGTTGATATGGTCGGCGTCAAGCAGTTTATGGTCGATCATCTGGAACAGGCCGCGCTTGACGCCGGTGTGCACTACGTCGGCGGTCACCCGATGGCGGGCCGTGAGTTCTCCGGTCTGGATTATTCGCTGCCGACCCTGTTTGACGGTGCGAGCATGATCTTTGTGCCGACCAAGAGCAGCACCGAGCGTGTGCTTGAGCAGCTGGAAGCGTACTTCATGTCGCTTGGCTTCGGTCAGACCGTGCGCTGTACCGCGCAGCAGCACGATCACATGATCGCGTTTACCTCGCAGCTGGCGCATGTGGTTTCCTCGGCGTACATCAAAAGTCCGGAGGCGGACAAGCACAACGGCTATTCGGCGGGCAGCTACAAGGATCTGACGCGTGTTGCCAAGCTGAATGAGACCATGTGGAGCGAGCTGTTCCTGTGCAACGCAGAGCCGCTCGCGCAGGAGATTGATGAGGTCATCAAGCACCTTGACGAATACCGCAAGGCCATCCGTGCAGGAGACCGCGAGGAACTGACCATTCTGCTGAGAGACGGACGCGAGCGCAAGGAAAGACTGGGTTAATCAGAAATTCGGAACGATACGAAAGGGACAATGCCTGTGTGCGTTGTTCCTTCCCTTTTGCGCGGATTCGGGAAATTGTTAAGGAAACAGGTCGCAGAACGTAAATTTTTGCGCATACCTCCAAAATCCTGCGGCTGTCCGCGCAATCCATTTACATAGGAATTTGTTTTTGTTATAATTTATTTGCATGAAATCAGAAAGTGTTTTGCTAAGGGGAATGAATGGCACGGCACTTTACAGGACAACACAAAGGAGTGTGGGTATGCAAGAGAAAATTTCTATGGACGCAGCGCACGATTTTGAGGCAAAAATGCCTCTATCGCGCAAGATTCCGCTGGGACTGCAGCACGTTTTTGCGATGTTCGTCGGCAACCTGACACCGCTGCTCATCATCATGGGTGCGTGCGGCATTGCAGGCGGCGAGTTCGCGGACCTGCAGGTAAGCGTTCTGCAGAACGCGATGTTTGTGGCCGGCGTGGTAACGCTGGTGCAGCTGTTTTCCATCGGCCCGATCGGCGGCAAGGTGCCGATCATCATGGGTACAAGCTCGGGCTTTATCGGCGTGTTCAACAGCGTTGCGGCTACCATGGGCGGCGGTGTGATTGCCTATGGCGCGATTATGGGCGCGTCCATTCTCGGCGGCCTGTTTGAGACGGTACTCGGCTTTTTCCTCAAGCCGCTGCGCAAATTCTTTCCGGCGGTCGTTACCGGCACGGTCGTGCTGAGTATCGGTCTGTCGCTGATCTCGGTCGGCATCAATTCCTTCGGCGGCGGCAACTCCGCGAAGGATTTCGGCTCGATGGAAAATCTGCTGCTGGCGCTGTTCGTGCTGGTGGTTATTCTGGTCGTCAAGCACGGCTGCAAGGGCTTCCTTGGTTCGTCCGCGATCTTTGTCGGCATTATTGCAGGCTACATTGCGGCAATCATCATGGGTTTTGTTCTGCCGACCACCGCAGTTGATGCGGACGGTGTAGAATTCACCAAGGCATGGGTACTCAACTGGGACAAGGTAGCACAGGCCGGCTGGTTTTCCATCCCGAAGCTGATGCCGGTAAAGCCGGTGTTTGATCTGCGCGCCATCCTGCCGGTGCTGGTTATGTTTATTGTTACCGCAGTCGAGACCGTCGGCGATATTTCGGGCGTTATGGAAGGCGGCATGGGCCGTGAGGCAACCGACAAGGAGCTGTCCGGCGGCGTAGCCTGCGACGGTATCGGTTCGTCGTTTGCGGCGCTGTTCGGCGTACTGCCGAACACCTCGTTCAGCCAGAACGTAGGCCTTGTTACCATGACCAAGGTCGTCAACCGAGGCGCACTGGCCGTCGGCGCGATCTTCCTCATTCTGTGCGGTCTGATTCCGAAGCTGGGCGCGATCGTGTCCATTATGCCGCAGTCCGTGCTCGGCGGTGCGGCTGTTATGATGTTCTCGTCCATCGTTATCAGCGGTATCCAGCTGATCACCAAGGAGGAGATGACGCCGCGTAATCTGACCATCGTGTCGGTTGCTCTGGGTGTCGGCTACGGCATGGGTGCCAATATGACCATTCTGGCACAGGCGCCGCAGGCGGTTCAGCTGATTTTTGGCGGCTCCGGTATTGTACCGGCAGCATTTGTTGCGATTCTGCTCAATATCGTGCTCCCGAAGGATAAGAAAACCGAAGCATAATGCAAAACCCCGGAAAGAAGTTCTTTCCGGGGTTTGAGACTGTCGAAAAACTAACGTTTTCCGAGCAGCCTCTCGCTCGAAACCACGCTTTCGAGCGAATACTGAAGAAAAACCGCGCCCTGACGGGCACATTTTTTCTTCCCTTGTATAAATTCCGAGATACATGCTCCCGGAATTTATGAATTTGCTTCGCAAATTCTATTTTATGCGTGCTGCCGCACGAAGCGTAAAAATTAAAATAATACTTTTTTGACAGACTGAAACCCCGGAAAGAAGCTCTTTCCGGGGTTTTTAATTGCGAATGGAGAATTGAGGATGGAAAATGATTGTAACGGTCAACCATTCGCCATTCCGATTGAGCGAGACGTAAAATGATACTGCAGGGTGCGACGGGCCGCGGCGCACCGTGTAAACTGACTGCACAGACGTAACCGTAGGGGCGCACAAGGTGCGCCCATGTAACGCCACATCAAATGGTTGGCATTACCGATAAAATGAATCGTTTTGAAAAATCATTTTTAATTCTGCGAGAACGTCCGGTGTATCCGCGTCCATCAATTCCGCCGGATGCTTTGCGGGAAACAGCGTAACCTGTTCCGCATGCCGTTTGACAACTACGCCGCCGCCCTTGCCTTCGGGAAGAGAGCGCAATTCCTCAAAATAATCCGCGCCGAACAGCACGGGACTGCCCGGCGTGCCGCTTTGCGGTTCGCACAGACGAAAAATCCGTGATCGTTTCCTCGGTTGCGCGCAGAATGCCGATATCATATCGCAGAGCGTTTTCCTCGTCAGCAGCGGCTGATCGCCCGGCAGAAACACGCAGCCGGACATGGACGGAAACCGCGGCAGCAGGTACTCCAGTCCCAGCCGCACGGTGTCGCTGCGAAAGGGAAGGGCATGGTGCAGGACGGGAATGCCGCATTCTTCACACAATGCCTGCACCTCGGTCGAGCGGGTAACGACCACGCGGTGCAACCCCTTTGTCACGGCAAACGCACGGCAGAGCAGCGGTTTTCCGTCAAATTCGGCGAGCAGCTTGTTGGAGCCAAACCGTTTTGCCAGGCCGGATGCCATGATCACACATCCGATTTCACTTTTCGTCGGGGAAAAACTGCGGGTAGAGCTGTTTTCCTGCTTGTTTGCAGGCGTCACGATACTGCTCATAGCGATAGAGAAACTCCTTTGCTTCATCGGTAAGTACGCTGCCGCCGCCGCCTTTGCCGCCGATTTTGCGCTCGGTGAGCGCAAACCCAAGCACCTGTTCGGCGTGGCGGACGAGTCCGAGCGCCTTGGTGTATGCCATCTGCATGGACTGCGCGGCGGCGCGAAGCGATCCGGTCTGCTCGATGGCATGCAGCAGGCGGCACGGTCCCTCACCGAAAAAGCGTTCGCCGTCCTCATCGAACAGCATCACGCGGATATTTGGCTGCATGGCGGCTCCTTTCCCACAACTTTTTCTTTTCCGTTGTATTTTGATATTCACAACGGAATTATAGCAGATTTTGTGGTAAAATAAAAGTAGTATACTGAAAAGATAACACATTCCCCTGAAAGAGAGAGGATATAACGTATGTTGACGATACGGGAATACAAAAAAGCCGAGTCGCTCGAGGAAGCGTATACGCTCAACCAGAAAAAGTCCAACCGCGTGATCGGCGGCATGATCTGGCTCAAGATGGAGACGCTGAATGTCGGCACGGCAATCGACCTGTCCGGTCTGGGATTGGACACCATCGAGGAGACCGAAACCGAGTTCCGGATCGGTGCAATGGCCTCGCTGCGCGCGCTGGAGCTGCACGAAGGACTGGCAGCCTACACGAACGGTGCGATGCGCGAGTCTGTGCGCCATATTGTCGGCGTGCAGCTGCGCAATCTTGCGACGGTCGGCGGCAGCCTGTACAGCCGGTTCGGCTTTTCCGATGTGCTGACCATGTTCCTCGTGCTGGATGCACAGGTAGAGCTGTACAAGGGCGGCATTGTGCCGCTTTCCGAGTACGCCGAAAGACCCAAGGACCGCGATATTCTGGTGCGCATTATCGTGCCCAAGAAAAATGCGAAATTCAACTACCAGTCCGTGCGCATCAGCCAGACCGACATTCCGGTGCTGACCTGCGCGTCTGTTAAGGATGAGAACGGCTATCGGTTCGCCATCGGTGCTCGTCCGGCGCGCGCACAGATTTATGCACAGCCTGTGGATAAAACGGCGGAGCAGATGGCAGAAGTCGTTCGGGCGGAAATTAAGACCGGCAGCAGTCTGCGCGGCAGTGCGGAGTACCGCAGACACCTCGCGGGTGTGCTGGTGCGCCGTGCGGCACAGGCGCTCGATGCAGAGTAAGGGGGAACGGATATGCTGATCACAATGACATTGAATGGAAAGAAAGTAGCAGACGATGTGGCGGCGGACACGCTGCTCATCGACTTTGTGCGGGGGCATGGCTGCCTGAGCGTCAAGCGCGGCTGTGAGACTGCGAACTGCGGTCTGTGCACCGTATTTATGGACGAAAAGCCGGTGCTGTCCTGCTCGGTGCTGGCAGCGCGTGCAAGCGGACATACGATCACGACCTTGGAGGGCTTGCAGGGCGAAGCCGCCGAATTCGGCGCGTTCATCGCGGATCAGGGTGCGGAGCAGTGCGGCTTCTGCAATCCCGGCTTTATGATGAACGCGATCGCGCTGTTCCGCGAAAAGCAGGACCCGACCGATGAGGAGATCAAGGAATATCTGGCAGGCAATCTGTGCCGCTGCTCGGGGTATGAGGGACAGCTGCGCGGTATCCGTGCCTATCTCGACTGGAAAAAGCAGAGAGAGGAGGACGCACAGTGAAGGTAGTCAATCAGCCGCTCCGTAAAAAGGATGCAATGCAGCTTGTGACCGGTCAGCCGGTGTATGTGGACGATGTAACGCCGCGCGACTGCCTGTGCGTCAAGCTGCTGCGCTCGCCGCACGCGAACGCCATCGTCAAGTCTATCAACAAGACCGCCGCGATGAAAGTGCCCGGCATGGAGGCCATCTTCACTTGGGAGGATGTCGATCAGGACGGCCGCCGCTATACGCAGGCCGGTCAGACTTATCCGGAGGCCAGTCCGTATGACCGCCTTGTTATCGACCGTCATGTGCGCTTTGTCGGTGATGTGGTTGCCATCCTTGCCGGTGCGGACGAAAAATGCGTGGATAAGGCAATGAAGCTGGTCAAGGTGGAGTACGAGGTGCTCGAGCCGGTGCTCGATTTCCACACGGCAAAGGACAATCCGGTGCTCGTGCATCCGGAGGACAACTGGGAGAGCCTTGCGCCGGTCGGCGCGGATAACAGGCGCAACCTGTGCGCGCACGACGAGTGCGGCAACGGCGATATCGATGCGGTCCTCGCGGACTGCGATGTTGTTATCGACCGCGTGTACCACACGCAGGCATGTCAGCAGGCGATGATGGAAACCTTCCGCACCTACTGCGAGATCGACACCTACGGCCGTCTGCACATCATTAGCTCGACCCAGATCGTGTTCCATACCCGCCGTATTGTGGCGAACGCACTGCATATCCCGAAAAGCAAGGTGCGCGTCACCAAGCCGCGTATCGGCGGCGGCTTCGGCGCCAAGCAGACCGCGGTCAGCGCGGTGTATCCGGCGTTTGTCACCTGGATGACGAAAAAGCCGTCCAAGATCATCTTCAGCCGCGTGGAGAGCCAGATTGCCTCCTCGCCGCGTCACGAGATGGAAATGCACGTTCGTCTGGGCGCAAACAAGGACGGCATCGTGCGCGGCATCGACCTGCACACGCTGTCCAACACCGGCGCGTATGGCGAACACGGCCCGACAACGGTCGGTCTGTCCGGTCATAAGTCGATTCCGCTGTATGGCAAGGCCGAGGCGTTCCGCTTTACGAGCGATGTTGTGTACACCAATCACATGTCGGCGGGCGCGTACCGCGGCTATGGCGCGACGCAGGGCCTGTTCGCGGTGGAGAGCGCGGTGAACGAGCTGGCGAACATTCTCGGCATGGACCCGTTCAAAATCCGAGAGATGAATATTACGCACGAGGGCGAGATCATGCCCGCGTACTACGGCCAGCTGAACACAAGCTGTGCGCTCGACCGCTGTCTGGCGCGCGTGCATGACATGATCGACTGGGATAACAAGTATCCGTGCCGGGACATGGGAAACGGCAAGATTCGTGCGGTCGGCATGGGCATGGCAATGCAGGGCTCGGGCATCACGAGCATGGACGTCGGCAGTGCGACCCTCAAGGTCAACGATGAGGGCTTTTACACGCTGCTCATCGGCGCGGCTGACATGGGCACCGGCTGTGATACCACGCTTGCGCAGATCGCAGCAGAGGTGCTTGAGTGTCCGCTTGACAACATCACCACGCTGAGTGCGGACACCGACTGGTCGCCGTATGATTCCGGCTCGTATGCCTCGAGCACGACCTACGTCACCGGCAAGGCGACCGAGAAGTGCGCGCTTGAGCTGCGCGGCAAAATCTGTGCGCTCGGCGCAAAGCTGCTCGGCTGCGATAAGACGCAGGTCAGCTTTGACGGAACGGAAGTCCGCGTAGAGGAAGGCGAAAATGCAGGCAAGACCATTAGTCTGAGTGATATTGCAACGGCTTCCATGAACGGCAACAGCATCGAGCTGCAGGCGACGGTTACGCATTCGTCCGAGATTTCGCCTCCGCCGTATATGGTCGGTGCGGCTGAAATCGAGGTGGATACCGAAACCGGCGAGGTAACCCTGCTGGATTACGCTGCGGCAGTGGACTGCGGTACGCCCATCAATCCGAACCTGACGCGCGTGCAGGCCGAGGGCGGCATTGCGCAGGGCATCGGCATGACGCTGACTGAGAGCGTCACCTACGATGACCGCGGCTATCCGATGGAGAATTCGCTTTTCCAGTATAAGATTCCCGCACGCGTGGATATCGGCAAGATTCGCGTGGAATTCGAGAACAGCTACGAGGGCGAAGGCCCGTTCGGCGCAAAATCCATCGGCGAGGTTGTTATCAATACACCGCTGCCGGCGATTTCGGATGCAATCCGAAATGCCGTAGGCAAGCGGTTCTATGAGCTTCCCATCACGCCGGAAAAGATTGCGATGGCAGCGATGGAGCAAAAGTAAGTGCAAAAAAGAACGTATCCGATCGGATACGTTCTTTTTCTTTGCCGCAGATGTCAAAATCTGTAGGGCGCGACGACTCGGCGCGCCGTTGTAACGGGTTGCAGATGGTTTACACGGCGTGCCGAGGTCGTCACGCCCTACGGCAAACACATTAAATCACGTTAAAATATCAACCCAAAGGTCGTTGTAATACTGGTTGATTTCCGTCGGCAGATTGGTATACGCCTCAGTCGGATACTGCGTAATATCCGGGAAATACAGCGGGTCACTCGTGATTTCCTCGTCCAGTTCGTTATAGACCTCGGTCTGCGGACTGGAATAGCCGACATACTCCCAGTTTGCCATCGCCGCCTCGGTCGAGCACATGAAGTTGATGAACTTCTCTGCGCCCGAAACGTTCTTCGCGTTCTTCGGGATGCACATGGCATCTACAAACAGGTTGGTGCCCTCCTTCGGAACGTAGAATGCGAGGTCGGGATTTTCGTCTATCATCGTGACGGCATCGCCATTATAGTACGGTGCAGCCACAATTTCCTCACTCGGCAGTTTTTCGAGAATCTGGTCCATCCAGATGCCCTGATACACCGGCTTCCCGGCGATAATGAGGTCGGCTGCCTGCCGAAGCTCAGCCTTATCGGTGGTATTGAGGGAGCAGTCAAGATACATCAGCGCAATGCCGAGCGCATCACGTGAGTTGTTGAACATCGCGGTGCGGTTGGTGTACTTGGGATTCCACAGCAAATCCCACGAGCCAATATCCGCTTTATCAACGTACTTGGTGTTGTACACGATGCCGACCACGCCCCAGGTGTAGGGCACGGAATACTTCTGCTCGGGATCGAAGTCCAGATGGGTGTATTTCTCGTCGATCAGCTTCATGTTGGGAATGTGGTCGTAGTTGAGCGGCTGAAGCATATCCTCGTCGATAAAGCGCGAAATCGCGTAGTCGGACGGGATAATGACGTCGTAGCTCGTGGTCTGGATGCGCGAATACAGGTTTTCGTTGGAATCAAAGGTGTTGTAGATAACCTTGATGCCGGTTTCCGCCTCGAACCGGTCGATAAGGTCGGTGTCGATGTACTCGCCCCAGTTATACACGTTGAGCACCTCCGCCGAGGATGCATTGCCGCAGCCGGAGAGAAGTCCGGTGCACATCGCGCCGCACAGCAGCAGGGAAAGCATACGTTTTTTCACGGCTGCATCGCTCCTTTCCGACGGGCGGCTTCGCGGCGTTTCTCGTCGCGGGACTGGCGCATATTGATGACGAGGAGCAGCACCAGCACGATCAGAAACAGAATGGTCGAGATGGCGTTGATCTTCGGTGTCATGCGGTGGCGCGTCATGGAGTAGATCACGACCGACAGCGGCTGACTGGTCGTGCCGGCGGTAAAGTAGGACACCACGAAATCGTCGATCGACATGGTGAATGCCATGATAGCGCCCGTGACGATGCCCGGCATAATCTCCGGCAGGATGACCTTGTGGAGCGCCTGATGCGGTGTAGCGCCGAGGTCGAGCGCGGCCTCATAGGCGTTTTTATCCAGTTGGCGCAGTTTGGGCATGACGTTGAGCACGACATACGGCGTGCAGAACGTAACGTGCGCGAGGATAAGGGTCAGGTAGCCCTTGTCCAGACCGATGGCGGCAAACAGCAGCATGAACGTTACACCCATGATGGTATCCGAGGAGGACATCGGGATGTTGTTGACGGTCAGGTAAGCCGCCTTGGCTCTGCGGCCCATGTTGTGGATGCCGATGGCGGCAATCGTGCCGAGCACGGTTGCAATCGCGGCAGCGGCAACAGCCACGAGCAGCGTGACATACAGCGAATGGAGAATATCCGCATCGCGGAACAGCTCGACATACCAGCGGGTGGTAAAGCCGTTCCACAGGCGGCGCGACTTGGAATCGTTGAACGAAAAGATCATCAGCACAACGATAGGCGCGTACAGGAACAGGAAAATCAGCAGCAGATAGAAGTTTTTGAAAAACTTTTTCACAGCAGCAGACCTCCTTCCTCGGAGGAGCCGTCATCGAACTTGTTCATGATCCACATACAGATAAAGATGAGAATGATCATCACGAGCGCGATTGCCGAGCCGAGGTGCGGGTTGTACGCACCGCCCATGAACTGCAGGTCGATCAGGTCACCGACGAGCAGATTCTTGCCGCTGCCGAGCATCTGCGAAATAACGAAGGTGGAGACAGACGGCACAAATACCATTGTAATGCCGGAAATCACACCGGGAATGCTCAGCGGGAAGATGACGCGGCGGAATACCAGATGGGTCGGCGCGCCGAGGTCCTGCGCGGCTTCGATCAGCTTGCGGTCGAGCTTGATGAGAACGGTATAGATCGGCAGCACCATGAACGGCAGAAAGTTGTACACCATGCCGAGCACGATAGCGCCCTGCGTGTTGATAAGCGGGATATAATCGAGCGAATAGCCGAAATGGCTCTGCAGGAAGGATATTAAGCCAATGGAACGGAAAAACTGGTTGATGAAGCCGTTGTTCTCCAGAATGGACATCCATGCGTAGGTGCGGAGCAGAAAGTTGATCCACATCGGCAGCATAATCAGCATCATGCACAGACTCTGCTTGCTGGCGGACAGGCGGCTCATCAGATACGCCATCGGGTAGCCGAGCACGAGGCACACCACCGTTGAGAGAAACGCCAGCCAGAACGACCGTCCGAAAATCGGCAGGTAGCCGGGCAGATAGCTGAAATTATGCAGGGTAAAGCCGCCGTCCGCATTGTGGAACGCGTAGACCACGACCATCAGAATCGGGGCAAGGATAAATACGGCGAGCCATACGCCGTAGGGATAGGCAAAGGACTTTTTCACGCTTGCGCCTCCGCACTCTTGTGCATGATGTGGATGTCAAACGGAATGACGGACAGACCGACCGTCTTGCCGACCGACTCCGCCATGGTGGAATGCACCATGAAGGTGAAGAACTGGGTGCGAACCATCATCTCGTAGTGCACGCCCTTGAATACGATGGACTCAACAACGCCCTGCAGCAGACCGTCGCCGGCGTAAACGATTTTAAGATCCTCCGGACGGATAACGACATCGACCGGCGCATTCTTCTCGAAGCCCTTGTCCACGCACTCGAAGGTGCGGCCGCAGAACTCGACCTTGCAGTCCTCGAGCATCACGCCGTCGATGATATTGGATTCGCCGATGAAATCCGCAACAAAGGCGTTGACCGGCTCGTTGTAGATATCGGTCGGGCTGCCGACCTGCTGGATAACGCCGTGGTTCATGACAACCACGCGGTCACTCATCGTCAGCGCTTCTTCCTGGTCGTGTGTGACGTAGATAAAGGTGATGCCGGTGCGCTGCTGAATACGCTTCAGCTCGATTTGCATGTCCTTGCGCAGCTTGAGGTCGAGGGCGCCGAGCGGCTCGTCAAGCAGCAGCACACGCGGCTCGCATACCAGCGCACGCGCGATGGCGACACGCTGCTGCTGACCGCCGGAAAGACTGGTCACATCGCGGTTTTCAAAGCCACGCAGACCAACCAGCTCGAGCATTTCTGCGGTTTTGCGCTTGATATCTGCGCGGTCCAGCTTTTTGATGTGCAGACCGAATGCAATATTCTCCGCAACATTCAGGTGCGGGAACAGCGCATAACGCTGGAATACGGTGTTGATCTCGCGCTGATACGGCGGAACATCGTTCAGGCGCTTGCCGTCGAAGAATACATCGCCGGAATCCGGCTGCTCAAAGCCGCCGATGATGCGCAGTGTGGTCGTTTTGCCGCAGCCGGACGGACCGAGCAGGGTCACGAACTCGCGGCGCTTGATGGACAGCGAAATGCCGCGCAGCACAGGCGTTCCGTCAAATTCTTTTTTCAGGTTTTGCAGATCGACCAGATTTTGATTCAATCCTCATCACTCTCCCCAAACAGGTAGCAGCCCCAAACCGAGCGGGTCAGGCTCGGTTTGGGGTCGCGCTATATCTATATTGTAGCAAATAAATTTTTATCATATAAATAGTATAGGGAAATGCCGTAAAAGTCAAGGTGATACGCAGATTCTGCTCGCAAAAAGCAGGGAAATTCGAGGGGAGGATGCTCGATTTGGAGGATTTGCCAGCTTTGTTATGTAAAACGTACAAGCTGAAATAGCTTGATTTGTACACTTCGCAAACGGATACTGTTAAATATGCACAAAAATATGGCGCTTCGATTGGTAAAGGTTCATAAAATATGGCTCTTGTAACAGAGGCGGTTATCGTGTATTATAATACCTGTGATCAGGAAATGATCCAAACACAAAAACGTAATTTAGTCATTAACTTTTAAGGAGTTGTATATATCATGATGAAGGGTTTCTTTAATGGTCTGGTAAGCGCACGCATGATGGAGCTGGATAACAGCCGTTCTTTCGCTAAGGCTCGCAAGGCAGAGCGCACTGCTAAGTAAGCGGTAATCAAACCGAATTTATAAAGGCTTCCCGGAACAGATGGCCGGGAAGCCTTTTTCTTTGTGTGACAGGATTGTGTTGGCTTTTACCGATAGAATGTGGTACACTTAAAAACATACGGTATTCAGGGGTAAAGGGGATAGGACGTTGCAGTTTATCAAACGGTTTCGGGTAGGCCAGCGTGCCATCAAGACTGCGGTATCGGTCGGTCTGGCGCTTGCACTGGCGATGGTGCTGGGTTCCAGCCTGCCTATTTTTGCAGCCATCGGTGCAATTTCGGTGATGAGCCGTACCTGGGTGGATTCACTCAAGGAGAGCCTCAATCAGATAGCGGGTACATTTCTCGGCTATCTGATCGCATGTGTGTTTGTTACCGTGCTGCCCAATCCAACGTTTTTCGTGTGGATGGCGCTCGGCGTGCTGTGTGTGATTTCGCTGTGTATCGGTCTCAAGCTGAATTTTGCGATTCCGCTGGCGAGCATCGTGTTTGCGGATGTGTGCCTGTATACCGGCGGAGATTCAATCGTGTATGGCTTCCACCGCTTCACGGATACGCTGGTCGGTCTGGTGGTGGCGCTGCTCGTCAATGTGGTGATTCGGCCGTATAACAACCGCCAGAAGATCATCAATACGATGGATGAGATTCAGAAAATGTTTCTGCCGCTGCTGCAGTCGCGTGTGCTCGAGCATCGTTATCCGGATCTGACGCCGCTGACAGAGAAAATGACCTCGCTTGCGTCCGAGCTGCGTATTTTCGAGAAGCAGCCGGTAGCGCTGTGGCAGCATGCCGTGCGTGTTGCCGCCCGACGGCAGGAGGCCGCCTATCTGCGCGGCTGCGAGCAGCTGCTTGCCAAAATGTGCGGTGAGCTGGCGGCGCTGTGCAATATGGACTCCAATCCGGTGCCCGGAGAGGAGAGTATAGAGCGGCTGGAGGCACATGGTCTTACCGCGCCGGAAAACCTTAAGGATTACTGCCGGTGCTCGCCGGTGGATGCACAGGTTATGGATTTTCATATCGGCAATCTGCTCGATGCGTATGATTTTCTGACTGCGTTTCATCATGTGTAAAAATATACCGCAGGTGCACGAACTGTTAAAATCGTGCACGCTGCGGTGTTTTTATAGTTATACAGCGCATAGACAAAATACGCCTTAATCTGCTATACTGTTGTTTAAGGATATATACACGCTGTTTTTGTATGGCGGTCAGCCCTTTCTTTCCCCGCGGTCTGCGGTGGAAAGGAGGTGGGCGCAGATGAAGAAGAAAGCACTTCAGCTTTTTATTTGTGCGGTCATTGTACTGTACATTTTCTTCGTAAAAGCGCGATGACCGCTCGGCTGGTCCCCGAACGGTCATTAGCATAAAACTTTTGATTCGATAAAGGGCTGACTGCATAGACAGCGTCCCTGTATATCCATAGTATACCGCGGAAAGCGCTGTTCGTCAAGATGGTGCTCTCTGCGGTGTATTTAATTTTGCGGAAAGCTGTGGTCTGCACCGATCGGCTTGACTTCTCCTCACAAAATGGTTATAATAAAATCATTATAATCGTTATTTATGCGATGACGCAGGAAAAGTAACCGGATCGCCTTGCGCGAAAGAGAGAGGCTCCTCGGCTGAAAGGGCTTTGCGCGGGAAACGGTGAAGTGCGCCTGCCGAGCAACAGGGTCAAACGCCCTGCGGAAAGTGCCCGTTACCGCACTGCACGAGCGAAAAATCGGAGTGGAACCGCGTTTGTACGCCTCCCGAGGGAAGAATATCCCTTGGGAGGCTTTTTTATTCCCGAAACTCCGCATAGCTTTCCTGAAAACCATCAAAAGGAGATAAAAATCATGAAACTCTACAACACGCTGACCCGTCAGAAGGAGGAATTCGTTCCGATCACGCCGGGCGAGGTAAAGATGTATTCCTGCGGTCCGACGGTATACAACTATTTCCATGTCGGCAACGCACGTCCGTTCATCATTTTCGATCTGCTGCGCCGTTACTTCGAGTACCGCGGCTACAAGGTTGAGTTCGTTCAGAACTTCACCGACATTGACGACAAGGTAATCAACAAGGCGAACGAGGAAGGCGTGGACTTCAACACCATCGCTGAGCGTTATATTAAGGAATATTTCGTTGATGCACAGGGTCTGGGCGTCAAGAAGGCGACCGTGCACCCGCGTGCGACCGAGACCATGGACGCTATTATTGATATTGTTGAGCGCCTGATCGAGAACGGTCACGCTTATGTTGCTGAGAACGGCGACGTATACTTCCGCACCAAGTCCTTCCCCGAGTATGGCAAGCTGTGCCACCAGCCGATGGAGGAGCTGCAGGCCGGTGCCCGCATCTCGGTCGGCGAGGTAAAGGAAGATCCGATGGACTTCGCGGTCTGGAAGGCTGCAAAGCCGGGTGAGCCGGCTTGGGATACGCCGTGGGGCAGCAAGGGCCGCCCGGGCTGGCATATTGAGTGCTCGGCTATGGCGAACAAGTACCTCGGCAAGACCATCGACATCCATTCCGGCGGTCTTGATCTGATCTTCCCGCATCACGAGAACGAGATCGCACAGTCCGAGTGTGCAAACGGCTGCACCTTCGCGCATTACTGGCTGCACAACGGCTTCCTGACCATTGACAATGAGAAAATGTCCAAGTCCAAGGGCAACTTCTTCATGGTCCGCGACGCAGCAAAGCAGTTCGGCTATGAGACCATCCGCATGTTCATGCTGAGCGCGCACTACCGCACTCCGCTTAACTACTCCGCTGAGTCGCTTGAGATGAACAAGGCCTCCCTTGCCCGTCTGTACGAGGCCCGCAATAATATGGAGTTCCGCATCGAGAAGGCATCCGGCGACACCATGACCGCCGAGGAGACCGAGAAGCTGGAGGCTCTGAAGGGTTACAAGCAGAAGTTCATCGACGCAATGGACGACGACCTGAACACCGCTGACGCACTGTCCGCTATCTTCGAGCTGACCCGTGAGATCAATGCGTACAACGGTGCACATCAGGATGCAACCAAGGCATTCCTGACCGCAGCGCATGATCTGTTCATGGAACTGACCGGTGTGCTCAATCTGGTGCAGAACCGTGACGATGCGGTTGATCCGGACGCAGAGAAGATCGAGGAGCTGATCGCGCAGCGCGCCGCAGCCAAGAAGGAGAAGAACTTCGCTGAGGCAGACCGTATCCGCGGTGTGCTGGCTGATATGGGCGTTACCATTAAGGATACTCGTCAGGGCACGCAGTGGAGCCGCAATTAAATTGCGAATCCCGACTATTTGATAGAGAAAGTCCTCTGTTCGTGTGTGAATAGAGGACTTTTTGCGTGTTTTCGCACTGGCAGAGCATCTTGCTGACGCAGCCCGCGTGTACCGGTCAACCGGTGATAAGGCAACACTGCAGGCGACTTTTTCACTTCAAATTGATAAAATCTTTGCACGCCGCGCACAAAAAACTTGCGTGCTATCAGGATGAACAAGCGGAAAACCTGCGAAAAAGCGGTTTTTGTCGGTTTATACAAGTGTCGTTGATTGACATTTTTGAAGGATTGCGGTACAATATATTCATTATCTGATTTATTGGGACGGAAAGGAGAAGGCGGAATGACGATTCAGCCTGATTATGTAAAGGAAGAACTTTTGCATGAACTGAGTGAGAGCTTTCGTATGCACAACCAGCTCCCACCTGATCTGTTTACGCGCTACCGCATCAAGCGCGGCTTGCGTAACGCGGACGGTACCGGTGTTCTGGTCGGTGCTTCTCATCTGGGCAATGTACACGGTTATATCGTCAACGAGGGCGAGCGTGAGCCGATCGAAGGCCGCCTGACCTATCGCGGATATAATGTATATGACCTGATTCACGGTCTGGAGCAAGAAAACCGCTTCGGCTTTGAGGAGATCGGTTATCTGCTTATGTGCGGCAAGCTGCCGAGCCGCCGTCAGCTGGCGGAATTTCAGCATACCATTGGTCTGGAGCGTGCCCTGCCGGACAACTTCACCGAGGATATGATCATGCGTGCGCCGAGCCGCGACATCATGAACAAGCTGGCAAGCGCAACGCTGGCACTGTATTCCTATGATACGAATCCGGATGAAACCACGGTCGAGAACATCATGCGTCAGGGCATCAGCCTGATGGCCAAGTTCCCGGTTATCATTTCGCACGCGTATCAGGCAAAACGCCGCTACTTTGATAATGATTCCATGTTCCTGCATGTGCCGGATTCGAACCGTTCGACTGCAGAGAATATTCTGCACCTCATCCGTCCGACCGGCGAATTCAACGATGACGAGGCTAAGCTGCTCGACCGCTGTCTGATCCTGCATGCCGAGCATGGCGGCGGTAACAACTCGTCTTTCACCGTGCGTGTTACTTCTTCGTCCGGTACGGATACCTATTCGGCGATCGCGGCTGCGGTTTCCTCGCTGAAGGGCCCGCGCCACGGCGGTGCAAACCTGCGTGTCGTCAAGCAGTTTGAGGAGATGAAGGAGAATATCCACAACTGGAAGGATGAGACCGAGGTCGGCAATTATCTGCGTAAGATTTTGAATAAGGAAGCCGGTGACGGCTCCGGCCTGATCTACGGCATGGGCCATGCGATTTACACCTTGAGCGACCCGCGTGCCGTTGCACTGAAGAAGGCTGCTCGTCCGCTGGCGGAAAAGACCGGCTATTCGGACGAAATGGATCTGATCGAGCTGGTAGAAAAGCTGACGCCGGGTGTCTTTGCCGAAATCAAGGGCAGCGACAAGCCGATGTGCGCGAATGTCGATATGTATTCCGGCTTTGTTTACAAAATGCTCGGACTGCCCAAGTCGCTGTATACGCCGCTGTTCGCTACCGCGCGTATCGTCGGCTGGATGGCACATCGCCTTGAGGAAGTTACCACCGGCGGTAAGATCATCCGTCCGGCGTATAAGCCTGTTGCGAAGAATGTCGAGTACGTTAATATTGATGAGCGGAATGACGGTCCAATCAATGATTGATTTTTAATTTTTAGTTTTTTTGAAAAAAGTGTTGACAACCTGCTTTATATGCGTTATACTAAATGAGCTTGGTCAAAGACAGCTGGTGCCGCAAGGCTTAAATGGCGATTTGTTCGCCGCCCGCCGAGGTCAACACGGACATGTTATTATCATATTTGATTATGTTTTCTGTGTACCCTCCCTGTGTCTTTGCACCGGGAGGGTATTTTTATTTTACAGGAGGTGAAAATGATGCCGAACGCAAAGATTCTGGAAGAGAAGAAGGCTCTGGTCGCTTCCCTGGTAGAGAAGATTAAGAATTCTCCGGCAGGTGTACTGGTCGACTATAAGGGCATCAACGTAGAGGATGATACCAAGCTCCGCAAGCAGCTCCGTGAAGCTGGCGTTGAGTATGCTGTCATCAAGAACACTCTGATCCGCTTTGCAGCTAAGGAACTGGGTTTTGACGAGCTGGATGCGTGCCTGCACGGTACCACCGCTCTGGCAATCTCCACCACCGACGACGTTGTCGCTCCGGCGAAGATCCTGGCTGACTTTGCTAAGACCCACGAGAACTTCACCCTGAAGGCTGGTTACCTGGAAGGTAAGGCCATCGGTGAGGACGAGGTCAAGAAGCTGGCTGCTATGCCGAGCAAGGAAACCCTTATCGCTCAGGTACTGTACAGCTTCAACTACCCCATTATGCAGCTCGCTATTGCTTGCGATGCTATCGTTAAGAAGGCAGAGGGCAATGAGGAAATGAAGGTTGCTGAACTGGTAGCCCCGAAGGAAGCTGCAGCAGAAGAAGCTGCTGAGTAATTTCCCCGCACTGACTGATTTATTCGGTCAGGAACACATTTTAACTTAAAAATTATCTAAAATTGGAGGTTTAATCCCATGACTGTTGCTGAGATTATGGAAGCTGTAAAAGAGCTCAAGGTTATGGAGCTCTCTGAGCTGGTAAAGGCTCTCGAGGAAGAATTTGGTGTATCCGCTACGCCGGTAGCTGTTGCAGGTGCTGTAGCAGGCGGCGACGGCGCAGCTGCTGCTGACGCTAAGACCGACTTCGACGTAGTTCTGGTTGACGCTGGCTCTTCCAAGATCAACGTTATCAAGGCTGTTCGCGAGATCACCGGCCTGGGCCTGAAGGAAGCTAAGGAGAAGGTTGACACCGCTCCGCAGACCATCAAGGAGGCTGCTCCGGAGGCTGAGGCTAACGAGATCAAGGAGAAGCTCGAGGCTGCTGGCGCTAAGGTTGAGCTGAAGTAAGGTTTCCTTACCGAACCAACTGCTTGCAATCAAGCAATTCCAAAGACGCAGAGTGTTTGCTCTGCGTCTTTTTCTATGCCAAATTTTCCGTCAGTCAGTGGTGACAAACCCGAAATTGTGCGGTATAATAAAATAGAATAATAATGTGGACAAGAAGGAGAATCTCATGCCGAAATTAGGACTTATTTCGCTCGGCTGCGCGAAAAACCTCGTGGACAGCGAGCACATGCTGGCCCGGCTGCGGGACGCAGGCTGGGAGATCACCGAGGATATGACCGAAGCAGACGTTGGCGTTGTCAACACCTGCGGCTTCATCGAAGCCGCTAAGACCGAGGCTATCGAAACCATTCTGGAGACCGCCCAGAACAAGCAGACCGGCAATATGAAGGGTCTGGTCGTGACCGGCTGTCTGGTGCAGCGCTATGCTGACGAGATGCGCGCTGAGCTGCCCGAGATCGACGTATTCTGCGGAACGGGCAGCTATGATGACATTGTGGACGCGGCCAATGCGGCGCTCAAGGGGCAGCAGGCGGCGTACATGGCCGATATGACCTCTGCTGCACTCGACGGCAGCCGTGACCGCCTGACACCCTCGTACACCGCATACTTTAAGATTGCGGAGGGCTGCTCGAACACCTGCGCGTACTGTATCATCCCCAAGCTGCGCGGCCGTTACCGCAGCCGTGAGATGGCATCGCTGCTCGAGGAAGCGCGTACGCTCTCTGACGCAGGCGTTAAGGAGCTGATCGTCATCGCGCAGGACATCACCAAGTACGGTATGGACCTGCCCGAGCACAAGCGTCTGCTGCCCGAGCTGCTGCGCGAGCTGTGCAAGATGGACTTTACTTGGATTCGTCTGCACTATCTCTATCCCGACCAGATTACGGACGAGCTGATCGACGTGATTGCGGATGAGCCGAAAATCGTAAAGTATCTGGATATTCCGCTGCAGCATGTCTCTAAGCGCATTCTGCGTGCCATGCACCGTCCGGGTGACGGCGCGGAATTTACCAGGCTGATCGAGGATATGCGCGAGCGTATTCCGGGTCTTGTACTGCGTACAAGCCTGATCGTCGGTCTGCCGGGCGAGACCGAGGACGAGTTTGCCGAGCTGTGTGAGTTTCTGCAGAATGTCGGCATTGAGCGTGTCGGTGTGTTCGAGTATTCGCCGGAGGAAGGCACGGAGGCTGCAGAGCTGCCCGACCAGATCGACGACGAGACCAAGCAGAACCGCCGTCTGATCGTCGAAGAGCTGCAGTCCGGTGTGCTCGATGACTACAATACCTCCCGCCACGGTGAGGTCATGCAGGTGCTCTGCGAGGGCTTTGACGAGGAGCAGGGCCTGTGGTATGGCCGTACCTACGCGGATTCGGTCGAGGTAGACGGCCACGTCTACTTTGACGCGGCGGATAACGAGCCGGCGGAAGGCGAGTTCGTGTCCGTTCTCATCACCGAAAGCCTTGGACCCGACCTACTCGGTGTCCGTCAGAAGGAGGCATAATTTCCTATGACAACCGCAAATAAAATCACGCTGACCCGCATTGCGATGATTCCGTTTTTCATCTATTTTGCGGCGCAGCCCATGCTGATCATCGATGAGACCCGGTATCTCGCCGCGTTCCCGACCAGCACGGTCATCGCGCTCGTGCTGTTCTGCGTGGCATCGTTCACGGATTTTCTGGACGGCTATGTGGCGCGAAAGTACAATCAGGTGACGGATTTCGGCAAATTTGTCGATCCGCTGGCCGATAAGCTGCTCGTAGCGTCCGCGCTCATCCTGTTCGTGGAGCAGAAGGCAATGGCAGGCTGGATGGTCTGCGTTATCCTCGCGCGTGAGCTGATCATCACGTCTCTGCGCGTGGTTGCAGCCAATAAGGGCGTTGTTATGGCTGCAACGTGGACGGGCAAGGTCAAGACCTGTGTGCAGATTGGCGGCATCATCGTCATTTATCTGTATTATATCATCATGGGTGCGCTGGCAAACGGTATCGCTTTCGCGGACGGCGATGGTGTTACCGCTGTTATGTTCATCCCTCATGCGGATGGTATGCCGCTGCTGCTGACTATCGTCGGCTGGGTGGTAACGCTGGTTACCATTTACTCCGGCTATGATTATCTCAAGAAGAACTGGGATCTCATCAAGGACGGCGCGGTAAAGGCAAAATAAAACCGCATACTGTTTCAGCCTCAGAGGTGCACTTCGGTGCACCTCTTTTTTATTATTTTCTCTGGTGCGGGAACAGGATAAATGTGAAAATTTTCTTATTTTGAAAGACTTTTCTACGCTAAATCGGTATTCGTTCAAGGTGTGCAAACGCACGCATCCGGCTCTGTGCAAGCTGTACAAGAGGGGAAATAAAAGAGTAATTTTTGTATAGAACAGAGTTACACAGTGCATTGTGATATAACCTGTTCGCAACTATAATATAGTCAAACAAACGAAAATACAGAAAGTTAAAACAAAACAAAAACTTCTGGTAAATCGTGAAAAGAGTATGTCTAAGACTTAAATGTCAAGGAGGAAATTATCATGAAAGAAATCCGTATTGGTCTGGTAGGTTCCGGCTGGATGGGCAAGGCTCATTCCTCTGCACTGGCTGACGCTGAGATGCTGTTTGGCCCTGACTACGGCACCGCATCCTTCGAGATCGTAGCTGACGCTAACGAAGAGGCTGCAAAGTCCGCTCAGAAGAAGATCGGCTTCAAGCGCATCTCCACCGATTGGCACGATGTAGTTACCGACCCGAACGTAGACCTGGTTGATATCGCTACCCCGAACGCTTTTCACTATGTAGTTGCTAAGGCTGCTCTGGAGAACGGCAAGAACGTATACTGCGAGAAGCCGCTGTCCATCTCCGCTGAGGAGTCCAGAGAGCTGGCTGAGCTAGCTGCTGAGAAGGGCGTAGTCAACTACGTTGGCTTCAACAACACCCAGAACCCGGCAAACGCTTACGTTCGTGAATTGGTTCAGTCCGGCGCTCTCGGTAAGATCATGCGCTTTACCGGCACCTACGATCAGGACCAGCTGCTCGACGAGTCCCTCCCGATCACCTGGCGCCACATCAACAAGCTGGCTGGCTGCGGTGCTCTGGGCGACCTCGGTTCCCACCTGCTGTCCATCTCTCAGTTCATCATGGGCGACATCACCAAGGTAAACGCAGTTGCTACCACCGTATTCCCGAAGCGTCCGAAGTCTGCAGGCTCCACCGAGATGGTTGACGTTGAGAACGAGGACATCATGACCTTCATGGCTGAGTATGCTAACGGCGCTATCGGCCAGATTGCTTGCTCTCGTGTTGCTACCGGCCGCAAGAACTACCTGACCTACGAGATTCAGGGTACCAAGGGCTCTGTTCGCTACGATCTGGAGCGCATGGGCGAAGTTCAGGTTTACTTCCAGTCTGACAACGAGCGCGACCGCGGCTTCCGCACCGTACTGCTCAACCCGCTGATGAAGGGTTACTCCGCATTCCAGCCGGCAGGCGGCATCTCCATCGCTTACAACGACATGAAGATCCTCGAGGTTCATGCTCTGTTCGACGCTATCACCAATGGCGCTGACTATGTAACCGACTTCGAGTTCGGCTACAAGATCGACCGCACCGTAGCTGCTGTTATCGAGTCCTCCAAGACTCACGAGTGGGTTGACGTTAAGTAAGTTGCCCGTTTACATCAATTAAAACATAATGCCGAAACGGTCTCCGGCGGGAGTGATTCCGCCGAGACCGGAAAGGCTGACAGTTTCCTGAATAATTTGACAGGGAGGATAAAATTATGGCTATCAAGATTGGTATTGCACCGGACTCCTGGGGCGTCTGGTTCCCGGCAAGCGATCCGAACAACGCAAAGCAGCCCCAGTGGTGGCGCTGTCTGGACGAAATGAAGGTTGCCGGCTACGAGGGCTGCGAGATCGGTCCCTGGGGCTACATGCCGAACGACGATCCCAAGGTGCTGAAGAACGCGATGGACGCGCGCGGCCTGACTCTGGTAGGCGCTACCGAGGGCGGCAACTTCCTCGACGACGCGGCTGTTGAAGGCATGCTCAAGGACATCGACGATATCTCCAAGCTGCTGAAGGCTTTCCCGAGCGCGAAGTATATCGTTCTGCTGCCTCCGATGTACACCAACCTCGCTACCGGCGAGCTGGAGATGAACCCGGAGCTGACCGACGAGGAGTGGGCAATCTACTGCAAAAACGTGCAGAAGTGCGCGGACCGCTGCGCAGCGAACGGCTTTATCGGTCTGTTCCACCCGCATGTTGACAGCCACGTTCAGACTGAGGAGCAGATCGAGCGCTTCCTGGACGACACCAATGTAGATCTGTGCTTCGATACCGGTCACCATGTATACGGCGGCGGCGAGCCGATTTCCTTCTACAAGAAGTGGGCGAAGCGCATCCCGTACATCCATTTCAAGGACTGCGATCTGGCAGTCAAGGCAAAGATGGACGAAAACAAGTGGTCTTTTGCCAAGGCTGTAACCGAGGATATCATGGTTGAGCCGGGCAAGGGCAGCATCGACTTCACTGCAATGCATAAGGCACTCGACGAGTGCGGCTACGACGGCTGGTGCGTCGTAGAGCAGGATCTGTTCCCGGTTAAGTCCTTCGACGTACCGCTCGAAAAGGCGACCATCGGTCGTGAGAACCTCCGCAAGGCGGGTTTCTAATGAAGTAGTAATCGCAATACCCATTTTACAATCGCATCTACACTATTCCCGTTTTCATTATTTTGTTATCCGGTCCCTCTTAAATTTCATCCAACAGAAAATCAAGAGGGACTGCTGATAAAGAGTACACGCAAGTGTGAAATACACAAGCGTAAAAGGGCGCTGAGAGAGCAGGGCCCGGAAAAAAGAGAGGAGAAAAATTATGAACAAGAAGAGAGTGTTAGCGATGTTGCTGGCAGGCGCGATGGCATTGTCGATGACCGCATGCGGCGGCAATTCTGCCTCGACCGATGGCAGCAGTAATGACGGTGGCGCATCCGCTTCCGGCGGCAGCTACAAGGTCAGCGTTATCCTGAAGACCCTGGCGGCCGAGTACTGGCAGTATGTAAAGTCGGGCGCTGAGGACTATGCTTCCGAGCATTCGGGCAAGGTTACGGTAGAGGTTAAGGGTCCAAGCTCTGAGACCGCTTTCGATGAAATGCAGAACATGATCGAGACCGACCTCAGCTCCGGCAGCTATGACGGCGTTATTATCTCTCCGCTGCAGTCGGATACCGCGGCGCAGCTCGTCAGCGGCACCAAGCTGCCGATTGTTGCTATCGACACCAACTTCACGGCACCAGAGGTTAAGTCCTTCGTAGGTACCGGTAACGAAGCTGCTGCCAAGAAGGGCGGCGAGGCTGCTGTAGAGGCTGCCAAGGCTGCCGGCTGGACCGATATCAAGTGCATTGAGATCGCAGGCGTACAGGGCGACCAGACCAACACCGCTCGCATGAACGGCTACAAGGCTGGCGTTGAAGAAGCAGGCGGCACCTTCCTGAGCGACGAAGTACAGTACGCAGACGCAACTGCTGACCGCGCTACCACCGCTATGGAAGCTATCATGCAGACACATCCGGAAGGCATCGCAATCATTTGCGCAAACAACGACGATATGGCTATGGCAGCAGCCCGTGCAGCGCAGGGCCATGACGCATACAAGAACACCATCTTCCTCGGCTTCAACGGTGACCGCGCTGCTTGTGAAGCAATCCTGGCCGGCCAGATGACGATGTCTGTTGCCCAGATGGCTTACGAGATGGGCTACAAGGCTGTTGAGACCATGGTTCAGGTTCTGGACGGCGAGACCGTTGACGAGTTCGTTGACTCCGGTTCTGACGTAGTTACCCCGGACAACGCGCAGGAGCGCCTGGGTACCCTGAAGACGCAGCTCCACTAAGAAAACTGCATTCCGCATAAACGCAGATTGTGCGATAATGTTCACGCGTAAGATCCTCTCTCCGGATCGGCAGGAAAACGCTCCAACGTTCTGCCAATCCGTAATGGATAAACGCAAATTTCAAAGATCCTTTCTCTCATTCTATTTCTCTATATGGTGGTGCCCCCTGCTCCTGCCCAAGCAGGATCAGGGGGCATTGCTATGGAATGAAGTTGGATGAGATAGACAAAATTAGCAATTCTGTACAGATTATCCTGCAGGCTGCAGAGAAAAAGAGGGACACGCTGCTGCAAACACCCGTGGCAGCGTATTTACACAGCAAACAAGAGGGGGTTTAAGAAAATGGTATTTACACTGGGTTCATTTGTGCTTGTCACCGTAGCGGTGGCATTCGTAAGCTGGCTTAAAACCAAGGGAACGGACGAGACCAGCAAAGACGGTTACTTCCTTGGAGGCCGAAGCCTGAGCGGTCTGGTTATCTTTGGTTCTCTGATGATGACCAACCTGTCCGCGGAGCAGCTGGTAGGCCGCAACGGTCAGGGCTATGCAGCCGGCATGACTGCAATGGGCTGGGAGACCATGTGCCCGATCGCATTGACGCTGATGGCACTGTTCTTCATCCCGAAGTATTTCAAGCTCGGCATTTCCACTATCCCGGAATTTCTGGAAAGCCGCTTTGACCGCGCAACCCGCGTCATTGTATCGTTCATTTTCCTTGTCGCTTATATTGTAACCATGCTGCCGCTGGTGCTGTACGCAGGCTCGGTAGCGATGGAGCGTATCTTCGGCATTACCGCACTGATGGGCGGCAACCGTTTCATGGCAACCACCGTAATGTGCGTTGCACTCGGCATAATCGGCGGTATCTATGCAATCTTCGGCGGCCTGAAGGCCGTAGCCGTATCGGACTCTCTGAACGGCATCATCTTTATCATCGGCGCGGTCATCCTGATCCCGGCTCTGGCATTTATCGCACTGGGCGACGGCAGCATCGCAGAAGGCATCCGCATTTTCGCTACATCCTCTCCGGAGCACCTGAATGCGATCCAGCCTGCTGACGCACAGCCGCCGTACATTCCGTGGCCGATGATCGTACTTGGCTGTGGTATCAACCACATCTCTTACTGGTGCACCAACCAGTCCATCATGCAGCGCGTACTCGGCGCTAAGAACCTGAAGGAAGCACAGAAGGGCTCTCTGCTGACCGGTCTTACCTGCGTATTCTGCCCGATCTTTCTGGTAGCGCCCGGCGTTATCCAGTTCATCCGTGACGGCGGTGTACTGACCGACTTCGATATGGCGTACCCGTCTCTGATCAAGGACATCCTGCCGACTCCGGTACTGGGCTTCTTTGCAGCAGTCATGTTCGGTGCGATCCTGTCCTCCTTTAACTCGGTACTGAACAGCTCCATGACGCTGTTCACCCTGGACATCCTTCCGGTTATCTCCAAGAAAAAGCGCACGGACGCGCAGCTGATCACCATTGCAAAGCGCTTCGGCATCGTGCTGTGTCTGGCGTCCATCGTCATCGCACCGTTTCTGCTGTATCTGCCGGCCGGCATCAGCACCTTCCTCAATCAGATGTGGGGTTACTACGGCGTTCCGGTTCTGGTCATCGTTGTTATGGGTATTTTGGCTCCGCGCATGCCGAGCTTTGCGCCGAGGGCTGCCATCATTGTCCATATCGTATGCTATGGCCTGATGATGAACCTTCTGCCGTTCCACTTCCTGTACTTTGAAGTAGGCGCATTCGTAATTGACCTGATCCTGATGGCGATTCTGACCAAGGCTGCACCGCGCAAGGAAGCATATGTACTGCCTGATCTTGAGGTTGTTGATATGACCCCGTGGAAGTATCGCAAGCCGGTCATTGCAGTTACGTTCATCCTGCTGGTAGGCATTCATGTGCTGTTCTCTCCTCTGGGTCTGGGCGGCTAAAGGCTTCGCCTCGATTGAAACCACGGTTTCAATCGAATTTCGACGAAAAACCGCGTCCTGCGGACACATTTTTTCGTCCCTTTATAAAAAGGCAGGCGCTATCCTTGCGCGACTTCTCGGTCGCGCTGCGCGTACACGCCTCGCCTTTTTATGAATTTGCTTCGCAAATTCGATTGAATGCGTGCTGCCGCACGAAGCACATTGCGGACAGCCGGAATTACGATTTACAAGAAGAAAAGACAGACCGTTTTGCGGTCTGTCTTTTTTGTGCGTTTAGAAGGAAATTGCGCGGAATGCCGTTGGAGAGATATCGGTTTCCTGCCGGAATGCCCGCGCAAAGTGCGACGCACTGTTGAAGCCGCAGTCCTCGGCAATCTGCTCAACGGTCAGGTCACTGGACAGCAGCAGACGCTTGGACTGACGCAGACGGTATTGCAGCAGATACTCATGCGGCGTACAGCCGACGTATCGCTTGAAGCTGCGGATAAAGTGGGATTTGCTGATGCCGCACATCTCGGCAAGGTCGTTCAGCGAAATGTCATCGGCAAAATGACCGTGAATGTACGCCAGTGCCGGTGCAAGCAGCTCACTGATGACGGTGGTTCGCACGGTCTGCGATGCCAGACCGCCCAGAATGCTGTGGACGGCAATGGAAATCTGGTGCTCGTTCATGGAGGCAAACTGCGTGCTCATGCCGTACTGCGCCGAGTGCACAACCGTGCGGAACTGGTCCTTGAGCGACAGCATCGGCTGCTTTTCGTGCACAAGGCCAAAGCGCTCGGTCAGATATTCGGTGTACTGCTTGCTGCTTGCACCGTTGAAGTGAAACCAGTAGAAGTCAACCTTGTCCGGACACCAGTAGCAGTGCGGCTTGCGGCAGTCGAACAGCGCTATTTCGCCCTCATGCGCCTCAGCGGTCATACCGTCTGTGCGGATGCAGAGCGAGCCGCTGTTGATGTAGATCAGCAGGTATTGGTCAATGCCGTTTCGTTCGATCCGGTAATCGCTGTTGCAGATGAACTGACCGAACTGCGGGCAGTAATACAGCGCACTTTTCGCAAATTCGGACGGCAGTGAGAAGTCCATGAAGGACGGAGTCAGTACGCCGGTATCTACAATTTGCATAAAATCCCTGCTTTCATTTGGTCTCGATAGCGATGAGATACAGGGGGCGGCTGCTGCACAGCCTTCCCTTCGCAGCTGTTACGCTTATTGCGCTGCCTTTGTCACAGGCGGTTTTACTCCGCCAGCTTATAAATCTCGATGATAGCCTGTTCATCAAGTGCGGAATAGCTCTTGACCGGACCCTGGACCGTGCGGACGGTATTTGCGGCCAGCTGTGCGTAATTCTCCGGTTTGATGCCAAGCTGCGACAGATGCGTCGGCATGCCGATCTCCTCAAAGAAGCGCTTCATGGTCAGGATGCCTTCGCGTGCGGTGCGCTCAGGATGGTGGAAATCCATCTCCACGCCAAATACGCGGTTCGCCAGCTGAGCAAAGCGCGGAAAATCGTTCTTCATCTCGTACAGCGCCCAGGCTGGGAACAGCACGGACAGACCGGCACCGTGTGCAATTTCATCGCGGAACGCGGACAGCTCATGCTCAAGCTTATGCACCGGGAACAGGCGCTTGCGGCCGCAGCCGGTGTAATCGTTATGCGAAACGCTGCCGGCCCACATCAGGGACGCACGCGCCTCATAATCGCGCGGATTGGCGATTGCCCGGCGGCCGGCATCGCGCACGGCAATGAGCAGACCTTCGGCAATGCGGTCGGTCATGTCGCTTTCGCCGCCTTCCGGCGTGAGGTAACGCTCGAGCGTGTGCATCATGATGTCCACAATGCCGCAGCCGGTCTGGAATTTGGACACAGTATAGGTGTTCTCCGGATCAAGGAAGCTGATGCGCGGACGGTTGGTCTCGCTCGTGATACCGCGCTTCTCCTTGGTCTCCTCATTGGTGAGTACGCAGGAGTTGCTGCTTTCCGAGCCGGAGGCTGCCAGCGTCAGTACAGTGCCGACCGGCAGGGTGGTATCCGGCTTTGTGCCGGTAGATGCAAACTGCCACGGATCAGTTTTGGTGGCAACGCCCATGGCGATGGCCTTCGCCGAGTCGATTACCGAGCCGCCGCCGACTGCCAGCACAAAGTCGATGCCCTCTCGCTCTGCCAGTGCAATGCCCTTGCGGACAAGCGATACCTTCGGGTTCGGCGATACACCGCCCAGTTCAACAAAGGCAAGACCCGCCGTAAACAGGCTCTTTTCCACACGGTCCAGCAGACCGGTCGTGCGTGCGCTCGAGCCGCCGAAGTGCACTAAAATGCGGTGCACTCCCAGCTCTTTCAGACGCGGGCCGATCTGTTCCTCAATATCTTTACCAAATACAATCTCAGTCGTGGTGTGCAGATTAAAATTCAGCATTAGGCGTTCCTGCCCTTCCTATTAAAATAGTATGATTCTATTATATCGTTCCCCTTGCAAAAAGTCAAAAAATTCGATAAAATAGATAAATACGAAATCCGAATCGTGAGGAGTGAGAGCGTGTATTACAGTTATTCCGCCGCCCAGTGGCTGCTGGTTTTCTACCTGTACTGTATGCTCGGCTGGTGCTTTGAGTCCACCGTGGTCTCGGTAGGACAGCGCAGACTGGTCAACCGCGGCTTCCTGCGCGGCCCCATGCTGCCGATTTACGGCTTCGGCGCCGTGATCCTGCTGCATGTTTCGCTACCGTTAAAACAGCATCCGGTGTGGCTGTATCTGGCGAGCATGATCGCGGCGACCGTGTTTGAATACATCGTCGGCGTGGTGATGGAGAAGATATTCAAGGTAAAATACTGGGATTACTCCAAGCAGAGATTCCAGTTTCAGGGCTATATCTGCCTGCGCTCGTCGCTATGCTGGGGCTTTCTCGGCCTGATCCTGACGAGCGTCATTCATCCGCCGATTGAAAAGCTGGTGCTCGGTCTGCCGTTTATCGGACTGATCGTGATCGACGTGCTGTTTTCGGCGGCATTTATCAGCGATGTGATCGTATCCGTACGCAGCGCACTCGATCTCGCCAAGGTGCTCGAGGAACTTGACCGTCTGCGCGAGCAGGGAGCCGAGCTGCGTCAGCAGCTGTCCGAGACTGCGCTTGTCGGTCTGACCAACCTGTCCTACCGTGTAGAGGAAGCGCACGGCGAGTTCACCGAGAAGGTGGGCGAGGCGAAGGCGCAGTTCTCCGAGAAAATAGATGATGCGAAGGAACAGCTTGCCGACGCAAAAGCGCAGCTCTCCGAAAAAATGGACGATGCAAAGGAACAGCTTGCCGCCGTGCATGAGATGCGCTCCGACGAGCGCAGGGCGCAGACCGCAGCTGCACGCGAGCAGCTGCAGGCTAAGCTCGACGAGCTGCAGCGCCGCTTTGACGAGCGGGCAGCCGCACTCGGCCGTACCCGCAAGAGCCTGCTGCGCGGCAACCCGACCGCCCGCTCCGAGCGTTACACTGAGGTGCTCGAACGGCTGAAAAAACGCCTCGATACACACACGCACCGGTAAAACACAGCTAACTTCCTTATAAAACTACACAAAATGCACAAACTAATGCAAAATGCAGCAGGATATGCTTGCTGTTTCGTCAGTTTTTCACTTGCTAAAATACCCGTTTCGGGTGTATATTAGTAGTACCCGCTGAACCTATCATTTTACTCGGGTTTTCGCGCGTCGAAAACCGCCTGTTCAGCTTGTATTTAAGACAACCTTTTTGGACAAAGAAAGGCAGATATACTATGGAAAAGAGATTCGTATATGCGGATAACGCGGCGACGACCCCGATGTCCGAAACTGCGTTCAACGCTATGAAGCCGTGGCTGACCGAGAACTACGGCAACCCGTCTTCGCTGTACCGCATCGGCCGTGCGGCAAAGGAAGCGCTTAACGATGCGCGCACCGTTGTCGGCAAGTGCCTGAACGCGGCAGAGCCGGTAAACGAGAAGAACGACTATGCACCGGGTGAGATCGTATTCACCGGCGGCGGTTCGCAGGCGGACAACCTTGCGATTCGCGGCTTTATGCACGGTCCGTCCTCCAAGGGCCGCAAGCACATCATCACCTCCAAGATCGAGCATCATGCAGTGCTGTACACCTGTGAGGCGCTTGAGAAGGAGGGCTACCGCGTTACCTATTTGAATGTGGATAAGGAAGGCCGTGTAGATCTTGAGCAGCTGAAGGCAGAGCTGTCCGAGGACACCGCACTGGTTTCCGTTATGGCGGCAAACAACGAGATCGGCACGATTCAGCCGATCAAGCAGATTGCCGAGCTGGCGCATTCGGTTGGCGCAAAGTTCCACACCGACGCGGTTCAGGCTGTCGGCCATATGCACATCGACGTACAGGAGATGGGCATCGACATGCTGTCCCTGTCCGGTCATAAGTTCCGCGGTCCACGCGGCACCGGCGTGCTGTATGTGAAGAAGGGCATCACCCTTGAGCCGCTGGTATACGGCGGCGGCCAGGAGCGCGGTCTGGTTTCCGGCACCGAGAACACCGCAGGCTGCATCGGTCTGGCAGCAGCGATGAAGGAGGCCGTTGAAGGTCTGGATGAGAAGATGGGCTACGTCAAGAAGCTGACGGACAAGCTCGTTAAGGGCATTATGGAAAACATTCCGTACTCCCACTATACCGGCGATCCGGTAAACCGTCTGCCGGGCACCGCTTCGTTCGTCTTTGAGGCGATTGAGGGCGAGGGCCTGATCCTGCGACTGGATAACGCAGGCGTATGCGGCTCCACCGGTTCGGCATGCTCCACCGGTTCGCTCGATCCGTCTCACGTTCTGATGGCGATCGGTCTGCCGCACGAGATCGCGCATGGCTCTCTGCGCCTGACCCTGGGTGAACAGAACACCGAGGAGGACGTTGATTATATCATCGAGACGGTTACCGATGTTGTTAAGACCCTGCGCTCGATGAGCCCGGTTTGGGAGAACGGTCATCCTAACCTGACCGCTGCAACCGAGCTGCACGCACATTAAGATAAACGGAAACGTATCCCGTAGGGCGCGACGACTCGGCGCGCCGGGGTCGTCGCGCCCTACGATTGATTTTCCTGCAATATATTCATTTGATTGGACAAAAAGGAGATAGATTTTATGCAGTACAGTGAAAAGGTGCTCGACCACTTTACGCATCCGCGCAATGTTGGCGAGATTGAGGACGCAAACGGTGTCGGCGAGGTCGGCAACGCAAAGTGCGGCGATATTATGAAGATTTACCTCAAGGTGTCGGACGACGGCATCATCGAGGACGTTAAGTTCAAGACCTTCGGCTGCGGTGCAGCGATCGCAACCAGCTCGATGGCTACCGAGATGGTAAAGGGCAAGAGCCTGGAGGAAGCGCTCAAGCTGACCAACAAGGCCGTTGCTGAGGCTCTGGACGGTCTGCCGCCGGTAAAGATGCACTGCTCCGTGCTGGCAGAGGAAGCGCTGCGCTCTGCAATTTCCGACTATTACAAGCGTCTGGGCAAGGATCCGTCTGAGATTCTCGGCTGCGATGCAGACTGCGAGACCTGCCACAAGGCAGACTAACACGCATATTTCGCAAAAAATACGCATAACATTAGGGCAGATTGAGAAATCTGCCCTTTTGGTGTCTCAATAATTAAGAATGGAGAATTGAGAATTAGCGCTATCCTTGCGCAGACTTCAGTCGCGCTGCGCTGGTATCTTGCTTTGCGCAATTATTCAAATAACCGCCTTTACAGGCGGACTCCTCCATTTTCCATTATGAAAGGGAGGTGAACCTCTTGAACGAAATTACAAAAAGTATAACTTATCTAAAAGAATACAAACAGTTAAAACAAGCCGTTGATGAGGGCAAATCTCCGGTGCTGGCGGTCGGTCTATCTGCCATCCATAAGGCGCACCTCGCGGCGGCTCTGGGTCTGGACACCGGCCGTCCGGTGCTGGTGCTGACCGATGACGATAACGCCGCGAACCGCTTTGCCGCCGACCTGCGCGGCTTTGCCGAGCGTGACGTCGTGCTCCTTCCCTCGCGCGAGCTAGTTATGGCGGACGTGGTCGGAGTGTCGCGCGGCTACGAACAGCGCCGACTTGCCGTACTGGACGAAATGCGCGAGGCGCGTTTCGCGGTCGCGTCCGTGCAGGCGGCAGCACAGCGCACCATGCCGCCCGAACTGCTCGTGCAGTCGGTTGTCACCCTCGCGGCCGGTGAAACTGCGCCGTTGGACGAACTGGCGCAGTCGCTCACGCGCGCAGGCTACGAGCGCTGCGTACAGGTCGAAGGCACCGGTCAGTTTTCCATTCGCGGCGGTATCCTCGATGTGTTTCCGCCGCAGGCGGAGCACCCGTACCGCGTGGAATTCTGGGATGATGAGATTGACTCGATCTCCACGTTCGACGTCGGCAGTCAGCGCCGATTGGAGCAGTGCGAGTGCCTGCGCTGTCTGCCGTGTATGGAATCCATTCCGGCACTGGCGAAGGGCGGTGCGGCAGGACTGGCAAAGGCTGTTCTGGCACTCACCTCGACCCGCCGGAAGAAGCAGCACGCAGATTTGCAGGCTAATCTCGAACGGGACGCGGAACGTCTGCGCGAGACCGGTTCGCTGCCCGCAGCGGACAAGTATATGCCGCTCATTTGTCCCGAGATGGCGACCGCGTTCGACTATCTACCCGAAAATGCCATCGTCATCATCGAGGACACGCCCCGTCTGCGCGACGCGGTGCGCGATTTCCACGCGCGTGTAGCCGACGACGTAACTGCTCTGCTCGAGCGCGGCGAAATGCCGCCCGCCCTCGGTGAGTATGCGCTCGATTTTGTCGGCGTATGCAGCGTGAAGCGCCAGATTCTGCGTCTGGACAGCTTTCTCAACAACGTAGCCGAACTGACACCGCAGCATCTGGAAAACTTTATCGCCAACCAGATGAACGCCTACGGCGGCAATCTCGACATGGCGTCTGCCGACATCCGCAGCTATACCGAGCAGGGACGCGCGGTGGCGGTCGTGTGCGGCAGTGCGCTGCGCTGCCGGAACATGCTGGATGCGCTGACCGACACCGGTCTCAACGTAAAAATCAGCGATCTGCTGCCCAAGGGCGGCTGTGTCAACATCATGGAGGGCACGCTGTCCGCCGGCTTTGAGTATCCCGATCTCGGTCTTGTTGTCATGACCGAGGGACAGGTTCTTGCCCGGCGGAAGAAAACGCAGGTCAAGAAGTCCAACCGTGATAAGGTGAAGTCGTACACCGACCTGACACCGGGTGATCTGGTCGTGCATGAGCACCACGGTATCGGTCGGTTTATCGGTATGGAGCGCATGACGGTGGACGGTTCCGAGCGCGATTTCATCAAAATTGCGTTTGCGGGCACGGATTTTCTGTATGTTCCGGCAACCTCGCTCGACCTCATCTCCAAATATATCGGCGGCGGCGACAACGAGCGCGTGCGGCTGAACAAGCTCGGCGGCGCGGACTGGAGCAAGGCGAAAGCACGCGCCAAGGCGGCGGCAAAAGAGCTGGCCGAGGGTCTCATCAAGCTGTATGCCGAGCGCGCCAAGGTCAAGGGTTACGCCTTCCCGCCGGATGACGCGTGGCAGCGCGAGTTCGAGGAGGATTTCCCCTACGAGGAGACCGACGACCAGCTGCGCTGCATTGCCGAGATCAAGGACGATATGCAGTCCGACCGCCCGATGGACCGCCTGCTGTGCGGCGATGTCGGCTTTGGCAAGACCGAGGTCGCGCTGCGTGCCGTGATGAAGTGCATTCTCGCGGGCAAGCAGGCGGCTATCCTCGTACCGACGACCGTGCTTGCGCGGCAGCATTACCTGACCGCGATGCAGCGTTTTCAGGGTCACCCGATCACGATCGAGCTGCTCACGCGCTACAAGACCGGCTCGGAGCAGACTGCGCTGCTCAAAAAGCTGGAGGCGGGCTCGGTCGATCTGGTTATCGGCACGCACAAGCTGTTCAACAAAAAGATCAAGTTCAAGGATCTCGGTCTGCTCGTCGTGGACGAGGAACAGCGGTTCGGCGTCGGGCACAAGGAAACGCTCAAGGAAATGAGCAAAAACGTGGACGTGCTCACGCTGTCGGCAACGCCGATCCCGCGCACGCTCAACATGGCGCTGTCCGGCATCCGCGATATGTCCTCCATCGAGGAGCCGCCGCAGAACCGCCATCCGGTGCAGACGTTCGTGCTTGAGCAGAACGACGGCGTGCTGCTCGATGCCATCCGGCGTGAGCTGGGACGCGGCGGGCAGGTGTACTACCTGCACAACCGTGTGGAGTCCATCGAGCGATGTGCGAACCTGTGGCAGCAGCGGCTTCCGGATGCGCGAATCGGCATCGTTCACGGCAAAATGGGTCAGAAAGAGATTGCAAAGGTTATGAACGAGATGGCAGACGGCGAGATCGATATTCTGGTCTGCACCACCATTATCGAGACCGGCATTGATATCCCGAACGCGAACACGCTCATTATCGAGAACGCAGACAATATGGGTCTGGCGCAGCTGCACCAGATTCGCGGCCGTGTAGGCCGCTCGTCGCGCCACGCCTACGCCTACCTGTGCTACCGGCACGGCAAGGCGCTGAGCGAGATCGCGCAGAAGCGGCTCGGTGCGATTCGTGAGTTTGCAGCGTTCGGCTCGGGCTTCAAGATTGCCATGCGTGATCTGGAAATTCGCGGTGCCGGCAATGTGCTCGGTCCCGAGCAGTCCGGCCACATGATGAGTGTCGGCTATGATCTGTACCTCAAGCTGCTCGAAGAGGCTGTGCAGGAGGAGAAGGGAGAAACACCCAAGCCGCGTGTCGATTGTGCGGCCGAACTGCTGATTTCTGCCAACCTTCCCGCCGATTATGTTGCGGATGCGGGGCAGCGTGTCGATCTGTACCGCCGTATTGCGCTCATCCGAACGGACGAGCAGCGCAGTGATATGCTTGACGAGCTGATCGACCGCTTCGGTGAGCCGCCTGCGGAGGCTATCGCGCTGCTGGATATTGCGCTGCTGCGTGCCAAGGCCAGCGAGCAGGGGATTGCGGAGATCAAGCAGCAGGACGGACGGCTGCTGCTCACCTTTTCCGAGACCGATTTCGCGCGCCTGTCCTCGCTCTGCGGTGACAGTGAATTCAAGGGCCGCCTGCTGCTCAACGCCGGTTCGACACCGTATCTGTCGCTGCGTCTGAATAAGGGCGAGACGGCGATGGAAATGGCACAGACGCTGGTTGATAAGTACGCTGCCACGGCAAAATAAGCAGGAGAATGATAGAAAGCATGATTCACTGAAGCCGATTTTCTTCACTGAGCTTGCAGATAGGGGAGCGGCTGTATTTGCGCAAAAAAAGAGCGAAACCATGCGGTTTCGCTCTTTTTCTCATTCTTCGCCGGAATTCTGTTCCGGAGCACCGTTTTCGCCATTCGGCTTGCGGCGGCGTCTTCCGCCTCTGCGGCGGCGACGGCGCGGCGCACCTTCACCGTCCGGAGACAGCTCATTCTGAGCATCTTCGGGCAGTTCGTCTGCGGCAGTCTGCTGCGGGGCAGGCTTGCGCGGCGAACGCGGCTGCTGCGGCTTCTGATGCGGAGCCTCGCTCTTTTTCGGTGCATCCTTTTTGGGTGCGGGAGCGGCAGCATCCTCCTGCTCCTCGCGCTTACGGCGTTCCTCGGCCATAGCGGCGGCATTCTGACGGTTGCGGCACGCACCCTTTACCATGCAGCACTGCGTGCACTGGAACTCGGTCAGCGAGTGCTCTGGACTGTCGTCCAGCTGCACCTTGCAGGTGCCGCGCAGCATCTGGGTGGAAACTACCTTGCCGCGGCCTTCCGGCGTATCGACCACGCTGCCCTGACGCGGCGTGACCTTCTGCAGCTCGGCGTAGGCCTCATGCTCATACTTGAGACAGCACATCAGACGGCCGCACACACCGGAAATCTTCGCCGGATTGAGCGACAGGTTCTGATCCTTTGCCATATTGATGGAGACCGGATGGAAATCATCGAGATACGAACTGCAGCACAACTCGCGGCCGCAGCAGCCCAGACCGCCGATCATCTTTGCCTCATCGCGCACGCCGATCTGGCGCAGCTCAATGCGGGTACGGAACACGCTCGCAAGGTCCTTAACCAGCTCGCGGAAGTCCACACGACCGTCTGCGGTGAAGTAAAACAGCAGCTTGTTCATGTCAAAGGTGCATTCCGCGGTGACAAGGTTCATTTCCAGACCGCGGTCCTCGATCTTCTGCTTGCAGATAATAAACGCCTCATCGGCACGCTTTTTGTTGCGCTCGAGCGTTTTCATATCGGCCTCGGTTGCCACACGGACCACGCGCTTGAGCGGCTGCACGACCTGCTGATCGGGCACATCGGTGTTGCCCTGCACGCAGTCGCCGTATTCCACGCCGCGTGCCGTCTCGACGATCACACCCGTACCGGGTGCGATTTCCAGACCCTGCGGGTCGAAATAATACATTTTTCCGTTCGATTTGAAACGAACTCCGATTATTGTTGTCAAAAAGTTTTCCTCCTGTATGATGGAAACGCTTAGGAAGCGTAACAGATGCGGTAGATATCGCTCGTTAATGCACAGGTGACAGCCGCGGATGCCGCGTTACGCGACACACGGTCGATCAGCACATCGATAAAATCGTAGACCGCCAACAGACGTTCCGTACTGACGGCGCCGGCGAGTGCCTGCGTCTGTTTGCGGAGTGCAGGCTGCAGCGGCTTTTGCGGCAGAGCCTTCGAGACGAAAATCGCGTCCCGGACAGCGGCCTGCAGAATGCCGAGCACGCCTAACAGTGCACGGCGCGGCGTCTTTTCCAGACCCATTGCACCGAGCATCATGCGGTCCTCACGCCGTTCGGCAACCGCAGAGAGATAGGGTGCAAGCAGGCTTGCCGCCTCCTCGTCCGACACCGCCGCATGCGACGGCTCGAGCGCAAATTTAGTGCAGCGCGAGCGCACGGTCTGCAGCAGCGAATCCGGCTGCTCGGCGGTCAGAATGAAGAACGCATACGAAGGCGGCTCCTCCAGCTCCTTGAGCAGCGCATTCTGCGCCATGGGATTGAGATTCTGTGCATGGTGAATGACTGTCACACGGCGTTCTCCGTCGTTCGGGATAATGGCGTTTTCCGCCTTGAGCTGACGCGCCAGATCGACCTTGAGTTCGGCCTCTCCTTCGTCCACGATCATCAGATCCGGGTGCACACCCTGCTCCACCTTGCGGCACGGCAGACAGTTTCCGCACGGATGACTGCCCGTGCCTTCGCATAAAATACCGGCCGCGAGTACAGTCGCAAGGGTTTTGAGCGCCGCCGGATCGTCACCGGACAGCAGCACAGTCTGCGGAAACCGCTCGTTCAGCGCATGCTTCAGGCTGTTTTTGAGCGCATTGTTGCCTGCAAGTGCGTCAAATGAAATCACAGCTTTTCAAAACGCTCGACGTTGAGTACAAATACGGTTGCGCCGCCGACTTCGACCTGCACCGGCGTGGACGGGAAAAAGCCCATGCCGAGCTCAGCGGTTGCCGGCATGATCTGCTTGCGGGAGGAGGAGTGCTCGCGGATGATGTCAAAGCACTCATCCAGCTTGCTTTCGTCCAGACCGATCAGGATCGTGACGTTGCCTGCTTTGAGGAAGCCGCCGGTGGTCGCCAGCTTGGTGATGGAGAAGCCTGCTTTCATCAGGCTGGAGATAACATCCTGCGAATCATCGTAATTGATGATAGCCAGTACCATTTTCATAATAGTAACCCCCTATACGCATTGCTGCGCGGAAACATATCGTTTGCTTGGATGAGATGCGTTATTGATGGACAACAACGGTTATTTCATCTATTGTATTGTACCATCTTTCACGGATAAGTGCAATGTGCGCTCCTGTAATTTTCTCGCCGGGCCAGAGCAGCGGCACACCGGGCGGATACGGCGTGACCGGACGGGCGCAGACCAGACCCTCGGCAGCGGCAGGCTGGACTCTGCCAGTCTGTGAGAACCATGCGTCGCGCACGCTCATCACGCGCTCGGCGGGCGGAAACGGTGCGGACAGGGACGGCAGGGGAAGCGGCTGGCGCCGTTTGGAAATGCGCCGCAGGCCGCGTTTCAGACGGCTGATCGCACCGTTCGGGTCGGAGCCGGTGAGGATGAACACAACATTGCGGTCGTCCGCCATCTCGCACGCCACGCCGCATTCGCTCCACAGCGTATCGGCCAGCTGGTGACCGGTGATGTCGGTTCCGGCGGTGCACACCGTCAGACGGCATGGGTCAAGCGCCGGAAAATGATCCTCGGTCAGTGCGGTGAACATGGTCCGGTGCTGCACATAGGTACGCAGTTCGGCGCAGGTTTCCGCCGAGCGGTGGTACTCCGCGTGACCGGGACCCTCGGTGTAGGCACGCGCAAGGTCAATGGACGCCATAATGGGGTAGGACGGACTGGACGTGCCGAACAGCATGGTGTTTTCGCGCAGTGCGCGGCGGTCCACGCCTGCCGCGGAGAGCAGAACGGCGCCCTGTCCCATGCACGGCAGCGTTTTGTGCATGGAGAGCACGGCCATATCCGCACCTTCCGCGACCGGTGTCGGCAGGCCGACAGCAGGGAAGTGCGCACCGTGTGCTCCGTCTACGAGCAGCAGCTTGCCGTGCGCGCGGCACAGATCGGCAAACTCGGGAATCGCCCGCCAGATGCCGTAATACGTCGGGGAGGTCAGCAGGATTGCCTTGATCTCCGGATGCGCGATCAGCTGTGCTTCCGCATCCTTGACCGGAAGCGCACCGGAAACCGCGAACGGCTCGATCAGCGGTGCAGAAAAGAAATACGGCGTAATGCCGAGCAGCGCGCAGCCGTAGCAGACGGACTTGTGTACCTCGCGGTCGAGCAGGACAGCGCCGCCGCGTCCGACCGCAGTGCCGAGCATGGTCAGAATGCCCTGTGTCGAGCCGCCGGTCAGGAAAAAGCAGTCCTCCGCGCTGAAATACCGCGCGGCGGCAACCTCCGCATCGCGGATAGGGCCTTCACCGGTGTACAGGTTGCCGGTACCGTAGGTTTCGGTAAAGTCGATGGCAAAAATATCCGCATAGGTGTTGAAAACCGGCTCACCCTTGTGCCCGGGCATGTGAAACCGCGCGGAGTCGCCGGTCTCGAGCAGCTGCAGAGCATGGAACAGCGGCGCCGTTGTGAACGGCATCAGGCGGTTGATCTGTCTGTGATTGGGACGGTGGCTGTGCGGCGCAGCCGGTCGGCGGTGGTGCATAGTTGAGTTGGCTCCTTACATTATTGTGCTATAATACAGTATAACACATAATTAGGAATTAGGAATTAGGAATTGCCGTGATTCACAGGTATGCATTCACCTATCACAAAAAATTACTGATTTTTGATTACGCATTACTAATTTTCATGAACTGTCCACAATGTGCAGACATTCGTTTATTCATTACGGATTTTTTGGGACATTTTTCGGTAGCCAACGGCAGAGCTTTGTATTATAATTAATAATACGTTCCATTCATAAAAGTAATATCACCGCAACAGACCGTGATATGTAAACCGGGAACGTCTTTACGCTTATATTTGAAAGGCAGGCTATTCACTATGGCAGACAATCGTATCTACAATTTTTCCGCAGGCCCCTCCATGCTTCCGGTTCCGGTGCTTGAGCGCTGTGCAGCCGACATGCTGAACTATCAGGGCTCCGGTATGTCAGTCATGGAGATGAGTCACCGTTCAAAGGTATATGACGGCATCATCAAGGAGACCGAGGCTACGCTGCGCCGCGTACTCTCCATTCCGGATAACTACAAGGTTCTGTTCCTGCAGGGCGGCGCTACCACCCAGTTTGCAGCGATCCCGATGAACCTGCTGAAGACCGGCAAGGCTGACTACGCGCTGACCGGCAGCTTCGCTTCCAAGGCTTACAAGGAAGCGCAGAAGTTCGGCGACATGCACGCTGCATTCTCCTCCAAGGAGACCAACTTCGACCACGTTCCGACGCAGGATGAGCTGGATATCCGTTCGGATGCCGACTACTTCTACATCTGCGCCAACAACACCATCTACGGCACCGAGTATCAGTACGATCCCGAGACCCCGGCAGGCGTTGAGCTGGTAGCGGATATGTCCTCCAACATCCTGTCCAAGCCGGTTGATGTTTCCAAGTACGGCGTTATCTACGCCGGTGCACAGAAGAACATGGGCCCGGCCGGTGTTACCGTTGTCATCGTCCGCGAGGATCTGCTCGGCAACTATCCGCTCGAGAAATACCCGGTTATGCTGGACTGGAAGACCATGGCTGATAAGGATTCCATGTACAACACGCCTCCCACGTACGGCATCTATGTACTCGGTCTGGTTGCCAAGTGGGTTGAAGACATGGGCGGCGTAAAGGCTATGCAGGAGCGTGCTGAAAAGCGTTCCTCCATGCTGTACGATTACCTCGATTCGCAGGACTTCTACAAGACTGTAGCCGCAAAGGATTCCCGCAGCCACATGAACGTAACCTTCCGCACCGGCAACGACGAGCTGGACGCAAAGTTTGCCAAGGAGTCCATGGCAGCCGGCATGTCCAACCTGAAGGGCCACCGTTCGGTAGGCGGCATGCGTGCTTCCATCTATAACGCAATGCCGATCGAAGGTGTTGAGAAGCTCATCGACTTCATGAAGAAATTCGCTGAAGAAAACAAGTAACAATAATTGAGAATTGATAATGGAGAATGGAAAATTGCGGTATCGAGCAAGGATAGCGACATTTTCCATTTTCAATTCTCCATTTTCTATTGGAGGATAATCCCATGTATAACGTAAAACTCTACAACAAGATCTCGAAGGTAGGTCTGGACGATCTCGATCCGGCAAAGTACACCTGCTCTGAGGATTTCACCGATTATGACGCCGTTCTGGTTCGTTCTGCCAAGCTGCATGACGTCGAGTTCCCGAAGAACCTGCGCTGCATCGCGCGTGCAGGTGCCGGTGTCAACAACATTCCGATCGACCGCTGCTCCGAGGAAGGCATCGTAGTCTTCAACACGCCGGGTGCAAATGCTAACGCCGTTAAGGAGTTGGTTATCTGTGCACTGCTGCTGGCTTCCCGCAAGGTGGTACAGGGCGCAAACTGGGTTAAGGGCCTCAAGGGCACGCCGGATATCGGTCCTGCTGCAGAGAAGGGCAAGTCCACCTACGCAGGCCCGGAAATCGCCGGCAAGAAGCTGGGCATCATCGGTCTGGGTGCGATCGGCGTTAAGGTTGCAAACGCGGCTGTTGGCCTGGATATGGAGGTCTGGGGCTATGACCCGTACCTGTCGGTTGACGGCGCACTCAAGCTCGACCGCTCGGTCAAGCACGTTACCGAGCTGGACGAGATTTTCGCAAACTGCGACTACATCACCATCCACGTTCCGCTGAACGCTGACACGAAGAACACCATCAGCGCAGAGGCGATCGAGAAGATGAAGGACGGCGTTCGCGTCATCAACCTCGCGCGCGGCGAGCTGGTTGACACCAAGGCAATGGCGAAGGCACTCGAGAGCGGCAAGGTTGCAGCATATGTTTCCGACTTTGCTTCCGACGAGATCCTCGAGCAGGAGAATGCCATCACGCTCCCGCATCTGGGTGCGTCCACGCCGGAGAGCGAGGACAACTGCGCTAAGATGGCCGTTTACGAGATCACCGAGTACCTCGAGAAGGGCACCATCCGCAACTCTGTCAACTTCCCGAACCTCAAGGTTCCGTACGAAGGCGGCTACCGCATCTGCATGATCCACAAGAACATCCCGAACATGATCGCGTCCATCACCTCCGCTGTTCGCTGCAACATCGAGAATATGGGCAACCGTTCCAAGGGTGACTATGCGTACACCATCATCGACACCGCAGAGGCTCCGACCGAGGCCAACCTCGACGAGCTGCGCGCGATCGAAGGCATGATCTCTGTCCGCACGATCTGATTGCCATAAAACTGATAAAACCGCTCTGAATGCAGATTCAGAGCGGTTTTTTGTTGCTTTTCTGTGCAAAATGAATATTGTCGAATTTGGTCGAATTTTCGTAAAATATGGAAATGCAGGACAAGACAGCACCGCAGCTTTCATTGTGCAGTGCTGCCGAATACTGCAGGATGACTATTTTTACAGGAGGCTTCTCAATGGAGAACATACGCATTTACGAGGAGGACGGCTACATTCACTTTATTATGCGTCCGGAGGACCTGATGCGGCTGCGCTACTCGACCGAAGCGAAAACGCCGTTTGCAGACTTCATGGACCGCTGGCTGACCCAGATGAAAACGCAGGTGCGCGAAAACACGATGGACGGCTACCGCTACGCATTTGAAAAGCATATCAAGCCGTTTTTCACCGCACGAGGGACAACGCTTGCTACGGCACGGCCGATGGATTTTCAGGATTTTGTCAACCTGAAATTCGATCAGGGGCTTTCACCGACTTCGATCGTTAAGTTCCATTCCATTATGCACAAGTGCCTGAAATACGCGGTAGCACTGCAGATTATCCCGACGAATCCGTCGGATAATGTCATGCTGCCCAAGCGGACGCGCTTTCGAGGACAGGTGTACGACCGGACGCAGATCAACATTTTTCTGGCAGCGGCGCTGCAGTCGCCGGCAGAGGCGGCGTTCGTGCTGGCGGCAACCTATGGTCTGCGCCGCAGCGAGTGCGCCGGTCTGCGCTGGTGTGCCGTGGATTTTCGGGCACGGAGCATGATCATCAATCATACGGCGGTGCTGTCCTCCGGACGTGTGATCTACGCGGACAGTGTAAAGACCAAATCCAGCTATCGGACGCTGCCGCTGTCCGACTCGCTCCGGCGGTATCTGACCGATCTGCGCCGCAGACAGAACGCCAACCGCAAAAAGTACGGCAAAGCCTACTGCCAGAGCGATTACGTCTGCTGCCGTGAAGATGGTTCGCCGCTCCGGCCGGATTACATTTCGCGTGAGTTCGAGCGGGTGTGCCGCCGCGCGTGCCTGCCGCGCATCCGGTTTCACGATTTACGGCATTCGGTTGCAACGATTCTGCTGCAGCAGGGCTTTTCGCTCAAGCAGATTCAGGACTGGCTGGGGCATTCCGACATCTCGACCACAGCCAACGTTTACGCACATGTGCCGTATGTGGAAAAGGTATCCATCGCCAAGAGCGCAACACCGATTATCGGCAACTGATGTGCATTCTGGGAATGTAACATAATCGTAACATTCCGGCGGGTTGTTTCACCATTGTTACACTTTGCCGCCTGACCTTGTATGAGAGTGCGTGAGTGCTTATAATGTATATTGTATAAGAATAACAAGGATAGAGAACTTTACACAATATACAGGTGAAGCATATGTTCAAAAAAACACTTTCCGCGCTGGCGGTTGCGTGTGTGATGCTGGTGAGTGCGGCTGCGGCCGGCACCATTTTTCCGGCAGAGTACACCGACATTGACGGCGTGACACGCGCAGGCTATCTAGATGAGGACGGCATGACCGTTCTTCCGTTTGCCTACGCACAGGCAGGAGATTTCGCGGACTGCGGACTCGCTGCCGTAGAAAACGAGCAGTGGCAGACGGCGGTGATCGACCGCACGGGAAAGCTCGTCATTGCATACACGGATTCGCCGGTTTCGGTGGATTTTTCGGATACGATAGTTGCGTATCGTTACACTGACCACAGCGTGTATTATGCGACTGACGGCAAGCGCATTGGCTCATATCCGGGCGCGGTCGGCTTCTTTGAGGACGGACTGCTGCTGTGCAGAAATGCGGATACCGGTCTGTATTCCTATGTCAAGCAGGATGGTTCGACTGCCTTTTCGGGCAGCTACCGTAAGGCTGGCGCGTTCTCAAACGGCAGAACGCTTGTGCAGACGCAGGACGGCGATTATCAGGCAATCGACACCGAGGGCACGGTGCTGTACACTCTGCCGAATGACGTAACGCCTTCCTACATGGCGATTTACGGCGAGAGCACGGTGGTCGTCACCAACGGCACCAATCAGGCGCTGTATTCGCTTTCGGAGGGCAAACTGCTGACCGAGTTTCTGTACAACACCATCTCGGAGTTTCACGATGGCGAAGCCATGGTTCGTCAGATCAACCGCTGGGGCATTATGGATACCACCGGCAAGCTGCTGACGGCGCCGACGTATTACTATCTGTCCTACATGGGCGAGGGCCTGTACGCGGCCCGCAGCGAGGACGGTTCGGTTTCCGCGGTGGATGCGGGCGGCAGCCTGTCTTACCGCACACTGAGCTACATCAGCGGCTTCTCCGAGCTGCGCTACGGTCTGTCGTGGCACAACACCGCAGACGGCACACTGATTTTCTTCCGCAAAAACGGCGGCTTTGCAGCGTCCGTTAAAGAGGCGGAGAACCCGACCATTCTGACCGAAAACGTGGTCTGCGTCACGCAGGACGACACCCGCAAATATATTGATCTGCGCAGCGGCAAAACGCTGTTCGAGCAGCCGAAGTCGTTCGACCTTGGCGGCGGCATCACCGCAAGGACTGTGCATTACGAAAAGTTCATGGGCTATCAGCAGGACGGCACGGAGCATGGCTGGGATGTCGATTTTCCGGAGATCAGCGGTCTGAGCGACAAAAAGGTGCAGAGCACCATCAACAGCGAAATCCGCTCGTTCTTCCTCAAGGGACCGTCCGTTACCGCCGAGTATGATGCGCTCGAGGGCAGCTACGGTGCGTCCGTGGAAGGCTCGGTGCTCGTTGTCTGGGCCAACTGCGTGAGCGGCAAAGGCGCCGGTTCGTCGGTCTGGAATAACTGTCTGGCGTTTGATCTGCACACCGGCACGCAGTACACACTGAACGACCTGCTGACCGGTGACTACATCGAGACGGTCAAGCAGCTGCTGCCGGACGATCATGCGATTTATCTGTACAGCTATCCGCGCATCAGCACGAAAGGCGTAACCTATTTTTACAACGAATACGAGAGCGCTTCCCGCAGAGCATACACAGAGGAATATCTGCTGACGTTTGAGCAGCTTTCCGATGTGCTGAACCGGAACAGCGCATGCTATAAGGCACTGCTGACACCGTATTCGCCCAAAGTTTCGGCTGCTGCGACCGGCTACAGCGATGTGAGCAGTACCTGCTGGGCACTGCAGTATATCAATACAGTGACCGAGCGCAAGCTGATGACCGGCGCGAACGGTAAATTCCGTCCGAACGATAAGATCACGGCGGCTGAGGTCTGCACGACCATCGCGCGTCAGCGCGGTCTGTCCGGCAGCGGCGCACTGCCCGCAGACGTTCGCGCAGGCGAGTGGTACTCGGAGGCGGTCAGCGCGGTGTACGCAAACGGTCTGCTCGAGGGCCTGAATGACTTCCGGCCGACGGCTGCCATGACCCGCGAGGACGCGATGCAGCTTTTTGCAAATCTGCTGCAGGCGGACGGCACAGCAGCCATGAGTGATGCGGAAACGGCACAGACGCTGGCGTCTGTCAAGGATGCAGACTCCATCTCGGCAGACCGCCGAAATGCGGTTGCGCTGTGTATGCAGAAGGGTCTGGTGCAGGGCTTCAGCGACGGCACGATCAAACCGCAGGGTACGTTCACTCGTGCGGAGTTCGCAAAGCTGCTGACGACGATTTGATTGAAAATGAAGAATGGAGAATGGAAAATGCTCATGCAGCATTCCATTCTCCATTTTGTTTAGGATGAGAAAACCCCGGAGAATGTACCCTCCGGGGTTTTCTACGCCTATGGATAATGTGTTATCGTTTGAATATAGTATCGCACCGATCTTGCGATAATGCAAGCACTCCGCCGATTATTCTACCGGAATTGTAGTATCACCGATGGTGACGGACGCCACTTCATCAAGCGGGAGAATGGTATCGAACGTGCCCTGGCGGGTGCAGACGGTGTTGCCGTCATGCGGGTCCATGCTGCCGCCGTTGCCTGGCACGTCGATTACAGTGCCGTCCTTCTTATTGATAAGCAGTTTTGCGGAAAATGCGTCCCATGTATCGCGGTGGCTGGCGGGTTCCTGACCGCTTTCGGCATTCTCAAACGGTGCTTTGCCATCAACCGTGTAGACAAAGTTATAGCCGATAGGCGAGAGCAGGACTTTATTGATCGTTGCGGTTTTGCCACCTACTTGAATAGACTGACCGGCAGGCAGTTCAACCGCGCTGTTATCGGCCTCCAGCTTGAACTTGAGATGCCAGGTACCGTCGGCGATGGTTTTGGTTTCAGCGCCGTTATCAGTTACTGCTGTCAGGTCGCCGAGCATAATCTTTGCTGTACCACCGGTCGTAACTGCGTCAGTGTACGACATGGTTTCAACATACTGAATGGCATTATCATTCGGATTTTCGTCATAGAAATAGCTACTGCCGATTGCGCCTTGCGCATTCAGGCCGATATTGCTGTCTGCACGATTCCAGTACACATTCAGCAGACCGGTATCCGGGTTTTTCGTGCAGTCGAACGCCGAACCGTCCTCCTTTTCGAGCGTGTAGGAGATAAGGTAGTTGTAGCCATCAAACAGAATCGCATCCGCGGTGACGGTCACGCCGCCCGCCGTATCGCTCGCGCCGATTGGGCGGCCGATCTGGTCGATGATTTCGGTGTCTGCTGTTGGACCGAATACGCCGGCAAATGCGTCGCTCGCGGACTTGAATACGCCTGTTGCACCCGCACCGATGCTCAGCACCAGAGCGGCAGCCACGCCGACCGCCGTAATGCGCGGGAAACGGCGTACACGATGAATGGCAACCGGATGCTCCGGCTGCTCGGCGGCAGTCATCAGGCGATCAACCATGCGGCTTTTCGCTTCTTCGGAGAAGCAAAGCTCGTCCAGTGCAGAATTATACATTTTGTTATCATTATACTCTCTGTTCATAAAGATCCCCTCCCAAGGTGGTGCGCAGGCTTTTGCGCCCGCGGCTCAGGTGTGCGGAAACGGCAGACTCGCTCTGACCGAGCAGAGACGCGATTTCGCGCACGGAATAGCCCTCGTAGTAGTGCAGATAGACCGCTTCACGGTATTTGCGCGGCAGCGCCATCACCGCATCGAGCACATCGGAATCCGGTGCGGCAGGTGTGGGTGTCGCGGCAGCGGCTTCCAGACCGACATTGCGCCGGTGCGCGGCGCGCAAGCTGTCCTTGCAGGCGTTGGCGGTCGCGCGGATGATCCACGCTTTTTCGTGCGCCGGACTGTCAAAGGTTTGACCGCCGGTCAGCAGCTTGAGGAAGATATTCTGGCAGATGTCCTCGGCATCGTGCGTGGACTTCAAATAGGTGTAAGCCAGCCGCAGGATTAGGTCGGAGTACGTCTGCACCAGACGTTCGGCGTCCGCCCTGTTAAATTGTTTCATTGGTCTCAGCTCCTTTGGAAAGCAACGTTGTTTCACCTATAATACGATTGAGGATTGCGTATCCTGACAGAGAGGATAAATTTATTATAGGTAATCCCGCATAATTGAACAAGAGCGATTTACGAATACATTTTGTGTTCTGATTGAATTGTGCGGTGTTGCCTATAACATAATTCGTTAGCGGGTACCGTTCCCGCGCGCCGCAGCGTACATCGCCCGCTTTTCGTCAAGCGTAAAACCTTCGATTTTGCAAGGGATAGAAAGACACCTGTCCGTCTGCGCGTTGTTTTTCAACAGAATGCCCAAAAAATGCAGGTAAAATTGTAACAAAGTAATTGTTAAAAAATCTACAAATACTCTTTGCAGAAAGCCCTGTTTATGGTATCCTGTTAAAAGAGCACATGCGCTCTGCCGGGAGCGCTCATAAGATAGTATAAAGGGAAGACCCGCTCAATGGGTCGCAAAGGAATTTAGGAGGATAAAACAAGCTATGGCTATGAGAGGTGTAGAAACCCGTATTCAGGAGATCCGCCACCGCATTTTCACCGAGGTTGCCCGTATGGCGTACCATACCGAGTGGCCGACCGACCGCCGTATCGAAGCACTGCCGTACGATATCATGCCGGGTGAGGTTGGCAACATCCGCAATGATATTTTCCTCGAGCGCGCTATCGTAGGCGAACGCCTGCGTCTGGCGATGGGTCTACCGTGCCGCAGCGCCGCCGAGCACGCGCCGCTGTCCGACAACATCGAGGCTGCCACCCGCGAGGAGACCTACTACACGCCGCCGCTGATCAACGTCATCAAGTTCGCATGCCATGCCTGCAAGGAAAATGAGGTCATGGTCACGGACGGCTGTCAGGGCTGCATGGCGCATCCGTGCGTTGAGGTATGTCCCAAGGGCGCAGTATCGCTCGATCGCTTCAACGGCCGTTCTGTTATCGATCAGGAGAAGTGCATCAAGTGCGGCCGCTGCATGGATGTCTGCCAGTATCACGCCATCATCCGTCAGGAGCGCCCGTGCGCGGCAGCCTGCGGCATGGATGCCATCCACAGCGACTGCAATGGCAGAGCAGATATTGATTACGAGAAGTGCGTTTCCTGCGGTCAGTGTCTGGTAAACTGCCCGTTCGGCGCGATCGCAGACAAGTCGCAGATCTTCCAGATGATCCGCGCCATTCAGGCGGGCGAGCGTGTCTACGCCGCTGTCGCACCGGCGTTTGTCGGCCAGTTCGGCCCGAAGATGACACCGGGCAAGCTGCGTGCCGCGATGAAGCGCCTCGGCTTTGCGGATATTATTGAGGTCGCGATCGGCGCGGACCTGTGCGCCGCACAGGAGGCCGAGGACTTCGTTAAGGAAGTACCGGAAAAACTGCCGTTCATGGCAACATCCTGCTGTCCGGCATGGTCCGCAATGGCGAAAAAGCTGTTCCCGGATCAGGCAAACTGCATCTCGATGGCCCTCACCCCGATGACGCTGACCGCTCGACTGGTCAAGCACCATCAGCCGGGCGCAAAGGTTGCGTTTATCGGACCGTGCGCGGCAAAGAAGCTCGAAGCAATGCGTTCGGACGTACGAAGCGAGGTCGATTTCGTGCTGACGTTCGAGGAGATGGCCGGTATTTTCGCCGCACGCCATATCGACGTGGAAAATCTCAAGGAGGATCCGCACGGCATCAACGATGCATCCACGGACGGCCGTAACTTTGCGGTATCCGGCGGCGTAGCCAAGGCCGTTGTCAACGTCATCAACGAGAAACACCCGGACCGCGAGATCAAGGTGGCAAACGCCGAGGGTCTGCGCGACTGCCGCAAGCTGCTGATGGCCGCCAAGGCCGGCAAGTACAACGGCTATCTGCTCGAAGGCATGGCATGCCCGGGCGGCTGTGTAGCCGGTGCGGGCACGATGCAGTCCATCAAGAAATCCGCTGCGGTAGTCGGCATGTATGCCAAGCAGGCGGAACACCAGACTGCAACCGGCACGCATCATGTTGCCGAGCTGGATAAGCTGGTTGATTAAAAAATAATGCTATAAAAGCCACTGTATCGACTGATATGGTGGCTTTCTCTTGAATAGAGCAGGTGAATGGTGATGAAAAGGCGACTGTTCTGAACAACAAAACTGTATCCGGAGCTGCAGCAGCAGTATTGCGCCGACCCGTCCTCTGGCGTGTGCCCCCGTTACAACGTGGGAGATGAATTTGCATTCTACCGCGATGATGTGCGGGACGATTTCTGGCACATGGGTATCAACACGCTGACCCAAACCATCGGTGATGCTGATGCCGTTGCAGGCGGTCCGAAACTGCCGTTCTGCTCCGAGGTCTGGGATGCGATTTCGTGCTGTATCTATACTGGACTGCAGGGCGGCTCGATTATGAAAGGCTGGAGGAAGCGCGAAAACGAGATGATAACCTGCTGTTCGGACGAAGCGCGGCCGGTTACCTTCAAAATCGAGAGAATCGACTGCGAATAAAATGCAAAAGCGGCAGAGGCTGTGCCTCTGCCGCTTGTTTTTACTTCTCCGGAGGTGTAATTGCCACCTTCATTACACCGTCGCGGCGCTTCTCAAACAGATCGTACGCCGCTTCAATCTCATTCAGCGGGAAAATATGCGTGATGAGCGGTGTGGTATCCAGCTGACCATTTTCAATCAGCCGCAGGATTTCTGCGGTGTCGCAGCCATCCACGCCGCCAGTCTTGAAGATCAGGTTTTTGCCGTACATATCGGGCAGGGGAAGCACCTGCGGCTTGTCATACAGTGCAACAACGGTGACAACGGCGTTCGGACGGGCGCACTCCCATGCAAGACGAAAGCTTTCGTTCGAGCCTGCCACCTCGCAGACCACATCCGCACCGCCGTGCGGGCTGTTCAGCTGCACGAACTCCTGCGCGTGGTCGGGCGTGATGGTGAGCACATCGGGATAGCGCTCGCGCACAAAGCGCAGCCGCGCCGGATCGGGGTCGCAGATGATGATCCTGTGTGGGTGATGCAGCATGGCGCACAGCATGGTGCAGATACCGGTCGGCCCGGCACCGAGGATAAGCACGGTGTCGCCCTGCCTGATTTCGGAAATCTTGGCGGCCCAGTAGCCGGTGGCGAGCACATCGCCGGCAAACAGCGCCTGCCGGTCGGAAACCCGGTCGGGAATGACAGTCAGACCCTGATCGGCATACGGCACGCGGACGTACTCCGCCTGACCGCCGTCAATCCGGCAGCCGAGTGCCCAGCCGCCGTTGGGATCGGTGCAGTTGTTGACAAAGCCGTGCTGACAGAAAAAGCAGTGTCCGCAGAACGTCTCCACGTTGACGGCTACACGGTCGCCGGGTTTGACGGTTTTGACTGCCGAACCGACCTGCTCGACTACGCCGACCATCTCATGGCCGACCGTAATACCGGGTACGGCACGCGGCACCGAGCCGTGCTTGATGTGCAGATCGCTCGTGCAGATGCTCGACATGGTAACGCGCACCACCGCGTCTCCTGCATGCGTGAGAACGGGTTCCGGCTTGTTCTGCAGGGCAAACTCACCCTGTTTTCGATAAGTGTAAGCGAGCATAGTTTACGGCTCCGTTTCGTTAAATGTTGTATCCATTATACGGGAGGGCGAAAAGAAAGTCAAACGGTGTCGATTTTATAAGGTGCCGAGAGTCGGGAAAAACCGCGCCAGAAAGAAAAACAGCACCGGCAGGAAGATCGCAGGCAGCAGATTGCCGACACGCAGCTTGCTGTTGAAGATAAGATTCAAGCTAATGGCAAAAATCAGCACGGAGCCGACACACGACATTTGACCAATCAAGACATCGGTCAGCCAGGGACGGATGAATCGTGCCATCAATGTAATGCCGCCTTGATAGAAGAAAATCGGCACAATAGACAGGTATACGCCCTTGCCGAGAGATGCGGCGAAGAGAATCGAGGCAACACCATCCAGAATAGCCTTGGCAATCAGCATGGTTGGGTCACCATTCAGACCATCGTTTAATGCACCGACAATTGCCATTGCACCGACACAAAACAGAAGAGATGCGGTAACGAAGCCTTCAACAAATCGGCTGTCCCCTTTGGCAGCAAAGTGTGATTGACAGAATGCACCGAAATCCTCCAGTCGCTGCTCGATATTCAGCGCTTCACCGATGACAGCGCCGAGTGCCAGACAGAGTATAAGCAGCATGGTATGCTGGGTGCCGATTTCGCCATCCTGTATGGTCAATACTTCGCTGAGTGTTCCGCCTATACCGATAAAGCAGGTGGTTAGTCCCAGTCCCTGCATGACCGTTTTTTCAAAGCGTTTCGGCAGACCGTTTTTTAACAGTATACCGATAGTAGTGCCGATAAGCACCGTGCCGACATTTACAATGGTTCCAAGACCAATCATAAAATCCCCTCGTTTCACTTTACAACGCTAAAGTTTATTGTAAAGCAAAATGAGAGGATTGTCAATTCAGCGCAGACAGAACGGCGTTTTACGGAAATGCCCGCCGCCGATTCTCCGTTCGGGATCGGGAAGTGCAAGCGCAAACAGGTCGTCCGCGAAGGCATCGCGGCAGAGTGCCGCTTGCAGATTTTCGGGCAGCCGTTTTTCCGTTGCCGGCTTGACGATAACGGGCAGGGAGGCGGTTTTCAGCACAGAGCGTCCGCGCACGCCGAGTGCCAGTACGCGCAGATAAGCAGGGGAGACGGGCGCGTCTGCCTCCACATCGAGCACAGCCCGCAGGAGCGCTCGCCGCACACGAGCCGCCGGAAACCGCCGCGTTCGAGCCTTTTCTACAGCATCCGAGAACGAATGTGCCGTATAGACCGCCTTGCACAGCCGCTCGTCAAAGCCGTCTGCCGAGCCGGTCCGCAGTCTGCCTTGGTAGAGTGCCGTCCGCAGCAGCGCGAGCAGCGTGTCCTCCGGCAGAGCGACCGGCGCTTCACCGCAATCTGCGGCCTTCTTCCACACGGCGCGAGCCGCAGGCGGCAGGAACGGTGCGCAGAACGCGAAATCGCCGTTTCGCAAATGCGCTCGCAGCAGACTCGCCGAGGCAAAGCCGCTGTGCGGCGCGTATGCATCGTGGGCCGCGCCCTGCCGGAGCACCGCAAGCGGGCGTATCCCGAGCGGGAGCAGGAAGCGGCAGTATTCAACGGCAAGCGTGTTGTTTGGGTTGTCTAAAAGAGCTGCCGCCTGCTTGTGAACTTTCGCTAATTCCTCCTGCCGTTTGGCGGCGTAGGACAGGTGCGGAGAGCCGGATTCACCCTCCATCGGCAGGCTGTTCAGGAGTTCTGCCGCCTGTAAAAGCAAATCCGCATCCGCAGTCTCCGCGCCGAACGATACCGTGCCGCACCCGAGTGCGTGCAGCGTCTGCACCGCACCCTTGGCGAAGCCCTCCGCCGAGGACAGCGCCGCCGCAAGCGGCAATTCAACCACGAGGTCAGCGCCGCAGCGCACGGCCATTTCGGCACGCGCGTACTTATCCAGCACGGCAAAATCGCCGCGCTGGACGAAATTGCCGCTCATCACGCACACGATCACGGCGTTTTCGCCGAGGCTGCGCCGGGTTTCGGCAATATGGTGCAGATGGCCCGTGTGAAACGGATTATACTCGGCGGTGATGCCGCATACAGTCATGGCGGTGCTCCTTTCAGTGAGATGACAGCGGTCTGCAAGGTAAAAACCTCGAAAAAGGGGTTGTACATTTGCAAAGAATCGTGTAGAATAAAAATATAGCATTATTATATAGGCTTCCGCGGCTTTATGCAAGCCGCCAAATACGGCATAAGGGAGTTTTCACAAATGAAAGTATTGGTAATCAACGCTGGCAGTTCTTCGCTGAAGTACCAGCTGCTCGACACCGAGTCGGGCGAGGTAATGGCGAAGGGTCTGTGCGAGCGCATCGGCATCGACGGTGTGCTGACCCACACCGGCAACAAGTCCGATGAGAAGTTCAAGTTTGACATCGCAATGCCCACCCATAAGGAAGCGATCCAGTCTGTTATCAACATTCTGCTCGATCCGGAAAAGGGTGTAATCTCCTCCATGAGCGAGATCGACGCAGTTGGTCACCGCGTTGTACACGGCGGCGAGTTCTTCTCGGACAGCGTTATCATCACCGAGAAGGTCATCAAGGCTATCGAGGACTGCGTACCGCTGGCACCGCTTCACAATCCGCCTAACCTGACCGGCATCGAGGCTTGCCGCGAGGTTATGGGTCCGGACGTTCCGATGGTTGCAGTATTCGATACTGCATTCCACCAGACCATGCCGCAGTCCCACTACATGTACGCTGTACCGTACGAGTACTACGAGAAGTACAAGATCCGTCGTTACGGCTTCCACGGCACCAGCCACAAGTACGTTTCTCAGCAGGCTGCTGAGATGCTCGGTCGTCCGCTCGAGGAGCTGCGCCTGATCACCTGCCACCTCGGCAATGGTTCTTCTATCTGCGCAATCAACGGCGGCAAGAGCTTCGATACCTCCATGGGCTTCACTCCGCTGGACGGTCTGCCGATGGGCACCCGTGCCGGCAACATCGATCCGGCTATCATCGAGTTCCTGGCTGAGCACGAGCACATGGACGCACACGAGGTCATCAATATCCTGAACAAGAAGTCCGGTATGCTGGGTATCTCCGGCGTATCCTCCGACTTCCGTGATCTGGACGCTGCAGTTGCTGACGGCAACGCGCGTGCTGCTCTGGCGAAGGATATGTTCAACCTGTCCGTTAAGAAGATCATCGGTTCCTACGTTGCTGAGATGGGTGGCGTAGACGCTATCATCTTCACCGCAGGCGTAGGTGAGAACGACCGTTCGGTTCGCTGGGATGTCTGCGAGCACCTCGAGTACCTCGGCATCAAGATCGACCCGGAGAAGAACAAGTACCGCGGCAAGCAGATGGATATCTCCATCGACTGGGCACGCGTTCGCGTTCTGGTTATTCCGACCAACGAGGAGCTTATGATCGCCAAGGATACCGAGCGTCTGGTAAACGAGGCCAAGGCTCAGTAAGCCTTTCGTCAATTAGACAAATATGGGGGCGGAGCATAGGCTCCGCCTCTGTTTTTGCCCGGAGAGGAAACTTTTATGGAGCAAATTGATATCCCGCAGGAGCGCCGCTACTGCTCGAAGCTGGGATTTTCCGTGCTGGCGATCATGCTGTGGTCGATTCTCTGGCAGTTCGGCCTGTACTGGCTGGATGGCTGTATCCTGCCGTTCCGCATACCGGAAACGCTGTATTATCTGCTGCTGCTCGTCGGACATTATGCGGTATCGCTGCCGATTGTGTTCTGTTTGTGGCGCAAAACACCGCCGATGCCGTTCTGCAGGGAGCGGGCAGGCGCAAAGCGCATGGGCCGGTGGTTTGTCATCGGCTGTGCGCTGATGTGGCTCGGTTCGCTCATCGGCACGAATATCAACGACATGGTCTACACCTTGACCGGACGCGATCCGGTCGGCATGGTGGACGAGAGCTTTTCGCAGATGTCCATGACGGCCATCGTTCTCGGTGCCTGCATTATCGGTCCGCTGTGTGAGGAGCTGGTGTTCCGCGGCCTGCTGGCCGGCCGTCTCGCGCGGTACGGGCAGAAGCCGGGCGCCTTCATTTCTGCGCTGCTGTTCGGTCTGTATCACGCCAATCTGGAGCAGTTTTTCTATGCCTTTGCGCTCGGTCTGCTGCTGTCCTACGCGTACTACCGCACCGGACTGCTGCGCACCTCGGTGCTGCTGCACATGCTGTTCAACATCATCGGCTCGGTGGTGCCCATGCTGCTGCCGGATACCATAGCCGCGCAGTCGGCGCTCGGTCTGTTCTGGATGGCAATGCTGGTGATCGGCATAATTCTGCTCGTTCGCGGCAGAAAACAGCAGGTCTGGCTGCACGGACCCTGTGCGCCGTCGCTCAAAGCCGTTTTGCAGAATGCAGGCATGTTTCTGCTGATCGTTGCCTGCTTTGTGCAGACCGTGTTCAATTATCTATAAGGAGGAACGTCCATGCGGGTAGACCTGCATATGCACACCGGATATTCGGCCGATGCCCAGTATCCGCAGTCCATCGACGATAAAATTCACGCCTGCGAGCAGGCCGGACTGGATATCATCGGCATTACCGATCATCTGGATTTTCTGCGTTCGGGCGGCACGCGCGACAACCGTGACCCGGAAGCCTGTGCGCGCGAGGTATGGGAAAAGCGCCGTCCGGCAGGGAACGGCGGTATTGAGGTTCTGGCGGGTATGGAGATCGGCCAGCTGCACGCCACACCGGATGCGGACGATTTTGTCCGCACGCATCCGTTCGATATGGTCATCGGCTCGCTGCATGCCATGCCGAACGATCTGGATATCTACTTTCATGACTTTCCCAATATGGACTGCGACAAGTTCCTGCACGAGTATTTCGATCAGCTGCTGCTGCTCGAGGAGCACGGCGGCTTTGATGTGCTGGCGCACATTGACTATCCGCTGCGCGTGATGAAGCACGGCGACTATATCCCGTCGTTTGACAATTATATGGACCGCGTCCAGCAGGTGCTGCGCTCGTGCATCGACCACGGCTATGCGCTTGAGCTGAATGCTGCCGGCATTGCGGGCTGGCAGAAAAAGGTCGGTCCACCGCAGGATATTCTGTACGAATACAAGCGCATGGGCGGCGAGCGCATCTCGATCGGCTCGGATTCGCACACGCTGGACACCGTGGCGCGCGGCGTAGACGACTGCGTGAAGAATGCACTCGACGCAGGCTTTACCCACGTTACCGTGTTCCGTGAGCGCAAACCGGTGCAGATCGCACTGAAATAAATGTAGAGGCTGAAACAACATGCTTTTTAGACGAAAACAGGAAATTACACACGCGGATACGACTGTTCGTGCCCGTGCAAAGATCAACTTGACGCTTGACGTCACCGGACGGCGGGAGGACGGCTACCACACGGTGGAGATGGTCATGCAGTCGATCGCGCTGCACGATACCGTGCGCGTTACCACCATCCACGGCGAGAAAAAGCCGCGCGGCATCGTGCTGAGCTGCAGCCTGCCGTTTCTGCCGACCGACGAGCGCAATCTGGCGTACCGTGCGGCGGAGCTGTTCTACAAGGAGACCGGCGCACTGCTCGAAACCTGCGAGATTCACATCGAAAAGCGCATTCCGGTTGCGGCAGGTCTGGCGGGCGGCTCGACGGATGCGGCGGCTGTGCTGCGTGCGCTCAACGCATTGCATACAGCCGGTCTGACCGACGACGAGCTGTGCGAGATGGGACTTAAACTGGGTGCCGATGTGCCGTTCTGCCTGCGCGGCGGCACCATGCTGGCGCAGGGCATCGGCGAGGAGCTGAGTCTGCTGCCCGATATGCCGCACTGCTGGGTCGTACTGTGCAAGCCGCCGTTTGCGGTGCCGACCAAGGAGGTCTATCAGGAGATCGACAGCGTGGATATCCTCGAGCATCCGGACAACAAGGGCATGATGGCCGCGCTCAATCAGGGAGATTACGAGGGCGTGTGCGCGTACCTGTCCAACGTGATGGAGACCGTTACGGCGGCAAAACGCCGCCAGATCGGCGAAATCAAGTCGTTTCTCGCAGAAAACGGTGCGGACGGTACGCTGATGAGCGGCTCCGGCCCGACCGTGTACGGCCTGTTCTCGGATGAGAGCCGCGCCAAAACGGCAGCGAAAATGCTGCGCCGCCGTTTCGCAGATACATTCCTGACGGAAACCTGCAATTAAACGGGTATAGAAAGCCGCCTTTCGGGCATACTGGGTACACCGGATGCAGAAAGGCGGTTTTGTTATGCAGAAACAGGATAGAAAGGTGCTTGCGGCAGTGCTGACGGCGGTTTATGTGCTGTTCTGGTCGGCGCTTGCGCCGCAGAGTCCTCGTGCGGCATGGTGGTGTACGGCGTTTTCCATCACCTGCGAGGAGGCGGCAAGTGAGAGCAGAACAGGCAGCGACCGGGTGGAATTTCGGTCACTTCTGGCAGACTTGCTGCTTCACAAAGATAACACTTAACTTTTCAGTCGCTCTATGGTATAATGACACAGTGAAACACGAAATTCATTTGCCAACGGAGGAAATTTATGAAGATCATTAACGAAAAGGGCAAGCTGTTCGGCATCATCAATGTTGTCGATCTGCTGGTGCTGGTCGCTGCGATCGCTGTCGTAGCCGGTGTCGGCTACAAGCTGTTTGCCAAGCAGATCAAGGAGGTTGCGTCTCCGCAGGTCTCCCTGACGATGACCGTCCGCGTACGCGGTGCAACGCCGTTTCTGGTAAACGAGGTGCAGCGCAACAGTCAGGTAGGCAAGTCGCTGGTAAACGGCAACAGCTATGTCAATGCGCAGATCACTGATATGAAGATCGAGGATTACAATCAGCAGGTTACCACCGCTGACGGCCGCATTGTAACGGCAACCGATCCGGAGAAGAAGGATCTGGTATTCACCATCACGACCAAGGTTTCCAAGGGCACGCCTGCACCGGCCATCGGTACGCAGGAGGTGCGTGCAGGCCGTACATTCATTGTAAAGACCAACGATTTTGAGACGACCGGCAACATTGATTCGGTCGATATTGCGGATAATTAAAGCCTATGAAAGCGTTATTTGAAAACAGTCTGTTCGTGCGGCTGCTGATGTGTCTGCGCGCATGGTACCACGAGGGCGCTATCGCGGGATTCTTTAACCGTATCCGGCAGGCGTACCCAGGCTCGGTATTCTGCCGTCTGTGGAATAAATTCTGTGCGGCACCGATATGTACAGCGGCGAACAGCACCTATGCGCGGATTCTGGCAGCGCTGCGCCGGTTTGTCGAAAAACTGGGCGGAATTGCGGCAAACAGCCTGATCTACCGCATCTGCCTTGCCGTCTGGCGGCCAATCGAGCGTGTCGCAGGCGGCGGCCTGATCGGCAGAGCCTGCAGGTTCGTAGGCATGCGCGGTCTGCTGCTGATTTGTCTGGCGATGTATCTGCCGCTCGATTCCGCTGTCCGCTGGGTGTCGGACGCCGGTTATCTGCCGTCGTTTGTGGCATCCGTGTGGGATGAGTGTCTGATGCTTGCTGCATTTGCGTACATCCTGTGGCACATGGCGATGAAGCGTGCGCCGCTCGGCTCGCGTGCTACGCCGGTGGACGCATATCTGCTGCTGTTCATCGCGGTCGGCTTTTTCCTGATGTGTGCGGTTTCTCCGAATACGCATATCGCGGTAGCGGGCTACCGTGCGGTTGTGGAGTACCTGTTCTGGTTCTTCCTCGTCACCCGCCTGATTGAGAACGACCGCGATTTCGCGGTATTCTACGGTGCGCTCGTCGTGATGGCACTCTGCATTGCGGCGCACGGCATTTATCAGTATATCGTAGCCGCGCCGATCCCGTCGAGCTGGGTCTCTCAGACCGAGGCCAGCGTGCGTACGCGTGTGTACTCGCTCACCGGCAGCCCGAATATCATGGGCAGTCTGCTGGTGCTGTTTGCCCCGATGGTGGCAGGACTTGCATATTACAGCAGTAAAATGTGGGTCAAGGTGCTGGCTATCTGCGCGACCGGCATGATGTGCCTGAGCTGCATTTTCACCTTTTCCAAGGGTGCCTGGGGCGGTCTGGCAGTAGCCGTTGTGATCTTCGCCATCTTTCTGGACCGTCGTTTGATCGCTCTGATGGGCGTGGCCGGTGTCGGTGCACTGCTGGCAATCCCGTCTATTGCGAACCGCATCACTTATCTGTTTACCGCGGATTACCTTGCGGCAAGCCGCCGTGCAGGTCGTGTTATTCGCTGGTCCAAGGGTCTTAAGCTGCTGCAGGAAAGCGATCCGGTGCTCGGCTTCGGCCTCGGCCGCTTCGGCGGCGCGGTTGCCATGCAGAACAAGGTCATCGAGGAGACCAAGGATTTCTCCTACTTCTACATGGATAACTATTATCTGAAAACGCTGGTCGAGATGGGTTATCTCGGTCTGGCGTTCTTCATCCTGCTGCTGTTCGGTCTGGCGCTGTGGAGCCTGCGCTCGATCGGCCGTACCGGCTACACCAAGGGCGACCGCACGCGCGTGCTGGCGGTTCCCATGTTCGCAGGTATGTGCGGCGTGCTGGTGCACTGCTACTTCGAGAATATCTTCGAGGTGCCGTATATGATGGCGTATTTCTGGAGCATGGCGGCAGCGGTTATGTACCTCGGGTACTTCCGAAAACGAAAAACCTGATTTTTTAGAGAACCTTCGTGAGAGGGTTCTCTTTTTTTCTCGGCACCGACTCAGCGGGGCACACGAACCGCGCAGGCGGTTCGCTCCTAACGGGCGGGGAGTTTTTCGCTGAACCTCAGCAAGGGGAGTACGCCGTCTGCGGACGGCGGGGACGTTGCGGCGCCCGCCGCGGGGGCAAAAAGGAAGGGACACCTGCGGTTTCCCTTCCTCTTTGAACTCCTACCTTTCCCTTGTTGGGATAGCTTGGGTGCAGACGGTAGACTGCGTAAGCAGGAAAAGGATGCGGCAGTCGGGTTACTCTTGCGTGCCTTTCTCCGCCTTTTCGCAGTTCACAGACAGCGTACTGCTACACAGACGGTTTACTTCCAGCAGAGCGCGGCATAACCGTGCCGCGCAAATCCTTGGCACGTTGTAACGCACGGCATCTGCGAATTTAGATGTTTGGTATCATTTATCCTGCGTAGGTGCTGTCCGTAACCTCCGGACTAACGAATTGCGCGACATGGGTATGTTGCGCCTGCTGGAAGTAGCCGACCTGTGTAGCAGAACACTATCCGACCCTGCGAACAGGTCACGAAAAACACGGAAGAAAAAATCCTCTGCCGTTCCCCTGTTTCGCAGCGGTCACATGTCGGTAATCTGCGTCAAATTAGGAAGCAAGGGAAAGGTAGGAGTCCAAAGAGGAAGGAAAACCGCAGGTTGT
>OHAU01000080.1_pt1 | contig 121155 bp, 53 predicted proteins | sample 1577181 | NCBI WGS metagenome assembly OHAU01 (sample SAMEA3541472, study PRJEB24748) | human gut metagenome | biome: human gut; feature: human-associated habitat; material: faeces | place: China | collected 2012
GTGAAGGATTTACTGTTGCACTTGATAAAGACGGTAAAGTATATACATGGGGTAAAAATGACTTAGGTCAACTTGGTGACCAAGGCAAAGAAAACAGAATTGTACCTACAGAGATTACTTTTGATTTCGGTAATCCTTCAAATTATATTACAAGAATTGAAACGGGTAACGGTCATACTATAGCTGTTGACAATACAGGCAAAGTATGGACTTGGGGAAGAAATGACTTAGGTCAGCTTGGAAACGGTACACGTAACAATTCTAATAAACCTGTACAGGTTAATCTTCCTGACAGCACAAAGGCTGTTGAAATCGGTGTCGGCGAAACAACAAGCTATGCGCTTGATAAGGACGGACATATTTACGCATGGGGTAATATCAATAACAATACAGGTTATGGTAGTAAACCTATTCAGCTTGATTTGTTCGAGAGAATGATTCAAATTTCAGGTAAATACGGTCTAAAGGCTGACGGTACAATATGGCAAATTCCTAATAAGAATGCGTCATCGGTAATAATTCAAAAAGATACTAAAGATGTACGTTTTATAAAGGTTGCATCTAATGACCACGTCGGTGACGGCAGCGCAACTAATATTGATACAACTCATACTCTTCTTATAGCAAGAGACGGAGGTCTATATACATTCGGTGATAACAAGAACGGTGAACTTGGTGTCGGTGAATTGAGCGATATAAGTTCAGTTGGTACAAACGATATTCAATTTATAAATACACTTGGCAAGGTAATTGATATTGCAGCCGGTTATCGTTACAGCGTAGCCATAACAGAAAACGGTGACGTATATGCATGGGGTATCAATGAAGAAAAGTATCAGTCAGGTCAGAAGATTAAGAAGGACTATAAGAGCCCTTCAAAGGTTGAATACATTGATTCTGCAAAGAATATTATCTTTGTTGCTGCAGGTATTAACCATACAGTAACTATTGACAGTGACGGTTATGTATGGAGTTTCGGTGCAAATGAATACAGCCAACTTGGTAATCAGGATAATGCGAATGCATATATTCCTGTAATTGCGGGTAAAATGCAACTTAGCGTTAAACCGCAGGTTATCAGATTGGATAAGGGTTCAAGCGTTAATGTTTCTGTAGGTGACACTAATAATAATGCACTTACGGTAACGATTGCCGAATATCTAAATCTATTAGGTAAGACTACATCAACCGATAACAGTTATACAGTTGAATCACTTGATACATCAGTTGTTAGGGTAGAAAGCGACGGACTTACAATAACAGGTGTTAAAGACGGTAAAGCAATCTTGAAGGTTGTTAAGACATCTTCAAACACAATCGGTTATGTAACGGTTTACGTAGGTCAAAACGGTGGTATCTACCCGATGGTAGACGGCGGCAAAGGACACAGCATTGCCCTTAAGTATGACGGTACTGTATGGACTTGGGGTCTGAATGACTCAAATCAACTTGGATATGAAACAGAAAACGGAATGTCACTTGAACCTAAGAAGGTGACGTTAGGTGCAAACAATGAACAAGCTGTTCTGATTGTGGCAGGTGATAAGTATAATCTTGCAATAGGAATGAGCAGTAAAGTTTACTCGTGGGGTAATAATAACAATGGTCAGCTTGGTAACGGTAATGATGACAGATCGGCTACCGGTATTGACACAGTTAAATACAAAGACGGTACAGATGTAGAAGGTGCAGTTGGAATTTCAACTCACGGCAATACAGCATATATCCTACTTGCAAACGGTACAGTTGCAGTATTTGGAGAAGAATACGATAATCAAAATTACGCATCAATCGTTTCAGGTTTGAATAACATTCTTCAAGTAAGCGGCAATTATGCTCTAAGTATAAGCGGTGAAGTTTGGAAGATGTCTAAGGATAACATTCCTACAAAGGTAATGGGATACAAGGACGATAACGGAAATGAACTTTCAATCTTGAAGATTGCACACGGTACGAACCATCTTCTTGCTCTTGATACAAACGGAAATGTTTGGACATTAGGCGCAAATGAACACGGTCAACTTGGTACAAACAGCAGAACAGCAAGTACTGTTCCGGTAAAGGTTTATAAAGGCGAACAAAATTCGGGAGATTCATATCTGGCGGGAATTGTTGATATTTCAGCAAGTAAATTCGTTTCAGCCGCGATTGATGTAAATGGTGACATTTACAGATGGGGTGCAAATGAATACGGTCAGCTTGGTATCGGCAACACAACAGAGAAGTATGTACCTGCTAAGGTTATTAAATCATCAGATGATTTGAAGTTTGACCTTGTTGCAGGCGGCTCAAATCATCAGATGGCAGTCGATGAAAACGGAAACGTTTGGATTGTAGGTAGTAATGAATACGGTCAGCTTGGTGACGGTACACAAATTGATAAGAATGTACCTCTGATGGTTGGCGGTAACGAAGTTGTTATTTATGAAAACGGTACGGCTCTTTATGGCACAATCTATATGAATGTCGATGATGTTAAGGATTTGGATGCAGGATTTAATGTATTCAATCTATATCAGAGCGGCATACTTAGTATGAATGAATTTGAGTTTGTTTCAAGTGACCTTGGCGTACTTGAAATCAACAAGTCAACAGGCGTTGCAACTGCGAATAAAGCAGGTACGGCATACATTTCTGTGGCTGAAAACAAATACAGTCAAAAGAGTGCATACATAAAAGTAATCGTATCAAATAATAATGTAGGATTTGAACCTAAGGCTATAACGAAGGGGAACCATTCACTTGCTCTAAGAGCAGACGGAACTCTTTGGGCATGGGGTATAAACAAGAACGGTCAACTTGGTACAGGCAACACAATATCTGTTGATGAACCTACTGATGTAACACCGTCAGGTGTTAAGTTTATTGATATTGCAGTCGGTGAAGAATTTGCACTTGCCGTAGCATCAGACGGAACTGTTTACTCAACAGGTCTGAATGACTGCAGTCAGCTTGGAGTTGCATCAACAGCAATATCAGCTCGTACATCATTCGCAAAGATTGACGGACTAAGCAACATAATTAACGTTGCAGCAGGTGATGCGTTCGGTATGGCTCTTGATAAGTACGGTAATGTATGGGCATGGGGCAGCAACAATAAGGGTCAACTTGGTATCGGTAATATCGGTACGGCATATGCTACTCCTCAGAGCGTATCAACAGTTGACAGTGTAACTGCTATTTCGGCAGGCAGTGAAAATGCATTGCTATTGCGTTCAAACGGAACAATTTGGGCAATGGGCGCTAATGATTCGGGACAAGGCGGAGTCGGTAATAACACAGGTGAATTGTGGTTGCCGACAGAAGTAAGAGATACCGAAGCTATAGTTGCTATAGCTGCAGGATATGACCATAGTATTGCTCTTGCATTTACATCAAGCGTTTATGCAACAGGCAGTGACCAACACGGTCAGCTTGGTAATACACCGAGTGCAACAAAAAATACATACACAAAGATTTTAACAGATGCAGTAACCATAGCAGCCGGTAATAAATACAGTACAGTTATCGGTAAGGATGGTAATATGTATGTATTCGGTCAAAATAATAAGGGTCAACTTGGCATAGGTGACACTGTTGAAAGAAATATACCTATTGCAAATGCTGTTATTGATACTATCAAGTCATCATATAACGATTTCGCAATCGCAGGTGTAAGTCTTGGTGATGAATATTCAGTATTCTATACAAGGAATGGTGACGTTTACGGTTATGGTGACTATTCACTTGGTACACCGGTTGCCAGAAACGAAACAAAGAGTTATGTTCCGGTTCTAATCGGTGAAAGAACAGAACTTATTTCTAAATATGAAATGACAATTCATGTCGGAGAAACAGCTACTCTTGACACATATTCAGGTAAGAAGTTCAACTTGATTACTGATTATGATAATCCTGGAAGTATCTCATTTGAAAGTAAGAATACAGCTATTGCAGATGTTACGGCAGTTGGTGATGACGGCGAGATTACAGGTAATAAGATTGGTATTACTCATATCGTTGTTAAGAAGGGTAACCTTACATCAGTATGTATCGTTCATGTAATAGATAAAGACGCACAGACAGCTCCTATGATTTCAGCAGGTAACTCTCATGTTATCGCTCTTAAGTCGGACGGAACAGTTTGGACATGGGGTAACAATGAATACGGTCAGCTTGGTGACGGCAGCGTATCTTGTGCATATGAACCTATAAATGTAACAGCATTAAACGGTAAGGATATTGTATCTGTTCACGCAGGTGAATATCATTCAATCGCACTTACCCGTGACGGTGAAGTTTATACATGGGGTCATAATGATTACGGTCAGCTTGGTTTGGGTAATGCAAGCATAGTCGTATCAACACCTCAAAAGGTAGAAAGTCTGCCTGAAATAGTATCTATCTCGGCAGGTAAACAACATACAATGGTACTTGGTGCAGACGGATACGTATATAGCTTTGGTGACAACAGCTTAGGTCAGCTTGGTGCTCCTTCAAAGGATACAAGCAAGAGATCAAGCACTCCGGTTGTAGCACAAGGCTTGAACAAAGTTATCAGCATCAGTATCGGTGCAGGCGGTAGCGCAACAAAGGCAGTACGTTATGACGGTACACTTTGGGGTTGGGGTGAAAACTCGAATCACCAAATTGATAATACAAATAATCGTTACTATGCTTACCCTGTACAGATAGACCTTGGTGATGAATTTAACGGCCATATTTTAAGAACGTATGATGGTTTATATCACGTTGTTGCAATGCTTGATAACGGCAGAATTATATCGTGGGGTGCTAACAGCGAAGGTCAGCTTGGACAAGGTATTGCCGAAAGCGGAAGCTTGTTATACTACGCTCCTGACTATGTAGATGTATTTGACGGTACTAATAACTACGCAGTTGATATTTCAGTCGGTGCATTGCACAATATTGCGATAACGGCAGACGGAAGAGTGATGAGCTGGGGTAGTGCAGATCTTGGACGTTTGGGTATCGGTAATGTAACAACATCTGATGACAAAGTATCTCCTGTAGAAGTAACTGTTGATGACGGAAGTCTGTCGGCAATTTCGGTTGCAACAGGCGGTGCAACATCATACGTTGTACTTGAAGACGGATTTGTATGGAGCTTCGGTGAAAATACACACGGTCAGTTGGGTGATGCTTATGCGGGTGAAGATCCTGCACACTATAAACCTGGTACAACAAACGCATCTGATTCTAACGAATTCAGCCCTGTGCTTGTAACAGGCAGAACTATGAAGCTTATTCCTTCAAGCTTGAAACTTTATATCGGTTCCGCACCTTATCAGATGAAAGTTTCATTCAATAGATTTAACTTGATTAAGGACAATGCAACAACAGGTAACACATACAAATGGGAAATCACGAATGAAATGGATAAGGATGGAGTAACTGCTCTTATTCCTGGTTCACTTGTATCTGTAGATTCAGACGGTAAAGTAAGCGGAAAGACTAAGGAAGGTGTTGCAACACTTGTTGTAACAGATGTAAAGACAGGTACAAAACAAACTGCATATGTAGAAGTTGCCGATGCAAGCGATAATCATGTTGAAGCAATCGTATTTGATTATTCAAAACTTGATGACACAGCAACTCAAGCCGCAGTAGAAAAGGGTTATCTTGACAGTGATGAATATACAGAGATAATATCTGTAGTAGGCGATAAGTCTTATAAGCTTGTTGATCCTCTAAAGAGTATTTATACAGGTCTTGTACAAACAACAATTCCTAATGCTACAACTGTAACGGTACACGTTAAGAGTATTGTAGACGCAGATGTTATCTATATGGTAGATAAGAACGGTCAAAATCCTGTTATGGGTACATTGTTGACAGACGCAAATATTGGTTCAAAAGACCCTAAGTTTATAGGATACTATGAATTTACAGATGTACCGATCAGTGAACTTGAAGATAATTATTACTTCGAGTTTAAGAACAGCAACACAAGCTTTGACGGAATATATAAAGCTCATACAACAAGATACTCAAATGACGGTGATTTGAGAATTGTAAAAGTTGGTGAAAACGATCCTGCTACAGATGTAGCTGATTGGGTTTATTATGACCAACCTGAAAACCATATTAAATTGAAAGATGCGGCAGTATCGGATTATGTAAGAAATGGTGTTCTGATAGGTAATACAGGTAACTATTATGCAATCATTAAGGAAACCGGCGATGCTAAGGATAGAGATATTTATATCTATAGCCAAGTTTCTCCGTCAGCTAAAATCTCTATTGCGAATGTAACTGTAAACAGCGATCATGACAAGGATAACGGTCATGACGGTTACTATGACGTACAGAAGATTACAATGTCGGCAAATGAAACATATAAGGTCATTCCTATTAAAGTAACAGCACAAGACGGAACTGTATCAAACCATTCATTGACTATTTACAGACAGTCTGAGGCGACAACAATCAAGGAAATTAAGGTAGAAATCGTCGATGCAAGCGGAAATGTGCTTAATACATATACCGCATACCAGAAGAATCCGAGTGATACTCAGAACTACGAGGTTGTAATCCCGATTAAGGATGTTGCTAATATTAACATCATCACAACTCCTATGATCGGAGATGTCGCAAAGGTAACATACACTCCTGATGGTTTGCTAAATGCCGTAAAGGAGGCAACAACACCTGGTGAATTCACATATGACGGATTTATCCTTGATAATACAAAGACATCAGATAAGACATATATTAAATTGACAGCCGATTCGCTTGACGGTGCTCCGTACATACTTACAATTTTCAAGCTTGATGAAGAGAGTGATCCGTTTGTATCAGTTGATAACAGCGGCTATATTAACTCAACTCTTGTAAAAGAAGACGGTAATGAAAAGTTAATGTATGTATGGGCAGTTGATGACGATGCTAAGACAGCGTCTGTAACATTGACAACTGCAGTAACTAACGGACAAGTTCAAATTGAGAACGGCAACGTATATTCATATACAACAACCGAAGATGTAACCTTGAACTTCAATGACAAGGGTTATATGGATATTGCTCTAAAGGTAACAACAACATTGGGTGCGGTTAATGAATATACACTACGTATTTACAAGAAAACAGCAGATTCCCGTTTGGGAAGCCTTACTGTTGATAAGCTTGAGTACAAGCCGACAGGTATAATAATCGGTGAAAATTACAATGTTACATATGATAAGACAACCGGTAAGTATGTTGCAAAGATTAAGTATGATACTAACTATGTACAGGTTAATGCCGTAGCGGCAAGCACAAGCTCAAAGGTTGCAATTCGTCCTGATGAAGCAACTGCAAAGAGTGACTCTATGTCAGGAATGCCGTTCGACATGAGAAATGTTTCGATTACAGCAGATACAACAACACTTTATATTGCTGTAACTCCGGCAGATACATCATATTCACAGGGTGTATATCAGCTTGATATTATAAGAATGTCGGCTAATACTGCAATAAAGGTAACATATGGCGGCGAAGAACTTTCGCAGAATGCTGACGGTGAGTATGAATATACTTTGCCTGCGTCAACTGACGGAACAGATAACACAACTCAAAAACTTGTAGCAGAGGGTGTTATTGTAGACGGCGATAATGTTACAACTGATGAAAGCATTAAGCTGACGATTTCAACAAGCAGTACATTCTATGTAAATGGCGATGCAACATATACAGATGAAATGGATGTTAAAGCAACTCAGCCAAAGGCAAATGCTGTATATATCCATGTTAAGTCAGAAGACGGAACAGAAAAGACGTTTAAGGTAAATATTTTGAAATTACCTGAAACAAACGGTATAACGGCAGTAGACTTAACAGAAAATAAGGTTGCTGCAACATATAAGACTTCAATTAATACATATGAAGGTCAAGCCCCTTATTCGGAGGACGGTATTGTAATTTACGTTACAACTGCCGATGCACGTTCGCAGGTAGCAGTCGGAACACCGAATAACTTCGTAACTCCGACACCTATCAACGCTGCAGATCCTACACAGGGCGGTATTGCAAAGGTTCTTCTTCCGAAAGAACTTCTTGAAGAAGAAGCGAACGGCAGTACAACAACTAAGTTGTATGTTAAGAGAGCAGACGGTATTGTCATAGACAACAGCTCAATGAATATACCGACACTTATTATTAAATACGCATCAAATAATGTTGGTCTGTATAAGGTTGATTCAACACCTACAACAGACCCTGCAAGCCCTGACTACACAGGTAAGGTAAAGCAGATTACTGATGAAAACGGTAATATTGAGTATTATCTTGGTATTAATGCAAGTGATATTATAACAACGGGTACAGCTCTAAGCATTAATATTACTGCAGAAGCAAATAATACAAGCTCAAAGGTTGTAATTTACGACCCTGCTACAGAACAGCCTTCAACTATGACAACGGGTGCAACATATAAGGCAATCAGAGAAGTTACTCTTGACCCGTCATTGAATGATGGTCCAACTGAACTTTCAATCAGAGTAATAGCAGAAGACGGAGTTACATCAAAGGATTATAAACTTGTAATTCGCAAGAAGTCTGATAATACAGAGATTGAATTTGTAAAAGCAATCTATATTGCAAATGAAGACCCTGACTTAAGCAAGAATACCGCAGGTGAATTCTATACATATGTAGATTCGGGCAGAACAATTCTTCCTATCAGAGTAAAGGCTAAGGACAGTCAGTCAACAGTTGCAATCGAAACAACTTATAAACCGTCAGCATATGTCGGTTCAGCTGCAATAACATATTCAAACAGCAATGATGCAAGCGTTAATGTTGACCTTACAGGTATAACTGATGACGAGCTTAGAGCAGGTGTAACAATTCCTGTATATATTAAGTCAGAAGACGGAAGTCAAGTAATGACTTACTTCGTAAAGGTATCTTCTGTAGAAGGTAACCCTGAGCTTAAGAGCGTTGATGTTGTTGTAGACGGTGTTGTAAGACCTGCAAAATATGATGCAGATGATAACAGCAAGTTCGTAATTAAGATTCCTGATACAACTTCAAGAGTTGATATTATAGCAACTCCGCAAACATCGCTTGTTCAGTACGTACATATAAACGGCAGCTATGACAGCAAGGATGAAGCGACCGGAGCTGTTACTTTGAGCAATGTGGTTGTAAACAGTAAAGAAACAACTGCAACGATTGAAGTTAAGGCAAAAGACGGTACAACAAAGAGATATACTCTTGTAATTACTAAGGTTGCTGTAAACACAGACCTTATGAATGTAACTGTAAACGGTACTACAGTAAGCAATGCAAACGGTACTTACACATATCTAAAGACCGGTATTTCGAGTGATAAGACAGCTGATGTTTCAATAACAACACAAGATGCAAATTCAACTGTTAAGGTTGAAGCTATCACAAGAGATTTGACAAAGTCACCATATGGATTGTCATACAATGAAGTGGGCAGCGAGTCACAGAATGTATGGGCAAATGATGCGGTAACTCTACACAGTCAGCCGGTAAACAGATACCGTATAACAGTAACAGGACAAGACGGATTTACAACTAAAGAATACACCTTAATAATCAGAGATACAGATACAAATGCAGATGTAGAATATATTAAGGTTGGCACATATTATGCAGTTAAGGAATCATCAGACGTCAACGGTGAAACATGGGCTGTTGAAATCCCTGATACAACTAAGTTTACAAATGTAACTGTACAAGCATCTGATGAATTGGCAGAACTTACAGACATTGAGAAACTTAGACAGAATGCATATGATAATAATCCAAGCAACGTAGGATATGTAACTCAAATCGTTTCAGGTTTGGATTTACAGACAGGCGACGAGATTAGATATGTTAAGGTAGTTTCACAGGATGGCTCACTACAGAAGATGTATAAGCTTGTTATAAAGGGTACAGACGAAGCTCCTTCTGTTGAAAGCGTAACAGTAAACGGTTTGGATGCAACTGCACCGACTGATTCAGAACCAAGATATACATATCTTGAAGTACTTCCGAACGCAAGTGAAGTATTGATTGGTGTTACGGCAGCGAGCAAGAACCACTTCGTAAGCATTAACAATGGCGATATTACAGCCGGCGGTTATGCAGAGCTTAAGGTTTCGATGCCTATCTCTGTAACCGAAATGGAAGTACCGTTCAGATTGTACAGAACAGCTGACGGTGACCCTGCATATGAAAACGTTGTATATCTAAAACGTTTGAGCGATGATTATGCATTGACTGTAAAGGTTGATAACAATACTGTTAAGAAAACAAATCTTGACGGCTCATATGTATATTATGTAGACGGTACAGCAACAAGTGCAGATGTATGGGCTCTTGCATCTAACGCAAATTACCGTGTAGAAATTACAGGTAAAGACGGCGTTTCAGGCAATAACAACACAAATCCGACACTTGGCGCAACTGTTACAACAGACCTTGAAGATACTATAAACAGTAACTTCACAGAAGTAACAATCACAGTTAAATCTGATGATATTACAAATACAGCAACAGCCGAATATAAGCTATATATTTATAAGAAGAGTAACAATGCAAATATCAAGTCGGTAACTGCAAATCCAAATGACAGTGAAAACAAGGATACAGATACTACAGCAGATGACAGTGTAAACTTAGGCGGTAATATATACAATGCATATCATGTATATGTTCCTAAGTCAACTACATCGGGTTATACAGTATTTGACCTTGCAATCGAGCTTGAAGATGTAAATGCGGCAGTAACAAGCATTGATAATGCACCGTTCGCAAATACAAACGGCGGTACTGCAAAGGCAACATTTACAAAACTTACAGCCGATTACGACTTTGACGGTGACGGCACAAACGATTCATTCGCAATTCCTGTAACCGTAACATCGCAGAGCGGCGGTACAAAGGATTACTACATCATCGCAACACCTACAGATATGGATATGGAATTGACTGTAGAATACGATGACGAAAAGATTGCGAAGGAAGAGGACAAGAACGAATATATTGTATATGTCCCTACAACTTCTAACACAGCAACTATATACCTAACATCAATAAACGGTAATATTGCTGAAGTAAGAAATACAACAAATGCAAATAATATTATAACTGTTGATTCACCTGACAGAACATTGTATAGATTACAGGTTAGTAACTTGTCAGCTTTGACGGAAAGCAATCCATATACTTATGAAGTTGATGTGGCTAAATCAGGCTCAAGTTATAAGAAGACATTTAAGCTAATCATTATGCCGCAGAGTACTGATACCGATATTACAGTAACAGTAAACGGTGTAGAAGCTAACTGGGTAGCTTCAAACGGCGGCTACTATGACGGAAGTATTGAAACAACTGACGAAATAGCAAATGTTATAGTAAAGGCTAAGAATCAATTTACAAAACTTGCAATTACAGAAGATGGTGAGCCTGCACCAACGTTGGTTGATAAGGGTATAACATCTAAGGCTTATACAATCGCTCTTACAGAAGCAACTGATACAGCTAAGATATATACAATCTATGTTCAATCGCAGAATACTTCACAGCCGATTAAGACATATAAGTTACACGTCACAAGAAGAAGCGGTGAAAATGATATTATCAGCATCAAGCGTGGTAATGTGGACGCTACAGAAGAACCTGTAGAAAACAGTGATGACGTTAAGTACATATTCTTCGTAGACTCAATGACAGAAGTACCTCAAATTACGATTGAAACTTCACCTAAGTCAATATTGAGAGTAGGTTACTATGATTCACAGAATAAGTGGCATAATAACGGCTATAGCAGTGCTTCAACAGCAGGCGATACAGCCGGTTGGACAACAGATAATAATTGGCAGGATACATTGCCGGCAAATGCAAACGGTGGTAAATATGTAATCGAAGTAAAGGCTGAAAACGGCTCGAAGAAGAACTATGTTCTTGAATTCAGAGAAAAGTCAGACGATACATCAATTAAGAGTATAACAACAGAAAAAGGTTTGGACGGCGAATACAATGTTGATATGTCAATGACAGTATTGTATGAAGCAAACGTTCCTGACCACGATATATTGCTTGACATACTGCTTACAGATAAGTATGCAACTATCGAATCAATACATGAAGTAGCATTGCCTGATGACAGTGAAAACATCATAGATTCGACAGGTGACATCATCACAAGAAAGAAGACCGACGAAGGTGCATTCCGATATAAGGTTGTAGGCGGTGTTCCTATTGGCGGTAAGAGATACTTGAGAATTACCGTTAAACCTCAAAATGATAAGGCAGAGTTGGTTAAGAACTACTACTTATTATTAAAGGGTGCATCAGATGACTTGTCACTTGACAATGTAAAGGTTAATGATACTGTAAATACAACTCCTATCTCAAATGGTTTGAAGTATACATTCAGTGTTCCGACAACCGTAACTGAGGCAGATGTAACAATTACAGCAAATCAATATGCTAAACTTGTCAATGTAGCAGGAAATGCACTTTCAATTCCATACATCAACGTATGGTCAGATACTTCATATACATTGTCTTCTGAAGAAGAAACAACTATAACTGTAGAAGTTCGTTCACAGTTGTATGTTGATGATGTACGTACACCAAATGCTAAGAAGACTTATACAGTAAGTATCTATAAGAGCAGTAATAACACGGAGATAGGTGAGGTTATCGTAAATGGTATCGCAGCAATCACAAGAAAGAATAATCCTACTATCTATGAGATTGCAATTCCGTCAGATCTTAACGGAGGCGATTCAAGAGCAGAAAACCCTGCAACTATCACAATACATACATCAAGCGGTATTGCAGAAATCTCAATGAAGAATGACGCAGCCGGTGTTGATGATGTAGGTTATGGTGAACTTATAACAAAGAGAACGCTTGACGCTCCTTCTGTTTCAAAGGTAAATAAGTTTGAATTTACAATTAGATCATCATCAGGCAGTGTAAAGCAGACATACACATTGTATGTATATACTGATTACGAAGACACAGATGTCAAGTCAGTTTCACTTAATAAGACTGAACTTACAGCCGGTGCCTCAACAGATGTAGATATTTCGTTATTCTCAGTTCCTGATGACCGTATCTACACAGCAGTTGTAAACAGACGTAATCCGGTTGACCTTTCAATCGTTCCTACAGGTAACATGGCAAAGGTAGAACTTACAGGATTCGGTATTGACGGTATTCTTGTAAGTGACAACTCACACGGTTATGTATTTGAAAATCTTGCACTTAACTCAGAAAATGATACAGTATTTAACTTCAGAATTATGAGTTATGACGGTAAGGTTGTAAGTGATCCATATCAAGTAATAATTAAGTATGTTGAAGATTCAGACGTAGCTCTAAAGAGTGTTGTCTTTGACGGTGTAACAGCTGAAAAGGCAGACTTTAAGTCTAATACATATCTTGTAAGAGCAGACAGTACCGTAACAAACGGCATACTTACAATAACTGCGGCAAACGAAGATGCAGTAGTTAAATTTGACAGCGATAAATCAACAAACGGTGTCTTGAACGTATCTTATAATGTTACAAAGAACGTATCTAAGGTTGACTTTACCGTTACATCTAAGGACGGTAAGGCAGAGCAAGCATACACATTGTATATTATAAGAAGCAATACGGGTGAAAAAGAAGTCTATGTCAACGGAACCAAGCTTACAAAGACAAGCGGCGGTTACACTTATGAAGTACCTTACGGAGCAACTGCGGCAGATATTAAAGTTGTTGCAGACAGCGAAGTTTCAAAGGTACAGATTGGTGACAGCGAGTTTAAGGTAAGTGAAAATACTGAAACAGTAACTCTTGATTCGGGTAAGACAACAACTGTTAAATTCAAGATTTACTCATATCCGTATGACGATAACAGCTTTATTGCAGAAACAATTACACTTGTAAGACAAGACCAGTCTTTGGCACTTTCAAATGTAATGGTTCAGAGCAAGTCGGAAAGAGATTATACAAAGCTAACTCCGGATAAGTACGGAAATTATAAGACAGCTATTCCGAGCACAGATGACAGTGCAAGCATTGTAATTGCAACAAGAAGAAGCGATTCAAAACTTGGACTTATCAGAGTAACAGACACAGGTGATGTTGTTCTTGGTGAAGATCAAGGTCAATTATCAGTACCTGATATTGCAAACCTTGGAACAGTAAATAAATTCTATATTGTTGTTTCTGACGGAACAAAGACAAGCAGATATGAACTTGTAATTGTTAAGTACAGCAATAATACAAGTGTAGAAAAGGTAATCGCCGAAAGAGGTACAGAGGACGAATATGTAGCTAAAGATGCATCGTGCGGCGGCGGCTCAACTATCCTTCCGGAAGACCCTGACGGCAGTAAGGCATCACCTTACCAGATTACGACGGCCGAAGAACTTCAGGCTATGTCAGATCATCTTGATGCATACTATGTATTGATGAATGATATTGACTTAAGCGGTACCGCATGGACTCCGGTTGGTACAACTGCTGAACCGTTTACAGGTAACCTAAACGGTAACGGAAAGTCAATATCAAATCTAACAATTACAGCTACATCAAATGATACAGCATACGGCTTGTTTGGTGTAAATAAGGGTGAAGTTTATGACTTCAAACTTGAAGATGTAAATATTACATCTGTTGCAGGCACATCATATCAATATATCGGTGCCGTGGCAGGTAAGAATGAACAAAACGGTGTAATTTCAAGAGTAGCCGTAGCTTCAGGTAATATTGAATCTTCATATGCAGCCGGTGGTGTAACAGGTGATAACCGTGGTACTATCGAAGACGCATATAATAAAGCAACAATTACATCAGGTGAGTACGCAGCAGGTATTGCAGCATTGAACCATAACGCTGTTAAGAATGTATATAATGTAGGTTCAATAAGCTCAACATCAAGTAATTTAACCGATGAACACGTAGCGTCGATTGTTGTATTGAACCTTGACAACTCAACAATAAATAATGCATATGCAGTAATGCCTAGCCAAATCTACAGCAAGGTGGGAAGCAACAGCAATGTATATAACAGTGCGTCAGTTCTTCCTGAAAAGCTTGGAGATATAGCAACATTCAATGATTGGGACTTTGCAAATACATGGGTAATCAAGACAGCTCAGTATCCTACATTCAGGAACCAATCAGCTGATGCAGATATATCAAATCTTAACATTCCTGACGGCAGCCAAGCTCGTCCGTTTGAAATCACATCAGCCGCAGGATTGAAGAGCATCGGTAACGATGAGGAAAGCTTAACAAAGCATTATGTATTGAAGAATAATATTTCAATGAAGTATAATTCGGACTACATTCAAATGGATCCTATCGGTTCAGAAGATACACCATTTACAGGTAGTCTTGACGGTAACGGATTTACAATTTCCGATTTGAAGATTACATCACAGAAGAGCGTAAACGGTCAAGATTATTCAGCTTTGTTTGCTGTAAACAACGGTACTGTTAAGAACTTGAGATTTGCGGTTGCGACAATCGGTGAAAACGGAGTTGAAAATGCATCTGTGGTAGCAGGCATTAACAACGGTACAATCGAACAAGTTGCAATTGAAACGGGCGGTAAGATTACAGCTAAGAATGCAGCCGGTTTTGCAATCGAAAACAACGGTACTATTGAAAACTCATATATTACATCAACTGCACTTGTAAGCAACAATGCTTCTGCAGGTATAGTAATAAGCAATAATGCCGGTGCAACAATCGGATATGTATTCGCTAACGCAAATATGTCAAGCTCAATGTTTGATAAAGCATCGATTGCTATTAACAGTGACGGTACGATTACACATACACACGGTGTAATGGGTGCATTGTTTGTTAAGAATGATACATCAATCGTTACGACAAATGATAATAGCAGTATTGCTGCATCTGACCTATATGTTCAGTCAATCTTTAGCGATTGGAACTTCAATGATATATGGTATATGACATCAGGCAGCTACCCAATGCTACAAGTTACAAATAAGGCTTCGTCAGTTTCTGCACAAAGCATTGACTTGTTTGCAGACGGAGAAACAACTTGCGAACATATTGTATATATCAGAGATACTAAGAATTCGGCTAATATTTACATAAAGGCTCAGAATCCTTATTCAACAATCGCAATCAGAGGCGGTTCATATACAGGTGTATTTGAAGGTGTTATAAACGGACTTATCAATGATAAGACAATAATTCCGTTTACAATTACATCAACAAGCGGTGCAAGTCAGGAACATAATCTTGTAATTATTAAAGAACCTACTTTGGCAACCCTTGACAGCGTTGTTATTGATGGAACGACAGTTGCTCGTGTAAATAACACATACGTTGCAGAAATAGGTAAGTCAGCTGATTCTGTAAATGCAGAAATTACTCCTATATCAGGTACAGTTGAAGTACTTGACAAAGATAGAAATGTTGTTTCATATGAGAGCATGAACGGCTTGACATGGATTAATACAGCACTTCCTGCAAATGTCGGTACTACAACAACTTATACATTGAGAGTAACAAACGGTAATGCACTTTCAACGGTTGAATATCCGTTAATCTTGAAACCTGCTGAATATCATACAGGTTTGAAGTATGTACAGGTTGATCCGCTTACTCTTATAGGCAATGTTCTTGTAGGTTCGGGTTATACAGATGTTACAGATATAAATGAAAATGTTTATAACTATGTAATTACCAAGGACCTTGAATATATCAATATTAAGGCTGAAACTGTAAACTCTACTTCAAAGGTAAGCATTGCATCAGAGTATAATTCGGCTAATGTACAAGAAATCGAAAGATATAAACTTGATACATCAATTAAGGATATTTACATTCCGATTGACGTAACAACAGAAGAGAATGTTGTTGAACATTATGTACTTCACTTAACAAGAAAGAGTATTGATGATTCATTAAAGACTGTTAAGGTAACATACGGTAGCAATGTTTATACTCCGACAGCTGAAAACAGAGTAATAGATGAAGAAACAGGAGCAACTGCAGATGTATATGTAGTTAAACTTGATACTCCGGGTAATGTTCCGTTTACAAATAAGACATATGTTGATATTTTGATAGAGGCTAATGATATTTATACACTTGTAAATGCAGGCAGCCCGATGGCAACAGACCCAACATCAGCTAATTCGGATAAGTGGACAGCAACTAATGTACTTCTTGACGGCGAAGAATTAACAATCTATGAAATCAAGTCAAAAGCTGCTGACTTAGAAACAATTAAGGTATCATATCTATACATCTACAAGAAGAGTGATAATGCAAATCTTGAGACATTTACCGCAACTTACAATGACGGCGGAACAGAAACAACTGTTGAAGCCGGTAAGGATATAAACGGTAAATATCAGCTATGGATTCCGTCTGATGTTACAACAGTAGATCTTGAGGCTATAGCATCAACTCTGTTGGCAGAAGTACAGATTGACGATAATACTTCGTCATTACATAATAATGTTTATAAGAACTTTGCAATAACAGGTAAGAACACTATTAATGTAATGATTAAATCTTCATTAAATACTACTGCTGAGTATAAAATTAATATCAATAGATTGAATCTTGATCTTGAAGCTGTACAGGCAGGACCTTACGGCGGCGGCAACTTGTCAAATGCTCTTTGGGACAGCACAAGAAATGCATATGTTGTTCGTCTTGATCCGCAGACTGATGATTTGCCAAGTGCAATCGCATCAGTGTTGGCTAAGGATGCTAATAACTACATCAGAATAGGTCACTTGACAAGACCTGAAAAACCTACTCAGGGAAGTATGACAGATGAACAGTATGCAGCAGCACTTGCTCAATATGAGAAAGAGGTTGCAGCATATGAAACAGCCGCAGCAAACGACTATGCAGCAACCGATGCAGGTGTTGTATGGGATGGCGGATGGCGTCAGACAAGCAACCAGTCTTATAAGATTCCTCTAATCAAAAAAGACGGTGGATTTACAGTAGTTAAGATTCAGGTTGGTGTAGCTAATAACTATAAGGCTCAAGCAGATGCAACTATTGATGAAAAGATTGGTACTGTTAAGACTTATACATTCCTAATAGGTCAGAAGTATAAGAACACTGATGCAGATATTGATATTTATATTGACGGTAACTTGCTTAAAAATCCTGAAAAGGTCGGCGATGAGATTATCTATAGATACGGTATCGTGAAGGATGCAACTGTAAAGGTTGGACTTCGCATTGATGAACATGCACCAACTCCATATGATCCGACAGTATCGGTAAATTCAGTATCTGAAAACGGAATTGTAAACAGATCTGATTATAATTATCCGACAGATGGCGTGCTTACAATTCCTGTAAATACAGCAAGATCAGTATCTGAAGATACTCCTGATACAAATATTACTATTGTATCAATACCTGAAGCAGGTACAGGATATACTCATCAGTATAAGGTTGTAATCTACAGATTGTCAGAAAATACAAATGTACTTCATAACAGCAGTGACAACTCAGAAACTGTTGTAAATGAAACTACAAGATATGACGGTGAAACAAGTCCAAATGTTGTAGATTATTACAAAGTAAGCGAATCAACACTTACAGTTGATGAAAACGGTAATAAGTATTTAAGAGTATATATCAAGACAGAGTATTCAAAGGCTAAGATTACTCTAAACGGTAAAATATATACCGGAATAACAGATGATGACACTGTAATAAGTGGTTCAAATGTAGTAAACGGCGGAGATATTCATGGTATCTTGATTCCTGTAAAGGATGGCGAAAGCGTTAAGGTAATTCCGTATGTAGTAACATCAGAAGACGGCAGACATACTTCAAACAATGCATTAAACGTAACAATCCAGTCGATTAATACTAATGCCGATTATGTAACGGTTAATGGTGTAGAAGCATATGGTCCGTTCACTGAGGACGATTCGGATCTGCCGTATTATAACAGCTATATTCCTTACAGTGTATATGAAAAAGCAGTTAATAATGCCGAAAAGACATCGGTTGTTGTTCAGGCGGCTGTTCAGTCGAAGGATACAACAGCAGAACTTCTATGGGAAGATGGCGACTTTGATTATCACGGAAATGATGCTAAATACAACATTCCGTTCAGAGTATCCCACTCATACTTGTTTGACGATGCAGATCCTGATATTCCTCATGTGGTTAAATTCAGAATTATCTCTGAAGCGGGTACAATGCAAGAATATGACTTGAGAGTTTATCTTGCAGATAACTCAAACAGAGATGTTGAATATGATGCCGAAAGTGATAATTACAGTGTATGGGTTGGTCCTGCAGGAACAATTAACAGCATACCGCCTGCTAAGTACGATAAGAACACAGGCAGATACACTGTAGAAATTGAAACAGGTATAACATCTGTTGACATGAAGGTAATCGCAGATTATGAATATGCGGGCGTAGATATTTATGACCCATATACATCATCATATACAAATAACTATGAATTACATCAAAAACAAGTACAACTTTCAAATCTTGAACCTAACCAAAACTACACATTGTACTTTAGAATACGTTCACAGGATGAAATGTTGTCAGGTGTTGGTGATGGTAAGGAATACATAGTAGACCTAATCAGAAAGTCTAATAACAGAAAAATTGATCACGTATATGCATATCCTGAAGATAAAACGGGTAAGTTGTTCCAGTCAGTTGTTGAAAATATAACTGTAAACAATCCGATTATCATAAAGAATATAACATACGGTACATCAATCGTTCCTATTGAAATCGGTGCTGATTACTCAACAGCAAGAGTTGGTATGACGATAGACGGTGTAGATACTGTTTCGACAAATCAAACTCTAAAGATAAATATTCCGTTTGACAGTAATGACGATGATGTTGATGAAACAACAGGCGAACGTTCAAGAACATTCCAGGTAACGGTATGGAGTTATGAAGGCGATATTGCACCTGCATACTACACACTTAAGATTATCAGAAAGATGAATAATCTAAAGCTTAAGGAAATTACACTTGACGGACGTTATGCAGAGCAAGACAGAAACGACCCTTATACATTCAGAATTGATGTAGGGGCAGATGAAACACTTGTAAATGAAATCAAAGCTACTGCTCTGAACGCCGGGGAATACGTAGAATTTGAGAATAACGGATTTGCTCTTTCAAGCAATTCATATTTGAATTATGACGTATCAACAATTCCGACATCGTCATCGGTAACGATTGATATTAAGGTTGGTTCACCTGATTTATTGTCAGATGGTACAACTCCTGATGAGATAGCAATAACAAAGCTTATTATTACAAAGCTTTCTCCTGAAGAAATGCGTTCTGATTTGAAACTTGATATGTTTGTCAGCGATATTAAGTTAGTTGACAGCTCATATGTAAAGGCTGCAAAGCAGAGCGAAGATAAGACACTTGTAAACGGCAAATATGTTTATACATATAATTACATAAGCTATATTAATCCAACGGCAAATATGGCATATGTTAAGTCACAGACTAAGTCGGCAAGTTCAAAGATTGAATTCTTTACTGATTTTGGTAAACCTGCGATTGCGAGCGGAATGTTGGCAGTTGATACAGAGGCATCAATGTCAGGTATAGATGACATCATATTGAAAGCCAGAGTAACAGCCGGTGACGGCAGAACACAGGATTACACATTGATGATTCAGAAAGCTTCAAGTGAACTTGGTATAGACAAAGTATATGTTGACGCTACAGGCGGACTTTCTACTGAAACTCAGCAGACAACAAGAGTTACAGGTAAGGTTACAGGTTATGAAGCGGGTGTGGAACCTAATACAACGGCAATATCGTACAAAGTTGAAATGCCGATGAATACATACATTGCACAACCGTTTGTATTCGCAATAGACCCATATGCGGTAATTCAGTTCTATGAGTACAGAGATGGTACATATGTACTGAGCAATAATAAACAAATTCAAGGAACTAATGTAAACTTCGCAGGTGCTACAACGGATGCCGCCAGTATTGAAGACAGAAATTTATATAAGTTCAGATTTAAAGTAACATCGAGAACCAACAACGCATCTCAGGAATATGTAATCAACCTTATTAACAGCCCTGAGGGTACTCAGTTGAAAAATGTTAATATCGGTTTGAGAAAAGAAGGATACAAAGATTATCCTATAGATGAATCTGAAGTAATCTTGAAGAATGCAAGTATAACAGGTCTTACAACTTACTTGGCATCAGTTCCGCAAGGACGTGATACAGCTGTAGTAAAACTTATAAGTGAGAATAAGTTTGCTAAGATATATGTAAACGGTGTTCATCAGAACAGCGCAGTAAATACATATATTGATGATGTAAAACTAAACGGTCGTGTTACGCAAGTTCCTGTAACGGTAGAATCTCCGTCAGGCGCAACACAGAACTATACGATTTACATTGTTCAGTACATCTACAACTTCGATTTGAACACAGTCGTAAATGACGAACTTACAGAAAGAATCGGCGATCCGGTTACAAATGAAGACGGTGTTATCATTTCAAACTATGAACGTCCGACAAAACTTCCGTTCTACTTGAGCGATGCAGATATGCAAATTAATATGGCAGACCCTCAAGGTCATAAATATTACGTTCAGATTGACGACGGTGAAAAGATACTTGTAGATGATACAACTAATGAGCAGACTATTAAATCAACAATTAAGCTAAAAGAAGTTAATTCGATTGTTCAGCTTCGTGTATATGACGAAGACGGATTCTTAATAACAATTAACAATATTTTAATTAAGCGTGATATGCTTGACGCAGCACTTGGAGCAATCCGTGTAAATGACAATGATGCAGTTAAGACAACTCTTGACAGCGGCAAGATTATATATGAGGCATACTCATATTCAGAAGCAGAAAATCCAACTGCTAAAGTTGATATATATGCTGTTGATAAAAACGCCGCAATTACGTTGACGGGTCTTACAGTATCGCAGACATATACATTGGGAGCAGGTAAGGGCGGTCAGCTTACTGCAAACGTAGATTTGAAGGTTGGCGACAACTACTTCTCGATTGAACTTAAGAAGTCGGACGGCAGCCCGTCAATCTATTATACATTACGTATCAAGCATATTCCGGTTGACGTATATCTTGATGATTTGTATATCACAAAGAAGGACAATTCAAATAAGATACCGTTCTATAATTCATCATTTATAAAGACGGTTACAACTTATTCGATTAAGACTGAAAATGATTTACATGAGTATGATGTATATGCAAATGCACATGAAACACATCAGAAACTACTTGACTATGCGAAGACACAAGGCTGGAATCCTAATGATTATGAAACAAGAATCAAGATTACAGACGCAGGCAGTGAGCAAATCGACGATTTGAGTAAATATATTAAGCAGTATGTCAACAGTATGAAGACAGACGGAACAACTTCGGAATACTTCAGAATACCTATTTACTTGAGAGTTCCTCACTACACAAAAACTTATTATATAGAAGTTCATGACCCGAGCGATGAAAACCGACTTGCAGATTTACAAGTTATCGGTTATGACTTGGATCCTGACTTTGATAAGGATAATTATAAGATAAATAAGCCTACAACAGATGATGAAAAGAAACAGGGTATTTATACGGTAAATGTTGAATCAGAAAAGACAAATGCAGACATTTACGCTAAGGCATATCATAATCATGACGGTGCTAAGACGATGGTTACAATTCTTGATTCAAACAAAAAACCGATGAGTAATGCATTTGTTACAATCACTCAGAATGTAAACCTTGAATACGGCGATAATGTATTCTATGTAAAGGTAACAAGTGAAACATCTAAGGAATTAGAGTATGAACTTCATATTTATCGTAAGCCGATAGATGCAAGCGTTAAGTATATCTTGGTAAATGATATGCCTGCCGCATTGCAGCCGGACGGAACGTATGTTGCATATGTAGAGTCGGGTACTAACCCTATAGTTAAGGCTATGGCAAGTGATTCAAGAGCAACAACAACATTGAAGACAAACGGTGCCGCAGATGTTTCGGCAGTTGGTTGGGTAACGTTAAATGTACCTACTGTATCAACTGCAACGGCAAATGTTGATATTAATGTTTCTTTGACAGCCGGTAATGATACAATCAGCAGAGATTATGTATTGAAGTTGATTAGTGTAACGGGTGATATTCTAAGCGTCTATATGGATGTTGACAACGGCGACTTTGTAACAGATACAACTCGTAAATATGCAAATCCTATTGCAGCTGTTTGGAACAGTGAAAATAACCGCTTTGAAATAGGTATTCCGCATAATGCGACATATACACCGATGATGAGAGTAACAACTCTTGCCGAAGGTAAGACAGTTAAGATTGGTACTCTTGCTGAACAAAATCCTGATGCGGGAACAACAAAGCAGTTTACCAATAAGACATACTTGATGAATAATCCTCAAGATATAACCGTTACTGTAAAGGATGTTGCAACAGATGTAACCAAGACATATATTGTACACGTAACAAGAATGTCAGGCGATGCAGACCTTATCGAACTTGAACCTGAAAGCGGCGTAGTGATGAAACCTACATTCAATAAGGATGTTCATAACTACGAAATCGATGTAGATACAGCTGTTACACAGGTGACATTTGATAAGATTACAGCAAGCAATAATGCTACAATCAAGCTTATGACATCTACAAGCAACGGTTCAAAGCCGGTTATCAACCATACAAGCGGAAATAGTTTTGTATTTGATAACTTGACAGTTGGTAACAACATATTGAAGATTGAAGTAACATCTGAAGACAGAATAACAACTAAGACATATACGGTTACAATAAATCGTAAGATTCCTGATACTGACGCTACTTTGGACGACATCAGAGTCGTTATCGACGGTAAGTATTACAGCTTAGTTCCGATGTTCGACAGAGATATTACGGATTACTACTTCATTGTTGAAGGTGAAAATATTAATGATATTAATATTGAAGCAACACCAAGCAGTGCTGCAAGCGATGTGGCTTACAAGATTGACGGCGGTTCTACCACAAAGGGAACAAGCGTGACAATCAAAGATGGTTTGACTGAGAAATCAACAACCGAAGTTGCATTCAATGTATCGGCAAGCGGCGTAGTAATGAAAGAGTATAAGATTACACTTTATAAGAATACTAATGCTAATATCAATCCAAAGCAAAACTTCTTATCAAGTATATCTCTTGCAAATCATACATTGACAATGATGAACAGCTCATCAGATGTAGATTATAACTACTATTCAAATGTAACTAATACGGAAACAGAAGAAGCAATCACAGTAATTCCGAATACAAATGTTACGGGTACAGACGGTAATATGACTGCAACATTGTATGATGTAGCCAATAATACAACCGAAACTATGTTGTCCGGTCAGCCGACACCGGTTAAGCTTGATGCGGGTAATAACTTGTTTATTGTCAAGGTAAGCGATGGCAACGGCAACAGTCGTTACTACTCAATTACAATAAACAGAGCAATAGACAAGAATACAAGCGCATTGCTTTCATCTCTGACAGCAAGCGGTCAAAGTATGACGCCGACATTTGATAAGAATGTGACATCATATAAGATTACTGTTGCAAATGACGTCGATTCAATTAAGATTAACGCTAAATCCGAAAATACAATGTCTGCTATTTGGGTAAGAAGTGAAGCCTTAGATATTGACGTTGATGCGGTTGGTACGGTAAATGCTGATATTAAGCTTGTAGAGGGTAGCAATAAGATTGTTATTACGGTAACTGCTCCTAACAATATTGCAAAAGCAGGCAATAGAACATGGAATAACACTAAGAAGGTTTATGTAATTAATATTTACAGAGGCAGTGAAAATGATAATGCTGACCTAATAGATATTAAGTACACAGCAGGCGGTGTACTCACTCCTATATTCGACAGTGATGAAACAAATTATCATTTGACTTATACTTATGAGCATGAAAATGTTGATTTGATACCGATTGCAAGAACTCCGGATGCTATAAAGGATATAACCGTTACATCAAGCGAAACTTCTAAGGTGATAAGCAGCGGAGATACATTCTCATTGTCACCGCTTGCTGTAGGCGAAACGGTAGTAACATTCATTGTAAGAACAGTAAACGGTACAGAAAAGACTTATACGGTTTCGGTATATCGTAATAAGTTTGAAACTCCGATACCTGAAATGACAGGTTTGGAACTAAAAGACCAACACTTTGATGACTATGCTATAACACCTACATTCGATAAGGATGAACATTCATATTATGCAAGTGTTCCAAGTACATTTGAAAAGGCAGATATTAAGGTAACTGCTATATCAAATACCCCATCGGATGAAGCTAATCTAACGATTAGAGTAAACGGCAGAGTAATAACAAGCGGTACATGGAATAATATCTTTGAACCTATTGAATACGGTGATAACATATTCACGATTGAACTATCGAATGCTCAGGAAAATAAAGAGTATTATACATTGGTAATCAATCGTCAACAACCTGACCTTGACCCTAAACTTATCGACTTGGCAGTTAAACAGAACTTTGCATTGTCACCGGCATTTGATCCGGATAAGACGGCATATGAAATTAATGTAGATGAATCAACATCATACATTAACCTTATCCCAACTGCCAAAGATGCGAAGATTACTGTTAACAACCTTGAAGTTGTAAGCGGTATGGCATCAGAAAATATCGAACTTAAGAAGGGTAAGAATCAGATTAAGGTTGTTGTAACTGCAATAGATAATACAAAATCTCCTGCAGAGTTATCAATAACTAAGCGTGTATATCTTGTAAATGTATATCGTCCTGATTCGGATAACGATAATGCTCTAACAGAACTTGTTCTTAATAAGGGTACAGTCGTACCGGCATTTACAAGAGATGTAAAGAACTATTATGTAACAGTTCCTTATCAGGTAAATAAGGTAACCCTTGAAACAGCTGCATTAAATCCGGGCAGTGTGATTAAAGTAAACGGCACAGAATATACAGGCGCTATGGATATAGACTTGACAGACGGAGTATATAACTCAGTTGCAATCAAGGTATATGCATCAGCTGATGATTCATTGCCTGAAGTAACATACACATTGGATATATTCAGAAAGAATATGGCAGCCGATGTTCCTGACCTAAGCAGCTTGACTGTAGACGGTAAGGACATAATTCCGGATTTCTCGGCAAGAGAGCTTAACTACTACACATATGTAGATGCATCAACAACCCGTGTAACAATAAATGCTAAGGCAGCAAGCAGTTCTGCAAACGTAAGCGGTATCGGAACATTTGCATTGAACGGTAATAAGACAGTAAGAATTATTACAGTCAGAAACGGTGCTACAATGCAGAAGTACTCTGTAACAATCTTGCGTGATACTGCAATCAACGGTATCAGCGGTACATTGAACGGAGATGCGATAACAAACAGCACTCTTGAAACAATAACAGTACCGGAAGGTACAACAACAATTCCGCTTAATATAACTTCAGCCGACAGCGATGCAATAATTACTGTAAACGGCAGAGAGATTGAAAGCGGAAAGGACATTGACTTTACAATGTCAACACAAAAGGAAAGATTCGACATTAATGTTGTAAGCACAATAAGCGGTATTAACAAGTCGTTCGTTGTATATGCTGAAAGCGATGCAGACAAGCCTTATGAACCGTTCATCAATCATATTATGATTGATCCGACAATCAACCAGACAGGCAAGGATGCAACATTCTTCACAGCGTTTGACGAAAAAGTATTTGTTTACAGTGCCGTTAATGACGGTGCTACACCGTACTTGTTTGCTAAGAGTGATGACCCGAATGTTTACATTGAAGTAATCAATGAAACAATGAGAGATTACTCATTGCAAGAAGGTATGGGTTCATACTTGGCACAGTCTATAGGCGAAAGCGGACAGGCAACATTCACATTCCGTGCAACTAAGTTTACTGAAAGCGGATACGAGCTTATTAATGAATATGTAGTAACTGTTTATAATACAGACGCACCTATCTTAACTGATTTGTGGACAGATAATGCTACTATGAAGACTAAGTTCTCACCGATAGTAAGAAATTATGATGTTGAAATAGGTAAGGATACCGAAGCATTTACCGTACATACAAAGAATACTTATGAAAATGCACAAGTAAGTATGAGTATCGACGGCGGAGCTTATGTAGACGGTGACGTAAGAACATTTGATAAACTTCCTCTTGATACTAAGAACTTTACCGTAACGGTTAAGATAACAGTTGACGAAAAAGACGGAATTTATGTTCTGAATGTAACTCGTCTTGATAAGTTAATTCCTGAGGCATTCCTTGAAAACATTGAACTTGAGGATGAAACAGCTGCAGGCGACGGATTATATGAAATGACTCCTGCATTTGAAGAAAAAGATGCTGAATATTCTGCTAAGGTTAATTACACAGACAATACAATTACATTGACTGTAACAGCTAAAGATCCGGCAAATGATAAACTTGCCGTTACTACAAGCGACGGTAAGGTTACAACGGTAACAAGCGGCACAGCCACTGAAATTACATTGCCGTCAAGCTTCCTTGACAGTGAACATTCAACAGAAACTGTAACGGTAACTGTTGAAAATAAGGACGGTAAGATTGGTAAGTACGAATTGAAGATTACTCGTGATGACAGAGCAAACGGAGATGCAAGACTTGCAAGTCTGACAACCGATAAGTTCGATTTGTCAAAGGTATTTAACCCTGAAATCTTTAGTTATGTTGTTAATATCTCACCTTATGATGAAGATATTACGGTAACAGCAGAAGCTAAAAACCCAACTGACAGTATAGTATTTACTCATAAGGGTAAAAATTCGGCAGAATCAATCGGCAGTGCAAGTGAGAAATTTGAGCTTGACGCGGGCGAAGCTGTAGATTATGTATTCGTAACAGTAGCTGAAACTCCATACACTTATGTAATTAAGATTGTAAGAGAGAACACAGCTTACCTAAGCAACATTATCGTAACAGATACAGTTGATGGAGACGGATACGAAGAACTAAATCCTAAGTTCGATGCAAGTGTAATAAGCTACGATGTTCTTGTAGATCCGCTTGCAACAGAAATCGAATTTACGATTAAGACTACAGAATATAATCCAATCCTAAATATGAGCATTGAAGGCACGCAGGTAGCAAGTAAGTCGGCATCAGAATTAACACATATGTTTGACCTTGCACTTAACCAAAAGTCGTTTACAATCGACTTTGAGATTGTAAGTCAGGTAAGCTCTACGGTAACTAACGGCGGTAAGTATCGTGTAACTGTTACAAGAGATACTGCCGAAACAGTTCCAGAACTTCAAACTTACATAACAGGCAGAGTTCATTCGGTTGCTCAAGGTGACGATACTGCAGAAATAAGAATGTATGACAGCAGCAATAATCTTGTTGCGGTAGATGCGGCAGGAAATACGGTTTACCAAGTTGGTCTGAACGGCAACTTTGAAATCTCGCTTCCTGATGCAGATACATATCATATTGTAATAAGCAGAACAGGTTATTTGGATTATGAAATCACCAACATTGTTTCAACCGAAACTTTTGTGAAAGCTAAATATGACTTTGGTATGATTAGAATTACACCGGGTAACGTTACAGATTATGATGTAAGTGACGGCGTCATAGATTATGTTGATGTTAACTTAGTAAATGTATTCCTATATAACATTATTATGAATGACTATACAGGACAAATTATTAAGGATTCGATAACAACAACTGAAGATGGAACCGAGGATGAAACTAAGGATACTGATAAGAAAGACGATTCGAGTGATAATCCTGAACCTCCGGATAACGGAGCAACGGATAATCCGTCAACGCCGTCAACTCCTGACAGCGGAACAACGGATAATCCGTCAACGCCGTCAACTCCTGACAGCGGAACAACGGATAACCCTGAAACTCCGAGTGAAACACCGGATACACCATCAACTCCAAGTGATGGAACAAACAGTGGTGACAGTAAGGATGACAGTACAACGACTGATACACCTAATAAGGGTGAAACGGGCGATAATACATCATCAGATACTGAAACGGGAGATAAATCCGATAATACAGAAACACCGTCAGATGGTAATACATCAAGTGATAATACATCAAATGGTGATACATCATCAGACAGCAAGTCAGATAACACAACAGACAGTGCGACATCAGACAGCAAGTCGGACAGCACAACAGACAGTGCGACATCAGACAGTAAGTCGGATAGCACAACAGACAGTGTGACATCAGACAGTAAGTCGGATAGCAAATCAGACAGTGCTAAGAGTTCAGAATCATCATATTCTGTTTCAACAGCAGTAGCAGGTGTATCTGCTCATACAGAAATCCAATATGGTGATGGCACTAATACAGCCGGCGCTTATTACGAAGCAAATGGCAAGAAGATAATTTCTTGGATTAACTTTGAGGGCGGACGTGTTGAAAGAACTGATTGTGATTTTGACGGTGACGGCTCAATCACAACAAAAGACCTTCTGTATGCAGGTATGTATTTTGGAAAGAAGACTCCTGTATTGGATAACCAAGGTCCCGACAAAGTCAAAATAAAAGCATATTAATTAGCTTTAAGGAATCGACAGATTTAATTCTGTCGATTCTTTTTTGTTTTATACATTTTATGTAATTTTATTAAACAGTAATAATTGTAACATTCACACAATATACGATAATGAACTGTAAAGAATAAACGGTGTTTTTCTTGAATAGAAATGTTGACTTTTGGTATAAGTTGGTGTACAATTAAAGTATAGAATTATTCATAATAGGGATAATTGTAGCAGGGGGGGAGAGCATGCATATTGGGAAAAAGAAAATCACAATAAGCGCACTTATTGTGGTTGTTTTTGTATCTGTTATTGTTTGGGCTGCAACATCTTACCCAAATGCAGCTATATCATTCAGTGGCATAAAAATGGTGGCTAACGGTTCAACAACTCAAGGCTTCGTTGATATATCTCTGAAAAATATTGATTCAACTGCAATATCTTATTGTATTGAATATGATAAAAATTACATAGAGCTTTCGGATGTGGCGACGAATACACCGATTAAAAACCCTACAACTTCTTCGGGAAGCGTTGGATATTCATATGATATTGCTCATGATTATTTTGAACAAAATACTGATGATTTTCCAATCGGAAGCTTTGGCGACTTTAAATTACCGTCTATGATTGGTGTAAGTATGCCGATTATTGGTGTTGCAGATGCCGACAACGGCAGAGCAATAATGAACTTCTTACCGCAAGAAGGTACAACTTCTAAATACATAACTGCGGTAAAAGGGCGTGACGAACATCTTATTCTTGCAAACGGTAAAAATTTAAAACTCGGACGATTGAGCTTTTATATAAAAGACCCTGCAAAGTTTGCAAAGCTTTCAAAAAGCGAACTTAAGGATGTTATTAAAATTGTACCGTTTTCGACAATGATTACAGTGCAGGACGATACTATTACAGATGATGACGGTGTTCATATAGGTTATATCGACAGCAGTGACGGAGATGTCAAATGGTACTCAAGAGCCGATAAAAATGTTGAGTGTAATTTTGAGATTGAAGCGGCACTTTCAAATGTTAAGGCACTGAATGAGGAGCTGACAGTTACTTCTTATGACATCTATAAGAATGGTACAACAGATGATTTACTTGATTTCATAAATGATAAAATGTCGATTATATCACTCCAATATGCAGACGGTTCCGAAAGACCGGCAGTGTTTAAGTGGGATAAGACGACAAGCAATCTAAGCTCGATTTCGTGGAATCCAAAAGAAGGTGACTATACGGTTGTTCAAAAATACAATGATGATTTTGATATAACCGTTACAATACATGTGACGCCGATTAATTTGATTGGTTTCACGGCAGAAAATGAGAATTTGACGTATTGGACCGGCGCGGCGGATTATCCTGCAACAATAGACGATTTGAAACTTGCACCAAAAGCAAAACCGATACTTGATAAATATATTCCAAACGGCGGAGTACCGGAGTTTAATATCGGATGGTATCAGCTTAGCACTGAAACATCGCAGCTGCTTGATATACCTGACGATATCAAAAACAAAGTGGTAGGCAAATATACAATTTTGGGACACATTGCGGATATAAACAAAATATCGATTAATTATCCGTGGCTTACAGTAAAGGACAGCTCTGATGTCAACTTTATAAGAAATGTTGTCGATAACGAGAGTGAGCTTCCAAAAGAGTTGGTGGTTGTAAGTGCTGTCACGGCTGATGACGGTACTTTGACAATAACAGTTAAAAATAAAGATGGGAACACAATTCCTGCAGGTACAACATTTGATGTGAGAATGCCGGGCGGAGAACTTATTGATTCTTCAATGTCGGGTTATAATGTTGTTGTAAATGATGACGGAACGGCAACAATTACTGTAAAGGCTGATATTTCAATAGACTCTGAAAAGAAACTTGCACAGATTATAAACCTTGGAAGTAAAGCCGGTAAGTTTGAAATATCATCAACGGAACCAGGAAAAAATCCGGGACCGTATACTGAATTCAGTACAAATCCGAGAAAAAATATTTATTTAGACAGCTATACTTTTGATTATTCGGATTTGCAATCGGCAATGTTTCCTATCAAAGCGGGTGTGAGTTTGCCGACAACTGTAACGCTTCCTGTACTTTCTGATTTTGTTGGAACAACATATGATGGATACGACGGTACGGAAATAGGTAAGCTTTCGACCTTTACAGTTGATTCGTGGGATGTTATTGATGGAGACCCTACATTGGTTGGCAGTGTTGTAACTGTAAGGGGTACGCTTTCAACAACGTCATATACAAACTACGGAAATGTTGTAAATGAGAATAATAACACAGTTGAGATTAAGTATTTGGTTGTCAACGGTGATGATAGAGATGAAATTGATGTAATACCCGATTTTACATATGACAAAAAACAAGTTGGGTATGATTATAATGATTTGCAAACAAATTCATTTACTGTTAAAAATATAGGCTCAACCGATATATACGGCTTGACAGCTGCTATTTCTTTGAGTAAAGATGGGAATAAAGAAGCATTTACCATCAGCAAAAAGTTGCCTCAGATTTTACAAAAAGGTGAAAGTGTAGACTTTGATATAACAACTAATATAGGTCTTGATGTAGGAACTTATGAATGTACAGTTTCTGTTATATCAAATGAGGGAGCCCTTAAAACGTTTAAAATCTCTTTTGAAGTTACGGAAGCTCCTACATATAAAATAGAGCTTGTTTCTGATAATGTAAAATATGGTAAAGCAGAAACGGACTCGGGATTATATACTGCAAGTGAAGGTGAAGCTGTTTCAATAACAGCAACTCCCGAAGAAGATTGCGTTTTCACCGGATGGACATGTGAAACTGGTAATGTGATATTCGCAGACAGCACATTGTCTAATACGACATTTGAAATGCCGGCAGAAAACGTTAAAATAACGGCTCACTTTAAAGAGTCGCTTGGAGCGAAACTCAGAGCGACAGAACTTATGGTTAAAGATACAAATGACAATGATCAGGATTTGCATGATCAGAATTGGAAAATTGTAAAGTTTGACCCTGTAAAACGTGAGTATTATGTTGCAGTGCCAAATAGTGTTGACAAAGTAAAGCTTTGGTTCAAACTTAGAGATGAAGCAAAAAATGCGACGCTGTCTCTTTCGCGTGAACATAATTCTGTAACTGATACATTGACCACGCCAACGGAGGACGCAACGGATAATTATTATAAGTCAGAGGATATAGAGCTTGACGTCAGCCCTGTTGATAACCTGCTTACATTGACGATGACATATGATGATCCTAATGACGATCCTGATGAAGGCGAAGTTACAAGGTCGTATAAGATTCACGTTTACAGAAAAATAGAAGAGTCCAAATTGATGAAATTTAATTATGGTAACTCGCCGTATGGCTTGATTATGCGTGATACGGCAATAACAGATAAGGCGACGGCTAAAAATGAATTTGACAAAAATGATTATACATTTACTGCAGGATATACGCCGGCAGGTGCGACAGTGGGTGTAAATTATTGCGGTGAAGCTTGGACGTCGGGTGTGAATTATGATTTGGATGATACAGCATTGTTTGTTTTGAATTCGGGAACTTTTACAGACCCGGAATATGAAAGCGTTATTAATTCGATTGGCGGAGCGGTAACCGATGTCACCAAAAAGATAACGGTTAATGTTTTAACGGAAACAAATGTGGCATATCAAGATGGCAGTTCTACGGATTATTCATCTGTCAATGCACAGACAATCAATCTGCCGTCGAGCGGTACAATATCCGAATTAAATGCGGAACGAATCCGACCTGATAAATATGAACTTGTTTATTCGTTTGCAGATTTTGACGGTTCAATCGTTTCAATAAAAAGACCGTTAATCTTGCTTAATACTCTTGGAGATGTCAATAATGATAAACAAGCAGATACAAAAGATGTTTCAAGAATAAGAAACAGATTCAGCGCAGATTTAGCTAACAACACAAATGTTACAGGTTATGATGTTGGCGGATTGCTAAATAGATATCGTATCTGCGATGTAAATAAAGATAGAGCGGTGAATTTGATAGATGCAAATAATATACGTGCTAAAAAAATAATTCAGTTCTATACTAATGATGGAGGTGGTGCGTAATGAATAAGATTCTCAAAAGCTTAGTGTCAGGATTTACGTCACTATCTATGTGTGCTGTATGTATGATTAGTATTCCTGCTACTGCGGATGAATATGAAAATATAGAAACACAGGCAACAAACAGAACTTTGTCTGTAGATTTTATGGGCAGAGGTTCTACACCAAATGATGCAAGCCCCGGTAAAGCAGGATTTAGCAAAGATGATGTAAACTTAACCAATCCGCTTGAATTTTGGGTAGGTATCGGCGTTGAAAATGTAAACGATTTACCGTTGTTTACTGACGGTGTTTATTCGTTAGATGTAGCGTTTGAATATAATCCGAATTACGTAAAGCCGTATTGGGATAAAACAACTGCATCTTCAACTGCAGAACAAAGCTGGAATGATGAGCTGGTAAAGGGAAACCTGAGCTCAACAGGTGACAGCAGTGCTTGGTGGGATGATACACAATATGAGATTACATCTGTTCGTGAATGTGATATAGATACTGCGTTAAATGATAGAGAAAATAGCACAGAAGCTGCTCAACGTGCTTTAGATGGCTGGAAAATGTGCTATGTGGGTGTGGTATTTAAAGGGAACTCGCTGTTAAGATTTAAAGACTTGGCAAGTAATTCAAAGCAGTATTTGCTGAAATTGCCTTTCGTTCTTTTGAGTGCTCCCGATGAAACTGCGGCAGACCAGAATCCTACTGTATTGAGTATGGTTCGAGGCGGAGATACGTTTGCTATCGGTTCCGGTAGCGACGGTACAAATCCTTATGCATCATGGTTTGCTACGACACATCCGGCTCCGGATGATACTAACCTTAAAAATTTATTTGATTTCAGCGGCGATATAAGTCTGTTTGGAACAAATGATGCAATAGATAATATAGTTGCGGTAAAACCGGGAGAAACTCCGTCAGATCCGGGAGCGACTCCGTCACCGGATACAACTTATTATTTATCATCGGACAAGACTTTACAAGAAGATAAGTTTAAAGCGGAAACTAAAACGTATTATGTAAGTGTTCCTAATGAAACGGAACAAATCAGAATGGACGTAAGTTCATCCGAAAAACCGACTGTAACTGTTAATTCGGCAAGCGTCAATGTGACAGCATCAGACGCTAAAAAGTATTCGTCAGATTTATTTGATCTTGCTGAATTGGACAAGACTGTGAACGACGGATATAATAATACTGTTACAATTACAGCCGGAGGTACAACATATACGGTATATATCCGTAGATTGCTGAAACCGAAGATTACATTAAATTACGGTAATTCGCCATATGGCGAAATCATGAAGGCTTCTAATATTGCTGATTCTGATAAACAAAAGGCAAAAGATGCATTTGATGCAAATAATAAATATGATGCAAATTATTTGCCAAATGGGAAATCAACGAAAGTTTATTATTCGTCAAATGCATGGGGAGGCTCAACAGATCCAAAAATAAACTTGGACAGGGATGAAACTGCATTATTTGCGTTTGAGTATAAAGGTTTTGAAGATCCGGGATTTGATGCAATAGATTCTTTAGGAAATGTTGTCAAAAAATCGGATGTTACTCGAACAATTTCTGTCTGCGTATTGCCTGCTTTGGATATGAAAGTGACAATTATTCCGAGTATGTTTAATACATATTCAGTTGACGGCGATGAAACTCATGATGTATTCACCAATGCTAATTTGACTGGTAGCAGTAAAGCAATTCAACCGGATATATATAAATTGGAATATTCATATACCGATAATAATCTAAACGAAGTTGTAACAGAAACGCGTAATGTTGTGATATTACCAGCACTTGGAGATGTTAATTTAGATAATCAGATAAGTGTTGGAGACATGGTTCCAATAAAAAATTATACAGCTAATGTTTTTTCTGCTGTGGATAGTACTGTAAAAAAGGAAACTTATAATTTGGTTGTATATAGAGTAATGGATACAAATTTTGATGCTACAATAAGTGTTGGAGATATGGTGCCGATAAAAAACAGCACTGCTAATATTAAATTAGATTCTTATTATTATCCATTTACAAAATAATTAATTTGTAAATGTTCATATAAATAAATTTAAGGAGGTAAAAAAATGAAAGAAACCAATATATCAAAACGAATTATTTCTTTTCTTCTTGTTCTGTCTATGATTTTTGGAACAATGACAACTCTTGCTTTTGCTGATGGTGATTGGACAACGGATACTTTTAATTTTGATGATCCTAGTGTATTAATAGCTGGGACAAACGAAACAAATATGCCATATATGGAAACTGTTCTTTTGAAATCAACGGATTCTGGATATGAAGAGGTACAACAAGGAACACTAAAAACAAATGATACGGTTTTGGTAGGTGTAAAAGCACATAATTTTGACAGGTTTACTGACAATTCTTATGGTGCTCTAAAGTTAGCGGTTAGTTTGGTCTATGATAATCGCTATTTGACTCCAACATCTGCAACAAAAAGGCATTTTTAAAGGCAGAAACAGCGTTTGTTACTAAAGCAGGTGATAAATGTTTTTATAATGATGACATTCTTGGAACATATTCTATAGAACAATCCATACCAAAACAAGATCTAGCTCCAGGCGAGACATCCAGTCTTAGTGACGATACATCAAATTTATCAAAGAGTGTATTAACTTTTTCGTGTGCTGCAGACGACGATACAGATTTAAACGAGCAGATGGGTGTTATTAAGGAAGATAGTTACTTAGGATTTTTTGAATACACTGTTAGTAGTGTGCCTACAGCTGGTGTATTTACACCTGCGGTGGCATTTTCAAGATCAGCGAATATTGTTGTTGTATTGAGAAATACTGGTACAACAAATAAAACTTATACTGCTGTTGATGGATTGCATAAGTATATGAAATTAACAGATGGTGTTGATTTGTTCCCAGCATCATACAGCGTAAAGTTCTATACTGATAACACATATGGAACAGAATTGACAAGTAAGGTAGGAACAACTTTGGGTGCTACAGGTATAACGTCTGGTACAGCATATACAGATGCGGGCGTTGTTGTTCCAACTGCCGGTACAGATTTCGATTTGGTAAATTCAGAAAACAAATATTTTGCCGGATTTAAGTATGTTGATTCGACAGGAACAGAACATGATTTAGCTGATTTAACAACAATCAATGAAAGTGCTGTTGCAAATGGTTATAGTGATTATGTTATAAAAGTTTATCCTGTATATGAAACAGGTCATGATGTTACATTTAACAGTAACTATCCAACAGGCACACAAACAACAAAGGTAGTTACAGTATCACCAAAAGCCGGTGCAACGATTGCTGAAACGCAAAAACCAACAGTTGGTACATCAAGCAATGACTTTGAAATACCTGCTGGTTACACGTTTGGGGGCTGGTTTACACAAGCAAACGGTGGCGATGAAATCGTATTTGATGATGGTACAAATACTTCATCTGCAACTGACGTTTCTTCAATCACCGATGTTTATGCTCATTGGGTACAGAATGTAACAGTAACATTCCATGAGAATTATGGACAAACAGAAAACACAACAAACAAAATAATTAGTGCCGGTTCAAGTTTGAAATCAAGTGATATTCCGACATTTACAAGAGCAGATTATGCATTTAAAGAATGGAATACAAAAGCAGACGGCTCAGGCACTGCATACTCAAATACACAATTACAGGCAGAAACAATTTCAAGCAATACTGACTATTATGCAATGTGGACACCGGAGAATCCGGACAATGCAGTAACATTGACATTTAGTCCTACAGGATGTGACGCACAAGTAACACCTGCATCTATGACGGTTGTCAGAGGTGATACGATTTACGCATATCAGATGCCTACTCCGACAAAGACGTCAGCAACAGGTGATGCATACACATTTAGCGGTTGGTACGGAGCGGCTTCAGAATCTGATACTACTGATAAAGCACCATTTACTTTAACAGATAATAAAACGGTTTATGCACATTGGACATATTCAGGCAGAGACCAAGTAACTGTAACATTTGATTATGACAGTGCAACATCACCTACTGCTCCGACAACTATAACTGTCGGTAAAGGTGATTCGATTGGCGATGCAATGCCAACAACACCGGTGAAAACAAATTATACTTTTGATAAGTGGGTAAATACAGCTGATAGTTCAGATTTTGATAAGACAACAACAGTAAATTCAAATATAACAGTAAAGGCAATATATAAATCTGATATTACCGTAAACTTTAACATTAACGACGGAACAACTCCGGCAGCACCATTTGCTACAGACAAAGGTGCACCTTCAAAATCTTATACAGCACCTTCAGACCCTACAAGAGCAAATTATACATTTGTAGGATGGAATACAAAGGCAAACGGTTCAGGTAAATTCATTACTGCAGCTGATTACGCTACATTAAATGATGTTTCAACAGCTGCCGGTGGAACAAATCCGGTAGAATTGTATGCATACTGGGCAGATGCTCCTGTAACACCGGGTAAATTACCGGGTAATGAAACACCTAATGATAATGGTGTAAAAGTTACATTTGACAGTAATGCATCAGGAAGTGCTTCATCAACAGTAACGGATGCAAATCCGAAGTATGTATATCCGCATCTTGGAGATGCTCTTGGTACATTGATGCCGGAAGCTCCAACAAGAACAAATTATAAGTTTTTAGGATGGAATACAAAAGCAGATGGCTCAGGTACAACATTTACAGATGCAACAGCAATAACAACAACACTTGACGGTGTAACGGCTAATGGAAGCAAATACAACTTGGTTGTATATGCACAGTGGGATATTGCTGATAATGTTGACGCTAATGATAAAGTAACAATAACATTTAATGATAACAAAGACGGCAACGGTGGTACAAACGTTAAGACAGTAACAATTTTCAAGGGTGACTCTCTTGGCTATGATGTAACAGCACCGACCAACAAAGGTTATACGTTTGATAACTGGTATGAAGGTACAGTAACAGGCGGTTCATTGTCAATGACAACTACGGCATTTGACAAGACAAAGCCAATAAACAGTAATACTGATTACTATGCAAAATGGCTGTCGGATATTACAATCAGATATGATGTAAATGGTGGTGTAGGTACATATAATGACGTTGTGGGTGCGCCTACAGCAAACTATACAGATCCTGCACAGAATCCTACAAAAACAAATTATGTATTTATAGGATGGAATACTAAACCTAACGGATCAGGTAATTTTGTTACTTCAGCAAAATATCCTACATTGAATGATGTTTCTCTTGCAGCACAAGGCAGTGAGGCATCAGCTCCTACAACAGTAACATTATACGCATATTGGGCAGCTGCAAATGTAAATCCGGGAGGAAATGTTATTCCGGATGATATTCCTAAGAACAATGGTGTAAAGGTTACATTTGACAGTAATGTTACAGGAAACAAAACAAATGCAGCAGTGACAGATGCAAATCCAAAGTATGTATATCCATATCTTGGTGATGCACTTGGCAATATGATGCCAAATGAACCAACAAGAACACATTATGTATTCAAAGGTTGGAACACAAAAGCTGATGGCAGCGGTGTAACTGTTGATTCGACAACAAAAATAGACCAAGCGACACTTAAGGATGCACTAAAGGAAATTGCAGGTACAAATACTGCATATGAAACAACATTGTATGCACAATGGGATATAGATCCTTCAGTTCCGACATCTGACAAAGTTAATGTTACATTTAACAAGAACTTGGATCTTAAGGGTAATGACACATCTCCTCGTGTAGTTACTCTATACAAAGGTGATTCAATCGGATACGATATAACAGAACCAACAAACGGTACATTTGAATTTGACGGCTGGAAGACAGCGTTTGACGGTACCGGTACTAAGTTTGATAAGGATACAAAAATAGACGCTGATAAAACTTATTATGCAACATGGTTTAAGTATTTGAAGGTTGAGCTTGTAAATGCAAATGCTGAATATACAGGACAAGTTATTTCGCCTAAGTACAATATTTATCAAATTAAATATGATGATGCAAGCAAAACTACATATACAAAAGTAGCGGACAGCGATATTGCAAAAAATGAAACGCTTCCGGCAGGCTTTACTGCAACTGTAACAGATAAGGATAATGCTACAACAACAATTCAAAATGTCGGTGTTTATACAATAGCAATTTCTATTGATAATGCCGGAACTTATGCAAACGGTTATAAAATCGGTGTACAGGATTCAACATTTGAAGTAACATCAGCAAAACTTACAGTAAATGTAGATCCTGATACTCAAAAACAAAAAGCCGGTTCATCTCGTAAGGATCCTGTTATCACTGTAGTTGATGCTACAGGCAATACAGTCGGAAAAAGCGAATATGACATTAAGTATTACACATGGACCGACGCAGGTACTGCTCCTGACGGAAATATTCAGAAGAGTGAATTAAGTGAAGTTACTGACATTACAAAGGTTGGTAAGTATGTAGTTGCTGTTGAATTAAAAGCTAATTCAAACTATGTTATTGATTCGGTTAAGTCAACAACAACAGAAGCGGTATTACTTTATGATGGTAAGACAACAGGCTATGCTGAATATACAGATGCCAAAGTTGGCGGAAACATTGTTTATGAAGTACTTGCAAATGACCCTTCGATTAAAGAAATAAAAGCTAATTCTGTCAAGGGTTCAACAGTTGATTCAACTGCATTACCGTTTAAAGATAGCCAGTATAAGAATGATGTAGCATTTGATAATGCGGAAACTCCTGCAATTAAGGATTATTATGTAAGAGTTCCGGATGTTGATGCTGATAGCATTCAGTTTAATGTAACACTTACAAATCCTGATACTACAACAATAACAGCATCAGACGGTACAACTCTTACACCTACAAAGAATGGTGACGGTACATACACAATTAAGGCTCCTCTTACAAATAAGGGGCAAACTGAAAATACTATCACTATTACAACAAAAGCAGGTACAGATAATGATGCACCGACTCTAACATATACATTCCATGTTCAACAACTTGTGACACCAAAAATCACTTTGAACTATGGTAACTCACCGGTTGGTGAAATTATGAAAGCGGATAATATTTCAGTTTCTGATAAATTAGAGGCAGTTGCTGATTTTGAAAAAAATAATAAATATTCTACAAATGCAGATTACTTGCCAGCAGGTAAGACAGCAGGAATGTTATATTCTCCGTTAGCATGGGGTGGTTCAGTAGATCCTACAGTGAATTTGGATAGAGATGCTACAGCATTATTCAGTTTTGAGTATGATGATTTTATTGATCCTGGATTTGTTGCGGTTGACTCTTTAGGCAATAGTGTTGATCCGACAGATGTAAGAAGAAGTATAACAGTTACGGTTTTGCCGGGACAAAGCATTATAGTACCGGACAAAGATAAGAAAACAAATACATTCTCTGATACTAAAGAAAATCCGATAGCAAATGATTTGTTTACATATGCTAATATAACTGGTGATGCGACGAAGGTAATTCAACCTGATGTATATGAGTTGACATATTCTTTTTATGATAATGCCTTAGCTAAAACAATCACTAATACAAGAAAAGTTGTTATTTTACCTTTGATGGGAGATACAACTCTTGATGGACAGATAAGTGTCGGTGACTTGGTACCTATTAAAAACTATACAGCAAACAACTTTACGTTTGTTGACAGCACAGTAAAGACATCTACATACAACCTTGGTATATACAGAGTTATGGATACAACAAGTGATACACAGATAAGTGTCGGTGACTTGGTACCTATTAAAAACCATACAGCTAATGTTCAAATTAACACATATTATTCAACGTTCACAAAATAAAAAATATATAAAAGAAAGGTGAAGAACAATGAAATTTAAGACAAAAGGAATATCGCTATTGCTTTCGATAGCGATGTTACTAAGTATGTTCCCTGCAACATCGTTTGCATTAAATTTGGGTAATACCGAATTTATAAAACCGGGAACAACAGAGGCAAATATGCCTGAAATGAAAACGGTAGCAGTAAAGGTTAATTCTGCCGATAATGGATATGATATTATCTCAGGCACTGATGGTAAATTAACTACACCGCTTGAAAAAGGCGATACTATTATTGTTGCAATTCAAGCTAACAATTTTGATCAATTTGTGCAGAATAGTTTTGGTGTACAAGAATTGAGTGTTGCTCTTGTATATGATACAAGGTATTTGGAGCCTACTTCAACAACAAATAAGAAGTATATAACAGCGTCAAAAAACTTTTTGGCAAAAGATGAAACAAATTTTATGAATCAAGAGATTGATGGTATGTACATGGTTGATACTTCAACAGCCAAATATGCACAAGATTTGGCATCAGGAGAAACATCAATTTTAGATTCAGACACAAGTAATTTGAAAAAGGCTGTACTTTATGTGACATGCACACCTAACAGTGCAACTGATGTAAATGAACAACTAGGTGTAATTACAGCAGGTCAACTTATTAACTTTGTTGAATTTAAAGTAAAAGAAGTACCTGATGCTGGTTCAAAAGGTGTTGCTATAACAGAATCAAGTAATCTATGTTTGGTAATGCAAAATACTGGTATCTTCAATAAGACATGGGGTGGTATTGACGGTTTACAGGAATACATGAAGATTAATAATTCACTTAATCTATTCCCTGCAGGAGCAGCTAAGAAGACAGGTATTTCTGTTAAATCAGGTACATTTAAGAGTACTCAATATGTAGGTGCAACATTTGATTCAGCTGTTACAATGCAATTTGACTACGATGATGGTTCACACGAAGACCTTGGTACAAGTGATACTGTTACATATAAGTATGGTGCAGCAGGTATTACAGCAGCAGACGATGCAGGCTTGACAGTTGTTCCTACAACACTTACATCAGCAGTGAACGGTAAGCACATATATGCAATCGTTGGTAACTACATATGTGACCTTGGTGCATTAACAGTTAGCGACGTTAAGACTACAAAGGTTGAAGTAGTAAGCGGAGCTCCTACAACTGCTTATGACGGTACAGCAATTAACTTCAAGGATTTGGTTGCTAAAATAACAAAGAATAATGGCGACACAGTTACTGATATTAAATTTACAAACTTTGAAAATGCCAGTAATGGCTTGGCAATTTACAAATCTAATGCTGATGGCGACGTTCTTGCACAAGTAACAGATTCAGACAAATATACTCACGGCTCAAACTACTTTGTAGTAGCTGTTAAGAGTGATACAGCAGTTAAGAGTTCTGTATTTACAGTAACATCAGATTATGATGATATTACAATTTCAGCATCAACAAACAATGCTGCTAAGACATCATACAACAAAGATGATAACTTCGACCCAACAGGTATCGTTGTAAAAGCTAAGAAAGCATCAGAAACAACAGGTGCTGATGTAGCATATGATAACTTTGACAGCAATTACAAAGTTGTAATTGCAACAAGCGAAACAGAAGCTAAGACAGCAACAGCTGTAACAGCAAGCACAAAGATTACAGAAGCTATGCTTGATGGTAATCACAAGGTTTACGTTGTTTACACAAATGCAGGTAGCAATACACAATCTGTAGTTTCAGTTGCAACACTTGGTGCAAAGAAGATTAAGAGTGCAACAATTAGCGGTGGAAAGACAGCTTATACATATGGCGATAAGCTTAAGACAGATGACCTTGAGTTGAATGTTACATATGATGATAACTCAACAGGCAAAATCTCATATGCTGATTTGGCAGCAACTGGTATTACAGTTAAAATCGGTGAAACAGTAGTTAATGCTGACACTGTTATCACACTTGATATGAAAGATAAGACAGTTGACTTTATCTATGACGGTAAAACACTTACTTCATCAGCTAAGATTACTGTAGCTGCAAAGACAGTTTACTACACAGTATCAGACGCAACAATTACAAAGGTATATGATGGCGGATTAACTATTCCTGCAGATCAAACACTACCTACAATTTCAATTAAGGATTTAGCTACAGCATTTGTAGGTGCTGACTCATACACAGTTACAGGTACATTTGCATATACAGATAAAAATGTAGGCACAGATAAGAAGATTAAACTAACAACTACACTACCGGAAACAAACGGTAAGTACACATTTGCACCGGATACAGATAAGATTAATGCTGACGGTACACTTAAGACAGCTGCAACAATTACAGCAAAGGCTCTTACAGTTAATGCTGATGCTATAAAAGTTCCTGCAGTTAAGGCTAACCCTAATGCTACAGCTGATGTAACTGCTGATAGCTCATTGGTACTAACTGAGGATAATTCATCTATAGTTGAAGGAGATAACGTAACACTTCCATTTACATATAAATATGCAGCTAATGATGTAAAGACACCGGGTACTCCTGATGTAGAAGTTACAGAAAAGGCTCTTACAGGTACAGATGCAGCTAACTATTCATTCACTCCTGCAACAGTAAATGTTAAGGGTAGCGTAACTCAAGAAGCTTTCTCAGATATAGAAATTTCAGGTCCTACAAAGGTAACATACACATATCCTGAGTTGACACCTGACTTGAGTGACTTGGTAGTTAATGCAGTATATGGTACAGGTACTTCGGCAATAAAGGCTCATGTTACAAACTACAAGCTATTGGATAAAGACGGTAACGAATTTGATAAGACTGCAAAGCTTCCTTATGGAGATACAGTAATAACAGTATCATACACAGAAGGCGTAGCAACAAAGACTAAGACAATTACTCTAACAGCAAAGAAAAAACCAATCAAACTTTCAGACATCACATTTGAGGCATCAAAAGCATATGGTGATAATAATGTAAATGCATCAGCAACATTACCAACAGATGCTATTGTAGCTACTGATGCTGATAAGGTTAAGCTAACATTTAAAGCTGAATTTGCTACACCTGAACAAGTTGGTGACGCTCAAAAGGTAATATTCTCAGACTTTAAGTTCGCTAAGGTCGGAGAAGGTGAAGAAGATCTATCAGGCAACTATGTATTGGTTAAAGATGACGGTAAAACAGAAATAGATGCAAATACGACAGTTGAAGGAACAGGTAAGATTACTCAAGGTACACAAGTGGCTCCTGTAGCTCCAACAGTAAGTGTTAACCAAAAGACAAACAACATTGTTGTAGCAGGTCCTTTGGGTGATAATATTGAATACTCAATTAACGGAACAGATTGGCAGACAGGAACAACATTTACAGGTCTTGAAAATGGTAAGGCATATACTGTTTCTGCAAGATATAAGGCTACAGAAACACTTGCAGCATCTCCTGCATCAACAGCAGACGCTACAACATACAAGAACCACCTTGTAGTTTACAAAGTAAATACTTCAACAAGCCCACTTGCTGAAATCTATACAAACGAGACATCAGCAACAAGTGATAACGATATTAATACAAAGATTCTTACAGCTAAGCCAAGCAAGTTCAAGGCATACTTCACAGATCTTGCAGGTAAGACAGCTATTACATATCCATTCACACTTTCAACAGAAACTACACTTTATATGTCTCAAACAGCCGGCGGCGGTGGCGGCGGCGGCGGACGCAGCGTATCAATTAAACTTGATAAGGATACTGTTTCCGGTGTTGTAGGTGATAAGATTAAAGTTACAGCTACTGTAACAGGCTCAACAGCTAAACCAACATGGACATCATCAAATGAAGATGTAGCAACTGTTGACGAAAACGGTAACATCACATTTGTTGGTAAGGGTACAGCAACTGTTAAGGTTAAGGTCAACGGCGTAGTTAAGAATATTCCTGTAACTGTTAAAGAAGCTACAGCAACACCAACACCTGTACCAACAGTTAAGCCGACAGAAGCACCTGTAATCAACACAGAATATACAAAGCCATACGCTTCAGGTTATGATGACGGTTCATTCCTACCAAATAACAACATCACAAGAGGCGAACTTGCAGCTATGATTGCAAGACTAAGCTATGGTGACGATCTACCTGAAGGTATGTATCAAGCATCATTCCCTGACGTTGATTCAGACGCTTGGTTCAACAAGTACATCGGTTATCTTGAAGATAAGGATGTATTAAGCGGTTATGAAGACGGTACATTCAGACCTATGGATACAATCACAAGAGGCGAAATCAGTGCAGTTATCGCAAGAGCTCAAAGATATGATTTGATTTCATACAATGGCATCTTCACAGATGTAACTGAAAATGATTGGGCTAAGGATTACATTGAAACTCTTGCTGACAAGAATATCGTTTCAGGTTATGAAGACGGTACATTCGGTCCATATTCACCGCTAACAAGAGCTGAAGCTGTTGCAATTATCAACAGAGTTCTTGTAGAATCAACACCAATCGTAACATTTACTCCTAATGACATTGCAGGTCACTGGGCAGAGGCAGACATTCTTCTTGCAGTAAATGAAAGAATGGTTGGCGCAAATGCAGTAGTTCCTACAGTAAAACCGGAAGAAACAGCAGCTCCCGAAGAAACTGTTGCTCCTGAAACAACAGTAACTCCTGAAGAAACTGTTGCTCCTGAAAAGACAACAGCTCCTGAAGCAACTCCTGCTGCTTAATAAATATCGAATTATAATAAATGCGATAAATAAAGCAATGTAATGACACAGGGCGGTTATCGCCCTGTGTTATTGCATTTCCAATGGCATTGTCCGTATCTTTGGACAATGCTTTCGGAAATGCAATAACAATTAAAATAATAAGCTGTGTAATTGATTTAACGGAAAAGAGGTGTAATAAATGAAAAAAATATCTGCATTTTTGATTATAATGATAGCAATGCTTATGGCAGGTGTATGTGCTCATGCGGCTGACTTTAGCGTAGATACAACGTCGCTTCCTATGGGTGAGGCATATAAGCCGTACTCAGCACAAATAACAATGAGCGGCGGAAGCAATGACGGATATAGTTTTGAATTTATATCGGGTTTTAAACCAACAGGTCTTACTGTCAACGAGGACGGTTCAATAACGGGTACTCCGACAAGTGCCGGATATTATGCTAATATGAATATCCGTATAAGTAATGTAGACGGTACATACAGAGATGTTACATTTAAGATTAATATAAGAGCGAGATCTATCAAGATTAATGTAACTGCTCCCAAGAATATTATATATGACGGAAACAGTTATACAGCGACGGTTAAATGTTATGATTTGAACGGTGGCGAACTGACAGACGCTGTACCGATTATAAGATACGGTAAAGATAATCTTTCGTCTGTAACAGATGCCGGAACATATTATATTGATGTTTATGTATCGGGTTGTATCATATCGGAACGTGAGGGTGATACGCATATTCAAATTGAACGTCAAGGTGCGTCAATTTCATTAAGCGGTGACAAAGAATATCAATATGACCAATTACCTCACCCGCTTACGGCAGCTGACGTAACGGTGACACCGCCTGCGGCAGGATATGTTATTGAGTATAGCAGAAACGGCGGTGAATACACAACCGATGTGCCTGTTTCAAGCGGTATATATACTGCAAGGGTGCATACAACAAACCCTAACTATGAAACGATATATGACGAATGTACAATTAAAATCATAGGCGAAAATGTAAACTTTACGGTAACAAATACATCGTTTACATATGACGGAAACAGTCATAAGGCAACTGTTTCTTCCGATCCCGCAGATATTGGATATAAAGTTACATATACTAATTCAAAGGGTGAAACTGTAGAAAATCCGACCGATGCAGATGTTTATACGATAAAAATTACACTTGATAATGATATAGTGTATTCAATCGGAAATGATTATGATAATAAACTTACAATAAGTCCGCAATCGGGTCACTTTACAACGGATGAAAGCTGGGTATATGACGGAAAGACGCACAAACCGAATATGACGGTTGACGCACCGTATGATGACAGTAAATATACAATAACATACCGTAAGCAAGGTACAGAAACTGACTTGACTGAAATTACGGATGCCGGTGTATATGATATAATAATTACTTTCCCGAACGGCAACTATATTGCAGATGAAACATCATCGAAAACAATAACGGTTACGCCGAAAACAGTTAATTTTACGGTTACAGACAATGTAGTTGATTATGACGGTAACGAACATACCGCAAAGGTTACACCGACTGAAGCTTTGGCATCGGATTTGTATTCCGTAAAATACGTTAAACGTGATACCGAAACAAAACTTAACAGTGTTACAAATGCAGGTGTGTATGATATAGTAATTGAACTTGCAAACAGCAACTATACTTTAGACAATTCTTTCAGTGCAACAATGACTGTTAATGTTACATATACATTTAATTTGGGTAATTCACCGGCTGCTATGATTTATAAGGATACGACGCATGATGCGGAATGGCAGAAAGAAGCGTTGGATTACCTAAAGGCAAATCACAAATTCAGTGAAAACTATTTGCCGAAGGATTGCAGTGCCGATATTACGTATAATCCTATAAATAACATTGATGCAGACAGTAATGAATATACTGTAATAACAAGCGGTCTTGATAAATTTGTTGATCCGGGCGTGAATATAAATGACGGTTCGACATCTGATACTATAAAAGGAACGGTTAATGCCGTATCAGGAGTAGAAGGCTTGTATAAGGTTACATATCAAATCAACGATTCAACTATGGAGAGATATTTGTTAGTTGTGGACAGAAGAATAGGTGATGTCAACAGTGACGGCGCAGTAAACGGTATTGATGCAAATAATCTTGTTGGTAAGGATGCTGATGCGAACGGTGTAAAACAAGCGCGTGTTTGGGATGTAAACAAGGATGGCAGGATTGACAATAATGATGTTAATGCAATCAGAAACAGATTCTCTGTAAGATTGGAAGCTTATTATCCTTGGTTATAATTTGACATTGGAGTTATGATGAAACAATTTTGGAGTTGATTTGTCATAACTCTTTTTTGTTAAAAATGTTGAGAAACGGTGTTAAAAACAGTCGTTTTCAGTGTATAATATTGACAATTTCAAGTGCTTTGTGGTATTATAAAATATATAATAAGGATAACTATACATTGTTAAGATATATGAAAAGAGGAATTAAAATGAAAAGAAAAGCGGTTTCTATAATATTGGCTTTATCAATGCTTTTACCGACATTGAATTTTGCGGTGTCGGCTGATGAAATCAAAACAGAAATCAATTCGGAGCAGACTGAGGTTTTGGCAACTTCATCTCCGAATGAAAAAAGTACGGAAGAAAATATAGCGGCTACAAACGTACCGTTGGATAATTCAAAGGATACTGAAAATATAAATAAAAATGATGTTGCACCTATGACAGACGGAACAGATCTAAGTTCAGATTTACAAAACGGTGATGTGACTATTAATACAGACGGTACATATTATATCGGTTCTGTTGATGTTACAAATATTGTGACGGTAAAAACAGGTGTAACGGCGGATTTGACGGTTGAAAATGTAACGATGACGTCTGCAACAAGTTCGCCTATTATAATTGAATCCGGTGCAGTTGTTAATTTGCACATAAACGGCACAAATACCGTTACTGCTAAAAAAAGCGGTAAGGCAGGTATTAATGTGGCAGCAAATAGTATAGAGTCGGATTATTCGATTTTGACTGTTGACGGTGATGGTATTCTTAATGTAACAGGTACTGCACAAGCATCGGGAATCGGTGCGAATCTAAATCAATTACATGGTAAGATTATAATAAACGGCGGTACTATTAATGCTGTCGGAGGAATGAAAGGTACAGCTATAGGTGGAGGTATAAAAACATCTGGTAATGTCAGCGGATGTACAATAGAAATAAACGGCGGTATCATAAATGCGAGTGCAGGACGATACGGAACAGCCATAGGCGGTGTGGAGCGTCAGTCTAATGCGGAGATTATCGTAAATGGCGGATATATTAAAGCAACAGCCGGTGCTTCGGTGACTTATTCCATAGGACCGGGAAGAATGACTCCCACAACAGAACAATTTGGTGTAAATAATATATACATAAACGGCGGCAGTGTAGATGGTACGTTCAGAAGCACAGATTATGACAAAGTTCAAGATAAGGATGGAAATAAACTTAAACAAGTAGTTCTGACAATGCCGGATGCAGTTGAAATGGCAAATAAAGAAGTTACTGTCGGCTCATGGAAAACAGTAACAGACAGCGAAGCAAAGCTGTATGTATATGTAACAGAAGATACAACAGGCTATGCCGTAACATATGCCGGTAAAATATATCGTACAGACGATATAGAAAACCAAACAACACTGACAGAATATTCGGGTTCAGACTGTACATGTACAGATGCAAATTCATCAATTAAATTATCTGTACCTGATGAAATAACTGTAAATAAAATTGTCGGACAGACAAAAATCAAATTAACAACTGATTTTGAAAAATCAAGTGACTGTACTTATCCTACTCATATTCTTAATTGTACATATACATTAACAACAGCTGACGAAAATGAAACAGCAATAAGCAGTGATTTGGCAGAAGTTGTGGACGGATATATAGTTGCACATTATAAGCAGGGAACTCATAAAATTCGTGTTAAGGTAACAGCAACTTTAAATGGATATATTTTTAATAATTCAAAAGATATTTCTTTGACGGGTGATGATAAATCGCAGTTTGATATTTCAAAAGGAAATATCAAAATAACAAAAAACAATGATAATAACGATATAGTAACAGTTACGGTTGGTACAACAAGCTATGATATTCCAAAGAATATGGAAATATATATAGTTCAATCAACAAGTCAAACAAGTAATGTAATTGAAGTGGTACAGGGTGCAAATCCTACCATTGTTTTAGATAATATTAATATTTTATCTCGTTCATCTATAAACAATGCATTGACGATAGGTGACGATGTTGAGCTGACCCTTAGACTGAAAGGCACAAATAAAATTGAGTCACAATCTGTAAATCTTGCGGCGGTAAGAGGTATAACGGCTACTTCAAAACTTATTGTTGAAGATTCGGGTGATAATGACGGTGTTATAACATTTAAGTCTGCAAACGGCGCCGGTATAGGTGATATGAAGCAATTTACTGTAAACAGCGGTACTGTATATGCTTATGGCGGAAATGGCGGTGCCGGTATCGGAGGCGGTAAGGACGGTTCGGGTATCAACGTACTTATCAACGGCGGTAATGTTTACGCATATGCCGATGATGATTCTGAAAGTAATGCGGCAGGTATCGGAGGCGGTACAGGCAGTGCATCGGGAACAAGCGGCCGAGGCGGAAATGTCATTGTAAACGGCGGTTATGTTAAAGCTGTCGGTAACGGCTCAGGTTACGGCATCGGTAACGGTGGAAATAAGACTCCGTACGGCGCTATTACAATTAATGGCGGAAGTGTAGACGCAACTCTCGGAACAACACCAAATAATGACCCATCATTTGATGCGTTTAATAATTCCGGAACAATTCCTGCAACTAAGTATAATCAGTATTTGGTAGAAACAACGGTTGACGGAATAACAGATGAGCAAGATGTTGAATACTCACTTGTTTCTGATAATGATACAGGTGCAGAAAAGAAAATAAAAACACGTACAGACAAAAACGGTAAGTTGTATTTGTATGCAAATGCCGGAAATCAATGGATTCGTGTATATAAAAACGGTACAACATATTACAGATATTCAAAAGTTGATTCGATGTCAAAGAATACATTTAATTGTACAAACAATACAGAGATAAGTGTTTCTTCTTTTAAAATTCCGGGTCAAATCGGGGATACTGTTATAGATAATGAGAACAGAGTAATCTCTGTAAAAGTACCTTATAACATCATATTGAAAAATATTACACCTAACATAGAATTTATCGGTGCATTTACTCAAAAAGATGCAATGAAATTTAATAATACAACATCAGCAACGTATAAAATAACGGGTAATGATAAGAGTGAAGTGACATATACTGTAAATCTCACTTTGGATTCAGAACATACCGAAAAGCAAGCCGATGTTTATGATGTTTCAAATGGCAGTGTTTATGTAACTGATCTTTATGTAACCTATGGCGGTGTACAATATAAAACCAACGATTTAGGATATGTAATAACGGGAACATCAACAGAAAATATAGTTAACCTTGATTCGGCAACGAAACTTCCGCCTGTTACATTGAAGAATCTTGACATAAAAATGTCTAATTCGGCTACTCCGATAAATATTATGGGAAATGTTGATATAACAATAGACGGTAACTGTACATTAAGATCAATGATGGGTAATGCCATTTCTGTAAAAAATTCATATTCAAACAATCCACAGCCTACTATAAAATCAACAGAAACAAATCCACTTGCCAATCTGCTTGATGTTCAAGGCGGAATAGGTGCAAATGCAGTAAATACCGAGGCGAATACGAAGCTGACAATAACAGGTGTACCGACAAATCTTACTGCTGTTACCGGAACTGCAGTCGGTGGTGACGGTGAATTTATTACAGACAGCAAGACGTATATTAATATTGCCGAAAACAGTACATCAACAGTTAAAAATGCGAACGGAGATAATCTTTATCAAGTAAAAGCAACATTGAATGGTGCAAAGGGAACAGAAAATATTTGTACATATGAAGATACAGATTATTATATTGGCGACGACCATATATTGTGCTTAATGCTTCCTAACGGTTCATATAATATGAGTGTAGGCTATAGCGAAGATGATTATTCAGGTACAATAGAAGTTGACAGTGCAATGGCAGAAGGAATTTTATATTCCGTATATGTAGAGTCGGTTACTTATGACAGCTCGCAAAAAGACAATAAAGGCGGTAAAGTTGATTTTACTGTTAAAGGTGTGTCAATTATAGGCAACGTTAAAATAAGAGTAAAGAGCCTGGAGGATATTCCTCTTGTTTTAGAAAGTGACGTTATTAAAGACTCAGACGGCAATTATGTTGCATCGATAACTCTTCCGGAAAACCAAAGTGCAGAAAAACCTGTTGTATATGAAGTATATTATGTTGTTAAAAATAAAGAAACAAAACTTAAAAATAACTTAATAGTCGATTATGATAAAAGTGTGTGCAGTATAACGGATTTTGAAATAGACGGTCAGCTTGGTCAAAGTACAATTTATGAATCGGAAGACAGTCATACAATCACGGTTTATATGCCATATGATCATGAGTATCAAGATTATTATACGCCTTCAAAACTTACATATATCGGCGGAAGAATTTCAAATGACCAAGGTAAACCGATACAATATACTGTTGATATAAACGGCTATGCGAGAACAAAATATACGGTAACTGCTCAAGACGGTACAACGACTGCCGATTATATGATTAAGATATATAAAGAGGCAACTCCGGTGATTACATCTCTGAGCCTTAGAAACCCAACATCAAGTGCGGCTTCTACCGTTACGGTAAAAATAATCGGACGTGCATTGAGCAGTATAAAGAACGCGGAAAACGAGAATAACAGAAAGGTATATATTTATTCTGATGACGGACTTGATCCTGTCGAGGCAACATATGACCTTGTAAACGGTGTTGATACATATACGGCAGAAATCAATATTCCTGAAAATACAAGCGATACAGAGGATAAAATATATACATTGAAAGCTAAAATCGGCGATACTGAACAAACAAGTGTTAATTCAACTATACGAGTCCCGAGAAAAGAGCGCGGACTTATCGGTATAAATGATTTTACAATCAATAATCAAATAGGCGATACAAAAATATCGGGTGAACAAGGTAAAAATATAAGCATTACAATGCCTTTTGACGCGGATATTACATCATTGCTGCCGAATGTTGAGCTTGAAGATATGTATGCGACATATTCGCCGGCTACAGAGCAGGACTTTACATCTGATGTAGTTTATACGGTTACAGCGGAGGATAAGGTTACAACTAAGGATTATACTGTTCATGTTGAAAAACAGGCAGCACCTCAAGTGAACAGCATAACGTTTGAAGACCCTGAACAAAACTCGGAAAGCAGAGTACAGGTTCGGATTAACGGTGATAATCTTGATAATGCGGCAAATGCACTAAACCATGAAAAAACAATTACCGTAAGTGCAAAACTTGTAAGCGGTGAATCTGAAGGAAGCGGTATATCAACTGCAATCGCACAGGTTGACGAAACCGGTAATTACATTGCTACGCTTAATGTTCCGAAGAATGATAATGATACAAAGAGAGTTTATGAATTATCTGTAAGTGCTTGCGGTGAAAAACAGGATTTGTCTGGAAATACAACGCTTACCGTTCCGGAAAGAAAGTCGAACAGAAAAGAATTGACAGATTTTGTTGTTTCGGAAAACCAAAGTGAAATTTCAAGAAACGGAAATAAGTTGTACTTGTATGTACCGTACAACACGAATTTAAACAATGTAATAGCTAAAGTAAGTCATACAGGTGTATCATATACACCTACAGACGCACAGGATTTGAACAGTACAAAAGAATACACCGTCATTGCAGAGGACGGAACAAAAAATGTATATCAAATCAATGTATTGAGAGAAGGCGTTGCAAAGGTAAACAACGTAAACATAAATCAACCTAAAACATTTAATGATACTGATATAACAGTTGATATAACAGGTCAGTTTATACCGTATTTAAGAGATGATGAGGTTAAGGATACAATGGAGGTTGTTGCAGTACCTCGCGGTGACGGAGAAACTCAAAAGGTAATGCTTGAATATGACGGCTACGGAGGTCATGCAATCGGTAAAGTTACATTACCTCAAAATGATACAAGTGAGGATAAGAAATATGACTTTAAAATAACGATTAACGGCAGAGAACAACAAATCGGTTTGTCGGGAATTGTTACAGTACCGCGTAAAGAAAGCTGTAGAATTACAGGCTTTAGAATTAACAACCAGACTAAGGACGCCGAAATCAATGATGACGACAATACAATCACGTTGTATATGCCTTATACGACTGATTTAACGGCGTTGACGCCTAAAGTTGATATAGACGGTAAGGATTACACACCAAAGGGAACACAGGATTTCACAAACCCTGTACAATATACCGTGACAGGTGACGGAGGTGTTTCAAAAACATATACTGTAACAGTTAAGCGTTCGGGTATGCCGACAATAACAAGTGTATCGGTTGCAAATGCTCCCGAAACATTTAAGGGCAGTGATGTTAAGGTTGAGATGTCAGGTATTTTCAACGAAAGTATGAAAGTTTATGCCGTATCGGAGGACGGAAATAGCAAGATTGAATGCCATGATGTAGTTGTCGGCGATGTAACGGACGGTTTCAGAAGTGCGTCTGCAAGTATAACAATGCCTGAAAATGATGATACTGAAAATTCAAAGAATTATACATTGGTATTTGATGTTGACGGATTTGAAAATGTATTGTATGTTCCGCTAAAAACTGTTACAGTTCCGAGACGTAAGACGAGGACTATAACTAATTTCTATGTTCAAAATCAAGTTGGCAGTGCTGATATACAGGATAAGGATGTTTATGTAAAAGTACAGTATGATACTAACATAAGCAAGCTTACACCGAATCTCAGAATTGACGGTGACAGTTATGCGCCGGAAGGGGAGCAGAACTTTGATAACGAAACAAAGTCACTTGTATACAAGGTATCGGCGGCGGATGATGTGGACAGAGAATACACTGTACATATTTCAAGAGATGGTAAACCTACTATTAACGAGGTGAGTTATACTTCACCGGTAACGTTTAAGGGCGGACTTGTAACAGTAGGCTTGAACGGTATATTCTTTGAAGATGTAAAGGTGTATGCAGTGCCTATAAACGGTGGTGCAAAGATAGAAGGAAAAACAATTTCATTTGAAGATAAATCAGCAACAGCAACTCTTAATATTCCTACTAACTACAATACTGAAAGTGAGCAGGAATACAGAATTGAATTTGTTATAGATGGTTTTGATACAAATTATTCAAGTGAAACAAAAATCACAGTTCCAAGACGTACAACTCGTAAGATAACTGAATTTACATTGCCTGATGTGCAAGAGGGTGAAACGAAGATAGATGGTACGGATATATATATATCATCACCGTATATCTATGATTTATCATCTGTGACACCGCAAATCACGTTTGACGCTGATGAAATATCACCGAGTGCCGATACCGCACAGGATTTCAGTAATTTGGACAATCCTGTTAAGTATACGCTTTCATCGGCAGCCGATGAAGATGTAACTTATACGGTACATATTGAACGTGTTGGTGATGATCCGTATTTGGAGAGCTTGACTGTTGACGGACAGTACGGTGAAACAGAGTATGAAGACGATAATGTAAAATTGGTGTTGAAGTCAAGTGCAAAGCTTAACAGTGTTGAACCTGTTTTGCAAATACACGGTGACGATTATTCGCCAAAAGGTGCGCAGGACTTTACAGATTCAGAAAAAAATCCTGTTGTCTACACAGTGAAAAATAAATATGGTGTAGAACATAAGTATTATGTAACGATAACAAAGAAGAGATCAGGCGGCGGAAATAAAGGATCATCAGCTACTCCTACACCGACTCCGACCGAAACGCCGATAACGACAGTTGAACCGACGAATTCGCCTAAACCGAATGACGGAAATCAAACACCAAATCCAACGGAAATGCCGATAACCAAACATGAACCGTATATAAGCGGTTATGAAGAAAACGGCGTGGTACAATTCAGACCGGATAATACAATTACTCGTGCGGAAGTGGCGAAGATATTGACGGTGCTTGACGGTGACTTTGATATAAATAAAACATATGCTAATAAGTTCAGCGATGTACACGATGGTACATGGTATCAGAATTATATCAATTTCGCAGTAGAAAAGAATTATATTTCGGGTGATGAAAATGGCTTATGCCGTCCGGAAGATATGATTTCAAGAGCAGAATTTGCGTCTATAATCGCAAGATATATTAATATTGAACCGTTGGACGGCGAAGATAAATTTACCGATATTGCAAGACTTGATTGGTGTAAAAAGTATATAAATGCCTTGGCAGAAAAGGGAATTGTTACGGGTTATGAGAATGATGAATTCTTGCCTGATAATAAGCTTACAAGAAGTGAAGCAGTCGCGATTATCAACAGAATTACTGATAGAAAAATGACTCCTGAAATTCTTGAAAAATTAACTTGCCCATTCAGTGATGTTTCTGAAACACATTGGGCATATAACGATATACTTCTTGCGGCTTGCGAGTATTAAAAAAGAATGACAATTTAAAAGAAGAACCATTAGTTTGGTTCTTCTTTTTTGTTTTGGGGTATTCAAAATAAAGATGAATATGTGAGTGGGGTTATTGCCACAGTGATTTGGATTAGGGATTTAACGTCTGATATAGTATGTAGCAGCCTATACAATTTTGCAGGCGAATTTTGTTTGCAAACATTCTGTCGGAATAAAAGAAAAACCTTGTAAACATTACTGCTTACAAGGTTTGTGGTGCCGATGGTGGGGGTCGAACCCACACGATGTTGCCATCACGGGATTTTGAGTCCCGCGCGTCTGCCAATTCCACCACATCGGCAAATTACCCAATTATAATACCATAAATATCTTCTAATGTCAAGACTAAAATCAAGAAATAAGTATTTTTTCTATTCCGCCGATATATTTTTTGAAAATTCTTGCGATAAAGCCTACAAGAATAGCGGCAACAATAGTTCCTTCGCGGACGCCGTCAAGGTGTCTGAACATTATAAACGATAAAATTGCCGCAATTACTGTCATAGACGAATCGAATGCGATTTTGGTTTTACCGAAATCGGTACTGAACACATCAGAAACCGCTCTGACGGTTGCCTCACCCGGTAACATTGCAACGTTTGCGACCATTTCCATAAACACTCCAAAACCAAGTATTAAGCAACCGATTACAAGTGATATGACCTTTAAAAGATAAGTTTCCGGTTGAATAAATCCGAGCAATGACATTGTTAAGTCAATAAAGAATGAAAACAATGCGATAATCGGCAGCTGCAACAAGTTTTGAAGTTGAAAATTACGTCTTAAAAGAATTACTTGAAGAATTACAAGAAAAATATTAAAAACCAACGTAAACATTCCGACTGTCGGCGTAAAACCAAGACTTAGAGTGTAGGGGATACTTGTAATCGGTGAAGTACCGAGTCCGGCTTTTGTGATAAAACTTACGCCGAGTCCGTTGACGAAAAGTCCTGCAAGTAAAAATATGTATCGTTTTATTAATTCTGCTTTGTCTGTCACTGTAATTCCTCCGTATTTGTCATATTATTGCATATTTTAAAAAATGTGTTGATAAACTGCTCTTTTTCACTTTCTGAAATTCCGCCCAAAATCTCATTTTCGACTTTTTCAAAAGTATCATTCACTATTTCTTGAAGCCGTTTGCCCTCATCAGTCAAATACACATATAAAGAACGCTTGTTTCCGTCCTTTGTTTGACGTATAATAAGCTTTTTTTCTTCCATGCGTGACAGTATACCGGTAAGCGTTGCCGGCTCGATTTGACACCCTGTGGCGATTGATTTTTGTATGCAACCGTTATGCTTACCTAAAAAGTCAAGCACTTTCGGCTGACCTGCTGTGAGTTTATAGGGGGATAGAGCGTCCAATACCTTTTTTTGAAACAATGATTGGTTTACCATTATCATATAATGAAAACTTTTATCCATAAAGCACCTCTATTATTAGTATGCTAATAGTTAGCTTGCCAACTATTATAACTCTGTATGCGAATTTTGTCAATAGGGAAAATAAAAACCTAAACTCTTTTGAGTTTAGGTTTTTTAAGTTATTATTCGTCAACTTCTTCTGATTTGAATGCCATTTCGGACATTGGGGAAGTGTGGATTGTAAATCCTGATTTTGCATTGCCTGTGACGGTGATTTCTTGAATGTGAACATTGTCGGTATTTAGACAACTAAGATCCGATAAGCGGTCTTGGTTTTCGTCATAAAAGAATTTTGATGTTTCGGTAGGAACGGTAAATACAACATTATCATACTCGGAAAATATAGAAAAATCGAGTTCTTCACCCGGCTCATAGTCGGAATAACGTGTATTTATCAAATAATATACGTTTGGTTTAAATTTGCCCTTATCAAGAGAAATATAGTTTTTTGATTGATAATCCCAATCATTTGTAGCTATAAATGTACCCGGGGTCAATTCTTTTCTGTCCATAACAGTGCGTATTTTGGTTGTATCTATATCGAAATACCATTCATATAATGTGTTCGTGCCATCATCGACTGAATATATACATTTGATATAATCAAACGTTTGCGGATAAGAAGTGGCAAAGAGTTTTATAATATTTTCTGTGGTTAATTTGTCGGTTACGCCGTCTTCGTAAATAGTCTTGCATTGCTTGTCTGATGTATATGCAAGAAATTTTGTGACGACTTCTCCGTCAAAATCTTTAGGCAAAGTCCATTCAACAGACATATCATTGTTAAATTTAATTTTCGGCGATATTTTTTCGGAAACAACTGACGGTTCGGTATAGTTAGCAGTATAGTCATTATTTGCACGTCTTGTCAAATTGTCATACCAATTCCCTGCTATTATTTGACCGGAACCAAAAATGTAATAATGACAGAATAACGCTTTGTTCAGCAGGTCATAAAAATCTTCTCTTGTTATAGGAGATTGCGCATTGGAAGTATCTTTATTTTCGATAAGATTGTTTTGGTAAGCATAATTATATATCTCGTTCGGTTCAGACCCGTCGTATACGTTGTCTGAGTCGGAACTGTATGAAATTCCTGTTAATCTTCCTGTATAAGTCAGTGCTTGCAGATTTGTAAGATTGTCCTCAAGATTTATATTAATTATATCGTCAAGGTTTAATACCGTTCTTTCAAGCACTGAAAGAAGTATTTTTGATTCATCACTGATATTATCAAATGATTTTAGATAGTCGTAAACATAAAGATTTTTAAAATCATCTACATTGTAATGTTGAAAATTTTTAATTGCATTAAGTGCCTCTTGAGTTGTGATGTATTCGCCTTTGTTTAAATCGTCATCTGAAATAATGCCGAATTCAATTAGCGGAGTTAAATCTCCCTTTTTGTATTGGGTGATGTGGACTTCTCTGTTGTCGCCGTCCCAAGTGATGTTTAAACGAAAGGCATTTGCAACATCGGAAAGCGGAATATATGTGGAGTCATTGATTATTTGCGGTGCGACTTCAAGAGGATTTTTATAGCTATGTGTGTTGCCGTTATATATGATGTCACGAGTTGCCTGCGTGTCACCGATTGTTAGATGTAATGTAGTTTCATCTTTTGCGATTGTAACTTTTTGTGCGTCACCGTCCCAATCTACATTGTAGTCAAGATATTCAGAAATAGCACGTACAGGTACAAGGGTGCGGTCGTTTTCGATAATTATGGGTGCGTCTGTAACCATTTCTGTATCGTTAACATATACTTTCACGTCATTGTCAGCCAAAGCGCATGGCACGATTTGAGCAGTAAGAGCAAGTGCGGAAAGCAGGCTTATAATTTTTTTCTTCATAACAACATCTCCTTTTCCGAAATTTACAATATTTATAATCGAATTATATTATATCGAACAGATTTATGTCAATAATTAACTGTAAAACGACACAAAAAAATACTGCCCTCTCTATGAGAGAACAGTATTTACAAATCATATTAATAAACTCTTACTGCACCTGCGTATTGAGAAATACGGTATTCTGTGTTGATTGAAGAAATCTTAACAACGTCACCTGTTTGAGGAGCGTGAATCATATTTCCGTTACCTACATAGATACCAACGTGGTGAATGTTACCGCCCTTACCGAAGAATACAAGGTCACCCGGTTGTAGGTTGTCGCGACTTACATAAGTTCCGTTATTTCTTTGGTCTGCCGCTACACGGCTTACGCTGATACCGTTCTTTGAACATACATACTGCACAAGACCGCTGCAGTCGAAACCTGATGGGGAAGTACCGCCCCAAACATACGGAACACCAAGATATTGCATTGCTGTGTTTACGATGGCTTGTCCCTTTGATGAAGATGATGGAGCAGACTGTGTTTCTTCTGATTGTGAAGATGCTGACGGTGCAGATGTTGCAACGTTGGCTGCGGCTGCGTTTTGCTTAGCAATTCTTTCTGCTCTTTCAGCGGCTGCCTTTGCGTCTGCAATTTCCTGTTGCTTTTGTGCGATAGTGTCTTTTTCTATCCATTCACCTGTGAATTGAAGGGAAGTATTGATAACGTAACCTTCTTTATAGTCATCACCGTAGCAAATTTTTATAAAATCATTTTCACCGCTTAGTACATATACATAAGTACCGTCTGAAAGTTCTTCTATAACATCTGCGTCAGTGTTTGCTGCACTTCTTACTCTTACAGATTCGCCTGAAAGTGTAACTTGAGCAATTCTGTAATTAGTATAACTCTTTTTAGCCTCGTCTGCAAGGTTTTTATCTTGAGTTATTGATTCACTTGGAACATAACCTGTCTTACCGCCGTTATAAGCTATTTTGTACCAACCCTCTGAGTTTTCCATAACTTCAACTTCTGTACATACTTCGACTTTGTCGATAACGTTAGCCTCGTCTGATGGAGTTTCTCTTACGTCAAGTGAACCGTTTGAGATAAGTACATAGCCAAGAGGGTAAAAACTCTTTGCCGCGATTTCGCTTTCTTCTGCTGTATTTTCAGCAGAAGTTTCTGTAGATTCTGTTGAAATCTCGGCAGTACCTTTAACTGCGTCTGTAATATCCTTTTGAGCGATTGTTATGCTCTGCTCTGCTGCTGCCGCATTTATTCTTTGTTCTCTTTCTGTTTTTGAATTGTTTAAGCCGGATGCTTGTGCTACTGCAAGTGAACTTATCATTGCTACTGCTATTACAGCAATAAGTGAATGCTTAAAGTTCTTCATAAAATAAAACCTCCTAATGATTTAAGTTTTCTTAACGATTACTTAAATTGCATTTGTATTTCTAATATATTTCTAAAACATTACAAACAGGATTATACACCACATTAAACCATTTGTCAACACTTTTTTAATCGTATCGTATTCTTTTTGTAACAATTCAGTAATAAAAGAGTAGCTTTTGTAACATAAAACAAGGGGTAAAATGTTCAATGTGTCGCATAAACAGTGTGTTTTACAGGTGAAATAATGTAAAAGTGTACAAAATTCAAATAATTCAAAAATTACAGAATTTCAGCCTAATATTACAGGCAGATTACGCGTAAAGTATGTTTCTTTGTAAAAATCGGTGCATTTATATTACAAACACATTACAAAGATTACAAAAGTTACATTGCCGTTGTAAAGAAAACTGCGATTTGATATAATTAAAGCATACAAGGAGTAAGAAATATGGTTGAATATATTAAAATCGCCGTATTCTTTTCGATTGGGGTGTATATTTACGAACGCATAGACATTGCGTTTGCATTAATTTTTCTTTTGTCCCTTATAATGGTATTGACAGTTGTGTCGGTTTTTAAACATAAATTCAATACAAAAATACTTGTTATGATGACGGCACTTGTTATGGGCACAGTTCTTTGCAATGCCCAAGTAAGCGAAAATGCGCATGATTTGTATAAGTATGAAGGGCGGTATGTGACTGCCGTCGGGCGCGTGTGCGAGATACCGCAGGACAGCGAAGAAGATGAAAATGTACGATATGTAATTGATGTGCGTAAAGTAAATAATGAAAAGGTAAGGGATAAAATCCTTCTTACTTCCGATAATAAGCTGGAATACGGTGATACTGTAACTTTCAGCGGATTTATCAACGAACTTCCTGAAAAATTGAATAGAAATGGCTTTGATTATAAGAAATATTATAAAAAATTGGGGATTTTCTTTAAATCATATAGCAGTGAAGTTAAACTTTCGGACGAAGTGATAAAAGATTATTCACCATATGCGATTAACAATTCGTTTAAGAACTCAATTTCAAAATTAATTGACAAGCATTACAAGGGCGATTACAATGCGATAATGAAAGCTGTGCTGATAGGGGATAAAAAAGAATTTTCGGACGATTTTGATAAGATACTTACCAAAACGGGTACGAAAAGATATTTTTATTCTTCGTATCTTCATATAATGCTTTTAATGTCCTTAATAACGCTTGTTTTGGGCATATTCAAAAAGAGGACACGCGATATTTTGACGGTGTTTCTTCTTATTATATATGCTTTCGCAAATGCAAACAATACCGTTTCGGTCAGATTGGCTGTGATGATATCGGTAATTATATTTACCGAAAGTAAATTCGGACGTAAATATTATCCGGATATAGTCGGTATAACGTTGCTTGCGGTCGGAGCGGCAAATCCGATAATGCTGTTTGACGCAGGATTTGTGATGTCGGTGCTGTCGGCAATTATGATATATTACTTTTACGACTGTGTGCACGGTAAACTTAAATTTATACATATAAAATACATTCGCAGACTTTTTGCGATAGGCATAATTTGTACAATCGGACTTTTGCCTGTTTCAGCGTACTTTTTCGGTGCTGTTTCGATATATTCTATTGTTTTGTCAATAATAATGTTGCCTTGTGTGACGGTGATTATGGTGCTTGCACCGATTTTGCTTGTAATGCTTGCGGTATTCAACACCGCACCGCTGTTTAAACAGGCGGTTGACTGTGTGCTGTTTATACTAAAACTTGTGCCGACAATTTCATATAAACTCGGTCTTGTATCGCATACAGTTGCAAAACCGAATTTGTTATTACTTATTATATACACTCTTGCCATTGTCGGCGGAGTGAAATATATTAAGAAGAAAAACAGTCAAATGCGTATTGCGATTTTTGTTTTGGCGGCATTGATGACTTCATATGTAATAGGCGAAGTGATTAGTACAAATAATGTGGAAATTACATTCGTCAATGTCGGTCAGGGTGACGGTGCGGTAATTCAAGCACCGTACCGATTTAATGTGCTTATAGACGGCGGCGGTGGTAATTCGTATTCTGATTACAACCCCGGTGAAAAGGTGTACCTTGATTATCTTGAAACAGAGGGGATAACAAAGGCAGACAGTGCGTTTGTTAGTCATTATCATCAAGACCATGTGCAGGGAATTATAGCGGCAATGGAGAATATAAAGGTAAGAAATTTATTTCTGCCCGATAATATGGAGGGCAGTGAATGGCGTGTGGCACTTGAAAATACCGCAAGGGAAAACGGCACGACAGTGCATTACATTTCACAGGAAACACTTCTTACTTATAATAACGGAATGACAATAAGAATTATTCCTCCGTCAAATAAGACAGGGTTAAGTGATGATGAAAATGATACTTCATATGTGTATTACGTTGAGTATAAAGGTTTTTCTGCAACATTTACGGGTGATATGTCAGCATTTGCCGAAAAGAATTTGATTGATGACGGAAAAGCAGGCAAAACGAACTTGTTAAAGGTTGCACATCACGGCTCGAATACCGCAACGTGTGAAGAATGGGTTGAAAAATTAACTCCCGAATATGCGGTTATAAGCGTCGGTGAGAATAATCCATATAATTTGCCGAATGACGATGTACTTGAAAGACTGAAAAATGCACAGGTTTTTCGTACTGATTATGACGGCGATATAAAATTTATAATACATAAAAACGGCAGTGCCGAAACGGATATATATAATAGGAGATAAGAATGGCGGAAAAGAAAAACGGAAATTTGTTAAAACTGAAAAAACAGCTTAAAGAGGGTGTTTTAGCACCTTTATATGTGTTTTACGGTGAGGAGGACTACCTGCGTGAAATGTACGTTAATAGGGTAAAAGACTGCGTTCCGGATGGCGGTTTTCCGGACTTTAACCACATAAAAATAGAAGGTCGTGACGTTGCATTTTCGGAATATGACGATGCATGGGAAAGCTTTCCGATGATGACGGATAAAAAGCTGATACACATTAAGGACAGCGGTATTTTTCAGTTGAAAAGCGGAAAAGATGAGGCATCGACAGAAGAAAAGAAGGAATTTTGGACCGAAAAGTTTAAAAGAATATCTGACGATACAGTCGTGATTTTCGATGAAACGGCGGTTGATAAAAGAAGTGCTTTGTATAAGGCGGCGGCAAAGGTCGGCTCAGTGGTTGAATTTACTTATTTGAGTGAGGCTGACCTTGTGACGTGGGTTGTCAAGCAGTTTCTGAACGCAAAAAAGAAGATTTCAAAAGAAAATGCGTATTACCTTATAACCATATGTGACAGAGGTTTGGCGAACATTAATAATGAAATTAAAAAGTTGATTGATTTTTGTGACGAAGAAATATATAAAACCGATATTGACAGAGTTGTTTCAAAGTCAATGGAAGTTATCGTTTTTGAACTTACTGACGCGATTATGCTCGGCAATACACAAAAGGCAATGGAAACGCTTGCCGATTTAAAAACGGTCAAAGAAAATGTGTTTACGCTTATATATTTAATGCTTTCGACATTTGAAAAAATGCTTCGTGTAAAATTAATGAACGGTGCGCCACAAGCTGAGGTGGCATCGGAAATAGGCGTTCCGTTGTTCGTTGCAAGAAAATATATAAACAGCGCAAAAGGCTTTTCGGAGGATTCGCTTGTTTGGATGGTAAGGCGAGTTGCGGAGATTGACTTGGCGATAAAAGAAGGACGTATTGAAGATTGGAATGCATTGGAACAATATGTTGCGGAATGTATTTACAGAAGTCACAAATAAAATTTATATAAAAAGAGGGAGAAATTATGAAAAAACAACTTATTGCAGTGGTATCTGCGTTGGCAATGACGTTTACGTCATTACCGTGTGTGAGCATTGCGACGGAAAATGTACCGAAACCCGTTGTACAGTACACGTTTGACGGAAACAAACAGCTTGCCGACCAAAACGGCAAGAATGAATTGAAACTGTCGGGCGATGCAAGTGTAACTGATGACGGTAACAAGGGTAAAGGTCTTTTGCTTGACGGTACTGACGGCTATGCCGAATTGCCGGATAATATTCTGTCAAGCGATATGACGATTACAACGTGGGTGAAGATTAATAAATTCACAACATGGGGCAGAGTTTTCGATTTTGGTACTGACTCAAACCAAAACTTTTTCTTTGCACCATACAGCGGCGGTGCTTCAAGAGTGGAGATAAAAAACGGTGCAACCGTTGATACAATGGATTGTACGCAGGAAACCGCAAAAGATTGGGTAAACTATGCGATAACAATTAAAGGCGATACTGTTTCTTACTACAGAAACGGCAGACTTATAAAGAGTAAGTCGGGTATAAAGGATATATCCGAGCTTACAAACACTGCTAATTATATAGGTAAGTCGCACTATGACGGTGACGCATATTTGTCGGCGGTAGTGGACGATTTCAGAGTTTATAACACCGCACTTTCACAGGACGAAATATTAAAAGTTATGGCTGACGGTGAAATAAATGCCGATGTTATGCTTGATTCATATGCGATAGACGATGAACAGATTGTGACAGGCGACAGTATAACTTTACCGCAGGCAGACGGTATTGTGTGGAATGAAACAGATAATCTCGGACTTATAAACACCGAAACAGGTGCGGTTAAGCATAATAAAACCGCCGAAACAGTAACACTTGTGCAGTCATACGGCGGTGTAGACAGAGAGTATACACTGTATGTGACGGGCAGTGAGGAAGAACCTTATTCGATTAATATTGATGCGTCGGACAGGAGTAAGGACGTTTCGGACGATATGTGGGGATTGTTCTTTGAGGATATTAACTCTGCCGCAGACGGCGGACTTTATGCGGAAATGGTGCAAAACCGTTCTTTTGAAAAGAGTGATGAAAAAGAAGGACATTTATATAATTGGGGACTTTATTCAATATATAAAGAGCCTAACAGAGAGGACGGCAAATATTATACCGCCGAAAATATACAGGTTAAAACAGATAAACCGATGAACGAAAATAATCCTACATATATTACCATTCCTAAAGGTGAAATGATTTGTAATGACGGTTTTTATGACGGAACCGAATGGGATTGCGATAAAGGTACATCTTTCAGCGGAATGGAATTTAAAAATGGCGAAAAATATGATTTTTCGGTATATGCACGCGGCGAGGGTGAACTGACGGTGTCGTTGGGAATTGTAATAGATGAGAATAAGGTTAGTTTTAAGGTTGAACCTTTTAATGAAGCTGCTGCCGTTATAAAATGTAATTCAAAAGACGATTGGAAAAAGTATTCTGTTACATTCACTGCTGACGAAGAACTTGAAAGTGACGGCAGCGGAATTATTATTACAAATACAGGCGACAGTGACCTTGATGTAGATATGGTATCGCTTATGCCGGAGGATACATATAAAGGACACGGCTTGCGTAAGGATTTGATGGAACAGCTTGAGGCAATGCACCCTAAATTCTTGCGTTTTCCGGGAGGTTGTGCCGTTGAGGGACAGACAATGGATACGGCTTGGAACTGGAAAGATACAATCGGTGATGTGTCGGAGCGTAAGGAAATGATAAACATATGGAATCCGTCTGCAACAGAGCCGTATATGATGACTTACGGACTTGGTTTTTATGAGTATTTCCAAATGTGCGAGGACTTGGGTATGGAGCCTGTTCCTATTTTGAATTGCGGTATTGCGTGTCAAGTCCGCAGCGGAAGTGCAACGGACGAAGAACACCTTGTTCCTATGGACAAATTACAGCCGTATATTGACGATGCGCTTGACCTTATCGAATTTGCAAACGGTACTGATGAAAGTAATGAATGGGTGCAAAAGCGTATTCAAATGGGACATAAAGAGCCGTTTAATATGAAGTACATAGGTATCGGAAACGAGCAGTACGGCGATATTTACTTTGAAAGATACGAAGAATTTGCAAAGCAGATACACGAAAAATATCCCGATATTAACCTTGTAACAACGTCAGGTACTGCGTCAAGCGGAAGTTCAAATGACCTTGCATGGAATTGGGCGAATGAACATGAGGAGCTTGCCGACCGTATGGACGAGCATTATTATGAAACAGCCGATTGGTTCAGACAGCACGCTTACAGATATGATAATTACAGACGTGACACAAATACAAAGGTATTTTTGGGTGAATATGCGTCAAAGGGTAATGCTTGGTATAACGCACTGTCAGAGGCGGCGTTTATGACAGGTCTTGAAAGAAATGCGGACGTTGTGCGTATGGCGAGCTACGCGCCTATGTTTGCGAAGTACGGCAATACACAGTGGTCGGAGGCGGATATGATTTGGTTTAATAATTCGGATTACGTTCTTACACCGAATTATTACGTTCAGTCACTGTTCTCAAACAATCAAGGCAATTATTCTTTGCCGACAGAGGTTAAACTGAACGGTATCGAAATGGATGACGCACTTCAAGGCGGTGTTGCAGTCGGCAGTTGGGGAACACATAATGAATTTAAAGATATAAGATTATATTCGGGTGATACTATCGGTGTATTGACGCCAAGTGAGTCTGAAGAATATGATGATGAGGACGATTATAATTTAGAAGATCGGGGTTGGAAGATTGGCAAAGGCGAATGGACAATGAATAAAGAAGGCACACTTGTCCAATCCTCTGATGAAACAGGTGCGATATGTTATTTCCCGTATCCGGATAACAGACAATATACTTTGTCGCTTAAAGCACGCAAATTGAGCGGCGGCGAGGGTTTCCAAATAGGAGTTGCGGCAGATGATGCATTGAATTATTACAGAGTTAATATAGGCGGTTGGGGCAATACAACCGCAAAAATACAGCACATTGTAAACGGTGTAAGTTCTTCTTCCGGTAACGTTGCAGAACAGTCGTATGTCGGTAACGTGCATATAAATGATAATGAATGGTATGACGTTACGGTTGAAGTGACTGATGATGAAATCAAAGCATATTTGAATGATGAATTTATATGCTCATATAAAAAGCCTAAGGAATACGGTCCTGTGTATTCGTCAAGCGTGTATGATGAGGAAACAGGTGACGTTATCGTTAAGGTTGTCAATACAATGGACAGTGACGTAAATATCGGAATGAATGTATCGGGTGAAACTGTAACGTCAAATATTGCAAAGACAACTGTTATGTCGGGCGATACAAACTTGGAAAACAGTCTTGATAATAAAAATGCAATCGTACCGAAAGAAACCGAATTAACAAATGCAAGCAATAACTTTACATATAATGCGCCTGCCGATTCATTCAGTATTATAAGACTTAAAACAGGAAACAGTGGAAGTAAAGCGTATATTTCGGGATATGAGGACGGCACATTCAGACCGGATAGTACAATAACCCGTGCTGAGACGGCGGCAATTATAGCAAGATGTTCGGCTGATTTTGACGAAAATAAGATGTATGCAAGTGATTTTACTGATGTATCGGATAATGAATGGTATGCAAATTATGTCGGATATGCTGCTGAAAAGGGATATATTCATGGATACGAGGGCGGTCCATTTAAGGCTGACATAGATATAACACGCGGAGAATTGGCAGTTATTTTGAGTAAATACGGCTCATTTGACGGAGATGGAATATGTACAGAATTTTCAGATGTGCCAAACGATTATTATGCAACAGAATATATAAAAGCATTGTATGATGAAAATATCGTAAGCGGATATGAGGACGGCACGTTTAAGCCTGATAATTCAGTAACTCGCGCGGAGGCGGTTACAATGATGAATAAAGTGCTTGATAATCCGATAGCGGAAAATGCAGAAAATCCGTTCGGTGATGTTTCGCCAAATCATTGGGCATATAATCAAATTATGACCGCAATACAGGGAAAGTAGCGGACTGTCTCATATGGTATAACGTGGGATAACAATAAAATGCCACCCCTCAGTCAACTGTGTTGACAGCTCCCCTCAATGGGAGCCAAAAGCCTCTCCTTGAGGAGAGGTGTCACGAAGTGACGGAGAGGTGGCAGATGCGATATAACGAAAGTAGGGGACGGCACGTCGATGTCCCTTGTAAGATAACCGTAGGGGCGACCGATGATCGCCCCTACGAAAGCCACTCTTTAAAGGAGAGGTGGCAAAAATAAAAGGAGAAACACAATGAAAAGAGAAGATATAAACATACGTGATCCATTCATATTGCCGTATGAGGGCAAATATTACCTATACGGCTCACGCGGAAGTGAAGTGTGGGAGGACAACGCGACAGGGCTTGACGTATACGTCAGTGACGACCTTGAAAATTGGTCTGAACCAAAAGAGATATTTACGCGAACGGCAGATTTTTGGGCGTACAGACATTATTGGGCGCCTGAAGTTTATGCGTACAACGGCGCGTTCTATATGTTTGCGTCATTCAAATCGGCGGACAGATGCCGCGGAACTATGGTATTAAAGGCAGACAAGCCGGACGGCAAATTTACGGTACACAGTGAGGGTACAATTACACCGCCGGATTGGGAATCGCTTGACGGCACGTTATACATAAGCAAAAGCGGTAAGCCGTATATGATTTTTTGCCATGAATGGGTACAGGTAAATGACGGTGAAATGTGTGCGATTGAAATGAGTGCAGATTTAAAAAGAGCAGTCGGTGAACCGATTTTGTTGTTTAAAGCGAGTGAGGCGAGCTGGATTGCCGAGGCACAGAAAAACAAAGGTATATACGTTACGGACGGTCCGTTTCCGTACAGATGTGCTGACGGTACGTTACTTTTGTTATGGTCAAGTATGGGCGAAGAAGGATATACAGAGGCTATTGCAGTGTCGGATAACGGCGACATAGACGGTAATTGGGTACAACGTGACGAACTGCTGTTTAAAAAAGACGGCGGACACGGTATGATTTTCAAAACGTTTGATGACAAATTACTGTTATTGTTACATTCGCCGAACAAGCATCCGCTTGAACGTCCTGCGTATTTTGAACTTGAGGATAAAAACGGAATGTTGTATGTGAAATAGGGGAAAAGTGATGAAAAAAACAATATCTATAATTATAATTATTGCGATGTGTGCAATGCTTGCGTCCTGCGGCGATGTGAAGAACGAAGTATCCGATACAGAACAGCTGACGCTCATAGATACAATGAGCCTTGAAGAAAAAGTGGGACAAATTCTGTTTGTGCGTTGCGTTGATGACGAACAAACAGATGATTTAATGAGTATAAAACCGGGCGGAATATTGATGTTCGGACGTGACTTTGAGGGACTTACAAAAGACGAAGTAAAAGAAAAAATACAGAGTTATCAAGATAAAAGCGACATACCGCTTATAATCGGTGCGGACGAGGAGGGAGGAACGGTTGTAAGAGTAAGTTCAAACCCTAATCTTGCACCCGAAAAATTCAAGTCACCGCAAGAGATTTACAATGAGGGCGGAATGGACGCGGTAGTTGAAAATGCAACGGAAAAATCGGAACTTCTTTTGAGCTTGGGAGTTAATATGAACCTTGCGCCTGTTGCGGACGTTTCGACAAATCCGTCTGATTATATGTATGACAGAAGTCTTGGACAAAATGCGGAAGTTACGGCTGATTTCGTTTCAAAGACGGTAACGGCAATGAATAACGCAGGAATTATGAGCGTATTAAAGCATTTCCCGGGATATGGCGGTGTAGGCGGTGACAGTCATCAAGGGACTGTTTATGACGATAAAACTGCCGAGAGCATACGCGAAAACGACTTGCTTCCGTTTAAAGCCGGAATTGAGGCAGGTGCAAGCAGTGTGCTTGTGGCACATAATACGGTCAATGCACTTGACAGTGAAAACCCTGCGTCACTTTCACCGACAATTCACAATATGCTTAGAGATGAGTGCGGTTTTGACGGTGTTATAATGACAGACGACATTGCTATGGGTGCAGTTGCAGATATGGAGAATGTGTACGTTAAAGCGGTAAATGCGGGTAACGACTTACTTATAACGACCGATTATCAAACAGGTTATAATCAGATTTTAAATGCGGTTAAATGTGGTGAAATCAGTGAAGAGACACTAAACAGTGCAGTAGAGCGAGTGCTTAAGATGAAAGGGCAAATATAAACAAAGGCTGTCGAAATCGACAGCCTTTTATAATGTCTGTAATTTATCAGCCTTTGATTAGGTTTTCGTAATCGTCCTCAGGCATCGGTTTTGCACAATAGAAACCTTGAATTGTATCGCAATGCATTTCTTTCAATAAATCGTATTGATTTTTTGTTTCAACACCCTCTGCCGTAACCGACATTTGAAGTGTATGTGCAAGCGATATTGTGCTCAAAACAATGGCCTTTGACTTATCGTCTGTTTCCAGTTTATCGACAAAACGTTTGTCAAGTTTAACGATGTCACAAGGCAGAAGATTAAGCATATTAAGTGAAGAATATCCGCTGCCGAAGTCATCAAGCAAAACTTTAATTCCGTGCTTTTTACATTGCTTTGTAAGCGAAATAAGCAAGCTTTCGTTTTCTGCAAGAATACTTTCGGTAAATTCAACTTCAATCAGATTTAGCGGTATTCCGTATTTTTCAACTGTTTTGATATGATCCTCAACAAAGTTTTCGTCCAATAACTGCAAGAGTGATACGTTTACCGATATTGGCGAAACGTCATAGCCTAAATCGAGCCATTTTCTTATTTTGGCACAAGTTTCTTCAAGTACATATTTGTCAAGCTTAACAATATCGCCGTTCTTTTCAAACAGCGGTATAAACATACCGGGTGAAATTATTGTTCCGTCAGGCTTTTGCCAACGTACAAGTGCCTCTGCACCGTTGAATTTGTTTGCGTTAATATTGAATTTAGGTTGGAAATAAACCTTAAATTCTTTGTTTTTAATAGCATCCTCAAAGCCGTTTTCAATCGTTTTCTGCATCATAATATCATCACGTTGCTTTGAAGAATATATTGCATATTGCGATTGTGAGGACTGTCCTTTCAAATGCTTTTGTGTTGTTCTTGCACGATTAAGCATTGAATTTATCTTCATATCTCTGTCATCCACAAGATAAATTCCGACAGATACCGTCATATTATATACACCGTCTGCCGGACTGTATAATTTAAGCGAGTTAAAGAAATCTGCGCAAGCGTTATCTAACGACTTCGTATTGTCGTATGTGATTAATGCGACAAAGTGGTCGTCAAAAATTCTTGAACACAATTCTTTTGGCTCAAGTCGTTTATAAATGGCAGACCACAAAAATTTTAAAGCTCTGTCGCCTTCGTCATCACCGAAAAAGTCATTGATATATTGGAAATTGTTTATATCAAGGTTAATTAAAGCATAATTTTCATCGGGATTGTCTTTCAGTATTTTCTCAGCCTCAAAAACAAATTTTGTGTATGACATACCGCCTGTAAGACTGTCAACGTAAGCCATTTCCTCAAGCTGCTTTTGACCGGTGGTTTTTGCTTTGATTGCTGTATACAATAGGTAGAAAAATAAGATTAAGCAAAATACGATGAACAGGTAACAGCATATAAGAATTTGAGTTGTGTACTTTGTCACAACGGTTTTTGGCACAACGGTAAGTATGTACCAGTCGTTTATGTTAAGCGGTGTATAATAAATGTATTTTTCAATGCCGTTAAGCATTATTATTCCGTCTGATTTACCTTCTTTTAAATCGGCTTGCATTTGCTGTATGGCACTGTCATTTTTGCTTGACGCTTGACTCATTTCGTCAAACAGATTGTCGAATGTCAATCCGAATGAACCGTCATGAGATGAGCCGACAATTCTTTTTCCGTCACTGTCAATGACGTAAGAATATCCTTCGTTTTCAAATGTAGGCGTTGAAATTGAATCTGCATATCGGGAAGTCAGATATGTAGAGAAAATTACGAATTTATTTTCGCCGTCTATTCTTATGGGCGTAGTGCATACAAGAAATGTAAAATCATTATATGAATCGCAAAAGAATTTAGTTTCTTCGCTGTTAAAAGCCTCTTTTGTATTAGGAAATTGCGATAAGTCGATTTCGACTCCGTTTATGTCGGTAAGCTTGCCGTCAGGTGTTACAATTCCTAAAAGATGCTGTTGATTAGCGATTTGGCTATGCTTTAAAAATGTAAGAATATCGTCAAAAGAGGCATAACCCAATTTTTCTATATAAGATGCCGCATTTTCTATGATTTTTGCATCTCTTCCGAGTTCAAGACTGAAAATAGTCTGATTTTGGTGTGAAATTTCAGAAAGAGTAGAAATCGTTCGTTGATTTGCCGCATAGGTAATATAACTGGCATAGCTGATTATAACAATAGCAATAGTGACAAGCAGGGCAATTGGAAGTCTCAATCTTTTTGATATTGTTTTTTTATACATATATTCTGTGCCTCCCCAAAAAAGAAAATATGAATAATTATAAGTATAATTATATTATCATAATAGGCAGAACAGTGCAATAATTTCAAATAAAAAAACACATATAAATGTGTTTTTTTGGAGATTTTACACTAATATATATTCGATAATGAGTCGATGTTTGTGCGGTCAAACATAATCGGGTCGCCGAGTATTATTTCGCTTGCATTGTCCTTGTCAGCGGTGATTGTCTTTTCGCCGAGTGAACCGGCGGTAAATGTTTCACCTATGCTGCCTGTTATTTCATTTTCGTCAAGGGCTTTAAGCGTGTAGGCGGTAAGGTAGCCGAGATCGGTCGTATTCCATATGTACAATCTGTCGCACGTTCCGTCTTTTATGTATTCGGATAATTCACTCGGAAAACCAAGTCCTATAAGATTTACATCCTTGCCGGATTCTTTAAGCGCTTTGGCGGCGGAACTCAAGCCTATTGTCGTAGGAACGATAATAGTTTTAATAGCGTCATTTTGCAAAAGATATTGTGTTTCCGTGTAAGATTTGGTTGCATCATCATCGCCGTAAGCTATTTCGATAAGAGGCATATTGCTGTATTTTTCGGGATTTTCTTCTATTTCGAGCTTTAGATAGCGTATCCATTGATTTTGATTCGGTGCACTGCCTGTGGAAGTTAAAATCGCAAAACCGCCTTCACCGTTTGAAACGTCATACGCACTCTTTATAAAATTTCGTCCGAGTACTTCCGGATCGGCTTGTTGAATATGTGTTTTTCGTGAAATTGAATTTACGGGTGCATCAACCGATATTACTTCAATGCCTGAATTCAGAGCCTCGGTAAGTGAAGATTCGAGTGCGTCGGCATCGTTGGCGGAAATGGCAATTCCGTCCACGTTATTATCTATAAGTTCGTTTATAATTTCAATTTGTTTGTCGGCAGTTGCGGAAGTAGGCGCTTTGTATATCGCTTCAATGCCTATTTCGTTGCAGGCACTTTCAAAACCCTCAAAAACTTTTTGGCTATACGGATTTTGTATATCTTTTCCGACAAAAGCATAGACGGTTTCATTTGCTGATTTCTCCGAAGGAGAAGGAGTCGATTCGCTCTGCGGAACAGAACACGCAGTAAGCAATGAAATGCTTATCGCCAATATAGAGGGAATTGAAATTAACTTTTTTATATATTTCTTCATAAGTGTTTCCTCCTCTAAGTTATACATTTTATATTAGTAATATTATACACCATAAAAACATAAAAATAAATATAAATATCAGTCAAAAATAACCAAAAAAAATCTTTTTTAAAAAAATAAAAAATTTTTTTAAAAAAGTGTTGACAAAGTAAAAAAGGTCTGCTATAATAGTCAATGTTGTTGGCCGACACAACAGGTCAGCGCAAATGGGAGTTTAGCTCAGCTGGGAGAGCGTCTGCCTTACAAGCAGGATGTCACAGGTTCGAGCCCTGTAACTCCCACCACTTTTTAAATAATGTTCTTAAATATGATGCTGGTGTAGCTCAATTGGTAGAGCAGCTGATTTGTAATCAGCAGGTCGCGGGTTCGAGTCCCATCACCAGCTCCATAAACAGGGATAAGCTTTTGTTTATCCCTAACATATGGGAGAGTTCCCGAGCGGCCAAAGGGGGCAGACTGTAAATCTGTTGTCTTCGACTTCGATGGTTCGAATCCATCCTCTCCCACCATATCAGAGCAAGCTGTATACAGCTTGCTCTGATTTTTTGTATAATATTTTTTTGAACGTTTTTGAACGGAATATTTGATATTTTTCTTTGATTTGGTTTCGCAAATTTGGTGTATTTTTGAATGCAAAATAAAACAAAATTTTTTGTAACAATTTGTAACAACTTCTTAAATCATTTAAACAATTTTGTAAGTCTGTTGTTGTTGTAATAAATATTCATACGGCGTATAATAGACTTATAAAGAGAACAGAAAATGAATGAAAGGGAGTGTCAAATATGAAGAAGAAAATGTTAGTTGCGGCGCTTATGCTTATAGTTATGATGACTCAAATCAGTGCATTCGCTTCATCATATGCGACATATGCCGTTCATAATGAGAAAGCTGTTCTGAAAGCTGCGGATAATCTCGGCGAATATGCGGTAATACCAAAGGAACTTGAAGGTGTGACGGTAGAGGGAATCGGAGCGGATGCCTTTAAAAACAACAAAGAGTTGAAAGGTATAGAAATTCCCGAAACAGTGTCATATATCGAATGGGGAGCATTTGAAGGCTGCGATAATCTTACTGATATAAATATACCTCAAAATGTGATGAAGATTGAAGATATGACATTTGCTGACTGCACAAGCCTTGAAAACATCAAGTTACCTGAAAAATTACAGGAAATCGGAGTGAAAGCATTTTCAAACACAGATTTAAAGGAAATCGTAATTCCTGACGGCACGAAAGCCATAGATATAAAAGCATTTGAAAATTGCAAAAATCTTAAAACCGTAGTTTTGCCAAAGAGCGTTGAATATATTGCTGTCGGAGCGTTTGACGGCTGTGAAAAAGTCAACGTGAAATGTGTAAAAGGCACATATGCCGAAGAATATCTGAAAGCTAACAAAATTTCATATATTGCACATTAGTATAAAAATTTAATATGGGTTAATAATTAAAGGGTGGTATGGAAATATCACCCTTTTTGCGTGCTGATGAATTATCTGAAATGCAATTTGACTTTTGGATATATATGTAAAGTTTACAAATAGTTTAAAAACATAAAGTGTTTTTTCTATTGACGAGAGTGAGTTTGAATGGTATAATTAAAATATATTGTATTTTTTTGAAACATAGATGAATATTTTTGGAGGTTAAAGAGTGAAAGTTAAATTTAATGTAAAAAGATATTTTCAAGTGCTTGGAATATCACTCGCAGTGATTATTGCCGCGGCAGCTGTCTGTATGGGAATTGACTTTTCGGGCTCAAACAATGAGGAAGCTGTGGACAACACTTCGACTGTTGAGGCGGCAGATGGAAAGATAAACGTTTTACTTATGGGTGTTGACGTTGACGGCTTGAGAACAGACGCAATAATGCTTGCAAGTTTTGATACCGAAACAAAAGAGGTGAATATGCTCTCAATTCCTCGTGATACAAAAATGTATATAGGAAACCGTTATCAAAAAATTAACGCCGCACACGCATTTGTGGATGAAAGCGGAGAAATCGGCGGTGCGACAGCAACTTGTGAGGCGGTAACGAGAATAACGGGTATTCCGATAAATTACTATGTTGATTTCAGCTTTGACGCTGTTGCTCACGTTATAGACGAACTTGGTCCTATTGAATTTACAATTCCGGACCTTTACGGCGACGGTGTAGGTATGGTATATGACGACCCTGTACAGAGTCTGCATATAAATCTTCCGCCGGGAGATTATCAGCTGAACGGTCAGCAGGCTGTATGGCTTATGCGTTACAGACACGGTAATGTCAATCCGTCAACCGGTGTATTTAAAGGTTATGTAAACGGTGACAGTGACAGAGTTGAAATGCAGCAGAAATTCCTGAAAGCTGTTGTAGACCAAAAGGTTAATGCATCTTTGATTTTGAAAATTCCTTCAATATTCAAGGATATAAGCTCTGAAATTAAGACAAACTTTACAGTAAGTGAAGTTATTAAGTATTCAAAATATTTGGCTGATTTCTCAAGCGTGAATATTCATTCGTATTCATTGCCTGGTGAATATAGTTCAGATTCAGCGAACGGCGACGTTTGGATACCTAATATGGACGAAATCAGAACGATGGTACAAGATGTGTTCGGTTATCCTGCAGATAATATCACAACGGACAATCCTAAAAATGCTACAAGAGAGAGCGGTAGTTCTTCATCAAGCGGTATATCTTCAAGCTCGTCAAACACTTCAAATTCATCCAATTCATCAAATTCATCAAACTCAAAAAGCAGAAGTTCAAATTCATCATACAGTTCATCGGGAACTTCGGGTTCATCAAGCTCAAGTACTTCAAACAGTTCATCAAGCTCATCATCCGGTTCATCAAACTCATCATCCGGTTCGTCATCAAATCATGAAACGACCGAAGAAAGTACGGGAACATCAAGTTCTTCTCACGAGAGTACAGGTGAAAGATATGAATCAAGCGAAGAATCAAGCGGTGAATCTTCGAGTTCTGAATACAGTAGCAGTGAAAGCAATGACGGCAGCGATGAATAATAAAGATAAAATCACAAAAAAGTCTTGAAATTGTTGGATTTATGTGATATAATATCTTTTAAAGCGGAATATACTATATTCAGAAAGAGTGGGTTTACCCACTCTTTCATATTTATATGAAAAGATTTTTTGAAAAGTTACGGAGGTACAAATGGCTAACGGAACAGAAATCCGAGCACTTGAACTCGGAGAACAAATTGCACAGAAACAAAATGTATATATTGTTGATGTGACATACAAAAAAGCCGACGACACTTATTCGCTATGCTATTATATTGACAAAGAGGGCGGAATTGGTATAGACGAATGTGAATTGTTTTCAAAGGCAGTAGAGGAACTTCTTGACGCAGAAGATTTTATTGAAGAAAATTATACGCTTGAAGTTTCGTCACCGGGGGCAGACAGAAAACTTACAAAGGAACGTGAATTTCTTTATTATATAGGCAGAGAGGTTGACGTAAAGCTTTACAAAGCAGAAAACGGCGTAAAGGAATTTACAGGCGTTTTAAAGGATTACAAGGATAAAACAGCATTTGTTGAACTTGATGGGGAAGTGAAAGAAATACCTGTTAAGCAAGCAGTTTATATAAGATTATCATTTAAGTTTTAGAGAGGAAGATTTATAAAAATGGAAAAGGGATTATTTGAGGTTCTTACGGAAATCTGTAACGAAAAGGGCATAAGTCAAGAGGTGCTTATAGACGCTCTTGAAGCGGCTCTTGTTGCGGCATATAAGAAAAACTTTTATTCAGCACAAAACGTTGAGGTTTCAATAGACAGAGAAAGCGGAACTGTAAAGGTATTTGCAAAGAAAGAAGTTGTTGACCTTGTATATGACGAATTTGAAGAAATTTCACTTGAGGACGCAAGAGCAATCAACGGTAATTATCAAATCGGTGATATGGTAAATATAGAAGTAACACCGAAAGATTTTGGCAGAATCAGTGCAATGACTGCAAAACAAGTTGTTACGCAGAGAATAAGAGAGGCTGAAAGAGGAATAATTTACAGTGAATACACCGAAAAGACAAACGACATAGTTTCGGGAACAATCGAGAGAATAGAAAAAGGAAACGTATTTATTGACATCGGCAAAATTGAAGCAATGCTACCTGAAAAAGAACAGCCAATCGGCGAAACATATGAAGTAGGTCAAGTGCTTAAATGCTATGTGAGCGAAGTGAAAAGCGGAACAAAGGGTACACAGATTATCGTTTCAAGAACTCATCCGGGACTTGTTAAAAAGTTGTTTGAGGCAGAAGTACCTGAAATTGCCGAGGGTATTGTTGAGATAAAGAACATTGCACGTGAAGGCGGCTCAAGAACAAAGATTGCCGTTTATTCAAACGATCCTAACGTTGACGCACAAGGTGCTTGTATCGGACCGAAGGGTATAAGAGTTCAGAATATCGGCGAAGAATTGAAGAATGAAAAGATTGATATAGTTAAGTGGAGCGAAGACCCTGCCGAATTTATTGCGGCAAGTTTAAGTCCTGCCAAGGTTATTTCAGCTGAAATCAACGAAGAGGAAAAGAGTGCACACGTTGTTGTACCTGAATATCAGCTTTCGCTTGCAATAGGCAGAGCAGGTCAGAATGTACGTCTTGCGGCAAGACTTACAGGCTGGAAAATAGATATCAGTGCGGAGGACTAATATATATGAAGCACATACCACAAAGGATGTGCGTTGCGTGCAGAAAAATGTATCCGCAAAATGAACTTATAAGATTGGTTCGTGACAACAAAACAGGTGAGATTAAATTCGACTGTGATAAAAAATTGTTCGGACGTGGTGCTTATATTTGCAAGAATATAGACTGTATTCGAAATGCGGAGAAAAAAAGAGGGATTGAGCGTCATTTTAAATGTGCCGTCCCAAAGGAACTATATAAAGCGGCGGAGGAATTGATTTGAACAACAAATTTTTAGGTATGCTCGGCTTGGCAAAAAGAGCCGGTAAGGTGCAGACAGGTGAAGATATATGTTCAAAAGCCGTTAAAAGCGGTGTTTCAAAGCTTATTATAGTAGCGTGTGACGCATCTGATAATACAAAAAAATCAATAACCGATTCATGCAAATTTTATAAAACGAAATTTGTTGAGGCGGGAAGTAAGGCGGAGCTGGGCAAGTTTACAGGAGCAGACAGCCGTGCGGTAGTTTCCGTGAATGACGACAATTTTGCGAAAGCAATTTTAGATAGATTAAACGACTAATCCCTCTGGGACATGGAGAAAGGGTGATGCAAATATGGCAGATAAGATAAAATTAGGTGAGATTTCAAAAAATCTAAAGATTACAAATAAGGATATAATAGCTAAACTTGCGGAATTCGGAGTAGAACTAAAGAGTTCGGCAAGCGTGGTTGACGAAGAAACTATCGGTTTGATTTTTGATATTTATACGGAGATGAACCAAGTTTCAGATGAAGAAATTCGCGAAATGCGTGAGGCGGCTTTGAAGAAAGCAAGCGAAGACGGCAATGACGAAGAAAAGCCGGCGAAAAAGCCTGCCAAGAAAACAGAAGAAAAGGCTGAAAAACCTGCTAAGAAAGAAGAAAAGAAAGCAGAAGAAAAATCTGTTAAAGAAGTTAAAAAGACTGAAGAAAAAGCAGAGGTAAAAGCCGAAGTTAAGACTGAAACAAAGGCTGAAAAGAAAGAAGAAAAGCAAAAGCAAGAAAAGCAAAAGCAAGAAAAGCATAAGAAAGTTGCAAAGAAACAGTCGGGTCAAAGAATTGACTTGAGCAATATCGACCATACCAATACGGAAGAAGAGTATGTTGTAAAGACAGAGGAAAAGAAACGTTATGTTGATACCCGTCAATCAACTGTTGAACTTGATACAATAGAATCCCGTGAACGTATTGAAGATATGGTTCCTGATAATATCAAGATGGATAAAAAGGGCGGTAAAGCTAAGAATAAAAAGGGTGGCAAAAACCGTCGTGAAAAGGAAAAGAACCAACAGCCTAAAAAGGAAATAAAGGCTAAGGTTATAACAGAGGTTGAAATCCCTGAAACAATTACGGTTGGTGAATTTGCGTCTAAGATGGGTAAGACATCGGCAGAAGTTGTTAAAAAACTTATGATGCTTGGAGTTATGGCATCACAAAACCAAGCTATCGACTTTGAAACAGCACAGCTTATCGGTGACGATTTCGGTATTGAAGTTAAACAGGAAGTTGTTCTTACAAAAGAAGATATGCTTATGATTGAAACCGAGGAAGAAGATAAGCCGGAAGATCTTGTTCCGCGTCCTCCTGTAGTTGTTGTAATGGGTCACGTTGACCACGGTAAGACATCACTTCTTGACGCAATCCGTGACACAAGCGTAACAGATACAGAGGCTGGCGGTATCACACAGCATATCGGTGCTTACAGCGTTAAACTAAACGACAGACTTATAACATTTCTTGATACACCGGGTCACGAAGCATTTACAACAATGCGTGCGAGAGGTGCACAGGTAACTGACGTTGCAATACTTGTTGTTGCGGCTGATGACGGTATTATGCCACAGACAATCGAGGCTATTAACCATGCAAAAGCGGCAGGTGTAACAATCGTTGTTGCAATTAACAAGATTGATAAAGACGGTGCTAACCCTGAAAGAGTTAAGCAAATGCTTGTCGAGTACGATCTTGTACCTGAAGAATGGGGCGGAGATACTGTCTGCGTTGAAATTTCGGCTAAAAAGAGAATTAACATTGACGGACTTTTGGAAATGGTACTTCTTGTTGCAGATATGCAGGAGCTAAAGGCTAACCCTAACAGAGATGCACAAGGTACTGTAATCGAGGCTGAAATCGATAAGGGCAGAGGTCCTGTTGCGACTGTTCTTGTACAGAACGGTACACTTAAAGTCGGTGATTTTGTAATTGCCGGAACAGCTGTCGGCAGAGTTCGTGCGATGGTAAACGATAAGGGCAGACGTGTTAAGACTGCACCGCCGTCAACACCGGTTGAAATTCTTGGCTTGTCGGAGGCACCGTCTGGCGGCGACACATTTATGGTCGTTGAAAACGAAAAACTTGCACGTGACGTTGCTGAACAGAGAAAACAGGAACTTCAAGAAAATAAATTTAATCAAGTTGTTAAAGTATCGCTTGATAACTTGTTCAGCCAGATTGACGAGGGTAACATGAAAGAGCTTGACGTTATCATCAAGGCTGACGTACAAGGTAGCGTTGAGGCTGTTAAACAGTCACTTGAAAAATTGTCTAACGATGAAGTCAGAGTAAGAGCAATTCACGGCGGTGTAGGTGCGATTAACGAATCTGACGTAATGCTTGCAAATGCGTCAAATGCTATCATTGTCGGCTTTAACGTAAGACCTGACGCAGGTGCGCTTGCGTCGGCTGAACAGAATGAAGTTGATATAAGACTTTACAGAGTTATTTATCAGGCAATCGAAGAAATTGAGGCTGCTATGAAGGGTATGCTTGACCCTGAATTTAAGGAAGTCGTTATCGGTTATGCGGAAGTACGTCAGACATTTAAGGTGTCAAACGTGGGTACTATCGCAGGTTGTTATGTAACACAAGGCAAAATTCAGCGTAATGCTGAAATTCGTATCGTTCGTAACGGTATCATAGTTCACGAGGGTACTATAAATTCTCTAAAGAGATTTAAAGATGACGCAAAAGAAGTTGCGGAAAACTTTGAATGTGGTATCGGTGTTGAAAACTTCAACGATATTAAAGAGGGCGATACTATCGAATGTTTTGTTATGGAAGAAATAGAAAGATAGTTATTGGCTGAAATTCAGCCATTCATCAGAGAGGAATAAATATGGCAAGAATTGATAAAATCAATGAAGAAGTTAAGCGTGAACTTGCAAATATAATTCGTGAATTAAAAGATACGCGTATTCCGCTTATGACGAGCGTTGTTACTGTAAATGTGACAAACGATTTGAGATATGCAAAGGCATATATTTCCGTTATGGGCGATGAAGAAACGAAGAAAAAAGCTATGCAGGGCTTAAAGAGTGCCGCCGGCTTTATAAGACGTGAATTGGGTAAACGAATTGATTTAAGATATACGCCGGAATTTGTGTTTGAACTTGATGATTCAATCGAGCATGGTGCAAATATCGAAAGACTTCTTAATAATATAAACAAGAAATAAAGGGGATTAGTTATGCAGGCTGTTATTGATAAGATAATGGAGGCAAAATCCGTAGCAGTGCTTACTCATTTGAATGAGGATCCGGATACAATCGGCTCATGCTTTGCATTTGCAAAGGTTATGAGAAAGTTGGGTAAAGAGGCGACCGTATATGTAAACGGCAGAATTGAGTCGAGATTGGCATTTATAGGTGATGATTATGTTTTGTATCAAGAGGGTATGAAACATAATCACGACCTTTGTGCGTGCATTGACTGCGGTGATTTGGGACGTATAGCAGAGAGAAAGTCCCTCTTTGAAGAAATAAATAATTCAATAAATATTGACCATCACTTAACAAACACTAATTTTGCCGATGCAAATTATGTTGACGGTAAAGCGGCTGCGGCAGGTGAAATTTTGTATGCTTTGTTTGAAAAAATGGGCATTGAATTGGATAATGATATTGCCAAGGATTTGTATACGGCAATATGCTCCGATACGGGTTGCTTTAAGTACAGTAACGTTACGTCTAAAACAATGCGTACGGCGGCAAACCTTTTGGAATATGATTTTGACCATGCGGAAGTGGCAAGACTGCTTTTTGACAGTGAGTCGCTTGCGGCGGCGAAATTAAAAGCAGAAATTACCGAAAATATCAAGGAATATGCAGACGGTAAAATTAAAGCGGTAATTACCGATGAAAAAATCGGTGCAAAGTACGGAATGGGTAAGGAAGATATTCCGAATTTGGTTGATATTCCGAGAAGAATTGAGGGTACTGAAATTGCGGTTTGCATAAAACGTACAAACAACGGTTTCAGACTTAATTTGCGTTCAAACGGTAAAGCCGACGTTGCGGAAGTTGCAATGAAGTTCGGCGGCGGCGGTCATATTAAAGCGGCAGGTGCGACTTTGGATTTCGATTCAACCGAAAAAGCCGAAAGGGCTGTTATCGACGCTTGCAAAAGAGCTTTGGATAAAATAATTTAACGGAGATTATAATGAACGGTATAATTATAATAGATAAGCCTTTGGGACGTACTTCGCATGATATGGTTTATGTTATGCGTAAGATGACGGGTATAAAAAAGGTTGGACATACGGGAACGCTTGACCCTGAGGCAACGGGCGTACTGCCTGTTTGTATCGGCTCTGCAACAAAGGTTGCGGATATGCTTACTTTGTCGGACAAGTGTTACAGAGCTGAGCTTGTGCTTGGTATGACGACCGATACGCAGGACGCTGACGGTAAAGTGCTTACGGAGTGTGAAGTGACTTGCAGTGAAGATGAAATCAGACAAGCTATAATGAGCTTTGTCGGTGAAATCGAGCAGATACCGCCTATGTATTCTGCGATAAAGCAAAACGGCAAGAAACTTTACGAACTTGCAAGAAAAGGTATCGAAGTTGAGAGGAAAAGCCGTAATGTGACGATAAATTCTATTGATATACTTGAAATTAACGGCGAACGTGTGACTATTGACGTTTCGTGTTCAAAAGGTACATATATCAGAACACTTTGCGAGGATATAGGTATGAAACTGCACGTCGGTGCGTATATGAACACATTAAGACGTACAAAAACAGGACCGTTTACGATAGAAGAAAGCCACACTCTAAAGGAAATCGAAACATTGAAAAACAACGGCGAGCTTGAAAAAATCATAATTCCCGTTGACAGAATGTTTGAGGAATATCCTAAAATTAAACTTAACCCAAAGCAAGTTAAAAGCGTTACGAACGGTGTACAGATGACGTACAGCGGTAAAGAGGGACAATCTTACCGTGTGTATGACGAAAAAAATAAATTTTTGTGTATATCAAAGATTACAGACGGCAAATTAAAACTTGAAAAATCTTTCTGGAATTAAGGGGGCGATATAAATGAAGATATTCCGTGATAAAACAGATTACGATGGTACGGTTGTTGCACTCGGAAATTTTGACGGACTTCATATCGCTCATATGACGATTATCAGAAACGGTATTAAATATGCAAAAGAAAACGGCTTAAAAAGCGGTGTGCTATTGTTTGAAGAAAACACAAATGACGTTGTTGGGCATAAGATTGAGCTTATAACGCCGAATGAGGCAAAGTTGGAGCTTTTGGAACGTGAAAAGCCCGATTTTGTGTATATGGAGAAATTTGATAAGGAGTTTATGAAAAAAACTCCCGAAGAATTTGTACAGTATCTTGTTGAAAATCTTCATATAAAGGCTGTTTGTGTCGGATATGATTACAGTTTCGGCTACAAAGCACAAGGTGACGTCAAACTTTTAAAATGGTTTGGCGAGAAATACGGATTTAAAGTGTTTGTTACGGACGTTATAAAGCTTGACGGAAAAATTGTTTCGAGTACATACATAAGGAGCATTATAAAAGCCGGTGATATGGAAAAAGCGGAACGTTTTTTGGGCAGACGTTATTGCATTGAAGGCAATGTTGTGAAAGGTTTGCAGAACGGCAGAAAAATGGGTATTCCGACTGCGAATGTTGATTATGACGTGAATATGGCACTTCCCGAAGAGGGTGTTTACGCAGGTATAACGTATGTGCGTGGAAAGCGTTTGAAATGCGTTGTTAATGTCGGAAAAAATCTGACATTCGGTGCAAGAAATTTGACAGTGGAAAGTCATATCCTTGATTTTGACGAGGATATTTACGGAGAATATATACGCGTGAGTTTTGCGAAAAAACTTAGGGGTGTTATAAAATTTGACGGTGTAGATAAACTTATTGAACAGATACATCACGATATGGAAGTTACATCAAAAATGGATTTATAAGTGTTTTTGAGAGGAGTTATTTATGTTTACAAGTGTAATTTTAGCGGCAGGAATGGGAACAAGAATGAAGTCGAAAATGCCGAAGGTACTTCATAAAGTATGCGGTAAACCACTTTCAAAGTGGGTTATTGACGCGTCTAAGGCGGCAGGTGCGGACAAGGTTTGCGCGGTTGTCGGTCATAAGGCAGAAACGGTTAAAGAGGTACTCGGCGATGTGTGCGAATTTGCATTGCAGGCTGAACAAAAGGGTACAGGTCATGCGGTTATGCAGGCTATCGATGTTATAAAAAATTCAAAGGGCGAGGTTGTTATTCTAAACGGTGACACTCCTCTTATAACTGCCGAAACAATAAACAAGGCTATCGAATATCACAAAAATAACGGCAATCAAGCAACTGTTATAACCGCAATTCTTGACGATGCGACAGGTTACGGAAGAATTGTAAGAGATAATGACGGTTCTGTTTTGAAAATCGTTGAGCAAAAGGACGCAAGTGAAGAAGAAAAGAAAATCAACGAAGTAAATTCCGGAATGTACGTTTTTGATGCACAGTCGCTTGTATATGCACTTGATAAGATTACTCCGAACAATGCACAAGGCGAATATTACCTTACAGATACCCTTGAAATACTTCTAAGTGCCGGTAAGAAAATCGGAGGTTACGCAATTTCGGACAATGACGAAATCAGAGGTATAAACGACAGAGTACAGCTTAATGAGGCTGAAAAGATTATGCAAAAGCGTATTAATGAATACCATATGAGAAACGGTGTTACAATGCGTAATCCTGAAAGCGTTTATATCGAAGACGGCGTTGAAATCGGCAATGATACGGAAATTTGTCAGAACGTCACAATAAAGAGCGGTACAAAAATCGGCTCTGACTGCGTTATCGGTTCGGGAAGTATGCTTGACAGAGCGGTTATACATGACAGCGTTGACGTGTTAAGCTCAGTTATACTTGAATCGGAAGTTGACGAGGGTACACACGTAGGACCTTTTGCGTATATCAGACCTAATTGTCATGTGGGTAAAGAAGTTAAAGTCGGCGATTTCGTTGAACTTAAAAATTCAAATATCGACGACGGTACAAAGATTTCTCACCTTACATACATCGGCGACAGCGATGTCGGTAAGAGGGTAAACTTCGGCTGTGGTACTGTAACGTGTAACTATGACGGTAAGAAGAAGTACAGAACAACAATCGGTGACGATTGCTTTGTCGGCTGTAACACAAACTTCGTTTCGCCGATTAATGTCGGTGACGGCGTTTATATTGCCGCAGGCTCGACAATAACAGAAGATATTCCTGAAAACAGCTTGTCTATCGCGCGTGCAAGACAGGTTAATAAAGAGGGTTGGAAGGATAAACGTAAGTAATATGAGTTTTAAAGATATTTGGGCAGATAAATTATCTGCCCTTTTTGGACGTAAAGAGGAGATTATACCAATGTATTTAATAGTGGGACTTGGAAATCCGGGTAAGCAGTACGATATGACGCGTCATAATATCGGATTTCACACAATAGACTATATTGCGGATAAGTACGGTGCAAAACTTACCAAATTAAAGTTTAAAGCGGTGTACGGTGAGGCAACAATAAGCGGTGAAAAGGTGTATCTTGTAAAACCACAGACATATATGAATTTAAGCGGTGATTCAGTCGGTGAAATGGCACAGTTTTATAAAATACCGCCTGAAAATATTATTGTAATCAATGACGATATATCTCTTGATGTAGGCAGAATAAGAGTAAGACCGAAAGGAAGTGCCGGAGGTCATAACGGACTTAAATCTATAATATACCGTCTAAACAGTGATACATTCCCAAGAGTAAAAATGGGTGTCGGTGCACCGAAACACGAAGATTATGATTTGGCAGACTTTGTACTCGGCAGATTTACAAAGGAAGAAATTCCTGTAATGGAGGACGCAATAGTTAAAGCGGAAAAAGCTGTTGCGGAGATTATCAAAAACGGTGTACAGTCTGCGATGAATAAGTATAACGGCAAATAAAAAAGTGCATTTTGTCCGTCCACGACAAGGTGTGTAAAGAACGGTTGTGGGCAGAAAGGCTATAAATATGAATTTTTCTGATATTTTAAACGATTATGCACCGTATAAAGGCATAGTCGAAAATCTTAATAATACGCCTGTTTCTGTTGCGGGAATAGTTGAATCGGCTCAGGGACAGCTTATTTATTCGCTGAAAAATGAAAATAAATCATCTGCGCTTGTTGTGTGTTACAGTGATATGGAAGCGAGAAAACTTTATTCGGATATGGAATTGTATTCGGATAATGTTTTGTATTTTCCGACAAAGGAATATATTTTCTATAATATCGAAACCTCCGGTCATCAGAACGAGCACGCAAGAATTTCCGTTATACAGAAACTTGTAAGCGGCGGCGATTATATAGTTGTGACAAGCCTTGACGCAATTCTGCAGTATACTTGCGATAAAGAAGAATTTAAGAGCCTTTGTATAGATTTTGAGCTTGGGAAAACGTTTAATCTTGAAAAGCTGACGGAAGACCTTGTTGTAATGGGTTACTCAAGAGAGGACAGCGTTGAGGGTGCGGGACAGTTCGCAATCCGCGGCGGAATACTTGATATATTTCCTGTCGGCAACGAAAATCCGTACAGAATTGAATTTTTTGATGATGAAACCGACTCTATAAGAGAGTTTGACACGTATACTCAGCGTTCGCTTGATAAGATTGACTTCGCACGTGTGACACCGGCGAATGAGACGGTTATCACTGACGAAAAACGTGACAGAATTATAGCAGAACTTGAAAAACGCATAAGAAGTGCGAAACGTAAAAAGAGTGACGAAAGCTATTTTATCGAAACAACCGAATCGGATATAGAAAGCTTTAAGGAAGTAAGATATTTCCCGTCAATAGACAAATATGTATCGCTTGTATATGACAAAATACCGTCAATTACCGATTATTTTTCGGATAATGACCTTGTGTTTATAATTGACCCGAAACGTATAAGCGAGCGTGGCAAGACGTTTGAATGGGAGAAAAATGAAGTAGTAGCCGAGCTTAAAGAAAAGGGAATAATCGGTGCGGCAAAGGACAGTTTTTATTGCTCATATCACGATAAAGTGCATGAAATGTCGGCGAAAAAACTTATTTCGCTTGACGTTCTTTCTCATTCGTCAACCGACTTTAAGTACAAGCACCTTGAAACATTCACAACTAAAACAACTGTTTCGTTCCACGGTAAAATCGAGTATTTGTATGAAGATTTGAGGAATTGGCAGAGTAAAAATTATACTGTCGTAATTCTTTGTACGTCAAGAGGTCGCGGCGAAAATCTTGCAGGTGTACTTGTTGATAAGGGGATAAGAGCACGATTTATCGGTGATGACGCAAATAAAGCAAATTTCAATAAAGGCGAAACCGTTATCATAAAGGGTGAACTTAATAAGGGCTTTGAGTATCCCGAAATTAATTTTGTGCTTGTTTCCGACAGAGAAATTTTTGAAACAAAGAAAAGCCGTTCAAGACGTAAAGTTGAAAATGCAAACAGAATTAAGAATTACACAGATATAAGCGTAGGCGACTACGTTGTACATCAAACGCACGGTATCGGTCAATATATGGGTACAAAGAAAATGGTTGTCGGCGGTATAACAAAGGATTACCTTAAAATTCAGTATCAAGGCACAGATTCTTTGTATATTCCGATTGACCAGCTTAATCTGCTTTATAAATATGTCGGCAATACCGATAAAAAGCTGAAACTTAATAAGCTCGGCAGTAACGAATGGAACAAGACAAAGCAGAGAGTAAAACAGTCAACGGAAGAATTGGCGAAAAAACTTGTTGCACTTTATGCGGAACGTGAGAGGGCAAAAGGTTTTGCGTACAGTGAAGACACACCTTGGCAGCGTGATTTTGAAGATACGTTCCCGTATCAGGAAACGGACGACCAGTTAAGGTCGATTGAAGAAGTTAAAGGCGATATGGAAAGCCAAAAGCCGATGGACAGACTTCTTTGCGGCGACGTTGGTTTCGGTAAAACGGAAATTGCACTTCGTGCGGCATTTAAGGCGGTCGGCGACTCAAAACAAGTCGCATATCTTTGCCCTACGACAATTCTTGCAATGCAACATTACGAAACGTTTTTAAAACGTATGGAAAGTTTCCCGATAAAGGTTGAAATGCTGTCGCGTTTCCGTACAGCTTCCGAGCAAAAACGTATTTTGAAAAAACTTAAAACGGGCGAAATTGATATAATTATCGGTACGCACAGAATACTTTCAAAGGACTTGGAATTTAAAGATTTGGGCTTGCTTATCATAGACGAGGAACAGAGATTCGGTGTTGCACACAAGGAACGGTTAAAGGAATTAAAGCAAAATATAGACGTTCTGACAATGACCGCAACGCCTATACCGCGTACCTTGCATATGGCAATGACGGGTGTAAGAGATATGAGTGTGCTTTCGGAACCGCCCGAAAACAGATACCCTGTACAGACGTATGTTTTGGAGGACAATCCCGCAGTTATAGCGGACGCCATCAGAAATGAACTGTCACGCGGAGGACAGGTGTTTTATCTGTATAACCGTGTACAGGGGATATACAGAAAAGCGGAATGGATACGTTCAATGTTCCCCGATATAACCGTTGCAGTCGGTCACGGTAAGATGAAGGAGGACGAACTTGAAGATATTATGTACGATATGGTAAACGGCAAAACAGACGTACTTGTCTGTACGACTATTATCGAAACAGGTCTTGACATTCCGAATGCAAATACGATTATAATTGAAAATGCCGATAAAATGGGACTTTCACAGCTCTATCAGTTAAGAGGACGTGTCGGACGTTCAAATCGTGCGGCATATGCGTATTTGACGTATCACAGAGATAAGATTTTATCGGATATTGCGTCAAAAAGACTTCGTGCGGTAAAGGAATTTACCGAGTTCGGTTCGGGATTTAAAATCGCAATGCGTGACCTTGAAATAAGAGGTGCAGGCAATATTTTAGGACCTGAACAGCACGGACATATGGACGCGGTCGGCTACGATATGTACTGTAAATTGCTGAAAGAAAGCGTTGATGAGGCACAGGGTATTAAGATTGACGATGTGCAGGATGTTGCGATTGATATAAATATTGACGCATATTTGCCTGAAAGCTATATCAGAAACCACAATCAACGTATTGATATATACAAGAAAATCGCGGCAATCGAAACGGAGGACGATAAGTTTGAAATCGAGGACGAACTTATCGACAGATTCGGTGATATACCGAGAGCCGTACAAAATATTATCGAAGTTGCGTCACTTAAAACGTATGCCAAAGAATGTGGTATATATGAAATAGTACAGAGCGGTGACAATCTTTTGATGAAATTCGGCGAGAATTACGTTGACGCAAATCTTATTATGGGACTTGATAAAATGTTCCCTAAACGCATAAAGCTGTTGTCGGGCGACAAACCTGTCATAAGCTATGCGATTAAGGGTGAATATAAGAAAATCTTGAATATTGTAAATAATTTGTTAAGTACAATAAAGGAATTGCAAAGTGCCGAAAAAGATAGTATAATAAAATCATAAGATTTTAAGGAGAAAGACATATGAAATATACAAAACTTGCGGCAGTGGCATTGGCAAGCGTGATGATGTTGAGTGCCTGCGGTCAAAGTGCAAATAGCGACAATCCGATTGTTATGACTGTCGGCGATACACAGATTACCGAGAGTGAATTTAACTATTATATGAACACATATAAGGAAAATTACAATATGGGGCAGGCGAAAAAATCATCGCTTGAATACTGCCAAAAAAATCAGCTTATCGTTGAAGTGGCAAAGGCGATGGATATAAAGCTTGACAGTGACACACAGTCTAAATTAAAGGATTATCAAAAGTCGATAAAAGATTCTTATGACCGTGAGGGCGGATATAAGAAGTTTTTAAAGGACAATAACCTGACTGATGATTATATTGATACGCTTGCGTCGGTAAGCTATTATACGGACGCATTGAAGAAACAAACGGAAACACCTACATTTACGGAAGATGAATTGCGTGAATATTTTAAAGAACATTACAGACGTGTCAAGTATGTGTTGATTTCGACTATCGACTCACAAACCGGTGACGAAGTATCGGACGATAAAAAGGAAGAGGCAAAGAAAACAGCGGAAGAAGTTTTGGAAAAAGCACAAAACGGTGAAGATTTTGACACGCTTATAAGCGATTATTCGCCGAATACCGCAAATGATTCCGATGAAAACGGATATATTTTCACCGATAACGAAACAGGCATAGAATTTGAAGAAGGCGTTGATTCAATAAAAGCCGACGAATTTACACTTGTTCAGTCCGATTCGGGATATTATGTAATAAAACGATTGCCGCTTGACGAATCACAGGAATGTTTTGAAGAAGAATATGAAAATGAGGCGGAAACTATCAATACTACAATGCAGAACAACGCATTTTACGAACAAGTTCAAAAATGGGCTGACGAATACGGTATAAAAGTTACCGTAAATGACGAAGTTTTAGACAAAATAAATTAATGAAATTATTAAATCGGAGTATAACATTCTGTTATACTCCGATTTTTTTGCTTTATGCGAAAAAAATTCCCAAAAACCATTGATATTAGAGTTCATTTTAGGTATAATAATATAGAATAGGTATATTAGCTATAATGAAAGGAATTAATAAAAAAATGGACAGTAATAAACAAATGGCAGATCTTTTGTTCAAGAATATAACAAAAACTCCCGACGATTACGAACAAATGTATCCCAAAAGAAATCTTGAAGAAGGTGCGGTTGTAACTCGTTTTGCACCAAGTCCGACAGGATTTTTGCATTTCGGCGGATTGTTTGCCGCATTTATCGGAAAGACAGCAACAAAGTCAACAAACGGTGTATTTTATCTTAGAATCGAAGATACCGATAAAAAACGTGAGGTTGAAAACGGTGTAAGCCTTATAGTAAAGGGACTTAACGATTTCGGTATAGAAATCGATGAGGGTATGCTGTCAGAAACTGACGAAAAGGGTGCATACGGTCCATATACTCAAAGTAAGAGAAAAGATATATATCAGGCATATGTTAAGTCGCTTGTTGAGCAGGGACTTGCATATCCGTGCTTTATGACGGAAGAAGAACTTGCAACAATCAGAGAAAAGCAGGAAAGTGAAAAATTACTTCCGGGTGTGTACGGTGAATTTGCAAAGTATCGCGACATCACTGTTGAAGAGGCACAAAAGAAAATTGAAAACGGCGATGAATACGTTGTAAGATTGAAGTCACCGGGTAAGGAAGACAAGAGAATTAAGTTTAAGGATGTTATCAAGGGCGAAATTGAAATGCCTGAAAATATTCTTGACGTTGTACTTTTGAAAAAGGACGGAACTCCTACATACCACTTTGCTCACGTTGTTGACGACCATTTAATGCGTACAACTCACGTTATTCGTGGTGATGAATGGATTTCGTCAGTGCCGATACATTTGCAGTTGTTCTGGCTATGCGGTTTAAAACCGCCTAAGTATGCGCACATTTCGCCTATTATGAAAGAGGAAAACGGCGGTAAGCGTAAACTTTCAAAGAGAAAAGACCCTGAGGCGGCAGTAAGCTATTACAGTGAGGTAGGTTATCCGAAAGGTGCAATTTGGGAATACTTAATGACGCTTGCCAATTCAAATTATGAAGACTGGCGTCTTGCAAATCCTAATGAGGATATAGACAACTTTAAGTTTTCGTTCTCGAAAATGAGTAAAGCAGGCGCACTTTTCGATATGGTTAAGCTTGCGGATGTAAGCAAAAACTATATTTGCCGTTTGAGTGCGGAAGAAGTTTATGAAATGGTTACTGATTGGGCAAAGGAAAACAATAAGAAATTATACAAACTTCTTGTTGATGACGAAGAATATGCAAAGGCAATATTTGCGATAGAGCGTGGAAACGCAAAACCGCGTAAAGATATTTCGGCTTGGACAGACGTTGAAAATTACGTTTCGTATTTCTATTCGGAGCTTTGGGACAGAAAATTTGATTTTCCGGATAATCTTTCAAATGATGATATGATAGAAATACTTGAACTTTACAAGCAGATTTACGACGAAAACGTCAGCAGCGACGATTGGTTCCCACAGGTAAGAGATATGGCGGAAACAATAGGTTATGCTAAAGCACCTAAGGTTTATAAAAAAGACCCTGATTCATATAAGGGACATGTCGGTGATGTTGCAGGCGTTATTCGTGTTGCGGCAACAGGCAGAAGAAATACTCCGGACCTTTACGAAATACTTCAAGTGCTTGGTAAGGACGAAGTGATGAAGAGATTTGACGAAGCAATAGAAAGTTTAAGGGGATAAAGATATATGGAAGAAATATTCAGCAGAAATTTTATTGAAGAAGCAATAGACAAAGACCTTGAGGAAAAAGTGTACGACCATGTACAAACGCGTTTTCCTCCCGAACCTAACGGTTATCTTCATATCGGACACGCAAAGGCTATAAGCATAGATTTCGGTATGGCTGAAAAGTATAACGGAAAATGTAACTTGCGTCTTGACGATACTAACCCTACAAAGGAAGATACAGAATACGTTGACGCAATAATGGAGGATATAAAGTGGCTTGGCTTTAAGTGGGACAAGGTACTTTATGCGTCTGATTATTTTGACGATATTTATTCGGCGGCTATAAAACTTATCAAAAAGGGTAAGGCGTATGTTGACGATTTGTCACCGGAAGAAATAAGGGAGTACAGAGGTACTCTTAAAACTCCCGGTAAGAACAGTCCGTACAGAGAAAGAACTATTGAAGAAAACCTTGATTTGTTTGAGAGAATGACAAATGGTGAATTTGCGGACGGTGCAAAGGTACTAAGAGCAAAAATCGATATGGCGTCACCTAACCTAAATATGCGTGACCCGATTATTTACAGAATACTTCGTGCACATCATCACAGAACAGGTGATAAGTGGGTAGTTTATCCTATGTATGACTTTGCACATCCTATTTCAGATACTGTTGAGGGTGTTACTCATTCGCTTTGCTCACTTGAATTTGAGGATCACAGACCGCTTTATGATTGGGTATTAAAAGAAGTCGGCTATGAAAGCCCTTCAAGACAGATTGAGTTTGCAAGAATGAATCTTAACTATACGCTTACAAGTAAAAGACGTTGTCTGAAACTTGTTCGTGAAAATATTGTGTCGGGTTGGGATGATCCGAGAATGTCAACACTTTGCGGTATGCGCAGACGCGGTTACACACCTGAGGCTATTCGTGATTTCTGCGAAAGAATCGGTGTTTCAAAAGCAAACAGCGTTGTTGACTTTGCTTTGCTTGAGGCTTGTATAAGAGAAGATTTGAATAAGAAAGCACCGAGAGCAATGGCGGTTTTAAGACCGATTAAACTTATAATCGACAATTATCCTGAAGATAAGGTTGAACAGATTGAAGTTGAAGTTAATCCTGAAAATCCTGAAATGGGTAAGAGAACAGTGGAATTTTCGCGTGAACTTTATATAGAAGAAGACGACTTTATGGAGGACGCTCCGAAGAAGTATTTCAGACTTTCACCCGGCAGAGAAGTAAGACTAAAAAGTGCGTATTACGTTACTTGCACAAGCTGTGAAAAGGACGAGGACGGCAATATTATTGCTGTACACTGCACATACGATCCCGAAACCCGCGGCGGTGACTCACCTGACGGACGCAAGGTAAAGGGTACAATTCACTTTGTAAGTGCTGCACACGCAATAGACGCGGAAGTACGTCTTTACGACAGATTGTTTACGGTTGAAAATCCGTCTGACGAAACAGGCGTAAATGACTTTACAGACAATCTTAACAAAGATTCTATGATAGTTCTTAAAAATGCAAAACTTGAAAGCAATTTGACAAATCTAAGTGTAGGAGATAAGTTCCAATTCCTTAGATTGGGATATTTCTGCGTTGATAAAGATTCAACACCTGAAAAGCCTGTTTTCAACAGAACTGTTGCATTAAAAGATTCATGGAAGAAAATTAATAAATAGAAAGAAGTTTTGAAAAATGGAATATACAAAATTTATGGCTGACAGAGTTAAGACGATGAAAGGCAGTGCCATTCGTGAAATGTTCAAGCGTATGGCTGATCCTGAGATTATCTCACTTGCAGGCGGAAACCCTGCGTCTGAATTGTTCCCGGGTGACGAACTTTCAAAAATTGCAGGCAAAATTCTTATGACAAACCCTACTCTTGCTTTGCAGTACGGTACAACAGACGGCTATCCGAAAATGAAAGACTGTGCAAGAAAACGTGCGGAAAAAGTTAATTCAGTCGGTGAAAATGATGAAATTCTTATTATGACAGGTGCAAATCAAGGTATTGACCTTACTGCAAAGGCTGTTTTAAATAAGGGTGACAAGGTTATCGTTGAAAGTCCAAGCTTTATAGGAAGTCTTAATGCGTTCAGAACATATGAGGCTGAACTTGTCGGCGTTACTGTTGAGGCTGACGGTATGAATATGGACGAGCTTGAAGAAACTCTGAAGAATACGGACGGTGTAAAGATGATTTACACAATTCCTACATTCCAAAATCCGACAGGCTGTACAATGTCGCTTGAAAAGAGAAAGCGTATGCTTGAAATTGCGTCAAAGTATGACGTGCTAATCCTTGAGGACAATCCTTACGGTGACTTGCGTTTTGCAGGTGAGGACGTGCCGACAATCAAGTCGCTTGATACAGAGGACAGAGTTGTTTATGCAGGCTCATTCTCAAAAATTCTTTCACCGGGTATGCGTCTTGGCTACATTGTAGCACCTGCACCGCTTGCGGAAAAGATTGAAATGCTAAAGCAGGTAAATGACGTACATACACCGATGATTACACAGCTTATGTGTGTGGAATTTATGAAGAAGTACGATATAGATAAGTACATTGCAAAGAACAGAGAGCTTTACGGAAAGAAATGTGCCGCAATGGTCAGTGCAATGGAAAAATATTTCCCACAGGGTAAAGTTAAGTGGGTAGTGCCTGAGGGCGGTATATTCCTATGGTGCGAATGCCCTACTATCGAAGATATTACACCGATTGTCGATAAGTGCCTTGAAAAGAAAGTCGCTATCGTACCCGGTTCAAATTTTGCAACGGATATATATGCTCCGTCAAATATGTTCAGACTTAACTATTCATCAGCTACTATTGAAAATATAGAAGAAGGTGTAAGACGTTTGGGAGAAGTCTTGACAGAAATGCTTTAATCTGTGAAAGGAAGATAATAATGGAAGATAAGAAAATCATATTTTCAGGCGTACAACCGTCGGGAAATCTTACACTCGGAAACTATTTGGGAGCGATAAAAAATTGGGTTGATATACAGAAAGATTATAACTGTATATATTCAATGATGGACTTGCATACAATTACAGTCCGTCAAACTCCTGCGGATATAAGAAGAAGAACTCTTGAAGTGCTTGCTTTGTATATCGCTTGCGGAATTAATCCTGATGAAACAATTTTGTTTATTCAGTCACATAACCCTGCACACGCAGAACTTGGCTGGGTACTTAACTGTTACACATATATGGGTGAATTGCAGAGAATGACACAGTTTAAAGATAAGTCTGCACGTCATGCCGAAAATATCAACGCAGGATTGTTTACATATCCTGTACTTATGGCGGCAGATATTTTGCTTTACCAAACAGACTATGTGCCTGTAGGTAAGGATCAAATGCAGCATATTGAAATTTGCCGTGACATTGCACAGAGATTTAACTCGCTTTACGGTGATGTATTCAAAATTCCCGAAGGTATGCTTTCAAAGTCGGGTGCAAAGATAATGAGCTTGCAAGAGCCTGAAAAGAAGATGTCAAAGTCCGATCCTAACCCTAAGGGATATATTTCAATGATGGACGATATGAATGTTATCGCCAAGAAGATAAAGAGTGCGGTAACGGACAGTGAGGGTGTTATTGAATATCGTGAAAACGATCCGACAAAAGCCGGAATTAACAACCTTTTGAGCATTATGTCAGCCGTAACAGGCAGGAATATTGAGTCAATCGTAAAGGATTATAGCGGTAAGGGTTACGGTGACTTTAAGAATGACGTTGCGGAGGCGGTTGTTGAATGTATCCGCCCGATCAGAAATGAATATGATAAACTTATTGCCGATAAGCAGTACCTTATGGATATATGTCAAAGAGGTGCTGACAGTGCAAAGAGAATTTCACAGAGAACATTGAAAAAGGTGTATAAGAAAGTCGGCTTTGTGCTGTAATGGAGGGTAATATGTTAACTCGACAAGTTTTATTTATGATATTTGCATTCATCGTATCGTTCGCATTTACGTTTGCAACGACTCCTTTGGTAAGACGATTTGCTTTTAAAATCGGTGCAATAGACATACCGAAAGACAACAGAAGAATGCACAAAAAACCTACACCGCGAATAGGCGGTTTGGCAATTATTTTCGGATTTACGGTGGCGACATTGTGCTTTGCACAGCCGTCACGGCAGCTTTACGGAACGCTCGCAGGTGCGGCGATTATTGCCGTCATGGGCGTTATAGACGACTGCAAAAACCTGCCCGCTAAGCTGAAATTTGTAATTCAGATTATTGCCGCACTTGTGGTTGTGTTTGCAGGCGATATAAAAATCGATGTGTTCACAAACCCAAATTTCCTAAGCGACAATCCGTATTGGGTACTTCCCGAATGGCTTTCGGTAACGCTTACTGTTATATGGATTGTATTCATAACAAATGCGGTAAACTTTATTGACGGTCTTGACGGATTGGCGGCAGGCGTGTCGGCGATAATGTCAATATCGCTTGTGTTTATATCGATAAGAGTGGGTGAATATTCGATTGCAATTTTGGGTATTGCACTTATGGGTTCGTGTTTCGGATTTTTGCCGTTTAACTTTAATCCGGCAAAAATATTTATGGGTGATACAGGCTCGACATTCTTGGGATTTATGCTTGCAACATTGTCTATACAAGGTGTGTTCAAGAGTTATGCGGTAATATCGTTTGCAGTACCGCTTTTGATTTTGGGATTGCCGTTGTTTGACGCATTGTTTGCGATGATTAGACGTATATTGCGCGGACAAAGTCCGATGACTGCGGACAGAGGACACTTGCACCACAGACTTGTGGATATGGGATTTTCCCAGAAACAAACCGTATTTATATTGTACGCAATAAGCGGTGTGCTCGGAATAACGGCTGTACTTTTGGCTGAAAGCGGCGTACTCAGAGCATTGCTACTTGTAATATGCGTGCTTATACTTCTTTTGATTGGAAGTATGCTTGGAAAGAACAGTTATGTACATCAACATCAGGATAACAGAAATTTGACTGATGATAATGATATTGAAGTTGAAGAAGTTTCCGATAAAAAAGGTAATGAGGATAAGTAGGAAAGGATAGAGAAAAGTGAAAAAGTTAAAGGTTATGACAGTTTTCGGTACAAGACCTGAGGCAATCAAAATGGCTCCGCTTGCACTTGAACTGAAAAAATATGACAATATTGAATCAATCGTATGTGTAACGGCACAGCATAGACAAATGCTTGACCAAGTTCTTGAAATATTCGGCATAACACCTGATTATGACCTTGATATTATGAAGACAAGACAAAGTCTTATTGGAATAACAACAAGAGTTTTGGAAGGCCTTGACGAAGTTATTAAAAAGGAACAGCCTGATATTGTGCTTGTACACGGCGACACATCAACAAGTTTCGTTGCGGCACTTGCGGCTTTTTATAATCAAGTCAAGGTCGGACACGTTGAGGCAGGTCTAAGAACATACGATAAATATTCTCCGTTCCCTGAAGAAATGAACAGACAGCTTACAGGCAGAATTGCCGATCTTAATTTCTCACCGACAGAGCAAAACAGAAAGAATTTGCTTAAAGAAAATGTTTCGGACGATATTATTTATATAACCGGTAATACGGTTATTGACGCGCTTAAAACAACTGTTCGTGATGATTATAAGTTCAAGGATGAGTGCCTTAACAACCTTGATTTTGACAATAAGAGAGTAATTATTGTAACTGCTCACAGACGTGAAAATCTTGGTAAACCGCTTGAAAATATCTGTAATGCGTTAAAGCAGATTGTTACGGAATATGAAGATGTTGAACTTGTATATCCTGTTCATCTAAATCCGGCTGTTCGTGAAACTGCATTCGGTATTCTCGGCGATATGGACAGAGTGCATCTTATTGATCCTCTTGACGTTGAGGAACTTCATAATGCTATGTCGCGTTCGTTTATGGTTATGACAGACAGTGGCGGAATACAGGAAGAAGCACCGGCACTTGCAAAGCCTGTTTTGGTACTTAGAAAAGAAACCGAACGTCCTGAGGCTGTTGCGGCAGGCACGGTTAAAATAGCAGGTGTTGAAAAGGACGATATTGTTCGTCTTGCAAAGGAATTGCTTGACAGTGAAGATGCGTATAATAAAATGGCACACGCTGCTAACCCTTACGGTGACGGTGAAGCGTCAAGAAGAACTGTTGAAGCTATTCTTTACGCATTTGGTTACAGTGACAAACGTCCTGAAAATTTTTCAGTAAAATAAATATGAGAATGGGAAAATTCCATATAAGATAGGGGGTACCCCAATGCAAGATTTGCTGAATAAAATAGACCGTCTTTTGAAAGAGAAAAAATTTTTTGAAGTAAAAAATATTGTGAAAGATGAGAATGCCGCAGACCTTGCGGTGTTGTTTGACGAACTGTTCGGTGAAGTGTTCGGTGAAAAGACTGAATTTATGATTTTGTTCAGACTTTTGCCAAAGGATTTGGCGGCTGAAACATTTGCACATATGAACAGCAATATGCAGAGCCATCTTATACAGATGTTTTCCGATAAAGAAATCAGAGATATTCTTGATGAATCTTTTATTGATGATACTGTTAATATAATTGAAGAAATGCCGGCGAATGTTGTTTCGAGAATTTTGAAAAACTCGACAACGGGCGAGCGTAAGGCGATTAATGAAATTCTGCGTTATCCGAAGGACAGTGCCGGAAGTATAATGACAATAGAATATGTCAGTCTGCATAAGGATATGACGGTATCGGAAGCTTTTGAAAAAATTCGTAAAGTCGGTGTGAATAAGGAAACTATTTATACTTGTTATGTGACCGAGAACAGAAAACTTATCGGTGTAATCACTGTAAAGGATTTATTTATGGCTGATGAGGACGATAAGATTGTCGATATTATGGAAACGCATATTATAAGCGTTGATACACTTGAAGATAAGGAAATTGTCGGACATATGTTCAGAAAGTATGATTTTCTTGCGTTACCGGTTGTGGATAAGGATAATCGACTTGTCGGTATCGTTACATTTGACGATGCTATGGACGTCATTCAAGATGAAAATACAGAGGACTTCTCAAAAATGGCGGCTATTGCACCGAATGAGGAATCGTATTTTAGAACAGGTATTTTTAAACACGCAAAAAGCCGTATCGTATGGCTTTTGATACTTATGATAAGTGCAACGATTACACAGATTATAACGAATAGGTACGAGGCCGCATTTGCGGCAGTACCGCTTTTGGTTTCGTTTATGCCTATGATAATGGATACCGGCGGTAACTGCGGCGCACAAAGTTCTACTCTTATAATCAGAGGTATTGCACTTGATGAAATTCATTTTTCGGACTTTTTTAAAGTGGTGTTCAAGGAATTTAGAATTTCTATTATAGTCAGTTCGGTACTGGCTGTGGTAAACGGTGTGCGAATTTATATAATGTATCAGCATAAATGCGATTATCCGTTTATGCTTGCACTGACAATTGCATTGTCAATTATCGCAACAGTTATTTTGTCAAAGGTTATAGGTTCAATGTTGCCTATGCTTGCAAAAAAATGCCGACTTGACCCGGCGATTATGGCGACACCGCTTATAACAACAATAGTGGACTGTTGTTCGCTGTTCTTGTATTTTAATATTGCAACGATAGTGTTTTCACATATTGGAATTTTGTAATTATAAAGAGTGCCTATGCACTCTTTATTTAATAGAAAAGTAGAAGGAAAAATTATGGTGGTACGCAGAGCAGAAATAAAAGATATTGAGAAAATAAACGAATTGTTATTGCAGGTAGCTATGGTACACCACTATGGCAGACCTGATTTGTTCAAGGCAAATTGCCGCAAGTATAAAAATGACGAGCTTGTTGAAATCATAAAAGACGACAACCGTCCGATATTCGTTGCAGAAGATGACGGAGTTGTTATGGGTTACGCATTTTGCGTGATAACTGACCGTAAAGATGATAACGTTTTGACAGATATGAAGAATTTGTATATAGATGATTTGTGCGTTGATGAAAATATGAGAGATAAACACATTGGTACTGTCATTTATTATTATGTTAAGAAGTATGCAAAGGAAATCGGCTGTTATAACTTGACGTTAAATGTTTGGAGCTGTAATGAGTCTGCTCAAAAATTCTATGAAAGACAAGGCTTGAAACCGCAAAAAACAACTATGGAAACGATTTTATAATAGCAACAAAAAAGCAGAGCCTGTCGACAAATGTCGACAGGCTCATTTATATTAGTCTGTAATAACAATAGGCTTTGAAATACCACCGTTGCTGTCTGCTTTTGTGCTGTTTACAATAACGGCAATATCGGTATCACCGTTTACATCTGAAACATTTATTTCAACTTTACGTCCCCACTGGCAGTCGCCGTTAAATTTCTGTTCGCCGTTTACGAAAACCTCAACTTCGTTACCTGTAAGTTCTCTGAACACAATGAAATTATCGTTTTCGTTGATATTGACGGTAGTTTTGTAAAGTCCGTAGCCTGTTACACCTTTAAATTTATCGTCGTATCCGCTGCCAACCGACACGATACCCCAAGTATTCATATCATGGTCCTCAATTTTAACATTAGGGTCAGGACGTGTTTCTGATAAATCAACCGATTGACGCCATTTTGCGATATATTTTTCATTCACTGACGGAATAAATATCTTTTTATTTTCACTTGTAACCGATTTAACAGTAGCTGTCGCACTTTCAAGCCCGTCTGATGTTGCGGTAACGGTAACATTTTCCGCACCGTCAGATTGTTTAACAATCACTTGACACAAGCCGTTAAACAAGTGTCTTTCTTCGGCTTTGTCGGCTTCGTGAGAATTAGGATCGCCGTTGCCGACACCGATTATTTCGCCGCCGTCGGCAGTGAATTTTATAAGATTATCGGCGGTCGGTACACTTACACCGTTTTCGTCAACAACGGAAACATTGAATATTGCTACGTCATCACAACCGTCATACACAAAGTCATTTTGCGGAGTGATAACGATTTTCTTAGCTGTATTTGCAGTTGAAACCTCGTCACTGCATACTTCCTTACCGTCAATATATCCAACCATTTTAAGAGTACCCTTTTCAAAAGGAACAAACCAATCCGCCATATCGTACTTATCAACGTTCTTTTTGCCGAGCGATTTGCCATTTAAGAAAAGTTCAGCCTCACTGCAATTAGTGTGCGTCATAACACGCACTTCTTCACCGTCCGCAAAATTCCAGTGGGGAAGAATGTGAATCATCGGCTCATCTGTAAAGAATGCTTTGTTAAGATAAAAAGCGTCTTTTTTGAAACCGCAAGTATCCATAATGCCAAATTGAGTACCGATTGACGGCCATTCAAACGGAGTCGGCTCACCGCGATAGTCAAAACCTGTCCATATGAAAAGTCCCATAATATGTGGACGAATATCGACTTGCTTGAAACCGTCACGATATGTATTACCCCAAGGAGCAGCCTCACTGTCATAGCAATCAATAATATTTTTACTGTGGTCTGTTTTATAGACACCACGAGTTTGAAAAGCACTGTCGTTTTCACTGCCGAGCATAGGCATATTCGGGTACTTTTCTCTGAAATCATCGTAAGTATGAGTTATGTAGTTAAAGCCTGTCATATCAAGAATGTCACAAGCACCGCCGTCAGTTGTGACACCCGTATTCATAGCACCCAATAGAAAACGTGTGCTGTCAAGTTTTTTTATTTCACATTGAAGTCTTTCGGCAAGCTTTCTGCCTGTCGGAGTGCCTTGAAGCGGTTCTTCGTTAAACAGCGAGTACATAACGACAGATGGGTGATTTCGGTCACGCATAACCATATCCTGCACTTGCTTGATACCGTCGGCACTTGAATTAAAGTTACGGTTTTCGTCCATGACAAGAATACCGTATTTGTCACAATAATCGAGTATTTCTGGATTAGGGTTGCCGTGAGCGCAACGGTACGCATTTGAACCCATTTCTTTTAAAAGCTTAATTCTGTATTCGTTCACGCTGTCAGGAACGGCAACACCGACACCGGCGTGGTCTTGATGGTTGCAAGTGCCGTACAGAGAAACGTGTCTGCCGTTAAGGAAGAATCCTTTGTCTTTGTTAATCGCGATAGTACGGAAACCGAATGTATTTTTTTGACTGTCGACAAGACTGTCGTTTTCATAAAGTTCACTGACCATTGTGTATAGGTTAGGTGCGTCAATGTCCCATAAAAGCGGGCTGTATGTCAAAATACTTTGATTGACTTCAGTTTTACTGCCGCCGGCGACCGAGAATTCTTTTTCATCTTTGCCGACAATATTATCTTCTTTGTCGAGTATATATGTTTTTAATCTGAAATTTTTGCTTTCATAAGACGAATTTTCAATCGTTGTATCTGTAGACGCGTCCCATACGTCAACTGTTTTTCTTATAGGGTGAACAAACACACCCCAATGTGCGATATGTAACTTGTTTTTCTTGTACAGATTGACGTGACGGTATATGCCTGCTCCCTCATACCACCAACCTTCAATTTGTGTCGCGTCAACGAACACGACAAGGTCGTTTACTTGGTCGCCGTAAAGTGCCATATCTGTCGCATCAACGACAAATGAATTGTAACCGCAGAAATTTCTGCCGATAACGGAGCCGTTTAGATAAACTGTTGCATAGGAAGAAATACCCTCAAATTCGATTAAAATTTGCTTGTCTCTGTCACTTTCATCAAGACGAAATCTCTTTGAATACCACGCTTTGCCACGTTTTTTGTAGCCCTGCGACGGTCCCCATTTTTCTTCAAATTCATTGTATACCGCCCAGTCGTGTGGTAGATTTACGGTTTCCCAATCGCTTTTGTCAAAATCCGGTGACGCCGCACCGATTGCACCGCCGGCTTTGGCTGCCATATAACATTCTGTATGTGTTTTTGTTTCCGGAAGTTCAAAATCACCGTTGTAGAACTTCCAATCTCTGTCTAAACTGAATTTCTCCATAATATGCTCCTTTTTGTATTTTAATACCGCAAATGCCACCCCTCAGTCAACAGCGTTGACAGCTCCCCTCAAGGGGAGACGTTTTGCCTCTCCTTGAGGAGAGGTGCCTGAAAGGCGGAGTGGTGGCTCTACTTCAAAATATTATTACCTTAATTATACCTTTAAAAATAAATATTATCAAGACATATTGACAAAAAAATAAATGTGTAATATAATAACTACAGATGAGATTAGATTAGACGAGAATAAATTTATATTGATATTTCTATGTCTTTTTCTAATACAAGAAAAAGGCTTTTTTGTTTTCACAGAAAAGCCGCCTTAATAAAAATAAGAAAGGCGGGGATTTGATGTTTAATTTAACCGTAGATGAAGTAAAAGAATTGTCAAAAAAGTACAATATGATACCGTTGACGATTGAATGTTATGCCGATATGGATACGCCGATAAGCGTGTTCAAGCGTATGCAGACAGAGAAGGATTGTTTCTTGCTTGAAAGTATCGGTCAAAACCACGTTACAGCAAGATTTTCATTTATAGGAAGAAATCCGTTTATCAGTTTTAAAAGTCTTAACGATGAAATAACAATTTCCGATTACACAGGAAAAACAAATACATATAAAGGCAAACCGATGGAGGAGCTTGAAAAGCTTATTGAAAAGTACAAAGCGCCGAAACTTGAAAATATACCGTCATTTAACGGCGGTGCGGTAGGATTTTTTGCGTATGACATTATACGTCAGTATGAACATTTGCCGAACATAAATCAAGATGATTTGCATTTACCTGATATGCACTTTATGTTGATGGACGAGATAATCGCGTTCGACCATATGCGTCAAAAGATTGTTATAATAGTAAATATTCACGCAGAGGGCGATATTGAAAATCAGTACAAAAAGGCAACAGGCAGATTACTTGACATTCAGCAGGAAATGACGGATCTTTCCGGACTTATGAAAAAAGAGAAACGCGAATATCGTTCTTCTTCAAAGATGGTTTCAAATATGACGAAAGAAGAATTTTGTGCGAACGTTGAAAAAGCGAAAGAGTACATAAAAAACGGCGATATATTCCAAGTTGTGCTTTCACAGAGATTTACGGTTGAAACGAATGTAAGTCCGTTCAACACATACAGAGCGTTAAGACTTATCAATCCGTCACCTTATATGTACTATTTGAATTTCGGCGATTATCAGATTGCAGGTGCGTCACCTGAAATGCTTGTGAGAGTTGAAAACGGAGTTGTTCAGACAGGACCTATCGCGGGCACACGTCCGAGAGGTAAGACTGTTGAGGAAGATATGGCACTTGAAAAGGAGCTTTTGGCTGACAAAAAGGAAATTGCGGAACATACAATGCTTGTTGATTTGGGCAGAAACGATATAGGCAGAGTAAGCGAGTTTGGCTCGGTAAAGGTTACGCGATTTAAGTATGTGGAGCGTTTTTCACACGTTATGCACATTATAACAGACGTTGAAGGTAAATTAAGAAGTGACAAAACTTGTTTTGACGCACTTGGTTCAACACTTCCTGCAGGAACACTTTCGGGTGCACCGAAAATCCGTGCAATGGAAATCATTGATGAACTTGAAAAAACAAAACGTTCAACATACGGCGGTGCAATAGGTTACATCAGCTTTAACGGCAACTTTGACAGCTGTATAACAATTCGTACAGGAGTATTCAAGGACGGCAAGGCATATATCCAAGCCGGCGGAGGAATTGTTTACGATTCTATTCCTGAAAATGAGTATCAGGAGTCGATAAACAAAGCATCGGCGGTGCTTAGAGCGATTGAGGAGGCAGGTGACATAGTATGATTATAATGATTGATAACTACGATTCATTTACATATAACTTGTACCAATATATCGGTACGATAAATCCCGATATAGAGGTGTATCGAAACGATAAAATAACGGTTGAAGAAGTGCTTGAAAAAAAGCCGAGTCATATTATTTTGTCACCGGGTCCGGGATTTCCGATTGACGCGGGAATATGCGTGGATTTGATTAAGAAAGCGGGAGCTATTCCGATTTTGGGAGTGTGTCTTGGACATCAGGCGATAGGCGAGGCGTTCGGCGGTAAGATTGTTCACGCACCGAGAATAATGCATGGCAAGAGTGACGTTGTAACGGTCAATATGGATTGCCCTATATTTGACGGAATAGGTGTAAAAACAGATGTTGGAAGATACCATTCACTTGTGATTGACGAGGAAAGTTTGCCGAATTGTCTTAACATAACGGCAAGAAGTGATGATGATTGTATAATGGGCGTACAACATAATGAACGTCCTGTTTATGGAATACAGTTCCACCCTGAATCGGTACTTACACCCAACGGAATGAAAATGATTGAAAACTTTTTGAATATATAACATCAGATAATATCAGATGTCGAGAAATTAGTTCGGATTTTGCGAAAATGAACTCGTCGGCGTACGTTTGTACGTTAGAGTTTATTTTCACAAAAAGTACATAGGCAAGTCGCAGGCTTGCCTATTTTATTATATACAAATATATTTTTGCATGTTCCGAACAATTTATCGGCAATCTGAAATAGTGCAGATTGAAAATCTGCACTATTTTTGCTATAATATAATTAAGGTGATTCGAGTGGACAATACGAAGAAATTTACGAATAAAGCGGACAAATACGTTTCATCACGTCCGTCATATCCGACAAAGCTGATGGATTATTTATACAACAAAGTCGGTTTTTCGGATAAATCGAAGATTGCGGATACAGGTGCGGGAACGGGAATTTTTACCAGACAGTTGCTTGAAAGAGATTCGGACGTTCGTTGTCTGCATCATATTCTCTTACGGCGAATGATGAAAAGTTTGATGAATATGTAAAAGAATTGAATGAATTATTTGACAAATACGAAAAAAACGGTATTGCGACAGTGCCGAACTACACAGAGGTGTACATTGGTGAAGTATAGTGGATAATACCAAAACAGTATAGTTTCTTACTTTTTTTATAATAAGCTATTTACATAAAAAAATAAATGTGTTATAATATGTATGGATATAGTAAAAACACTAAAAAAGAGGTTATTTTAACCTCTTTTGGTGTTATTCTTATCGACATCGTAATCTTTTAAAAGTTCGATGAAATCTATCAACATTTTACGTTGCTCAACGGAAAGTGAAGAAACAAGCGGTAAAAGTTGGTTTGAAAAGAAGTAGTCGTTTCCGGATGCACGATCAGATGAGTTGTCAATAAGCATATCAACAGTGACACCCAACGCTTGAGCGACACTGTAGTATTTATCTAAACTTCCTGCTGATCTGCCGTTTTCAAGAGCGGACAAATGATTGGCACTGATGTCTGCAAGTTCGGCTAATTCTTCTTGTGTTTTGTTGATTGAAAGTCTGTAATGTTTTATTCTGCCGCCAACAGTTTTATAGTCGAAAGTCAAACAAAACACCACCTTTAAAATATTATTATATATTTTATCATATTTTTTTACCTATTTTAACAAAGGATACTTGTGATTTTTACAAATATAGTGTGAGAAATATACAAGAGATTATACATATAGGAGAAATTTATTATGGGATATTGGACTATATTAATATTTTGCAGTGTAGTATTGGCAGTGCTGATAACTGTAACTTGGTATTCGGTTAAGAAACAAAACGACAGAAGTGAACTGGGTTGTGAGATGGGTGTAATAGTTGTAATTTCTTTTACGGTGTTTGCGTTGGTGCTTGACATACCGAGCGCGATTATGGGCGGTAAGAAAATTTATGTTGATGAATTTCCTCCGACTGTTACTCTGCAATATTTTCAATTTGTTAAAACAGAAAGTGAATATCTTATTTCTTTTAAAAATTTTAACTCTGATAAGTATGAAAAAAATGCGAAATATTGCATTTCATACACAGCACTTACGAAGAATGTGCTTAATATAGAAAAGGTGGACAAATAAAAAGCGTAGCATTTTTCAGCTACGCTTAATTTTTTGTTAGATTTCTTCAATAATAGGCAATATCATAGGACTGCGTTTTGTCTGTTCGTAAATATATTTTGCGACAGACGCTTTCATTGAACTCTTTAGAGTTGACCAATCCATATTACGTTTGCCAAGACAATCCGAAATGCTTTCGCCGGCAACGTGTTTAACTCCCTCGATAAGCGATTCGGCCTCGCGTACATACACGAAACCTCTTGAAATAACATCAGGTTTTGAAACGATTTCTTTACTGTCGTGTGATATTGTAACAACGACAATAATAAGTCCGTCCTGTGAAAGATGTTTTCTGTCACGAAGTACGATATTTCCGACATCGCCGACTCCAAGACCGTCGACAAGTATTTTACCTGCCGGAACAGTGCCTGCGATTTTTGCGGTTTTTGAGTCAAGTTCAAGCACCTGACCGTTTGAAAGTACAAAACTGTTCTTTTCCGGTATACCTACTTTTTGCGCAAGTTCCTTGTGAAGAACAAGATGACGGTGTTCGCCGTGTACAGGAATAAAGAATTTCGGCTTTGTAAGTGCAAGAATAAGTTTTAATTCCTCTTGACAAGCGTGTCCCGAAACGTGAACTTCCGCAAGTGATTTATAAATTACTTCCGCACCTATTTTAAACAATTCGTTTACGACATTTGAAACCGACTTTTCATTACCCGGAATAGGTGTCGCACTGATTATAATAAGGTCGTCCTTTGTGACCTCGACTTTTCTGTGGTCAGAAAAAGCCATTCTTGTCAGGGCACTCATCGGCTCGCCCTGTGAGCCTGTTGTAATAATAACTACTTGGTTCGGTCTGTATTTTTTTATGTTGTCAATATTGATAAGTACGCCTTCCGGTACTTTCATATATCCGAGAAGAATAGATATTTCAACGATATTTTCCATACTTCTTCCCGAAACTGCTACTTTACGTCCGTTTTTGGCGGCAGCGTCGATAATTTGCTGCACTCTGTGCACGTTTGACGCGAAAGTAGCGACTATAATACGTTTATTACAGCCTTTGAAAATCTGTTCAAATTTTTCACCGACACTTCTTTCACTCATTGCATATCCCGGTCGTTCAACATTTGTACTGTCAGAAAGAACGGCAAGAACTCCTTCTTTTCCGAGTTCACCGAGTCTTGCAAGGTCAATCATATCTCCGACGATTGGAGTAGTATCAATTTTAAAGTCACCCATATGAATAACCGTTCCGACAGGTGTTTTGATTGCAAGAGCAGCAGAGTCTGCTATAGAATGGTTGGTGCGGACAAACTCAACAGAGAAGTTTTGTCCCGCATTAATTACGTTTCCGTACTTTGCACGAACAAGCTTTACGCTTGATAAAAGATTGTGTTCCTTTAATTTATGTTCGACAAGACCGATTGTAAGTCTTGTACCGTAAACAGGAACGTTGATAGCCTTTAGGAAATAAGGCAATCCGCCGATATGGTCCTCGTGACCGTGAGTAAGAAAAATTCCCTTGATTTTTGACCAGTTCTTTTCAAGATAGGTAATATCGTTTATTACCATATCTACACCGGGCATATCATCATCAGGGAAAGCCATACCGCAATCTACCATTATAATTTCGTTTCCGTACTCAAGGGCGGTTAAATTTTTTCCGATTTCATCAAGTCCGCCTAATGGTATGATTTTCAGTTTTTTAGCTTTTGCCACAATTTTACCTCCGTTATTTAATTTTTTCCGACCATTATTACAACAATATTATTATACCACATTTGTCTGACGATAGTCAACATAAATATGGCTACTTGATAAATTAAAGTGTTATAATATATAAATACTGAGTCTGTCGACAAAATGTCGACAGCTTAAAAAATCACATCTGTGATGTAATTTATGATTTTTAATAAGGTTAGTACCTCAAACTTTCAAGAACAAAGCAGATAAAAACATTCATAAACAATCATTAGAATGTACAATATAACTAAAAGTCAGTAAAATATGTGCAACATATACAATTATTTTGCATATAATTTGTGAATGAATTTGATTGACAATGAGCGGATTTGATTGTATAATACAAATAGAAACAGTCAAAAACGTTCAAATGATAAAAGGAGGCGAGAGAATGTTACTTGAAGAAAGACTTGATGAGATAGTAAAGATAGTAAATGAAAGAGGAAGTATATCTAATCAAGAATTGGTCAAGATGTTGGGTGCATCTGAATCGACAATCAGACGAGATATAACAACTCTTGCCAATGATAACAGAGTTATACGAGTACACGGCGGTGCAATGTCGGTTGTATCGGGCGGAGGAATGGAAGATTCGGAAGTCAGTGCAAGACGTATTCAAAACAGTGATGAAAAAATCAAAATCGCAAAATATGCGGCGTCACTGATAAATGAAGGCGACCTTGTATATATTGACGCAGGAACTACCACCGAATATATGATTGAGTATATAACCGCCAAGGACGCAACTTTTGTTACAAACGCTTTATCTCACGCAGTCGGTCTTGCGAGAAAATGCTTTAAAGGAGAGATAATCGGTGGACTTATCAAATCGGTGACAGAGGCGATTATAGATTCCGAGGCGATTATATCACTCTCAAAATACAATTTCACAAAAGGCTTTTTCGGAACTAACGGACTGAGCAGTGACAGAGGGTTCACAACTCCCGATGTCAGAGAGGCGGATATTAAAAATTTTGCGATGAGAAGATGTGCAAAGAAATTTGTACTTTGCGATTCGTCAAAATTCAATAAAATATCAAAAGCAACTTTTGCGGCTGGCAGTGACATAACCGTAATAACGGATAAGATAACGGAAAATATTAAAGGATATAATATAAAGGAGGCTGCTCAATTATGATTTATACCATAACATTCAATCCCGCATTGGATTATATAATGGTTGTTCCGTCTTGCAGAAATGGTGAAGTAAACCGGACAGAATCCGAAAAGATTATGGCAGGCGGAAAAGGTATTAATGTTTCGATTGTGCTGAACAATATGGGTGTCGAAAATACGGCACTTGGCTTTATATCCGGTTTTACGGGCGGTGCGATTGAAAATATACTTGCCGATATGAATTGTAAAACCGATTTTATAAAGCTTGACAACGGTTTTTCGAGGATTAACGTGAAAATAAAATCAGACACCGAAACAGAAATAAACGGTCAGGGTCCTGATATTTCGGACGATGCGGTAAAGAAACTTTACGAAAAACTTGACAGTTTGAATGACGGCGATACGTTGGTACTTGCCGGAAGTATTCCGTCATCGCTTTCCGATTCGATTTACTGCGAAATTATGGACTACCTTAAAGATAAAAAATTAAATATAGTCGTTGACGCAACAAAGGACTTGCTTGTGAATGTTCTTAAGTATAAACCGTTTTTGGTAAAACCTAATAATCACGAAATAGGTGAAATATTCGGTGTTGAACTTAAAACGAGAAGTGAAGTTGTTCCGTATGCAAAGAAAATGCAGGAAATGGGTGCGAAGAATGTACTTGTTTCAATGGCAGGCGAGGGTGCGGTGTTCGTTGGTGAAAACGGAGAAGTGTACGAAAGTGAGGCACCTAAAGGTAAATTAGTGAACTCAACGGGAGCAGGCGATTCAATGGTTGCCGGTTTCCTTGCGGGATATATGGAAAAGCAGGATTTTATGTATGCACTTAAGATGGGATTATCGGCAGGCAGTGCAAGTGCATTTTCGGAAAATCTTGCGACCAAAGAAGAAATTTTAAATGTATTTAAAACAATATGAGGAGGTAAAAATTATGCGTATCACAGACTTACTTTCAAAAGAGAGTATCAGACTTGACGGAGTTTCAAGCACAAAAAAAGAAACCATTCGTGCAATGGCAGACCTTATGGAAAAGAGCGGAAAAATATCAGATAAGAATGCTTATGTAGAAGGTTTGATAAAAAGAGAGGAAGAAAGTACGACGGCAGTCGGCGAGGGGATCGCAATTCCTCATTATAAAGGCAGTGCGGTGACAAAACCCGGACTTGCGGCAATGGTAATCAAAGACGGTACTGATTTTGATTCGATAGACGGTGAGCCGGTAAAGCTTATATTTGCAATCGCCGCACCTGATACAAAAGAAAATGTACACCTTGACGTATTGAGTAAACTTTCCGTTTTGCTTATGGACGAAGATTTTTCACAAAAACTTATTAATGCAAAATCGGTAGAGGAATTTATTTCAATTATAGATGACGCGGAAACTGCAAAAGATAATGCTGAATCAGAACAGGTTACTACATCTGATAAGAAAATACTTGCAGTAACTGGATGTCCGACAGGTATAGCTCATACTTATATGGCTGCTGAGGGACTTCAAAAAGCGGCAGAAAAAGCAGGTTGTGCGATTAAAGTTGAAACAAGAGGTTCGGGCGGTGCAAAGAATGTTCTTACCGAATCTGAAATCGCAGAGGCTGATTGCATAATCGTTGCGGCAGATACAAAAGTTCCTATGGAACGTTTTAACGGTAAAAAGGTAATCGTTACACAGGTAAGTGACGGTATTTCAAAGGCTGATGAACTTATCGCAAAGGCACTTGGCGGAAATGTTCCGATATTTACCGCAAAGGAAAGTGAAGAGGGTGTTTCGGCTAAGTCGGATAATAAAGAGGGCATCGGTCACAGAATTTATAAGCACCTTATGAGCGGTGTTTCGCATATGTTGCCGTTCGTTATAGGCGGCGGTATTCTAATTGCTATCGCATTCTTGCTTGACGACTTTACTATTGATCCGTCAAACTTCGGTATGAATACACCGATTGCGGCATTCTTTAAGACAATCGGCGGTATCGCATTCGGTTTGATGTTGCCTGTTCTTGCAGGATTTATCGCATACTCTATTGCGGACAGACCGGGTCTTGCAGTTGGTTTTGTAGGCGGTATGCTTGCCTCAACGGGTAACAGTATATTAGAATTTACAAACAGCTACTCAGGCGGAATTAACGGCTATCTTGCAAACACAGTATTCAATTCATCAGGTACAACTGTTTCGGGATTCTTGGGAGCACTTGTTGCCGGTTTTGTTGCAGGATATATTGTACTATTGCTAAGAAAGATATTCTCAAAACTTCCTGAAAGTCTTGAGGGAATTAAACCGACATTGTTGTATCCTGTACTTGGCGTATTCATTATGGGTGCATTGATGTTGTTCGTATTCAATCCGATTATCGGTGTTATAAACGACGCACTTGCAAACCTACTAAACAGTATGGGTTCAGTATCAAAGGTTATTCTTGGTATTGTTCTCGGAGGTATGATGGCTATTGATATGGGCGGTCCTATAAATAAGGCGGCATATGTATTCGGTACAATGTCAATCGCAAACGGCAACTATGATATAATGGCGGCTGTTATGGTTGGCGGTATGGTACCACCTATCGGTATTGCACTTGCAACAACATTCTTTAAAAATCGTTTTTCAAAATCGGAACGTCAGTCGGGTATTACAAACTATGTTATGGGCTTGGCATTCATCACAGAGGGTGCAATTCCGTTTGCGGCAGCCGATCCGCTGCACGTAATACCGGCAACAGCTGTCGGTGCGGCAGTAGCAGGTGCATTGTCAATGGTATTCGGATGTACATTGATGGCTCCTCACGGCGGTATATTCGTATTCCCTGTTGTAGGTAACTGGCCTATGTACTTGGTAGCATTAGCGGCAGGTTCGGTTATTACAATGTTTATGCTTGCACTTTTAAAGAAACCTGTATACAAAGAAAATTAATATATAAAGGAGATAAGTATTATGAAAGAATTTAACTACACAATTACAGATCCACAAGGTATTCATGCTCGTCCTGCAGGTGTGCTTGTAAAAGAGGCGGCAAAATATCAGTCAACAATCACTCTTGAAAAAGACGGTAAGACAGGTGATGCAAAGAGAATATTTGCTGTAATGGGTTTGGCGGCAAAGTGCGGTAATACACTTAACGTAAAAGTTGAAGGCCCGGACGAGGACGAAGCTGCAAAGGCTTTGGAAGAATTTTTTAAGGCAAATCTATAATGTTAAAAATGGTGTTGCGAAAGCAACACCATTTCAGCGTGTAGACAAAAGTGTCTACACGCTGGCAGAGGTCGAGAAATTAGTGCGGATTTTGCGAAAATGAACTCGTCGGCGTACGTTTGTACGTTAGAGTTTATTTTCACAAAAAGTGCACAGGCAAGCCGTATATCGAAGATAGGCTTGCCTGTTGCTTTTTATAGCTATAAATTAAACTTTAAAATATAAAAATAATATATTGCACGTTCCGGACAATTTGTCGACAGTCTGAAAAATGGTGTTGCGAAAGCAACACCATTTTTTTGTCTATATGTGAAATTTTTTTGATAATGTCAAAACAAGTTCTTTGCCGTCATATAACACAAGAGTTATAAAAGAAATTATGCTCAGTGCAATACATATAACCGACGGAAGAAGAATTTTTGTGACACCTGTTATGCACAATATAAACGGTGCAAGTCCGAAAAATATACATATCACAAACGAGAATACATAATCGGGCATTTTAATTTTTAAAATCTTTGTTGCCACGAACAAACCGAGCATTGCCCATGAAAATATTATCGGTATAACGTAATCGACCGACCAGCCGTGCCAGCCTGTAAACTTGTCCCATATTACGCACAATATTGATATTATAACAGCCTCTGCGGCGATATTCTGCGATATGATTTGGCGTTTCTTGATACATATATTTGTCGTAAGCCAGAAGCATACTACACCGAAAAGTACAAACAACGACCAATGACCGCTTTGGGGAAGAAGTATGTTTACGGCAATGCTTATTATCGAAAGTGACGAAGTGACAAGAATTGCAAATTTAAAAATCTTTTCATATTTTTCGTAAAATGATTGTACTTTCGGAAATTCGTAAGGTGTACTTTCGCCTGTCAGCTTGTTTTGGCACAGCGGACAACGCTCAAATTCACCACGCACATCAATTTTACATTTATCACAATGTTTCATTTAATCATTCCTTTCATCGTCGTGTATGTTGGAAGTCAGTTCAACGTCAATACCCCTTGAAGTCAATTCACGGAAAAATCTCATTTCGATATCCGAGCTGATGAATTGAGAAGTAAATCCCAAAGTCAGCTTACCGTCAAACGAGCAAGAACATAATTGAAGTTTGTCGGTGCTGATATATACGTCAAAGCATTTTATAAACTTATTCATATTTTCGGGCATTTTAACTATTCCTATATTTGAAAAAGTTGCCGTGACGGCTCTGCCCGACATTCTGTATGCTATTCTCAAAAAGAAATCTTTCACGACAAGCGGTACAATTCTTGTTATGACATTGTGTTCAACAGCTGAATATGTGTCGATAGTGCCGAGAAGTTTTTCGGCTTTCAGCTTGCTTTTTAATTGAGTGTTTATAACGTCAACCATTGTTTCAAAATCCTCACCGTGCTTTTTTATGTCATACTGAATATATGTCAGACAGAAAAAGTTTCTTGCCGAAACAGATGGGAAGAAGTTGCGAAGATTTACCGGTATCAATATTGTAATCGGTTTCTTGCCTTTTGAACGCACAGGCATTTCGTCTATGATGGATTTTACAAGTACCGCAGACAAAAATGCAGTTAAAGTTGCATTGTATTTGTGAGATTCTTCAAGTACTTTCTTAACGTCAACCATACCGTTTATGACTTTTAATTTGTCGTCGGGATATTTGCGTCCTACAATTTTGTATGCAACAGGGTTATTTTCTTGCTTTGAAGAAATTTTGCCGGAATAGTATTTTGAAAAACTGTCGTCACTTTTTTGCGTGCTTGATGCGTCATAATCAACCCCGCTGTCCGCGGTATTTTCCGCAAGTGCAAGGTAGTTTGATACAAGTGTTTTAAGAAAATTCATCGCACCTGTGCCGTCTGTCAAAACATGAAAAACTTCGAGATTTATTCTGTTTCTGTAGTAAGTCACTTCAAATAAAAGCTTGTGATTGTTCCTCCGGTATATAAGCGAACATGGGATTTTATATTCTTCGCGTACAATTGGTTTTATATCCGATTCCTCAAGGTAATACCAAAAAAGTCCGCGCCTTAATATACTTTTGAAAATATCAAATTCCTCCAATGTATCTTCAGTGGCTTTTTGCAAAAGGTCTTTGTTTACTGTTTTGTATAATTCGCAGGAAAATCTGAATACCTGCGTATCTTTTTTGGACTGCGCCGCCGGAAATATCTTGGCGGCATTGTCAAGTTTATTCCATTCACTTTTCATAAATGTAACCTCATTTCTTATGTCTGTTTTATTATATCACAGTTCAAAAATAATAAAAAGTGTTTTCGACAAAGGTTATCAAAATTTAACAAAGGAAATTTATTACAAATAATAGAAATATAAAAAGATAACATTTATATACAGGAGGAAGAAAATATGGAGTTAATGTTAATGGGCAGGTACAGATTGCTGATTATAAAAATTTTCGGCGAACTTGACCAGCATAAAGCGTCGTCAGTAAGAGAAAATGCGGACAGGGAACTTGGCAGAACGGGGGCGGTTAATGTCGCGTTTAATTTTGAAAATGTGACTTTTATGGACTCGTCTGGTATCGGTGTTATTATGGGACGATACAAGACGGTTACGGCACTCGGCGGAAAGGTTATCATATACGGTGCGTCTGATGAGGTGAACAGACTGATTGAAATGTCGGGTATAAAGAGTATCGTAACGGTAGCCGACAACCTTGAAAACGGTGTAAAGGAGGCGGGCATTGATGTACAGTAACATTATGGAAATAAAATTTCCGAACAAAAGCGATAACGAAAGATTTGCAAGGTCGGTTGCGGCGGCATTTGTGCTTGAACTTGATCCGACAGTAGATCAAATTTCAGAAATAAAAACGGCTGTTTCGGAAGCGGTTACAAATGCGATAATTCACGGATATGATGAAAAAGACGGAATTGTAACGATGTCCGGAAGTATAGAGGACGATACGGTGACTTTTTCCGTATCGGATGACGGAGTGGGTATACCGGATATTTCAAGAGCGAGAGAACCGCTTTTCACAGGTAAACCCGAAATGGAACGCAGCGGAATGGGTTTTACGATAATGGAAACGTTTATGGACAGTATCGAAGTCCAAAGTGAAGTAGGAAAAGGCACACGCATTACTATGACAAAAAAGTTAAAGTAGGTGATGTGTTATGCGAGATAATACTGCTTTGATTGAACGCGTGCGAGAGGGGGACAAGCAGGCAGAAAACAGAATGGTGGAAGAAAATATGGGCCTTGTATACAGTATTGCAAGACGATTTTTAAATCGCGGATATGATGCGGAAGATTTGACGCAAATCGGCGCGATAGGACTTATAAAGGCCGTAAAGAAATTCAATCCCGAATTTAACGTACAATTTTCTACATACGCAGTACCGATGATAACAGGTGAAATAAAACGTTTTTTGCGTGATGACGGTGCCGTTAAAATAAGCAGAACGTTAAAGGAAAATGCAATGAAAGGCTGGCGGTGTGAAGAACTGTTAAGACGAAAACTGAACAGACAGCCGACAATAAACGAAATTTCAAAAGAAAGCGGAATTGATGCCGAAAGTCTTATCGAGGCGTTTGAGGCGGCAACACCGCCCGAAAGTATTTATGAAAGTGTTTACGATAACGGCGATAAAGAAATTCGCTTGCTTGATACAATTACCGGTGAAGAAATTGAGGACGGAGTTATAAATAAAGTTATGATTGACGATATTTTGAGCCGTCTTACAGAACGTGAAAAAGAAATAATTCTGCTTAGATATTTCAGAGGCAAAACACAATCTGAGATTGCCAAGATAATCGGAGTGTCGCAGGTGCAGATTTCAAGAATTGAGAAAAAAGCAATAGAACGTATAAGAGGAGAAATGCCATAGAAAAACGCACTCTGTAAAGAGTGCGTCAGCGTGTAGACAAAAGTGTCTACACGCTGGCAGAGGTCGAGAAATTAGTTCGGATTTTGCGAAAATGAACTCGTCGGCGTACGTTTGTACGTTAGAGTTTATTTTCACAAAAAGTGCACAGGCAAGCCGTATATCGAAGATAGGCTTGCCTGTTGCTTTTTATAGCTATAAATTAAACTTTAAAATATAAAAATAATATATTGCACGTTCCGGACAATTTGTCGACAGTCTGACGCACTCTGTAAAGAGTGCGTTTTTTATATTTTAGCGTCTGTCTGCCGGTGTTGTTGCAGTCGGTGTCTCTGTTGAAACAGGTGTGACAGTTGCAGTCGGTGAATCAGTTGCGGTTGGTGTACCTGTAACTGTAGGAACATCTGTCGGTGTCGGTGACGCAACCGGTTTTGTCAAAACGATTTGAGATACAAGTGAAATCGGTTGACTTCCTATGTTCCATACGAATGCTTTCAGCATTTGTGAATCATCGTGTGCGCTTACAGAAACAGGTTCTGTGTACGGAACAGCTTTTAAGCCTATAAGAATGTTATTTTCGTCAAATTCGGCTACGTACAAAATAGGTGTATCTGTTGTTTCAAGTTTTTTGTCAACAGATACAGTATAAGTTCCGTCATCTTTAGGTGTGATTTTCGATTCGTATGCTATAACAGGTTTCGGTACTTCCGTAACGGTCGGTGTTTCTGTAGGAACAGGTGATTCTGTAACAGTCGGTGTTTCTGTAGGAACAGGTGATGCTGTGACAGTCGGTGTTTCTGTAACAATCGGTGTTTCGGTTGGTTTAGGGGCAGCTATAATTGTTATAAATGATTCAACTCCGTTCATTAAATTTGTAGTATACTCGGCACACAAATTACCGTCTTTGACTGTGAGACCAAACAAATATGTTTTTGAAATGTCGGGAATTTCCGTATATTCATATATTTCTTTTGCTGTATTTGTTTTTGTGTCAAATTCAAAAACTTTATTCGGTGAGTTAAAATACAATTTTCCGCTATAAGCAACAGTAACATTAAAATGTGATGAATATGCAGATTTATTATCACCGTATACGCACCAATAATATTTTGAAGTATCTTTATAAACTGGTGTAAAAGTATTTGTCGATAAATCTAAAGCGGAAAGTTCATTTTTATCATTGAAACAATAGATTTTTCCATCTAAAAAACTTACAGATCCTGATACGTTATGAATAATTGAATCTTTATAAGTGTCGTCTTCTGCTGTTATAACCGGTTCACCATACCAAGTGTTTATGTTCCAAGTGCGGTGAATATCTTGTTCTTCAACATATAATCCTCCGTTTGAACTTGATATCGAAGAGGCTGAAACAGCTTTCAATTCTTCATCGCTCAAAAGAAAATATGTGTGATTTGCAAGTGATGATAAATTCGGTGTAGGGTCATCTGAAGTTAAATCTAAGTTGTACCATTTACCGTCTACTTTTACTTTGTTCCATATATGATTGCACGCATCGCTCGGAACTGTTGTACATTCTATTTCAAAATATTTATTCATGATGTACATAAATAAATATGAATATCCTTGGCAAACGCATTTCTTATCTCTTACTGCCGTGTAAAGATTGCGGTTTTGATAAGACATATCATATTCATAATGAGATGTGATATAATCATGAACAAAAAGCACTTTTTCAAGCTCTGTTGCGTCTTTCGGAACAGATGATACAATTTCATTGCATTCATCATCAATCAATTTTTGAGCTTCCTTTATTTCGTCTTTTTCCATAGTGAAAGGGTCTTTGATTATTATTTCCGAAATTGTCTGACCGTCTGCTGATTTATAAGAAAATTGACGTAAATTGACATAAAATAATTCAGGATGCTCATATTGTATTGCTTTATGTAAAGAATCAATAAGTTCTTGAATGTTACCCAAAGGAATGTTGTATTTTTGAATAT
>OHAU01000087.1_pt1 | contig 118532 bp, 111 predicted proteins | sample 1577181 | NCBI WGS metagenome assembly OHAU01 (sample SAMEA3541472, study PRJEB24748) | human gut metagenome | biome: human gut; feature: human-associated habitat; material: faeces | place: China | collected 2012
CAAGAAATGCAGCACACGGGCTGCGCGTCCTTGCTTATAGAACATTCTTTAACTGAACAGGCTTTTAGTGTTGTGAGAATATACGGATAGTACTAAACCGACACAGATATACAGCATAAGCACCGAGCTGCCGCCTGCGGAGTAGAAGGGGAGGGTAACGCCGATGACCGGCAGAACCCGCAGGTTCATGCCCACGTTCACGGCGATCTGCGCCATCAGGGCACCGCCGATACCGGCGCAGATGTAGCTGCCCAGCAGATCCTCGCTGCGGGCACCGGTGGCAAAGGTCTTGATCACCAGCGCCAGCAGAACGCCCAGCACTACGCAGCAGCCCACAAAGCCCACCACGTTGCCGATCCAGCTGAGGATGAAGTCATTGTGGGCGTTGGGCACGCTGTAATACCGGCCGGTGAATAGGCCGTTGCCGAAGATGCCGCCGGAGCCCAGCGCGATCTCGCCGCGCTGCTGCTGGTAGATGATGTTCTTCCATACTGTCTCGCTGGGGGCCCAGCCGGTGGTGTTTTCCGGGTCCAGCACCGCCAGAATGCGGTACCACTGGTATCCCTTGCCAATCTTATCGCTGAAAAAGGCAAAGGCCACCGCCACGGCGGTGCCCGCCGCCGCAAAGGCTGCAAAGATATACTTCCAGCTCAGCCCCGCCGCAAACATCATGCAGCAGCCGATGATGCCGTAGATGATGGCGGTGCCGTCGTCGCCCTGCACATGGATGATAGCAATGGGCACCAGCAGGTGCAGCAGCAGCTTTGCCAGCTCTTTTGGCTCATTGATGCGGCTGCGCACGTTGTTCAGGTGCATGGCAAAGGTCAGGATAAAGCTGATCTTTGCCAGCTCTGTGGGCTGAAAGGTAAAGCCGCCCAGTTTATACCAGGAGTAGTTGTCGGTATCACCGGCGTTGTAGCCGATGGTCAGCGGGCCGATGGACACGTTGCGGATGACCAGCGTGGGCAGCACAAGACCCCACGTCAGCACAACGTGCACCGGCCACACCTTTACAAGGCTGCGGTAGTCCACGCAGGAGAGCAGCAGCGCAATCACGATGCCAATGGCGGCAGCGCCCGCCTGCACCAGTGCGCGGCGGTAGTCGCCAATGCCGATGATGGCACCGGTCACCTCATCGGTGGCAAAGCCGTTGCCCTGCTTGGCTGCCCAGGAGGACAGTGCCAGCACCGCCATCACGCTGCTGAAAATGCACAGCAGCAGATACATCTTATCGGTGCGCTTAAAATATTGTCGAATGCTATCCAAAGAAAGCACCGCCTTTCGTCAGAACAGTCTGCCGGGACGTGCCTGCGTACAGGCGATAAAAACCCAGCATACTGCTATTATACACAAACCTTTGCGCCAATGCAATGCGCCGGGTGTGACGGAATGGTAAAACATTGCCGGGATGCTTGACAAAGCTCCGGCAGCAGCCTACAATGAACCTGTGGGCGCAGCCTTGCGCACAACAGCCCCGGCGGTGTGCCGGGGGAGAGGAACGGAAAAGAAGAAATGGAACATACAGTTTATCGCCGTCTGCTCAGCGCGGTGTGTGCCATTGCGCTGGCCTTTGCGGCAGTGTGCCCGGCAGTGGCTGCCGCGCCGGAGGAAACCACCGGCACCCCCCAGACCCTGACCGCTTCCGAGGTAAAGGAGATGCAGCAGACGGATGCCGCCGTCACCGCCCTGACCGACAGTGCCGCCTACGCCGGAATGTCGGAGGAAGAGCGTCAGGCCGCTGCGCTGGCACAGCTGGACGCGCTGGCGGCACAGGGGCTTATAAAAAAGGACAGCATCTATGTGGATGCGAAAAACGGCATGGTAAGCTTTACTTACAGCTGCGGCGCACTGGGCGGTATTCTGCTCACCGATACCGAGAGCGAGGCGGACGCCGCCCTGCCCGGGCCGGAGATGGAGGATGCGCCCGCCCTGCTCGCTGCCGAGAACGGCACGGTGGGCAATGCGGTCATCTACTATGCCTTTGATAATGGAGTCAACAGTAACCGCTACCCCTACTATTCTTATATGAAGGACTACTGGAACGGCTACGGGCTGGACACCCATCTGGACATGATGGTGACTGTCTCCGACCTGAAGCGGATGGCAGACTACGACCTTGCCATCCTCAGCGCCCACGGCGCGTACTATACCTATGAGTACGGCTGGCTGTGGAAAAAACAGGCCACCGCGCCCATCATCCTGCTGCTGGAAAAATCTGATTTCTGGAACGACCTGCGCTACGGCTTGGAGCTGCTTAGCCACCGGGTCATCAAGGTGAACGGCTGCTACGCCGTCACCGGGGACTTTTTCGGCAATGCCTACCGGGGCGGTAAGCTGAACGGCACCATCGTACTTTCGGAGACCTGCGAGTTCTACGGACGCAGCGGCCATGTGGACACCGCTCTTTCGGACGGGCTGCTCTCCGGCGGGGCAAAGGCCGTGGCAGGCTTTGTGAATAACGTATACAGTGTGTACTCCCGCAGTATGCTGTGGGCGACCGTGAACCGCATGATCGAGGGCGAGACATTGCAGCAGGCCATTGATTACGGCCTTGAGGTCTATGGCGAAAACGACATCGTGTGGTATCTCAACCAGAACACCGGGCGGCATCCCCACTCGGCGGCGTCCTATCCCATCATTCAGGGCGATGCCGCTGCCCGGCTCACCGCGCCCGGCACGTTGACGAACGGCGCTGCGGAGCAGCAGACCCCTGCCGCCGCCTGACCATTGCACTTTTGTGTGTTTTATATTATACTTAGGGATGGCAGAGTGTCTGCCATCCCTTTTTTGAAACGATGAGGTAACCTTCATGTCAGAATATATCACCCATTCCCGCGCCGAGACGGTGGCGCTGGGCAAGCGGATGGCCGCTGTGCTGGCTCCCGGGGCGCTGATCGCCTTTACCGGCGGTCTGGGCGCTGGCAAGACCGCCTTTACCGAGGGTCTTGCCGAGGGTCTGGGCTGCACCGACCCGGTGTCCAGCCCCACCTTTGCTATCGTGAACTACTACCGGGGCCCGCGCCCGCTGGCACACTTTGACCTGTACCGCATTTCTACCGAGAACGATCTGTGCGCGGCAGGCTTCTACGATTATCTGGATCAGGGCGCTGTGGTGGCGGCAGAGTGGAGCGAAAACTTTGCCGACCTGCTGGCGCTGGAAAACCCCATCCGGGTGAACATCGAACGTCTGGACGATACCACCCGCAAGATCACCATTGAGGGGGTGACGGTATGAATATTCTGGCCGTGGATACGGCGGGCAAGACCGCCGGTGTGGCTTTGCTGCAGGACGACCGCCTGCTGTACGAGGTGTATCTGGACGGCGGCATGACCCACAGCGAAACGCTGATGCCCATGATCGACACCTGCTTAAAGCTGTGCGGGCTGACCTGCGCGGACATCGACCTGTACGCCGTCAATGCAGGCCCGGGCAGCTTTACCGGCCTGCGCATCGGGCTGGCCGCCGTCAAGGGGTTGGCCTTCCCGCGCGAGACCCTGTGCGCCCCGGTGTCCACCCTGGAAGCGCTGGCTGCTGCCCACACCGGCGAGGGCACGGTGCTCTGTGCACTGGACGCCCGCCGCGCACAGGTATACAGTGCAGCTTTTGACCTTGCCACCCACACCCGCCTGCTGGACGATGACGCCCGGGCGGTGACAGATCTGGCTGATTTTGTAGAAAATTGCAAAAAGCCTCTGTTTTTTGTTGGTGATGGTGCGGGTCTGTGCTATAATAAATACAGCGATGTGCCGGGCGTGCTGCAAACGCCCCCGGCGCTGCGGGGCGGCCGTGCCGCTGCCGTAGCACTTGTGGCAAAGCAGATGGCCGCAGCCGGGCAGGCTGTGCTGCCGGAGGCGCTGCTGCCGGACTACCACCGTCTCAGTCAGGCGGAGCGGGAGCGGGCGGAGCGTCTAGCTGCCGAAGCCGCAGCAAACAAACAATAAAAGAGGAACTGTGACCACTCACAGGGAAAGGACGTTTTTCCATGGCAAAACCCATCGCACTTGCCGCCGACCACGGCGGATTTGAACTGAAAGAGGCTGTCAAGGCACATCTGGAGGAGCTTGGTCTGGAGTATATCGACTTTGGCACCCACAGCACCGACAGCGTGGACTACCCCGATATGGCTGTGCCCGCCTGTGACGCAGTGGTGAGCGGCCAGTGTGAGAAGGCACTGCTGTTCTGCGGCACCGGTGTGGGCATCAGCATGGCAGCCAACAAGATCAAGGGCATCCGCGCCTGCTGCTGCTCCGACAGCTTCAGCTGCGAGTATACCCGCCGCCACAACGACGCCAACGCCCTGTGCATGGGCGGCCGTGTAGTGGGTGCAGGCCTTGCCTGCCAGCTGGTGGACATCTTCCTGAACACCGAGTTTGAGGGCGGCCGCCATCAGCGCCGCATCGACAAGCTGACCGCACTGGAAAACCGCTGATTGAAATTTTTGTAATTTCACAGAGAAGCTTGCACTGCAAGCTTCTCTGTGAAAAAAGCTATTTGTGCGCCCACCGGGCGGACAAGACCACAGATCAGTACCCGATAGAATGTTCTATATAAATTAAGGAGCGTGTTTTTATGACCCCGATGATCGTTGAACATCCGCTGCTGCAGCACAAGATCAGCCTGCTGCGCAACAAACAGACCGGCACCAAGGAGTTCCGTGACCTCGTTGGCGAGATCGCAACGCTGCTGTGCTACGAGGCTACCCGCGATCTGCCGCTGGAAGAGGTGGAGATCGAGACCCCCATCACCATGGCAAAGACCAAGGTGCTGGCAGGCCGCAAGCTGGCTCTGGTGCCCATCCTGCGCGCCGGCATGGGTATGCTGGACGGTATGCTAACCCTGCTGCCCGCTGCCAAGGTCGGCTTCATCGGCCTGTACCGCGACGAAAAGACCCTGCAGCCCGTGGAGTACTTCTGCAAGCTGCCGCAGGATATCGCCGAGCGTGACGTTCTGGTGCTGGATCCCATGCTGGCTACCGGCGGCAGCGCCATCGACGCCATCACCCAGATCAAGAAGCACGGCGCAAAGCGCATCAAGTTCATCGGTCTGCTGGGCGCACCGGAGGGCATCAAGGCTCTGCACGAGGCACACCCCGATGTGGACATCTATCTGGGCGCACAGGACGACCGCCTGAACGAGAATGGCTACATCGTGCCCGGTCTGGGCGATGCAGGCGACCGTATCTACGGCACCAAGTAAAAACAACATAAAGCTTTTCGCCGCCGCCTCCCGCCCGGAGACGGCGGCTTTTTGCGTCTGCCGTTTCCCTCTACGACCCCTTCCCGTGAAAAGAGGAACTCGGAGCGCCCGCAGGCGCTCCGAGTTCCTGAATAAAACGATAATTCCTTGATTTATGGCCAGAGCAAAGCGGAGGCCATTAAAATCGTCCGGCGTTATACTTCGCTGTTGCGCAGAAAACGCACCAGCAGGGGCAGCTCGTACAGCAGCATCAGCAGCCAGCCCACCGCGTAGCTGAAGGGCAAGGCTTCGATGTCCATCTTCAGCACCAGCACAAACAGGGCGGCGGCAGCCACACGACCGCCCATGTTCAGCATACTGCTGTTCAGGGTGACCTTCAAATCGCCCATGCCCCGGAAAAAGCCCTGAATGCCGTTGGTGGCGGCGGGCATCAGATAAAACAGCGAGATGGTGCGCAAAAACCGCACGCCAAGGTCCACCACAGCAGGGTCGGCGGCAAACAGCCGGATGATGGGCTCGGCAAACAGCAGGCAGACACCGGTAAGTAACAGCGCATAGACGAATTCGATGCGCATACCGCAGTGGTAGCCCTGCCGTACCCGGTCGGTCTTGCCCGCGCCCCGGTTCTGCGCCATCAGGGTGGTCATGGCGTGGCCAATGTTCTGCTGCGGGGTGTAGGCAAAGTCGTCGATGCGGGAGGCGGCGGTAAAAGCCGCCATGGCGTTGACGCCCATGGTGTTTACGATGGCCTGCACCGCAATTTTGCCCAGCTGCACCGTGGCCTGCTGCATCGCGCTGGCCCAGCCGTAGCTCACGGTTTTGCGCAGCAGTTTGCCGTCATACACCAGCCACCGTTTGCCCAGCTGCAGGACTGGCACTTTGTAACGGATGTACACCACGCACAGCAGGCAGCAGGCGGCCTCGCTGAGCACGGTGGAAAGAGCGCAGCCCTCGCTGCCCCAGCCCAGTGCCTCCACAAAAAACAGGTCGCCGCCAATGTTCAGCACCGCACTGATCATCAAAAAATACAGCGCGCTCTTGCTGTCGCCCAGCGCACGCATGGTGGCGGCAAGAAAATTATAGAAGAAGGTGAAGATCAGCCCCGCAAACACGATACGCAGGTAGTTCACCGCAATGGGCAAAATAGCCGCAGGCACCTGCAGCAGCCGCAGCAGCGGGTCTGCCAGCAGCACGCACAGGGCAGAGAAGGTCAAAGAGAACACCGTGCCCGCAATGGCAGTGGTGGATACTTGACGCTCCACCAGCTCGGTATCCCCCGCGCCAAAGGCGGTGCTGACCAGAATGCCCGCGCCCAGACACATCCCGTTGATGAACAGGATGGCAAGGGTCATCAGGGGGTTCGAGGTGCCCACGGCAGCCAGTGCGTCCTCGCCCACAAACTTGCCCACGATGATACTGTCGGCGGCGTTGTAGGTAAGCTGGAACAGGTTGCCCAGCACCAGCGGAATGGTAAATTTGATCAGCAACGGCGTAATGGCGCCGCTGGTCATGTCCTTGGTCATGAAAAAACGTCCTCTTTCCTATTGATAGAAGCAGCCGCTTACACGATGCTGGCGCGTCCGCTGAAAATGGCCAGCGCCGCGCGGCTGTTGCAGTTAGCCAGCAGCTGGGCGGCGGCGTGCAGGGCAGCACCGGCGCTGACCGAAGCGGGAATCGCATCGGTGCGCAGCACCTGCTGGGCGGCACGCTGGGCGTCCCGGCTGGCCACGGCGGAAACGTTATCCACCACATAACTGTTATAGTTTTCCGGCACGATGCCGTAGCCGATATCCGGGATGCCATGGGGGCCGGTAAGCCCGCCGCCCAGCACCTGATTTTCATACGGCTCCACCGCCACGATGCGCACATCGTTCGTCCATGCCTTGATGGTCTCGCCCACGCCGGTCACTGTGCCGGCGCTGCCCACCCCGATGGTAATGGCGTCCACAAGGCTCTTGTTCTGCCGGGCAATGCTTTGCACGATGGCGGGGCCGGTGACCCGGCGGTGATATTCCGGGTTGTCATCGTTGGCAAGCCAGTTCATATAGTACCAGCCGTTCGCGGCGGCGGTCTGCGCCGCCAGTGCACGCGCCCCGGCCAGACCGCTGCGGGCAGGGCTGTGCCGGATCTGTGCACCCAGCCGCAGCAGGTATTCCTGCCGCAGGGCAGGGGCGTCCTCCGGCATCACCAGCACGATGGGGTGCCCGGCGGTCAGGCTGGCCAGCGTAAGGGCGGTGGCAAAGGGGCCGGAGGCTGCTTCAATAATGGGCTGCCCCGGGGCAAGCTGCTTTTTTTCAATGGCAAGCGCCAGCATCCCCTCGGCAAGGCCGTCCCGGGCGGTGCCGGTGGGGCCGTTAAAATCCAGATACGCGTACAGATGCCCCTTCAGCCCGCAGGCGGCGGCGTAGCCCCGCAGCTCCACAATAGGGCAGGCGGTGGTAAGGGTCTGGTAAAAATTAGAGTAGATCGGCACAAGGGCACTCCTTTCTCTTGGGATACAACACTATTATCCTAACGCAAAGCCCCCGGCTGCGTCAAGATGCCTTTTGGCAAAAACAGCGAATTTTGGGCAGATATTTCAGAAAAAACTCCAAAATCCCCTTGACAAGGGGCAGGGGTTCTGGTATACTCCATCCGTAAAGCAAAAAAACTTTACAACACAGCAAGCACAGACAGCAGAGCACCGGGGGTCAACAGCAATGGCAAAAGATCTGGAAATGGGGTATCTGCTGGATTTTTATGGCGAGGTGCTTACCCAGAAGCAGCGCGAGATGCTGCGCCAGTATTACAACGATGATCTTTCGCTGAGCGAGATCGGCGAAAACTTCGGCATCACCCGGCAGGGCGCACGGGACGCCATCAAGCACGGCGAGACCACCCTGAAGGAACTGGAAGAAAAGGTAGGCTTTGCAGCCCGCTACCGGCGGGTGCAGCAGAAGCTGGAACAGCTGGAACAGCTGGTCATCGACACCCGGTTCGAGTGCACCGGCCCCCGCGCTAATATCACCACCACGGAATATGTGGAAACGCTGACAAAAATGCTGGAGATCATCCGCTCGATGGATGAAGCAAACGAAAGCTGATCGAATTTTGAAAGGAGCACCGCACAATGGCATTTGAATCCCTGACCGACCGCCTTGCCGGTGTATTCAAAAAACTGCGCGGTCACGGCAAGCTGACCGAGGCAGATATCAAAGCCGCCATGCGCGAGGTGCGGATGGCTTTGCTGGAAGCCGATGTCAACTACAAGGTTGCCAAGGACTTCTGCGCAAAGGTGTCCGAGCGTGCCATGGGGCAGGAGGTCATGGAGAGCCTGACCCCCGCCCAGCAGGTGGTCAAGATCGTCAATGAGGAGCTGGTAGCCCTCATGGGCGGCAGCGAAGCCGCCCGCCTGAACATCAAGAACAAGGGCCAGACGGTCATCATGCTCTGCGGCCTGCAGGGCAACGGTAAAACCACCCACGCGGCAAAGCTTGCCAAGTTTTATATCAAGCAGGGCCGCCGCCCCATGCTGGTGGCTTGCGATATCTACCGCCCTGCGGCTATTGACCAGCTGCAGGTGGTGGGCAAGCAGGCCGGTGCGCCGGTGTTCACCCTGCCCGGCGCAAAGCCGCCGGAGATCGCCCGCAAGGCGCTGGCGCACGCCAAGGACTACGGCAACGACATTGTCATTCTGGATACGGCAGGCCGCTTGCAGATCGACGAAGTGCTGATGCAGGAGCTGGTGGACGTCAAGGCCGCCGTTCCCGTGGACGAGACCCTGCTGGTGGTGGACGCCATGGCCGGTCAGGACGCCGTCAACGTGGCCAAGACCTTCAACGAGACGGTGGGCGTGGATGGCATCATCCTCACCAAGACCGATGGCGATACCCGCGGCGGCGCAGCGCTTTCCGTGCTGGCCGTTACCGGCAAGCCCATCAAGTTCCAGGGCACCGGCGAAAAGCTGGATGATCTGGATGTGTTCCACCCGGATCGCATGGCAAGCCGCATCCTTGGCATGGGCGATGTGCTCAGCCTGATCGAGCGCGCACAGGATGCCGCCGACGAAAAGGCTGCCGAGGAGACCGCCAAGCGGTTGATGGAAAACAAGTTCGATATGAACGATATGCTGGAGCAGTTCGCCCAGATCCGCAAAATGGGCGGCGCAGGCGCGATGCTCAGTATGCTGCCCGGCGCATCCGGTATCGACGCCAGCCAGATCGACGAAAAAGCCTTTGACCGCATCGAGGCCATGATCTATTCCATGACCAAAGAGGAGCGGGAAAAGCCTTCCATCATCAACCCCAAGCGCAAGCGCCGCATTGCCGCAGGCAGCGGTACCCGCGTGGAGGACGTGAACAAGCTGCTCAAGCAGTACGAGATGATGCAGAAGATGATGAAGCAGTTCAAGAAGAGCCCCAAGGGCTTTGCCCGCCGTCTGGGCGGCATGATGGGCAACCCCAACGCCTTCCGCGGACTGAAATAACAACGGTATACAACCCCGGCGGGGTTTGTAACATATATCAAAAACAACAATTTTTGGAGGATATCTATTATGGCAGTTAAGATTCGTCTGCGCCGCGTTGGCGCCAAGAAGGCTCCCTTCTACCGTGTTGTCGTTGCTGACAGCCGCTTCCCCCGCGATGGCCGCTTCATTGAGGAGATCGGCACTTACGATCCCAACAAGGAGCCCTCTGAGGTGAAGATCGATGCCGAGAAGGCAAAGCAGTGGATCGCTAACGGCGCTCAGCCCACTGATACCGTTCGTGTCCTGCTGAAGAAGTCTAACGTTCTGTAAGTAGGGAGGGCTGACTCATGCAGGAGCTGTTGCTGGCAGTTGCCCGCGGTCTCGTGGAGGACAAGGACGCCGTCAAGGTTACGGTGGACGAGCCCCGCGAGGACGGTACCATCGTCTACCACCTGAGCGTGGCAGAGGGAGATATGGGCCGTGTCATCGGCAAGCAGGGCCGGATCGCAAAAGCCATTCGTGTGGTGATGCGCGCGGCTGCTGTGCGGGTCGATGAAAAGGTCCTTGTTGAGATCGACTGAGCACCCTACTGGCCCTTTGCCCTTGCGGCAAGGGGCCTTTTTGTTTAGATTTAAGAGGAAGCACCCTCATCCGGCGCGAACGCGCCACCTTCCCCCGACTGGGGGAAGGCTTTCCCGGCTGGTGCACTCTCATAAGGCTTCCCCCGGCCGGGGGAAGCTGTCGAACGCAGTGAGACTGATGAGGGCGTATTGGCACAAGTTTGATAACACAGGAGCGAATTTATGCAGCAATATCTGGAAGCCGGAAAAGTTGTTACCACCCACGGTGTGCGCGGGGAAATGAAGCTGGAGCTTTGGTGCGACGGGGTGGATTTTTTGAAAAAAGTAGGTCGCCTGTACCCTTCGGCGCAGGGCGGCAAGGCGTATAAGATCCTTTCCATCCGTCCGCAGGGGCAGATGGCGCTGCTCCAGCTGGAGGGGGTCAGCGATATGGATGCCGCCCGGGCGCTGCGCGGGCAGGTGTTCTACTTTGATCGCAATGATGCCACCCTGCCCGCAGGCCGGTGGTATGTAGCGGACCTCATCGGGTGCGAAGTGCGGGACGCCGACACTGGCAAGGTGTACGGCGTGGTGACCAGCGTAGACCACCCGGGTGCGCAGGATATCTACACCGTCAAGGCACCCGGCGGCAAGGAGTATATGTTCCCCGGGGTGGATGCCTTCCTGAAAGAGCGCAACCCGCCGGAGGGGTATATCCTTGTCACCCCCATCCCCGGCCTGCTGGATGATGATTTTGACAGCGAGCGGGAGGAGGAGTAAGCCATGGGAATGCGTGTGGATATCGTGACCTTGTTCCCGGAGATGTGCCAGCAGGTGCTGGATGCCAGCATCATCGGCCGGGCGGCAAAGCGGGGCTATATTGAGACCCACTGCCACCAGATCCGGGATTATACCCTGAACAAGCAGAAGCAGACCGACGACTACCCCTACGGCGGCGGCTGCGGCATGGTGCTGTACGCCCAGCCCATCGCGGACTGTCTGCGGGCGGTGCAGCGCGAGGTGGCGGAGCAGGGACGCCCCGCCCCGCATATCGTGTTTCTGACGGCGGGCGGGCAGCGCTACACCGAGGAGCACGCAAAGCGCTTGGCACAGTACGACAACCTGACGCTGGTCTGCGGCCACTACGAGGGCATTGACGAGCGCGTCATCGAAGCTTTTGCGGACGAGGAGATCTCTATTGGTGATTATATCCTGACCGGCGGCGAGCTTGCCAGCCTTGTGGTGGCAGACAGCGTGCTGCGCCTGAAGCCCGGCGTATTGGCCGAGCAGAAGGGCTACGAGGAGGAAAGCTACTGGGACGGCCTGCTGGAATACCCCCAGTACACCCGCCCCGAGGTGTGGGAAGGCCGTGCTGTGCCCGAGGTGCTGCTGGGCGGCGACCATGCAAAAATTGACGCGTGGCGCGGCGAGCAGAGCCGTACCCGCACCCGTCTGCGCCGCCCGGAACTGTACGAGCAGTGGTGTACGAGCCACCCCATTGCCGAAGTGCCCAAGTGGAAGCGGGGCGAGAATGTCCGGCTGGTAAAGACCGCCGAGCAGTTTGCCGCCGCCGCAAAGCTGTTTGCCGAGGGACGGCAGGCTGTCTGCGCCGACAACTGGACGCCGGAATACTGCCGCACCCTGACCGAGCCGCAGTTTTTGCTGCAGTTGCAGCAGGAAAAGGCGGCGGGCTGGGTGTGCTACCTGCATACTACCAAGGATGTGCCGGACGGCATGGTGTGCGTCAGCCATAAGGCGGGACATATCGAGCACCTGTTCGTCACGGAAAAAGCCCGGGGCAACGGCATTGGCGCAAAGCTGCTGGATTTTGCCCGCAAAAAGCTGCCGGAGCACGCACACCCGGTGCTGAGTGTGCTGAACACCAACACCCGCGCCATTGCGCTGTATACCCGCATGGGCTGGCAGCTGGACGGCAGCACCAGTCTGGAATTTGACCCGAAGCAATACCCCACCGTGACGCGTAAATGCGCACTGGTGCAGATGCGCTACGCAGGCCCTGTGCAGGAGTAAGCCGACACCGGAAATATCGGTAAAAATGCACAAAATTCAGGGTAAAACTCCCCGGCGGTCTAAAAGTTGTTGAAAACTTTTGTATTACCCCTCTAACCTTCGGGGTATAATTTTATTGTCTTTGTACAAAACCTGAAAAATGCTCCCTGTTTCATTGGGAAAAGCGCCAAAAATGCAAAAGGGGGCTGTACAACCGTATCGACTTGCGCTAAAATGAGTGTAACACAACAGGCACACTATGCTTTTGTACACCAAAACGATATTAGATAGGAGCGCTTTACTATGTACGTAAAAGAAGTTACCGTTGAAAATCAGGTTGGTCTGCACGCTCGTCCGGCTACCTTCTTTATCCAGAAGGCAAACGAGTTCAAGTCTTCCATCTGGGTCGAAAAGGAAGAACGCCGCGTGAACGCAAAGAGCCTGCTGGGCGTTCTGTCTCTGGGTATCGTTGGAGGCACCACCATCCGCATCATCGCTGACGGCGCTGATGAGCAGGCTGCCGTGGACGGCCTGATCAAGCTGGTGGAGTCCGGCTTTGCAGAGTAAGTCTGTATCACAAGCAACAGAAAGCGGCGGGGGTTCCCTGCCGCTTTTTTAGTACGCTTTTTACCGGGAGCAAAGGGCTTTCCATTGCAGGACGCCCCATCCCACAAATACGGAGGAAGGTGCTGCATGACTAAGGCCGAACTCTATCAAAAAGCCTGTATGCTGCCGCTGCTGCCCGGGGTGTATATCATCCGGGACAAAAGCGATACCATCATCTATATCGGCAAGGCCAAGCGCCTGCGCATCCGGGTAAGCCAGTATTTCCGCGAGGGCGTGCCCCACGATAACAAGGTCAGCCAGATGATCGCCCACGCCTACGCCTTTGACGTCATCGTCTGTCAGAGCGAGTTTGAGGCGCTGGTGCTGGAGGCTAGTCAGATCAAGGCGCACACGCCCAAGTACAACATCCTGCTCAAGGATGACAAGGGTTATAGCTATATCCGCGTCACCCGGGAGGACTGGCCGCGCCTTTCCTTCACCCTGCAAAAGGAGGAGGACGGGGCAGAGTATATCGGCCCTTACACCTCCAGCTTTGCAGCGCGGCAGATGGCAGAAACGGCCATGGATGCCTTTTTGCTGCCGCGCTGCTCCAAGCGCTTCCCGCAGGAGATCGGCAAAGGACGCCCCTGCCTGAACGCTCATATCGGCAAGTGTATGGCGGTGTGCAGCGGCAAGATCAGCTGCGAGACCTACAATCAGGCGGTCAAAAACGCGGTGCACCTGATCCGCTACGGCAAAAAGGATATCCTGAAAACCCTCAACGAGCGGATGCAGGAGGCCTCCGACCGGCTGGAATTTGAGACCGCCGCTCTTCTGCGGGATCAGATCAATGCCATCACCAAGCTTACGGCAGGGCAGAAGGTGGTGGTAGATCCGGACGTGGAGATGGACGTGGTGGCGCTGGCCGGTACGCCGGACAGCGTGTGCGCGGCGGTGCTGCGCTTCCGGGAGGGACGGCTGACCGATAAGCGGGAGTTTTTGTTTCACGATACCTCGGATATCGACGCGGTGCGGGAGGAATTTCTGCCCCGGTACTATCTGGATGATGAACAAATTCCCAAGATCATCGCGGTGGACGCACTGCCGCCGGACGTGGACGCCTTGCAGCAGGCGCTGAACCAGAAGCGGGGCAGCGAGGTACAGCTGTATGTGCCCCAGCGGGGCGATAAAGCGCATCTGGTGGAGATGGCGCACACCAACGCGGTGGAGCGTCTGGCGCGGGAGAGCGGACGCTACGCCCGGGAGGAAAAGCTGCTGGACGAGCTGGCGCAGGTGCTGGGGCTTTCAAAGCCGCCCCGCGCCATCGAGAGCTATGATATCTCCAACTGGGGCGATGGCAGCAGCGTCTGCGGCATGGTCACCTTCAAGGACGGCAAGCCCTTCAAGACGGGCTACCGCAAGTTCAAGATGAAAACCGTGGCGGGCACGGACGACTATGCTTCGCTGGCGGAGACCGTCTCCCGCCGGGCGGCAGAGTACGAAAAATACGCTGCACAGGCCGAAAACGGCCAGCCAAGCGGCAACTGGTTCGGACAGAAGCCGGATCTTTTGCTGATGGATGGCGGCAGGGGACAGGTGAGCGCCGCAAAGGAAGCGCTTGCCGGTACGGCGCTGGCAGATGTGCCGCTGTACGGCATGGTAAAGGATGACCACCACCGCACCCGCGCCATCGTGGACAGCGACGGGCGGGAAATTGCCATCAACATGAACCGGGGCACCTTTACCTTCATCACCGCCATTCAGGACGAGACCCACCGCTTTGCCAACGCCTACCGCAAGCAGCAGATGAAGCAGAAAAGCTACTCCTCCACCCTGACCGAGGTGCCGGGCGTAGGCCCCAAAACAGCCAAAGCCCTGCTGGCGCAGTTCAAGAGCGTGGGCGCGGTGAAGGAAGCTACCCCCGACCAGCTGGAAAACACTCCCGGTGTGGGCAGGCAGCTGGCGCAGACCATCTACGAGTATTTTCATCAGGCATAAACACAAAAACGCCCCTCTTCTCTGGCGCAAAGCCATGGAAAAGGGGCGCTTTCTGTTATGCAGGGCGTTATTCGTCAACGTTTAGATAAATCAGCCCTTTGGCGTAAAGATTCAGGATCCCGTTGGAACCGGTAGAGGTATAGCGTTTATCGTATGTCTTGCTGCCGATGCGTACAACGTTATCCGTGCGGGCATCGGTCGTGTAGTCGGCGGGGTCGCCATCCAGATGCAGACGGATGCAGCGGGTCGCAGCGATACTGGCGTATTCCGCAATGGAAAGGTGATCGATCGTGCATCCCCCAGCAGGAAGCTCGACCAGCAGGTCGCGGGTCACGGTCAGGTCTTCGGCACGCAGACCGCCATTGTTCAGCGCAACAGTCAGCGTTTTCAGCTGCATGGGCGCAAGGCGGACATCGCCGGTCTCCAAGCTTATGATCAGCCGGGCGAGGGCGTCTGCCGGGATGGTGACGGTGAGCATGGCTTCCGGGGCATCCTCGGCTACCTGCCAGTTTTCCGGCATTTCAAAGGTCAGGGTAGTGCGGCCATCCCCGCCGGTGGTGCGCAGAACGGGCGAATGCGGGAAGTTATCGAACTGGAAGGTGGCGTATTTGTCCGAGGTGAGGGACGGGTCGGTGACAAAGGTCACAGATCCGTAGTTCAGGCTGAGCTTCAGCTCCTGATCCAGCTTTTCCAGCGGGATCTGCAGGGTGCTTTCCCCAAGGTCATCAGCAGGAATGGTGAGGGGGACGGTATCGGCTAGGACAGCGAGGTAGCTACTGCTGGCCTCCTCCGGGACAGAGCTGCTGTCTGCTGCCGGGGACGCAGGCTCGACCGGCTGCACCGGGGTGGCCTTGGAGTGCTGGAAGAAAAAGCAGGCCAGCACCAGCACCGCCAGCCCGCCGCCCAGCACCATGCACCAGCGGGAACGCGGGGCAGGGGATGCCGGGGCGGCAGAGGCGCCTTGCGGGCTTTGCTCGTCCAGAATCTTGCGGGCGACCTCCTCCGGGCTGCCTAACTCTGCAATGGCGCGGGCTTCGTTTTCCGGCCCGGCGGCATCCAGATAATCTTCGTAATAACTCAAAGCGTCCTTGCGCTCGGCCTCCGGCAAGGGAGCCAGAAGCTGCTCCAGTGCAGCAAGAAATGCAGTACGGGTCATAGATCATTCCACCTCTCTGAAAAATGTGTCAATGGAAGAACGGTAGCGGCTCCACTCCTGCGCATAGGCGGCAAGCTGCGCCCGCCCGGCGGAGGTAATTTGATAATAGCGGCGGTTGCGGCCATTGAAGGGCGCATCGTAGACCGTGAGCAGCTGGTCCTTCTGCAACCGGCGCAGCACCGGGTACAGGGTGGACTCGCTCAGTTCCAGCGTGTGGGTGACCTGTTGGGTGATCTTGTAGCCGTAGGTACCTTCCGGCTCCTGCGCCACCACGGACAGCACAATGGCGTCCAGCAGCGCGGCACTGATGGGAAAACTCATGTGGGAACAGCCTCCTTTCGATATGGTGTGTTTCTATAATATTATATATCATATAATATTGCATAAGTCAATAGATGAACGCAAAAAAGCACCGCTGCGGGTTTTCCACAGCGGTGCAAGGTTGCATATAAAGCTTAGTTTTCAGAGGAAATATCCTGTCCGAAATACTTCTCGCTCAGGGTCTTTAGGGTACCGTCGGCGCGCAGCTCCTCAATGGCGGTGTTCAGTGCGTCCAGATAGGCGGTGTCCTCGCTCTTGAGCACCGGGATGGCCACATGAGAGGCTTCGGCAGTCTGTGCCACCAGCTTGAAGTCTGCGTCCGGGTGGACATTCAGGTAGTCGTAGAAGGAAACATCTGCGTTCAGGGTGGCATCAATGCGGCCTGCGGTCAGCAGCTGGATGGTCTCCTCCAGCGTGTCGATGCCCTGCACGGTAGCGCCGTAACTCTCGGCCAGCTCCATGTAGGTGGAAGCCAGACTGTTGGCGGTGGTCTTGCCCTTCAGGTCCTCAAAGCTGTGGATATCCTCGTTATCCTTGCGCACCGCCAGCGCAGTGTGGATGTAGCCGTAGGGGGTGGTAAAAGCGTAGGTCTTGGCGCGCTCCTCGGTCACTTCCACGCCGTTGCACACCATGTCGTAGCGGCCTGCGTCCAGACCGGCAAACAGGCTGTCCCAGTCGCTCTCCACATACTCCGGCTCCACGCCCAGCTTTTCGGCAATGGCGCGGGAGACCTCCACATCGTAGCCCACCAGCGTGTCAGAGGAATCGTGGTAGCTCCACGGCTGCCATGCGCCCTCCAGCGCCACCACCAGCTTGCCGCTCTTCTGGATGCTGTCCAGCTTGTTCAGCGGTGCGGAGCTGGCAGTACTGGCGGCGGTGTCCTTGGAAGAGCAGCCGGTCAGACTGAGCACCCCGGCTGCGGCCATAACACCCATCAGAGAAATAAAGGTTCTGCGTTTCATAAGTAAAAATTCCTTTCTGTCGTGAAAAATGCAAAAAGAGAAGTGGTTTTATTCCGTGTGGGCGATCCTGCGCAGGAAGGCCCGGGTACGCTCTTCCTTGGGGGATGCAAAGAACTGCTGAGAGGGGGCCTGCTCCACCACCACGCCGTTCTCCATGAACACGGTCTTGGAAGAAACGTTGCGGGCAAAGCCCATCTCGTGGGTGACCACCAGCATGGTCATGCCCTCCTCGGCCAGCTGCCGCATCACGCTGAGCACCTCGCCGGTCAGCTCCGGGTCAAGGGCGCTGGTGGGCTCGTCAAAGTAAATAATCTCCGGGTCGGCGGCAAGGGCGCGGGCAATCGCCACCCGCTGCTGCTGTCCGCCGGAAAGCTGGCGGGGGTAGTAGTCGGCACGGTCGGCAAGGCCTACCTTGGCAAGCATCTTCATGCCGATCTCATCCGCCTGCTCCTTGGGCAGTTTACGCGCCACGATGAGCCCTTCGGTCACATTCTGCAGGGCGGTCTTGTTGCGGAACAGGTTGTAGTTCTGGAACACAAAGGCCGTCTTTTTGCGCAGCCGGGCAATGTCGGCGCGGCTGGCATGGGCAAGGTCAAAGCTTTCGCCGTCAAACACCAGCTGCCCGGCATCGGCAGTCTCCAGAAAATTCAGGCACCGCAGCAGGGTGGTCTTGCCGGAGCCGGACGGCCCAAGAATGGCCACTACATCGCCCTTTTCCACGGTCAGGTCTACCCCGCGCAGCACGGGCAGCTCGCTGGTGACCTTCCGCGCACCGGGGCGGTGGAAAAGGCCGGGTTTTGCATAGGTGCGGAAGGCTTTTTGCACATTGCAGATCTCAAGCATAGCCATAGGTGTGCACCCCCCTTTTTACTGGAAGCCGCGGGCGTTGAGCTGACGTTCCAGCAGCGCCTGCAGCTTGGTGATGACGGTACAGAACAGCAGATACACCACAGCCACCTCACAGTAGATGGGCAGGAAGATGTAGGTGCGGGCGGCTACCCGCTGCCCCGCCATGAACAGCTCTGCCACCGTGATATTGGACGCCAGCGAGGTGTCCTTGATCATGCCGATGAGGGAGTTGGACAGTGCAGGCACAGCGGTGCGCAGCGCCTGCGGCAGTACGATGCGGCGCATGATCTGCCACCAGCTCATGCCCACGCAGTACCCGGCTTCCAGCTGCCCCTGCGGCACGCTTTCCAGCGCACCGCGCATAGTCTCGGCGCAGTAGGCACCCTCGTTGAAGGCAAAGGCAATGACCGCCGCCGGAAAGGCGTTTAGCATGATGCCCACGCTGGGCAGGCCGTAAAAGATGATGAACAGCTGCACCAGCAGCGGCGTGCCCCGGATGACCCAGATATAGAACCGGGCGATCTGCCGCAGCACCGGCACATTGGCGTACTGCACCAGCGCCACCGCCACCGCGATGATCATGGCAAAAAAGAAGGAGAGAAGGGTCAGCGGAATGGTCATGGTCAGGCCTGCCGTCAGGATGCGGGGCAGCGCCTCCACCAGCACGCTGACCGTGCGGTTGGTTAAAAGTGCTTCAAACATCGGTTTTTCCTCAAAGCTAAAAAATGCACAAGCCGGCAAAACCCTTGCCGACTAAAGCAGTATATACCTTAAAGTAGGGTCTAAGTCAAGAGACTCAGTTACAAATCCCTACAAAACCTACCAGAATACTATAATAGCATGAAATGCCCCGCAGCGCAAACGGTTTGCACAAAACGTGTGATGTGACCGAAAAATTGCATGAACTTGTTAAATATTTGTGCAATGCGGCAGATGCTTGACGCTGTGGGTGCTTTCGTGTACAATGGTCATAGTAGTGCGCAGGCGCGGGGCAACGGCCCGGCGCGGCGCAAATCCACCGGCAGGAGCTCCTGCCCGGTGCAGACACGGAGGATACGAACGTGAAAAAGTTTAGTATTGGTGTTCTGGGTGCAGGCACCTGGGGCATGGCTCTGGCACGGATGCTGACCGTCAGCGGCAACGATGTGCAGGTGTGGTCGGCTATTGAAGCCGAGGTGGACAACCTTTCCGCCACCCGGGTGCACCCCAATCTGCCGGGGATGGTCATCCCGCAGGAGCTGCGTTTTACCAAAAGCATAGAGGAAGTGTGCACCGGCAAGGATGTGCTGCTGTTTGCAGTGCCGTCGGTGTTCGTGCGCTCCACGGCGGCCAAGGCACGGCCCTATATCCGCTCCGGCCAGATCATCGTGGATGTGGCAAAGGGCATTGAGCCTGACACCTTATATACCATGACCGAGATCCTTGCCGATGAGCTGAGCCACGAGAACGGCCCCCGCGCGGTGCGTCTGGTGGCGCTCAGCGGTCCCACCCACGCCGAGGAGGTGGCGCTGGATCTGCCCACCACCATCGTTTCGGCCAGCCCGGATCTGGAGGCTGCCGAGGTGGTGCAGGAGGTGTTCAGCAACACCTGTATGCGCGTGTACACCAACTCTGATATCAAGGGCGTGGAGCTGAGCGGCGCCATGAAGAACGTCATTGCGCTGGGCGTCGGCATCTCCACCGGCCTTGGGTACGGCGATAACGCCCGCGCCGCCCTGATCACCCGCGGCATTGCCGAGATCGCCCGGCTGGGCGTGGCTATGGGCTGCAATGTCCAGACCTTTGCGGGTCTGGCCGGTATTGGTGACCTGATCGTCACCGCCACCAGTATGCACAGCCGCAACAACCGCGCCGGTATCCTGATCGGCAAGGGCGAAAGCCCGGAGCAGGCCGTGAAAGAGGTCGGCATGGTGGTGGAGGGCATCAACGCTCTGCCCGCCGCCATGGAGCTGGCCGAGAAGTACCATGTGGAAATGCCCATTGCCCAGACGGTGAACGCCATCGTCAAGGAGGGCATGAGCGCCAGCGACGCGCTGCGCAACCTGATGTCCCGCGACCGCAAGAGCGAGATGCCGCAGGGCTATGAGAGCGTGTGAACCTGAAATAATCGAAAAGAGGCTTCCGGAATGTCTACGGGCATTCCGGAAGCCTCTTTTATTTGGCGGGAGGTACAGCAAAATTATTAAAACTTTTTACAGAAAACAGACACAAAAGGGTAGAAGGTCGGCAAACTTTCTGCTATACTGGAAACGATAGAATTTTTGGTCAGTGCAGCCGGAACAGGGCGGCGGGCGCTGGCACTGCAAGAAGGAGGAATGAGAAATGCCCTCTACCTACGCACACCGCCGCTTTGGCGCAAATGTGCTGGACCATCTGCCCGCGCCGCTGCGGGAAAAGCTGGAGGCGCACCGGGAGCTGTACGATATCGGCCTGCACGGGCCGGACCTGCTGTTCTATTACCATGCGGAAAAGTCCACCACGGTCGCTGCGCTGGGCAACGCCATGCACGACGAGCCGGGCAGAACGTTCTTTGACCGGGCACGGCGGGTGGTGCACGAGGAAGCCGACCGCGAGGCTGCGCTGGCCTACGCGCTGGGCTTTGTGTGCCATTTTGCGCTGGACAGCACCTGCCACCCCTTTGTGGAACAGTTTACCCGAGAGAGCGGTGTGACTCACTGCGAGATCGAGACCGAGTTCGACAATATGCTGCTGCGCCGGGATGGCTATGACCCGCTGACCTTCTTTACCGCCAGCCATATCCACCCCAGCGCGGCAAACGCCCGGGTCATTGCGCCGTTTTACAAGGAGATTTCGGAGCAGACCGCGCTGGAATCCCTGAAGGGGATGATCACGGTGCATAAGGTGCTGCAGGCTTCGAACCCGGTCAAGCGCTGGGTGGTGCTGACCGGCATGAAGGTGCTGGGCAAGTATGATGGGATGCACGGCCTTGTGGCAAACCCGCAGCCGAACCCGCAGTGCACCGAGAGCAACCGCAAGCTGGATGCGCTGTACGCCAAGGCTCTGCCGCTGGCAAAGCGGCTGATCTTAGAGTATGTGGCAAAGCTGGACACGGACGAGCCGCTGGACGCTGCCTACGACCATACCTTTGGGGAATTTTAAAAACTGCACCGCCCGGCGGTGCAAGGGGAAAAGGGAAATACGATGAAAACTGAAAAATTTAAGGTGACACCGCTGGAGCGGGCATGGATCTTATACGATGTGGGCAACTCGGCCTTTGTGCTGATGATCGCCACGCTGGTGCCCATCTTCTTCAATGCACTGGCCGAGGCCGGCGGCGTGAGCAAGGTGAACTATCTGGCCTACTGGGGCTATGCAAGCTCCATCGTTACGGTGGTCACCGCCATTCTGGGCCCCATTCTGGGCACGCTGGCGGACACCAAGGGCTTTAAAAAGCCCATCTTCATGCTCTGCCTTTTTGTGGGCGTCATCGGCTGCTGTGCCATGGGTCTGGCGGGCACATGGCTGGCCTTTCTGGTCATTTTTATCATTGCCAAGATCGGCTACTCCGGTAGTCTGGTGTTCTACGACTCCATGCTGGGCGATGTGACCACCCCGGAACGGATGGACATGGTGTCCTCCCGCGGGTACGCGTGGGGCTATATCGGCAGCTGCGTGCCCTTTGTGGTCTGTCTGGCGCTGGTGCTGGGCAGCAGTGCGGTGGGGCTTAGTCAGATGACCGCGCTGTCCATCGCGCTGGTCATTACCGCCGTATGGTGGCTGGTGGTCACCCTGCCGCTGCTGAAAAAATACCGCCAGATCAACTATGTGGAGGTGGAGCAGCACGCCATCCGCCAGAGCTTTGTGCGCATTGGGCAGACCTTGAAGCATCTGCCGCAGGACAAGCAGGTGTTCTGGTTCCTGCTGGCGTTCTTCTGCTACATTGACGGCGTGTATACCATCATTGATATGGCCACCGCCTACGGCACGGCACTGGGGCTGGACACCACCGGTCTGCTGCTGGCGCTGCTGGTCACCCAGATCGTGGCCTTCCCTTCGGCGCTGATCTTTGGCCGCCTGAGCCAGAAATATGAATCCAAGACCCTGATCCCGGTGTGCATCGCGGCCTATACCGGCATTGCCGTCTTTGCCTTCTTCCTGAAGAGCCAGTGGCAGTTCTGGGTGCTGGCCGTGGTGGTGGGTATGTTCCAGGGCGGTGTGCAGGCACTGAGCCGCAGCCACTTTGCCAAAATCATCCCGCAGGAAAAATCCGGCGAATACTTTGGTCTGTTCGATATCTGCGGCAAGGGTGCCTCCTTCCTTGGCACCATGATTGTCAGTGTGGGCAGCCAGCTGACCGGCAGCGCCAACGTGGGTGTGGGCTCCATTGCCATCCTGTTTGTCATCGGCTTTGTGCTGTTCGGCATTTCCACCCGGACGGAAGAGACAAAGCAGGCCTGACCATTTTATGAGAAAACGAAGCCCGGAGCGTCCGCAGACGTTCCGGGCTTCGTTTTTTGTTCAGAGGGGTCGCTGTACAAAATGCTGTCGGGCGGTGGCAGTACGGGCAAAATTATCATGCAAAAAATACATCCTTGAAAAAAGTGGAATTAACCTATTGACAAACTAGGTAGAACGGGATATAATGCAAACATCAAATCCACCAGTCTTGTAGGGAAATGAAACAGAGGTTCTCCGGCGGGTGGTACATAGAGGGATGGAAAAGTTTTACCGGAAGGAGGGCACAAAGATGAAGCTGATCTGGAAAGAACTGCTGCACGCGAATTATCGCTGTGGGCGAATGCATACCAACCGGGCACCGGCATCGGATGTGTACTGTATGTTGCCCTCGGCTGCGCGAATGTGCACCCGAATGTGACAGCAGCAGCTCCGGTAGACCACACTGCCCGGTGCGCCTTTGAAAACGCATCGGGATTTTTTGTACACAACAATAATACTTTTGGTATATTAAGAGAGGCAAATAACAATGTCTGAATATAAATTTGAGACCCTGCAGCTTCATGTCGGTCAGGAGCAGGCCGACCCCGCCACCGATGCCCGTGCGGTGCCCATCTACCAGACCACGTCCTATGTGTTCCGCAACAGCCAGCACGCCGCCGACCGTTTCGGTCTGGCCGATGCAGGCAACATCTACGGCCGTCTGACCAACTCCACGCAGGATGTGTTCGAAAAGCGCATCGCAGCGCTGGAGGGCGGCGTGGCAGCACTGGCTACCGCTTCCGGTGCAGCCGCCATCACCTACACCATTCAGGCACTGGCACAGGCCGGTGACCACATCGTGGCACAAAACACCATCTACGGCGGCAGCTACAACCTGCTGGCGCACACTTTGACCCAGTTCGGCGTCAACACCACCTTCGTGGATGCCCACGACCTTGCACAGGTGGAAGCTGCGATCCAGCCCAACACCAAGGCTGTGTATCTGGAGACGCTGGGCAACCCCAATAGTGATATCCCGGATATCGATGCCATTGCCGCCATCGCCCACAAGCACGGCCTGCCGCTGGTCATTGATAACACCTTCGGCACCCCGTACCTCATCCGTCCCATCGAGCACGGCGCAGACATCGTGGTGCACTCTGCCACCAAGTTCATCGGCGGCCACGGCACCACGCTGGGCGGCATCATCGTGGACAGCGGCAACTTCGACTGGAAGGCCAGCGGCCGTTACCCCAACATTGCTGCCCCCAACCCCAGCTACCACGGCGTCTCCTTTGCGGATGCCGCAGGCCCTGCCGCTTTTGTCACCTACATCCGCGCTATCCTGCTGCGTGATACCGGCGCTACCATCTCCCCCTTCAACGCCTTCCTGCTGCTGCAGGGCACCGAGACGCTGAGCCTGCGCATTGAGCGTCATGTGGAGAACACCAAAAAGGTGGTGGAATTCCTTGCCAACCACCCGCAGGTGGAAAAGGTGAACCATCCCTCGCTGCCGGATCACCCGGATCACGCTTTGTACCAGAAGTATTTCCCCAACGGCGGCGCATCTATCTTTACCTTTAACATCAAGGGCGGCCGCGAGGAGGCCTTTACCTTCATTGATAACCTGAAGATCTTCTCTCTGCTGGCCAACGTAGCGGACGTGAAGAGCCTTGTCATCCACCCGGCCTCCACCACCCACAGCCAGCTGACCGATGCCGAACTGGCCGAGCAGCAGATCTACCAGAACACCATCCGCCTGTCCATCGGCACCGAGCACATTGATGACATCCTTGCCGATCTGGAAGCCGGCTTCGCAGCCGTCCGCGGCAAGTAAGCAGCGATTCTCTTTCCCGCAAAGGGAATGTGATCTTCCTTTTATTCCTGTCCAAGCCTCCATAAGTGTGCGACAAGACCCCCGGCGGGCAGCCGGGGGTCTTGTCATCATTAAAAAAAGTGGTTCAGAAACGCCTGTGGGCGTTTCTGAACCACAAATTATACTGCCGTTTTTCCGATTAGCGGCCGATCAGCAGGTCGCGGCGGCAGCGCAGACCCACAGAGAGGGTAGCATTGCTGCCCAGATGCCGCAGGGTGACGCGGGTGCCGGACTTCTGTCCCTCGCACAGCAGCGAGAGGTTCAGGGTGGTGGTGTTCTTCTCGGTCACCAGCACCAGCGTTTTCACACCGTTGGCCTGCAGGGTCTGCATATCCTCGATGGTGGTGCGGAAGGTAGCCACCTCGGCGGGCACATCCAGCGTCAGCACGCCGTCCTTCTGGCGGGCGGTGTACAGCAGCTGCTTGCCCAGCAGACCTTTGACGGTGTAGCGCGCCTCGGTCTTTGCGGTGCCGGCCAGCTCATCGCCGGAGATCAGCATAATGTCGCCCTGAATGGGGTTGCCCTCCGGGGCACCGTAGCCGCCGTAGCTGGGGTCTTTTTCGCCCACGGCAACGTCACCGCTGTGCAGTGCGATGTCGCCCTGCACCATCTGCTCCTGCGGGGGCAGATAGCCCTCCACGCAGGTAGAATCCACCTCGGCGGCAAATGCACCCACGCTCAGCATGGCAGCGGCGCACACCGCCACAGCGGCACAGCTCAGGGTACGGACAAACTTTTTGTTCAGCATCTTCATAGGAAATACCTCCTGAAAACGGCAGCCGCAGGGACTGCCTTGTTTTTTTGGCATCATAATCTTTTTTAAACCATGGTTCAGCTGCGGCGCATTCACAATGGAAAACCGCCGTATCTGCTTTGTAAACGGATACGGCGGCCGGATTATTGCAAAAGATTCAAAAATTTTTATTTTCAGGGAGTTTCTGGTTTATTTTCGGTGTCGTCGCGGTTGAGGATATCCATGAAATCCTCGCCGGTGATGGTCTCTTTCTGGTACAGGTACTGTGCCAGTTCGTCCAGTTTGGCGCGGTTCTCGGTCAGGATGCGAATGGCCTTTTCGTGCTGGGTCTTGACCAGCTCTACCACCTTCTGATCGATCTCGCGCTGGGTCTGGGCACTGCAGGCCAGCGAGGTATCGCCGCCCAGATACTGGTTGTTTACGGTTTCCAGTGCCACCATGTCAAATTCATCGCTCATGCCGTAGCGGGTCAGCATGGCGCGGGCAAGCTTGGTGGCCTGCTCGATATCGTTAGACGCGCCGGTGGTGATGGAGTTGAATGCCACCTCCTCGGCGGCGCGGCCGCCGGTCAGGGTGGCAATCTTATTTTCCAGCTCGGCCTTGTTCATCAGGTAGTGGTTGCCCTCGTCCACCTGCATGGTGTAGCCCAGTGCGCCGGAGGTGCGGGGGATGATGGTGATCTTCTGCACCGGGGCAGAGTTGGATTGCTTGGCTGCCACAAGGGCGTGGCCGATCTCGTGGTAGGCTACGATGCACTTTTCGTGGTCGGTCAGGATGGAGTTCTTCTTCTGGTAGCCGGCAATGACCACCTCGATGCTCTCCTCAAGGTCGGCCTGCGTCACGCTCTTGCGACCCGCCCGCACGGCACGCAGAGCAGCTTCATTCACAATGTTGGCCAGCTCTGCGCCGGAGGCACCGGAGGCCATGCGTGCCACGGTGTTGAAGTCCACACCCGGGGCGATCTTCACCTTTTTGGCGTGTACCTTCAAGATCTCTTCGCGGCCCTTCAGGTCGGGCAGCTCCACGGGCACACGGCGGTCAAACCGGCCGGGACGGGTCAAGGCAGGGTCGAGGGAATCCGGGCGATTGGTGGCTGCCAGAATAATGACGCCGGTGTTGCCCTCAAAGCCGTCCATCTCGGTAAGCAGCTGGTTCAGGGTCTGCTCGCGCTCATCGTTGCCGCCAAACTGGCCGCTGTTGCGCTTCTGGCCAATGGCGTCGATTTCATCAATGAATACGATGCAGGGTGCTTTTTCTTTGGCCTGCTTGAACAGGTCACGCACCTTGGAGGCACCCATGCCCACGAACATCTCCACGAACTCCGAGCCGGAGATGGAGAAGAAGGGCACGTTGGATTCACCTGCCACGGCCTTGGCCAACATGGTTTTGCCGGTGCCCGGAGGGCCTACCAGCAGAATGCCCTTGGGCATGGAAGCACCGATCTCCTCGTACTGCTTGGGGTCGTGCAGATAATTGACGATCTCCTGCAGGTTCTCCTTGGCTTCGTCCTCACCGGCCACATCCGCAAAGCGGATGCCGTGGGTGGACTGCACATACACCTTTGCGTTGGATTTGCCCGCGCCGCCAAACATCATGGAGCCCGGGCCGCCGCCTGCCTTTTCCATCAGCTTTTTGTTCATCTGGTTGCCGATGAAGCTGAACAGCAGGATGGGCAGCACGAACCACAGCAAAAAGCTGAGCACCGGCGAACCCTGCTCCACGATCTCGCTGGAGAACTGTGCACCTGCGTCGTACAGGCGCTCGGTCAGACTGGGGTCGTTCATCAGGCCGGTCTTGTAGATCTGCTTGTTGTCCTTATCCGTAAAAATGATCTGGTTGGACTGGATATCCACCTTGCCGATGTTTTCCTGCTCGGTCATGCTCATAAAGGTGCCGTAGTCTACCTCCTGCACCTGACGCTCGGCCAGCCACGGCATGACCACAAGGTTGATGACCAGCAGCACCAGCAACACGATGGCATAGTAGATAGCCAGCGGCTTTTTGGATGGCTTGACTTCTTTCATGGGATGTTCCTCCTTCTATATAAAGTGGGCTTCCACCCGTTTGCTGCGTCCAGTATACCACACCTTACCGCCTAGCAACAGCGCAGCGAGGGCAACTTTGCAAAAACTTAGCAGTTTCTTAACAAAGAGGGCTAAAGCCGCTCAGTTACCATATTATAGGTGCGCAAAGGGCTTGCCGGATGAGGGGGCAGGGGAGCAACGACCTCAATTTTGCATGATTTACCCCATGGTATTGTGAAATGCTTTCATCTTTATCCTGAACGAAACTTCTTGACACTTTCTGGCAGGCGTGCTAAAATTATCTCACTTTCAACAAAGTGCAAATGCGTTGACGGGGATAAAACGATCTTTCTTCTGCGTGCAGAGAGCCGCCGGGTGGTGCAAGGCGGGTGCAGAGGGCTTCGGATACTGGCCCCTGAGCGGCAGAACTGAACGGACAAGTAGGTTCTGACGGACGCCCACCGTTACAAGGGCAGCGATTCGCTGTTTTGGCCGATCGTGCAAAGTGGCTGTACCTGACCGTGCAGCAAGGAGAGTGGTACCACGGGTGCCCTGTAAAAGCAATTTACAGGCTCTCGTCTCTCAAGGTTTTCGCCTTGAAAGACGGGAGCCTTTTTTCGTACAACGGTTGCAGTAGGGCAAAAGGCTTCCCCCGGTCGGGGGAAGCTGTCACCGCAGGTGACTGATGAGGGCGCAGGCAAGCAGCTGCTGCCGGGAAATCACCCCTCATCCGGCGCTACGCGCCACCCGTTCCCCCTTTTGTCGCTGTGCGACATTTTCCCCCGACCGGGGGAAATCTATCCCCAAGGGGTGAAGGCTTTATGCTATTTCAGGAGGACAACAGGATGATGGACGCTACCAAGTACGCACCGGGGTACTACCCGGTACCCGCCGGTTATGACAGCTGGGTAAAAAAAGACCATATTGAAAAGGCTCCCGCATGGTGCAGCGTGGATCTGCGGGACGGCAATCAGGCACTGATCGTGCCCATGAGCCTTGCAGAAAAGCTGGAGTTCTTCCAGATGCTGGTAAAGATCGGCTTCAAGGAGATCGAGGTGGGCTTCCCCGCCGCCAGTGAGACCGAGTACGAGTTCCTGCGCACCCTGATCGAAAAGAACATGATCCCCGCCGATGTCACCGTGCAGGTGCTGACCCAGTGCCGCGACCACATCATCCGCCGCACCTTCGAGGCCGTCAAGGGCGCACCCCGGGCGGTGATCCACTTCTACAACTCCACCTCCGTGGCACAGCGGGAGCAGGTGTTCCACAAGTCCAAGGAGGAGATCAAGCAGATCGCCGTGGACGGCGCAAAGCTGGTCAAGCAGCTCAGCGAGGAGTACGAGGGCAACTTCCTGTTCGAGTACAGCCCCGAAAGCTTTACCGGCACCGAGGTGGACTACGCCGTAGAGGTGTGCAACGCCGTGCTGGATATCATGCAGCCCACCCCGGAGCGCCCCATGATCATCAACCTGCCGGTGACCGTGGAGATGAGTATGCCCCATGTGTACGCCAATCAGATCGAGTATTGCGACAAGCACCTGAAGTACCGCGACAGCGTGATCATCTCCACCCACCCCCACAACGACCGCGGCACCGGTGTGGCCTGCGCAGAGCTGGCAGTGCTGGCGGGCGCACAGCGCGTGGAGTGCTGCCTGTTTGGCAACGGCGAGCGCACCGGCAATGTGGACGCCGTAACGCTGGCCATGAATATGTACAGCCACGGCGTAGACCCCAAGCTGGACTTCTCGGATATGCCCGCCATCTGCGCCACCTACGAGCGGGTGACCCGGATGCACATCTACGAGCGTACCCCCTACGCCGGGCAGCTGGTGTTTGCCGCCTTCTCCGGCAGTCATCAGGACGCCATTGCCAAGGGCATGGCGTACCGCAAGCAGACCGGCGAACACCGCTGGACCTGTCCCTACATCCCGGTGGACCCCCACGACATTGGCCGCACCTACGACGCCGATGTCATCCGCATCAACAGCCAGAGCGGCAAGGGCGGCATCGGTTTTGTGCTGGAACAGAACTACGGCTACAATCTGCCCCCCAAGATGCGGGAAGCGCTGGGCTACAAGGTCAAGAGCGTGTCCGACCACAGCCACAAGGAGTTGAGCGCCGCCGAGGTGCTGCACATCTTCGAGGATACCTACCTCAACCGTGCAAAGCCGCTGAATGTGGTGGAAGCCCACTTTGCACAGGTAAACGGCATTACCGCCACAGTCACGCTGGAGCTGAACGGGCAGCGCAAGGTGGTCACCTCAGTGGGCAACGGCCGTCTGGATGCCGTAGCCAACGCTATCCAGAGCGCCACCGGCATGGACTTCCATCTGGAAAACTACTCTGAGCACAGCTTGGACGAGGGCTCTACCTCCCGCGCAGCCTCCTATGTGGGGCTTGTCTGGGGAGACAACACGGTCACATGGGGTGCCGGTACGGACACCGACATCATCGTGGCCGGTATCCGCGCCCTTGTCAGCGCAATCAACAATCGATAAAAAGGAGAAAACTACCATGGGAATGACCCTGACGCAGAAGATCCTTGCCGCACACGCCGGACTGCCGGAGGTCAAGGCAGGCCAGCTGATCAACGCAAAGTTGGACATTGTGCTGGGCAACGATATCACCACCCCGGTGGCCATCAACGAGTTTGAACGCGCCGGTTTCGACCGCGTGTTTGATAAAGAGCATATCGCTATCGTGCTGGACCACTTTGTACCCAATAAGGATATCAAGAGTGCTACCCAGTCCAAGCAGTGCCGGGAGTTCGCCAATAAATACGATATCCTCAACTTCTACGATGTCGGCCAGATGGGCATTGAGCACGCGCTGCTGCCGGAAAAAGGCATCGTCACCGCCGGTGACTGCGTGATCGGCGCGGACAGCCACACCTGTACCTACGGTGCGCTGGGTGCCTTCTCCACCGGTGTAGGCTCTACCGATATGGCCGCAGGCATGGCCACCGGCATGGCATGGTTCAAGGTGCCCTCTGCCATCAAGTTTGTGCTTACCGGCAAATTTAATCCCCGGGTATCCGGCAAAGACCTGATTTTGCACATCATCGGCATGATCGGTGTGGACGGCGCACTGTATAAATCCATGGAGTTCACCGGCCCGGGCGTGGAAAGTCTTACCATGGACGACCGCCTGTGCATCTGCAATATGGCCATTGAGGCCGGTGCGAAAAACGGCATCTTCCCGGTGGACGAGGTGACCAAGGCTTACCTTGCAGGCCGCAGCCAGCGCCCGCCGGTGTTCTATGAGGCCGATCCCGATGCCGTGTACGAAAAGACCATCGAGATCGACCTCGGCGCACTGGAGCCCACCGTCAGCTACCCCCACCTGCCCGAGAACACCCATGTTGCCAGCGAGGGCAAGGACATCAAGATCGATCAGGTGGTCATCGGCAGCTGCACCAACGGCCGCCTGGAGGATATGGAAGCCGCCTACAACATCCTCAAGGGCAAGCACATTGCCAAGGGCGTGCGCGGCATCATCATCCCCGCCACCATGGCTGTTTATAAGGAGTGCATCCTGCGGGGCTGGACCACCGCCTTTATCGATGCGGGCTGCATCGTGTCCACCCCCACCTGCGGCCCCTGTCTGGGCGGCTACATGGGCATTCTGGCAGCGGGCGAGCGCTGCGTTTCCACCACCAACCGCAACTTTGTGGGACGCATGGGTCATGTGGACAGTGAGGTCTATCTGGCCTCTCCCGCCACCGCCGCCGCCAGCGCCCTGACCGGCTACATCACCGACCCGCGCACGGTCTGACCCGAAAGGAGCATGAGCATGAACGCAAGAGGTTCTGTTTTTAAATACCCGGATAACGTGGATACTGACGTCATCATCCCGGCACGCCACCTGAACACGCAGGACGCCAAGGAGCTTGCCAGCCACTGCATGGAGGATATCGACAAGGACTTTGTGAACCGGGTGCAGCCCGGTGATATCATGGTGGGCGGCTGGAACTTTGGCTGCGGCTCCTCCCGTGAGCACGCACCCCTGTGCATCAAGACCGCCGGCATCGCGGTGGTCATTGCCAAAAGCTTTGCCCGTATCTTCTACCGCAACAGCATCAACATCGGCCTGCCCATCATGGAGTGCCCGGAGGCTGTGGACGCCATCGAGGCAGGGGACACCGTTCAGGTAGACTTTGATACCGGCGTCATCACCGACGAGACCAACGGCAAGGTGTTCCACGCCGAGCCCTTCCCGCCCTTTATCCAGAACATCATCTCCGCCGGCGGCCTGATGAAGGCCATCCAGAAATAAGCCCCATCCGCTCCCACGCAAACGGTGCGGAACCCTCTCCGTCATCGCTGCGCGATGCCACCTCCCCCGAAAGGGGGAGGTCTTGCGCATCTATCGGTCAGAAGCATAAAAGCTCCCCCTTTGGGGGAGCGCTGAGCGCAGCGAAGCTGAGAGGGTTCATCCGGTGAGAAATTAACCAATAAGGAGAACAGACCCATGGAAAAAAATATTGCTGTCATCTGGGGCGATTGCTCCAGCCCGGAGATCGTAAAGCAGACCCTCCGGGTGCTGGATAAGGTGGCTGAAAAGTACGGCCATACCTTCCACTACACCGCTGCCGCCATGGGCGGCGAGGCCATTGACAAATACGGCGACCCGCTGCCCCAGCACGAGCTGGACAAGTGCCTTGCTGCCGACAGCGTGCTGCTGGGCGCGGTAGGCGGCCCCAAGTGGGAGGGCCTGCCCGGGGAGCAGCGGCCGGAAAAGGGTCTGCTGCGGCTGCGCGCCGGCATGGGGCTGTACGCCAACAACCGCCCCGCCAAGATCTGGCCGCAGCTGGCCCCGGCAAGCCCTCTGAAGCCCGAGATCGTGGCACAGGGCATTGACTTTATCATCGTGCGGGAGCTGATCGGCGGCGTGTACTTCGGCCAGCACCAGACCCACACGCTGGAAAACGGCGAAAAGCAGGCCGTGGACACCATGCCCTATGCGGAGCACGAGATCGAGCGCATTGGCCGCATCGGCTTCGAGACCGCCCGCAAGCGCCGCAAAAAGCTGTGCTGCGTGGACAAGGCCAACGTGCTGGACACCAGCCGCCTGTGGCGCACCGTGATGCACCGGCTGCAGGCCGAGTACCCGGATGTGGAGTACAGCGAGATGTTCGTGGACAACTGCGCTATGCAGATCGTGAAGAACCCCGCCCAGTTCGACGTGATCGTCACCGAGAATATGTTCGGCGACATCCTATCGGACGAGGCTTCCATGATCACCGGTTCCATTGGCATGATCCCCTCCTCCAGCCTTGGCGACGGCACCCGGGGCCTGTACGAGCCCATCCACGGCTCGGCCCCGGACATTGCAGGCAAGGACATCGTAAACCCCACTGCCTGCATCCTGTCTGCTGCCATGATGCTGCGGTACTCCTTTGGCATGGCAGCGGAAGCCGATGCCATTGAGAACGCTGTGAGCCGTGTGCTGGACAAGGGTCTGCGCACCGCCGACAACATGAGCGATGGCTGCACCTGCCTTGGCTGCACCGCCATGGGCGATGCCATTCTGGCAGAGCTTTAAGCCGCAGCGCATCATTATTCAACGAAACAAGCCCGGAAGGTCTACCGACCTTCCGGGCTTGAATTTTTTATATTATTACAGCATCTTGGAGAGGAAGGCTTTCAGGCGGGGGTGCTTGGGGTTCGAGAACAGTTCCTGCGGCGGCTCATCCTCCTGAATCTTGCCACCGTCAATGAAGATGACCCGGTTGGATACCTCGCGGGCAAAGCCCATTTCGTGGGTGACCACCAGCATGGTGATGCCGGTGTGTGCCAGCTCCTTCATCAACTCCAGCACCTCGCCCACCATCTCGGGGTCAAGGGCGCTGGTGGGCTCGTCGAACAGGATCACGTCCGGGTCCATAGCCAGCGCGCGGGCTATGGCGATGCGCTGCTGCTGACCGCCGGACAGGCTCTTGGGGTAGACGTTGGCCTTGTCGGCCAGACCTACACGGGCCAGCAGCTCGTCTGCACGGGCAGAGATGGCCTCTTTGTCCTTCAGCTTCAGCAGGCTGGGCGCCAGCTCAAGGTTCTTTTTCACGGTCAGGTGGGGGAACAGGTTGAAGTGCTGGAACACCATGCCCATCTTCTGGCGCACGGCGTCGATGTGCGCTTCGTCCACCTCCACGCCCTCGAACTTGATAGAGCCGGAGGAGGGGGTCTCCAGCCGGTTCAGGCAGCGCAGAAAGGTGGACTTGCCGCAGCCGGAAGGGCCGATCAGGCAAACCACATCGCCGCGGTAGATGTCAAGGTCGATGCCCTTCAGCACGTCCAGCGTGGGGTCGGCCTTTTTTGCGCCGCGCTTCTTTACGCCGCCATAGGTCTTGGTCAGGCCGCGTACTTCCAAAATCTTATCGGTCACTTTGTGCCAGCCTCCTCTCAAACTTGCTCAGCAGCCATGTAAACAGCATAACAAGGATCAGGTAGATCAATGCAACGCCCAGCAGGGGGAACATGGCGTCGTAGGTACGGTTCATAATGCCCTGTGCAGCATACAGCAGCTCCTTGCCGCCGATGGTGGTGATCAGGGAAGTATCCTTGAGCAGAATGATGAACTCGTTGCCCAGTGCAGGCAGCACCGCACGGATGGCCTGCGGGATGATGATGACCACCATGGTGGTCATGTAGTTCAGGCCAAGACTGCGTCCGGCTTCCATCTGGCCGGGGTCCACAGCCATCAGGCCGCCGCGGATGATCTCGGATACATACGCGCCAGAGTTGATGCCTAAGGTCAGCGCACCTACCATGGTAAAGTTGCGGCTGTTGGCAAAAATGACCATGCTCATGATCAGCAGCTGCACCATCATGGGCGTGCCGCGGATGATGGTGGTGTACACCTGACACACCGCGTTAAAAAAGCCCAGCACCGCGTTTTTGTGGCCGGGGCGCTGCTGGTCGTGGGTCACGCGCACCAGCGCCACCACGCTGCCCAGCACCACGCCCAGCGCCAGCGCCAGTGCGGTGACCAGCAGGGTGGTGCCCACACCGCTGATGTACTGCATCCAGCGGTCCTTCAGCAGAAAGGCCTGATAAAACTTGAAAAAGAAATCCTGTTCAAAGCTTAGCTTTGTGCCGCTGTTGAGCAGCTCTTTGAGCAGTTCGTATTGCGCAGCCATTCACATCCTCACTTTCTGTTTGTCAATAAATTGTAATCACTTTTTTCCAAAAAAAGAGGTGCCCCGGAGCGGGGCGCCTCCTTGGGTACGGGAATGGTACAGGGCACGCAGCTTAGTTTGCGTTGATGTACTTGTCCACGATGGCCTGCAGAGTGCCGTCAGCCTTCAGCTCCTCCAGAGCCTTGTTGACAGCGTCCTCCAGTGCAGAACCCTTTGCCATGCCGATGGCGTAATCCTCCTCGGCGTAGCTGGTATCCAGCACCTTCAGGCCGGGGTTGGCGGCAACGTACTCCGTAGCGGGAGCGTTGTCGATGACCACTGCATCCACCTGACCGTTGTTCAGTGCCTGCACGGCGGTCAGGCCGCTGTCGTAGGCCACAACAGAGTCCTCGCCGAAGTCATCGGAGCAGTAGATGTAGCCGGTGGTGCCGCGCTGGGTACCGATCTTCTTGCCGGCCAGATCGTCGGGAGAAGCAATGTCGGAATCGTTGGGCACGATGATGGACTGGATGCCGGTTGCGTAGCTGTCAGAGAAGTCCATCACAGCCTTGCGCTCATCGGTCACGGTAACGCCAGCCATCACGATGTCGGCCTTGCCCTGCTGCACGCTGAGCAGTGCGGCATCAAACTCCATGTCATCGATCTGCAGCTCCAGACCCAGCTTTTCAGCAATGGCCTTGGCGGTGTCCACATCGATGCCCTCAATCTCACCGGAGTCGGTGGTCATCTCGTACGGAGGGAAGGTAGCGTTGGTGGCCATGGTCAGCTTACCAGCCTCCACGGTGGTCAGCTCAGCGGCAGCGGCAGAAGAAACAGCCTCGGAGGAAGCGGCAGAGCTTGCCACAGAGGAAGCAGCAGAGCTTGCAGAACCACCGCAGGCGGTCAGAGCCAGAGCAGCAACGGAAACGGCAGCGGCAGCCATGAAGCTGCGGCGAGAGATCTTTTTCATATTCAAACACTCCTCAATCTATGCAATATAGTTCGCTTTGCCCCGATGGGATGCGATTCATCGCGCTTTCGGGGAACGCACTTAGTATAGTTTGTACAAAACGAAAAGTCAATACTTGTGCATAATAATCCGTGAAATTGAAACGATTTTGCAAACATTTATGCAATAACGGAGAAAATGTATGAATATATGCAGTATAAATCGGCTTTTACAGGCTTCTTGCAATCTCCTCCGCGCTGCGCTTGGGCACGCAGTAGTCGCGGTTTTCGTCCAGATAGTACTTTACGCCGGTCTGCTCGGTCATGGGTACGATGCTGGCTTTGTGGGTGGGGTAGCCAAAAGCCACCATAAAGGCCAGCTTCTGCGGCTCCTCGATGCCAAGCAGCGCGGTCAGGGCGGGCTTGTTGATCGCGCCCATGATGCAGCTGCCCACGCCCTTGCCCCATGCGGCAAGGGTCATGTTGGCAAGTGCAATGCCGGTGTCGGTGGCAAGGTCGCCGGGGATGGCGGTATCCTGCACCACAGCTGCATAAAAGGTGGGCAGCTCGTCCGCCTTGGGCGTGCCCTGCTCCGGCGGCAGATAGCCAGCCCACTTGACCAGCGGCTGTACCTTGGCCACCATCTCCGGGCTTTGCACCAGCACCAGACGCACCGCCTGCCGGTTTGCCCCGCAGGAGGACAGCCGCACGGCCTGTACGATATCATTTACCACATCCTGCGGCACGGCCTTTTGTGCAAACCGGCGGTAGGTGCGGCGGGTGGTCAGAAGTTCCATTGCATGCATAGAGATCACTCCTTTTATAAATCACATTATAATAAAATATAACAGATGCGGCAATATCTTGCAACAAGAATGATAAACAGATGATGCTCGTTAAAAACTTTTTCGCAAAAAGCCGAAATAAGTATTGACAAAATAATACCGGGGGGGGTATATTATAGAAGAACAAGCTCCTATTTTGTAGTAGGAGCTGAAAATGAAAGATCGTGAGGTTGATTATTATGTCTAATATCTCTCGTCGTCAGTTCCTGAAGAGCGCAGGCGTTGCTGCTCTGGCTGTTGCTGCTCTGACCGGCTGCAAAAAGCTTCCCGACACCGATATCCCCGATGTTCCCGGCGTGACCAGCGTTGATCTGCGTGTTCTCTTTGTGGATGAAAAGGGTAATCCTGTTGGCAACAGCGTTACTGGTGTTTATGAGACTACCGTCCTGAAGGACGCAAAGAAGTACGACCCGAAGCTGATCCCCGCAGACAAGCTGCCGAAGGGCTATGAGCTGATTAGCGAGGACGAGGTTGACATTATTTCTGAGAGCACCCCGAAGATTGCTAAGGTTCCTGTTAAGCTGGAAGAGTCCAAGCCTGCAAGCAAGAGCAAGATTTTCCTTACTTTAAAGTTCTTTAACGGCGGTGTAGCGGATCGCCATGTGGAAGTGATTGCCAACAAAGTGTTTGATTTGAAGAGCAACCCGAATGAGCGTGTTTACTACGCTGACATTAAGGACAGCCTGCTCGATAAGTGCAAGGACATCGAACCGGATGAGACTTGGCAGAGCTACCTGAAGATCGTAGACGGCGGTTATGAGGCTACTGTCTGGATGGGCGTGGCACTGAAGGGCTAAACAATTAAGTACTACTAAATTGTTTACATAAACACGTAGATGCCGACAGGTTGAAAACAACCTGCCGGCATCTTTTTTATAAAAATGTTTGCAGTTGCTTTTGGGTTGGCGCGCAACCCCTTCCGGCAAAGCCTGCAGCTTTGCCAGCTTCCCCAAGGAAAGGTCTGAACCCTCTCAGGCTCACTGCGTTCGCCAGCTCCCCCGAAGGGGGGAGCTTTAAGTATCTGCCGGAAGCTTTCTCGTTGTACCTGATACTTTAGCAACAAGCCTTAGACCTTGGCTCCCCCTGAGAGGAAAGACTTCCCCCGCTCCGGGGGAAGATGTCGCGCAGCGACAAAAGGGGGATTCTGGCGCGGGAGCGCCTGAGAGGGTGAGGACGGCAAACGCCATCAGTCAAAATCTGACGGTCTTACTTCCTCTTCGGCAGCGGCACGCACAGCACCAGACTGATGCCGATGGCCAGCGCCACGGCGATTTTAAAGGTGCTGATGCCATTGGCAAGGGCAAGGGTGTTTTCGTTCTGGATGAAATAGTAGGCGGTGTAGTAGATGCCTGCGCCCGGCACAAGCGGGAAAATGCCGGTCAGCAAAAACACCGTGACCGGCGTTTTTTGGGTAATGGCAAACACGCGGGTAAGGATGGTAAGCGGAATGACCGCCAGCAGGGAGGCCGTGGCGGCGTCTGCGCCCAGCAGGGTCAGCAACTCGTACCACAGCCAGCCCACAGCGCCTACCAGCGCGCAGTAGGGCAGACAGCGCCGGGGGCACGCAAACAGAATGGCAAAACTCAGCGTGCCCGCTGCGGCCAGAAAAAACTGCGCGGTCAGCTCGCTGATCTGTACAGCTGTAAGGGACATCATACCACGACCACCCCCGTAAGTACTGTGTACAGCCGTAGCACAAGACCGGTGCCTATGGCAATGCTGGCGGCAATGAGCAAGGCATCGATCATGCGGATGGTGCCGGAAAGGTAGTCGCCCTGCACAAAATCCCGGATGCCCATGGTAAAGGCGATGCCCGGGGTCAGGATCATCAGCGTACCGATGATGGCGTGGCTGGCAGAGGTGTGCAGCAGAGTGCACAGCAGAATGCATACCAGCGTGATCAGCGCGGCGGTGCTGATCTTCTGGAAGCCGCCGGGCACCTCATGCCGCCCGCACCACAGCAGATACCAGCTGGCCACCAGCCCCGCCCCGGCAGCTGCCAGTGCACTGCGCAGGTTGCCGCCGAACATCATGGCAAAGCAGAACGCCCCGCATAGCCCGGAAAGCAGCTGCACATGATCTTTGGGGAAGGGCAGCCGCCGCGCCAGCACCAGACGGCTCTCGGCTTCGTCCAAAGTCATTCCGGTCTGGGCGATCTGGCGGGAAAGTTCGTTCACCGCCGCCACCCGCCCCAGATGGGTGGTGCGCACCGGCACGTTGCGCACCTCGCTGATCTCGGCAGTGCCGGCGCTGGCAAAAATGCCGTTGGTCAGCACATAAACGTGGAATTCCCGCAAATGGAAGCTGCGCGCCATGATCTCCATGGTCTGCTCCACCCGGAACACCTCCGCACCATTTTCCAGCAGGGTCTGCCCTGCGGCCATGATAAAATCCATGATGCGGCGGCGCAGCTCTTCATCGGGAAAATGGTCTCTGCTGTTCATTGCCTGCGCTCCTTGCAAAAGATGATACCCTATTTTATCATGTGCACCAGCCGCATACAAGGGCGTATAATAAAAAACCGCCACCCCCCACAGGTGACGGTTTTTCTTTGGATAAAAGTTAAACTAAAAACCTAAAGGGCCAACCGCTTGTCGCAGTGCCTTTTGTAATTATAGTATAACCCTTTTTGTGCGCATTGTCAAGCAAAACGGATGCGGCAGCAGACCGGAAGCCATATCCCTACCCAAAAACTTCGTTGAAGGTGTTGACAAATGCCGCCGATGGGTTTATTATAGTGTCAATATCACAAAAATGGCTGTGAAGAGAAGAGTAGGCCTTCGCATTGATCCTTACCAGAGAGCCCGGGCGGTGAAAAAGGGCAGGAAACAGGAAGCTGAAAATGGTCTCGGAGCCGTGCGGACGAGGCGCAGGAGTGCTAAGCCCGCAACGGGATGCGCCCGTTACAGCGTCCGGCTGTAAGCAGCACACGCTGCCGCAGCATCGAGGCTGTATCCGTAAGGATGCAGTGAACCAAGGTGGTACCACGGAAGTATGTTCATGCCTCCGTCCTTGCAGAGCCTAAGGCTCGTAAGGACGGGGGCATTTTTTCATGCGTCCGTTCAAGGCCGTGCGCGGAAAGGTGCCGTGCGGGCCACAGTACATAATAGAGAACAATAGAGAGGGAACAAAACTATGATTACTCGTCGCGATTTTCTGAAAGTTACCGGTGTGGCAGCCGCAGCCGCTGCCCTGACTGCCTGCGGTGGTTCTTCTTCCACTGCTTCTTCCGCCGCTGCATCCGGCAGCGTGGCATCCTCTGCCGCAGCTAAGCTGGATAAGATCAAGGTGGCTGTGCCCAACGATACCACCAACGAGGCCCGCGCCCTGACCCTGCTGGAGAAGAACGGCTTCTTCAAGCTGAAGGCAGACGCCGGCCTGACCGCCACCAAGAATGACATTGAGGAGAACCCCCTGAACGTCACCGTGGACGAGGTGGAGGCCGCTCAGGTGCCCAACGTCCTGCAGGACGAGGACTACGCCGTCATCAACTCCAACTACGCCATCTCTGCCGGTCTGAACCCCATGACCGATGCACTGGCCATGGAGGACGGCTCTTCTGCTTACGTCAACATTCTGGTGTGCAAGGACGGCAATCAGGAGGAGCCTAAGATCAAGGCTCTGGCTGCTGCCCTGCAGAGCCAGAAGGTGAAGGACTTCATGGACGAGACCTACAAGGGCTCCGTGGTGTCCGTTGTGGAGAACCCCACCGACGGCTATGATTCCACTGTGGATTATGACGCTCTGAACGGCCAGACCGTCAGCTGTGCCGCTACTCCCGCTCCCCACTGCGAGGTGCTGGAGGTGTGCAAGGAGATCCTTGCCGCCAAGGGCATCACGCTGGACATTCAGGAGTACGACGACTATGTGATCCCCAACCAGGTCGTCGAGGACGGTCAGGTAGACACCAACTACTTCCAGCATCAGCCGTATCTGGACAACTTCAACGCCGAAAAGGGTACCCATCTGGTGACTGTTGCCGGTATTCATGTAGAGCCCATGGGCATCTACGGCGGCAAGCAGGACAGTCTGGCACCCATCGAGGGATAAGCTAAAGGAGCAATTTCTGTGATCGAACTCAAGTATCTTTCCAAGACCTTCCAGATGAAGGATGGCGCGGTGAAAGCGCTGCAGAACATCAACCTCACCATTCCCGATGGCTCCATCTACGGCATCATCGGCATGTCCGGTGCGGGCAAATCCACGCTGGTGCGCTGCATCAACCTGCTGGAGCGCCCCACCGGCGGCAGCGTGGTGATCGACGGCGTGGCGATGGAGACTTTGTCTCCCGCCTCGCTGCGCAAGCGCCGTCGGGAGATCACCATGATCTTCCAGCAGTTCAACCTGCTTATGCAGCGCACCTGCCTGAAGAACGTCTGCTTCCCCATGGAGCTGGCAGGCGTAAAGAAGGCGGAGGCCGAAAAGCGCGCCATGGAACTGCTGGAGATGGTGGGTCTGCCGGATAAGGCCAACGCCTACCCGGCACAGCTGTCCGGCGGTCAGAAGCAGCGCATCGCCATTGCCCGCGCACTGGCCACCAACCCCAAGGTGCTGCTGTGCGACGAGGCTACCAGTGCGCTGGACCCCAACACCACCCACTCCATCCTGACCCTGATCAAGGATATCAACCGCAAGCTGGGCATCACCGTGGTGGTCATTACCCACCAGATGAGCGTGGTGGAGGAAATCTGCGACAGCGTGGCCATTCTGGACGGCGGTGTGGTCGTGGAACAGGGCTCGGTACAGGAAATTTTTGCAAACCCCAAAACGGCGGCTGCCAAGCGTCTGGTAGCCCCCAACGGCGGCAGCGCAGCGCGGGATCTTTCCTGCTTTGCGCCGGATGACCATGTGGTGCGCGTTACCTTTAATGGTTCCTCCACTGCAAAGCCGCTGGTGGCAAGCCTTGCCGCCGAAAAGGGCATTTTGGTGTCGGTGCTCAGTGCCGATACCCGCGATCTGAGCGGCCAGTGCTACGGCTCTATGCTGCTCAAGCTGCCCGCAGAACTTGCGGTCGCACAGCAGGCTGTGGAATATATGCGCAGCCAGTCTGGCGTAACGGTAGAGGAGGTGACCGGTATATGAATATCGCAGCTTACGGCTTTGCCATCTGGGAGACCTTTTATGTAACGGTGCTCTCCACCGCCTTTGCGCTGGTGTTGGGCCTGCCGCTGGGCGTGCTGCTGGTAGCCGGTGACAAGGACGGTATTCTGCCCCTGCCCGGCTGGCTGATGCACCTGATCAACATCGTCATCAACATCCTGCGCAGCGTGCCCTTCCTCATCCTGATGATCTGCGTGTTCCCGCTTACCCGCGCCATCGTGGGCACTACGGTGGGCACCAAGGCCACCATCGTTCCGCTGGTGGTCGCCGCCTTCCCCTTTGTGGCACGTCTGGTGGAGACCAGCCTGCGGGAGCTGGATGAGGGCGTGGTGGAAGCTGCTCAGAGTATGGGTGCCACCCCGTTCCAGATCATCACTAAGGTCATGATCCCGGAGTGCCTGCCCGGCCTGATCTCCAGCATGACCACTGCGCTGACCACCATTCTGGGCTACTCGGCCATGTCCGGCGTTATCGGCGGCGGCGGTCTGGGCAAGATCGCCCTTTCCTACGGCTACTACCGCTACCAGACCAACATCATGATCGTCTGTGTGGTGCTGCTGGTGCTGATGGTGCAGGCATTCCAGTCTGTGGGTACCCTGTGGGCCACCAAGAGCGATAAGCGCCTGCGGAAATAAGAAGCTTTGAATTTTCGATTCCCCGCCGGAGGCAGCCCCTCCTGCGGGGAATCGTCCTTCCCGACCCAAAAAACCAGCAAAGGAGTATGTTGTATGAACCGTGATACCATCTGCGTGCAGGGCGGCTACACCCCCGGCAACGGCGAACCCCGTCAGATCCCCATCATCCAGTCCACCACCTTCAAGTACGCCACCAGCGAGGACATGGGCAAGCTGTTCGATCTGGAGGCAGACGGCTATTTCTATTCCCGTCTGCAGAACCCCACCTGCGACATGGTAGCCAAAAAGATCTGCGAGCTGGAAGGCGGCACCGCCGCTATGCTTACCTCCAGCGGACAGGCCGCAAACTTCTTTGCCCTGTTCAATATCTGCGAGGCAGGGGACCACATTGTGGCCTCCAGCACCATCTACGGCGGCACCTTCAACCTCATCTCGGTCACCATGGCCAAGATGGGCATCACCGCCACCTTTGTAGACCCCCTGTGCACCGAGGAGGAGCTGAACGCCGCCTTCCGGCCCAACACCAAGGTGGTGTTCGGTGAGACCATCGCAAACCCCGCCCTGACCGTGCTGGACATTGAAAAGTTTGCCAAGGCCGCCCACGCCCACGGCGTGCCGCTGATGGTGGACAACACCTTCCCCACGCCGGTCAACTGCCGCCCCTTTGAGTGGGGCGCGGACATCGTGACCCACTCCACCACCAAGTACATGGACGGCCACGGCGCAGTGCTGGGCGGTGCTATCGTGGACGGCGGCAAGTTCGACTGGATGGCGCACGCCGAGAAGTTCCCGGGTCTGTGCACCCCGGACGACAGCTACCACGGCATCACCTACGCCGAGCGCTTCGGTAAGGAGGGGGCTTTCATCACCAAGGCCACCGCGCAGCTCATGCGGGACTTCGGCTCCATGCAGTCCCCCATGAACGCCTATATGCTGAACCTTGGTCTGGAAAGCCTGCACGTTCGGATGCAGCGCCACTGCGCCAACGGTATGGCGGTGGCACAGTTCTTGGAGAACCACCCCAAGGTGGCCTATGTGAACTACTGCGGGCTGGAAAGCAGCCCCTACCACGCACTGGCTCAGAAGTACCTGCCCAATGGCAGCTGCGGCGTGGTAAGCTTTGGTCTGGCCGGTGGACGTCAGGCTGCCAGCACCTTTATGAAGGAGCTGAAGCTTGCCGCCATTGAGACCCATGTGGCGGATGCCCGCACCTGCTGCCTGAACCCCGCCTCCAGCACCCACCGTCAGATGAACGACGAGCAGCTGGCTGCCGCCGGTGTGCCCGCCGAGCTGGTGCGCATGAGCTGCGGTCTGGAATCCGCCGAGGATCTCATCGCCGATATCGCGCAGGCACTGGATAAGGTCTGATGCCTTCCCGTGAAATCAAAAATCATGATACCCCTGAAGATGGCAAAGCGAACGCGGCGCCATTTTTGAATCGTCTAGCAAAGGAGCGACTTTCCTATGCCGCTGATCATTCCCAAGACCTTACCCGCCTTTGACGCCCTGTATGAAGAAAACGTCTTTGTCATGCACCGGGAGCGGGCGCTGGCGCAGCATATCCGCCCGCTGGAAATTTTGATCCTGAACCTGATGCCCACCAAGATCGCCACCGAGACCCAGATCGCCCGGCTGCTGGCCAACACCCCGCTGCAGGTGCACATGACCCTGCTGCAGACCGCCAGCCACTCTGCCACCCATGTGTCGGCTGCCCATCTTGAGGCCTTTTACAAGACCTTTGACGAGGTAAAGAACAACCGTTACGATGGTATGATCATCACCGGCGCGCCGGTGGAGACCATGGATTTTGAGCAGGTGGACTACTGGAACGAGCTGTGCGAGATCATGGACTTCAGCGAAACGAACGTCTACTCCACCCTCCATGTCTGCTGGGGCGCACAGGCCGGGCTTTACTACCACTACGGCGTGCGCAAGCAGCTGCTGCCGGAAAAGATGTTCGGCGTGTTCGAGCACCGGGTCACCCGCCCGGCAAACCCGCTGGTGCGCGGTTTTGATGAGGTGTTCTACGCTCCCCACAGCCGCCACACCGGCATCTGCCGGGAGGATGTGGACAACTGCGCCGCACTGCGCATTCTGGCTGAGAGCGACGCCGCCGGACCCTTCCTCATGAGCACCGAGAACGGGCGGCAGATCTTTGTTACCGGTCACCCGGAGTACGATAAGTATACGCTGGATGCCGAGTATAAGCGGGACGTAGCCAAGGGCCTGCCCATCCATGTGCCCGTCAACTACTACCCGGATGACGACCCCGCAAAGCCGCCGCTGTTCCGCTGGCGCGCCCACGCCCACCTGCTGTATGAAAACTGGTTGAACTATTACGTCTACCAGAACACCCCCTACGATCTGGGAGATATCCAACGGGTAAAACACGAGAAATAAATAACAAAAAGGACTGCTGCGAAACAGCGTCAACGAAAAATGCAAAAAAGCTGAGCACCTGATCTTTCACAGGTGCTCAGCTTTTTTTACCCTTTTTTTGAGAAGCTGCCTTGGAGCTTTCAATATTTTGAAGGTATGCTATTCTGCGGCAACCCTCTCCCGGATGTTTTTACCCTCTGGGGTGGCCGGTATATGTCAGCGCTACGGTGTCGGGGCCGGTGTTGGCAGAGACCACGCCGCCCAGCTCAAACACGGCCAGCGGCGGCTTGCCAAAGGCCTTGCGGCAGGCCTTTTCCAGATCAGCGGCTTGCGGGATGTTGGTGTGGCCGATCATATACTCAAAATCCTCCACATCCCCGGCGCGCTTCTGGCACAGATCCACCATGGCGGGCACGACTTTTTCATCGCCGCGCACCTTGGCCTCTACCTTGGTTTTGCCGTCGATCAGGGTAATGATGGGACGGATACCCATCAACTCACCCATGACGGCTGCTGCGGCAGAGATGCGGCCGCTCTTTTTCATCTGCCTCAGGCTGTAAGGCCCCAGCACGACCTCCATGCAGTTCATCTGCTGTTCAAATTCGTGGATGACGTGGCGGATCTCTGCGCCGTTCTGCAGTTTGCGTGCCATCTCGCACAGATACCAGCCGAACACCATAGAATAGGTGTGGGGGTCCAGCAAGTGGATGTTCAGATGGTGCTCCGGGCGCTCCTCCCGCAGCATCCCCTGTGCCATCAGGGCGTTGTTGTAGGTGGAGGAGCCAGACTTGTTGATGGGCACATGGATGACATCCGTGTAGCCCTCGTCCACATACTGGCAGTATTTTTCACAGAACTGGATGGGCGTAATGGCGGCGGTAGAGGGCACACCCTTTGCCGCACGCATCTTATCGTAGAATTCGGTGTTGGTGCAGTCCACACGCTCAACGTAGTCCACATCATCCAGCAGGATGTGGAAACTCATGATATCAATGCCGTATTTTTCGGCCATCTCCTGCGGGATATCGCAGGAGGAATCAGTCAGAATTGCAATCTTGCTCATAATTTCCCTCATTTCCATTCATAATCTCGTAGGTGGCCGTGGTCCAGCAGCTCCGGGAAATCCCACTGCCGCAGCACCTCGTACACGCCCACCGCCACGCTGTTGGAAAGGTTCAGACTGCGGCAGGTGTCCCGCATGGGCATCCGGATGCAGTGCTCCTGATTTTCCACAAGCAGCGCCTCCGGCAACCCGGCGTCCTCGCGGCCGAACACCAGATAAGCCCCGTCCGGGTACTGTACATCGGTGTAGCGCTGGGGCGCCTTGGTGGTAAAGTAGTAGTAGGGGCCGCTGTTGCGGGCAAAAAAGTCCGCAAGGCCGTCGTAGTAGGTAATGTCCAGATAGTGCCAGTAATCCAGCCCGGCGTGTTTGAGCTTTTTGTCATCAATGGCAAAGCCCATGGGGCCTACCAGATGCAGACGGCAGGCCGTGCAGGCACAGGTGCGCGCCACGTTGCCGGTGTTCTGGGGGATGCGGGGCTCTACCAGCACGATATTCAAAGTCGGCTTGTCCATCATAAAATGCCCTCCGGTTCCTCCCGCAGGGGGCACAGGCGGGGCAGCAGCGGCTCAAACCACACACCGAAGCGGGTGTCCTGCGTGTAGGGCGTGCCCTGAATGGCCAGCGAAACAAACTCCGCAGCGTTATCGGCGGCGGCGCTCAGGGCGTTGCCCTGCAGCAGCGAGCCGATGAGCACGGCACCATACAGATCCCCCGTGCCGGGGAAGCTGCGGCTGATATGCAGCTTTTTGATGACGAAGCGGTCTGCGCCGGTACCGGCACAGCCGATGTACTTGCCCAGCGGCAATCCGGTGACCACCGCGTTGGAGGCCAGCGGCTGCAAAGCATCTGCCAGTGCCTGCGCGGCGGTATCGTCCAGCTCATCGGTGACCGGCTGCTGCTGCAAAAGCAGCTGCGCCTCGGTGTAGTTGGGCAAAATCAGATCTGCCGCGCGGCACAGGCTGCGGATGCGCTCGACCAGTGCCGGGGTAACGGTGGAATAGGCCTTGCCGTTATCGCCCATTACGGGGTCCACCACTTTGTAGGCGGCAGGCCACAGGGCAAAGGCTTTTTCAGCCAGCGCTACCTGTGCCTCGCCGCCCAGATAGCCGGTATAGATACAATCAAATTGCAGTCCAAGGGTCTGGTAGTGCTCCAGTGCGGCCATGCCGTAGGCACTGCCGTCCATCCGGGCGGGGGTGCCAAGGCCGCCGGTGTGGGTGGAGAGCACCACCGTGGGCAGCGCCACCGGCTGGAAGCCCATGACTGACAGCACAGGCAGGATCACCGCAAGGCTGCACCGGCCCACGCCGGACAGATCGTGGATGCAAAGGATCTTTTTTGGTTCAACGGGTTTTTGCAAATAGGAAAACCTCCTTGCTGAAAAGCCGCGCACAGCGGCTTATAAAAAGCATCATAGAACAGTATACCACAAATTGCTGCATAAAAAAAGCGTATACCAGATTCTTTTGCGGAAATAATAGCACTGCAAGCCCTGTCATGACAGGCCGAAAGGAGAAATTCAGGATGAAACAGCGAGAAAATTCCGCCGCAGGCATGGTGGTGGGCATGGCCACCGGTGCAGTCCTTGGGGCTGCCGGTGCCATGATGGCTACCCAGAGCAAGCGCCAGATGCGCCGCAATGTGCGCAAGGTGATGAAGGGCGCGGAAAATGCGGTGATGCAGCTGGATAAAATGGCCGCCGACTTTGTGGAAAAGCACATCGACTGCTGAACAGCAAAAGCGCCGTCCCGGGTGGAACGGCGCTTTTGTTATCGTGCGGTTTATTTTGCCCAGATGCACATCCGGGCGGTGGTGTTGATCTCGCCCAGCAGGCTCAGATCCATCTGGATGTTGCAGGTCACGGTCAGCGCCTTATTCACATCGCTGCCGGTCAGCACCGAGGCAGGCAGGTTTTTGATGGTCAGGATGCCGTTGCCCTTTTCGATCTCGCCGGTCAGGGTGCCGGTGTAGGTCACATCGCCGATGGTCAGGCCGGTCAGACAGCCGGTCACATTGAGCTTGGTCACCTGCTTGACAGGCAGCATCAGGGTGTAGGTGCCGTTGGACTGGCGGGCAAGGGTAGCCTCGCGGTCAGAATCAATGCCGGAGTTGGCCATGGATTCCTTGTCGGAGTTTTCCTTCCAGAATTTGACCCCAACGGGGGTATTCGCGGCGGCAGAAGCACCCAGTGTGAGCATACAGAACATCAGCAGCGTCAGCAGGGCAGCGCCGGTACGTTTTAAGGCAGTAGTCATGGTTTTATCCTTTCTGCCGCAGCTACGGCATGGTGAAACAGAGTATATAATGCTCCATAAGGTGCTGATTTGTCAATGCTAACATAGCATGACCGGACGGCCTTGTCAATGCGCCTTGGCAGTCTTTCACAAAAATGTTTCGAATCCGTCACAGAATATGGAAAGTGTGATGAAAAAGGACGCTGCAACATTGCAGCGTCCTTTTGGGTGGTTACCTTATAGCGACTCAGACCTCAAAGTTGGGGTCGTCCTTCAGCATGTGGATGTTGGACATAAAGGCGCTCTGCTCGGGGTCGGTGAACTCGGCATCCTTCACATACTTGTTCAGCACAGCTGCGGTGCGCACGGGGTCGGCAATGGTACCGGCACCGCCGATGCAGCCGCCGGGGCAGCCCATGCCTTCCAGCAGGTAGCCGTTGTACTTACCGGCCTTGGCCAGCATCAGCAGCTTCTTGCAGTCGGCCAGACCCTGTGCGGAGGCGATCTTCACCTCCATGTCGGGACGCCATTCCTTGATCTTGTCGGCAACGGCCTTGGCCACGCCGCCGGACTGTGCAAAGCCGCGGCCTGCGGCAGAAGCATAGCACAGATCCATCTCAGCGGGATCCACTTCCAGATTGTCCAGATCCAGATCCTTTGCCTCAATGATACCGGCCAGCTCCTCAAAGGTCAGCACGAAGTCCACGTCGGAGCGGACGGTGCGGCGGGAGGCCTCCAGTTTCTTGGCGGCGCAGGGGCCGATGAAGCACATACGGGCATCGGGGTCGGCCTGCTTCATCATGCGGGCAGTGAACACCATGGGGGTCATGGTCATGGAGATGTTCTTGGCAAGGCCGGGGAAGGCGGTCTTTGCCATCATGCTCCATGCCGGGCAGCAGGAGGTAGCCATAAAGTCCAGCTTCTCGGGCACTTCCTCAAGGAAGTCGTGTGCCTCGTCCACAGTGCACAGGTCGGCACCAATGGCAACCTCCACCACGTCGCAGAAGCCGATGGCCTTCAGGGCGGACTTCAGCTTACCGGTGGAAGCCAGAGAGGGGAACTGGTTGATGAAGGCGGGAGCGACCAGCGCATAGATGCGGTCGCCGCGGTTGAAGCCCTGAATGAGCTGATAGATCTGGCCCTTGTCGGCAATGGCACCGAAGGGGCAGTTTACCAGACACTGACCGCAGGACACGCACTTGCTGTAATCGATCTCGGCACGGCCCAGCTCGTCAGAGTGGATAGCGCCCATGCCGCAGGCAGCAGCGCAGGGACGCTCGGTCTTGACGATGGCGTTGTAGGGGCAGACGGTGACGCAGCGGCCGCACTTGATGCACTTGTCCTGATCGATGGTGGAACGGCCGCTCTCCCAAGTAATGGCCTTCTTGGGGCACACTTCCATACAGGGGTGTGCAAGGCAGCCCTGGCACAGGTCAGAAACCTTGACCAGCTTTTCAGGGCAGCGGTTGCAGGCAAACTTGATCACGTTGACCAGCGGGGGATCATAGTACTTATCGGCGATGGAGGCATCCTCCAGACCGGAGACCACGCTGTTGTGCTCGTCCATGCGGCGGGTGGGCAGACCCATAGCCAGACGCACGCGCTCCTCAACGATGGCGCGCTCCAGGAAGATGTCCTTGCGCAGCTTGCCCTCCTCACCGGGGATGATGGTGTAGGGGATCTTGCGCATCAGGTGGTTGGCCTGCTCGCCCTTGACATTGGCGTAAGCCATGCGGGCGACCTCGGTAAACACCTGACGGCGGATCTGGATGACCGTAGTATTGATTCCTCTGAAACTCATTCCAATCTCTCCTTGCTCAGAAACAGCCAAAAAACGGAGCCGTCTGCCCTGTGTGCAGAGCATAAAAACGGCACTATACGGGCACGGATGGTACCGTGCTGGTTGCTTACAGCACGCCGGACCCGATAAATCCATCTTCATTTTAACATAAAGACGTGCGTATGGAAAGAGCAAAACACAAAATTTGTTAAAAATTTATTGTATTCATGCGGATGCACAGAATGTACAAGTAAAATGAAAAAATTTCAGCAAAGTGCTGCACGCACCCGCTCGCCATCGTAGCGGCCAAGCTTTACCCGCACGATCTGCCCGCTCTCGCAGCCGGGGGCAGAGACCACCACCGGAATGTACAGCCGGGTGTAGCCGGTGAACAGCGTACCGGACAGGGGCGTTTCCAGCAGCACCTCATCCTCGGTGCCCTCAAAGGCGGCCAGTGCCTCGCAGCGCACCTGCTCGGCTACGGCGTTCATGCGGCGGCTGCGCTCCTGCTTTTCCCGCTCGTGGATCTGATCCGGGAAATCATAAGCCGGGGTGCCGCTGCGGCGGGAGTAGGGGAACACATGCACTTTAAGGAAACCGATCTTTTTCAAAAATGCGCAGCTCTCCTCAAAGTCCTCTGTCGTCTCGCCGGGGAAGCCGCAGATGCAGTCGGTGGTAAAGCTGACCGGGCGGCTGCCGTAGGCGGCGCGGATCTGCTCCACCACCTGTGCGTACTCCTGCGCGGTGTACACCCGGCGCATCCGGCGCAGGGTGGCGGTGCAGCCGCTCTGCAAACTCAGGTGGAACTGGGGGCAAAGCTTGTCCACCGCTGCCAAGCGGGAGATGAATTCCGGGGTGAGCATATCGGGGTCAAGGCTGCCCAGACGGATGCGCTCGATGCCCGGCACCTGTGCGCATTTTTCCACCAGCTCCACAAGGTTCGTGCCGGTGTCCAGCCCGTAGCTGGGCAGGGAGATGGCGCTGAGCACCACCTCGCGGTAGCCCGCAGCGGCCAGCTGGTGCAGCTCGGCCAGAATGCTCTCCTCGGCGCGGCTGCGCACCGGCCCGCGGGCGCGGGGGATGACGCAGTAGGCGCACTGCCGGTTGCAGCCGTCCTCTACCTTGATAAAGGCGCGGGTGTGGGTCTCGAACCGTTCCACCGGCAGCTCCTCGAACTGCTCGCCGCGCTGGTGCGGGGCAATGGCTACGATGCGCTCGTGGCCGTCCAGCAGCTTTTGTACGTTCTCCAAGATGGCCTTGCGGTCGCCGTTGCCGCACACAAGGTCGGCCTCCATGAACTGTGCGGCCTCCTCCGGGAAGGCCTGCGGGTAGCAGCCGGTCAGCACCGTCACCGCACCGGGGTTTTCGCGCTTTTTGCGGCGCAGCCACTTGCGGCTCTTCTGGTCGCCGAAGTTGGTCACGGTACAGCTGTTCACAATGAACACATCCGCTGCTTCGCCTTCCTGCGCAATGGTAAAGCCGTTGGCGCGGAACAACTGTTCCAGCGCGCCGGTCTCGTTCAGGTTGACCTTGCAGCCCAAGGTATAAAAACAAACTCGCATGGGGAACGATCCTTTCGATAAAAACGGGGGTGTTTTGCATTTCTTCTCATTATATAACAGAAGCCCACCGGGGTGCAAGACTGTTTTTGCACGGAGACACCGGTCTTTTGCAGTGCGTCAAAACAAAAAGGGACGCGAAAAATCTCGCGTCCCAAAGCTGCAGGAAGGAATGACGAGCCGTTAGCTGTTTTTCAGGGTAACGAACAGATAATCGGTCTCCTTGCCGTCCAGTGTATCGGTCTTGCGCTCAATGAAATCGACCTCGTACATAGACAGGGGAAGCTGACGTCTCACAAAAGCGTTGATGGCGTTCTCCTGGGCGTCCGGCTTCAGGCTGGCCACGACAGAAAACTGCTTGGTGTCCAGAGCCTTCTGGATATCTTTACCGATCACGGTAGCAGAGAACCGGACGGGCAGCATGAGCTGACCGGAGCAGCCGGTGAACAGGGCGGCACCTGCAACAGCAGCAGCGGACAGACCGGCGATCTTTATAAAGTTACGGCGAGAAAGATTCATAATGAGACCCTCCTTGTGATTGCATGATTGTATGAAACTGGGCTTGCTCCCTTCTGGGAACAGTTCAATTTTACAAGTTTTGCCGTGAAAAGTCAAGGGACAGGTACCAAAGTTAACAGAAAACGAACACAATGTGAAAAATAGTACGGCAAAATTGACGAGCGGCATGCCTGAAAAGACCACTGCATACAGTAGCAGCAAGAGACTTCGCACGGGGAGGGACGGAAATGGAACGGAGAAATCTGGCGCTGCTGTGCGCGGGGGTGGTCTGCTTCTGGCTGTTTGCGCTGGCCTTTGGCACGGCACAGGGCAAGGGGCTGCGCATCCAACCGGCGGTGCAAACGCAGGCAGAACCGGCAGTGCAGACCCTGACGGTCACCCCGCCGCAGCTTACCCTGCCCTGCCGCGCGGCGATCCTCATCGACCAGACCAGCGGCGCGGTGCTTTACGAGATGAATGCAGACCAGACCATGCCCATCGCCTCCATTACCAAGGTGATGACCCTGCTGCTCACCTTTGAGGCGGTGCACGCCGGGCGGCTGACCATGGATACCGCCGTGCCGGTCAGTGAACACGCCTACCACATGGGCGGCAGCCAAATCTGGCTGGAGCCCGGGGAGCAGTTCACGCTGGACGAGATGCTCAAGGCCATCTGTGTGTCCTCTGCCAACGATGCAGCAGTGGCGGTGGCAGAGCTTGTGGGCGGCAGCGAGCCTGCCTTTGTGCAGCAGATGAACGCCCGCGCCGCAGAGCTGGGCATGGAGCACACCACCTTCCGCAACGCCTGCGGGCTGGACACAGAAGGGCATCTTTCCACCGCACGGGATGTAGCCATCATGAGCCGCACCATCCTGAACACCTGCCCGGAGGTGCTGCACTATACCGGCATCTGGACGGACACCCTGCGGGGCGGGCAGACCCAGCTGGTGAACACCAATAAGCTGCTGCGGCGGTACAACGGCATTACCGGGCTTAAGACCGGCACCACCGGCGGAGCGGGCGTGTGCATTACCGCCAGCGCCACCCGGGACGGGCTGAACCTCATCGCGGTGGTGCTGGGTGCACCCTCCAGCAAGGAACGGTTCGAAGCCGCCACCACCCTGCTGGACTACGGCTTTGCGGCCTACCGCGCCGCACCGGTGCCCCTGCCGCAGGAGCGCCCGCTGCAATTAAAGGTAAAGGGCAGCACCGAGGAGACCGTGCCGCTGGATTACGCCGCGCTGCCCGCCACCGCGTTGCTGCCCGCCGAAAGCGCCGGACAGCTGACCGTGCAGCTGGAACTGCCCGACACGCTGGAAGCCCCGGTGACCCGGGGACAGACGGTAGGCAAGGCGCAGCTGCTGTGCGGCGAAGCAGTACAGGGAGAGTACCCGGTGTGCGCCGCCGCCGATGCGCCGCGCATGGACTTTGATGCCGCCTTGCAGCTGCTGTGGGACAGCCTGCGGGGTGCTGCAGCATGACCCTGCACCGAAAAAGGCGCTTCAGCGCACAAAAGTGCGCCGGACGCCCGGCAGAGCTGTTGGATACCTGAACAAATATGGATGAAGAAACAAAAAAACACTATTAAAATTGTATGAAATCTAAGGAATTTGACCTTGACTTTACCCGGAGGGAACGGTACACTTATACCAAGATATTTCCTCGCAGGGCAAAGACCCGGCAGATCGTTTGGAGGTTTTAATAATAATGAGTGTCGCACTGAACACGAAACACCTCTCCAGCTTCATCAGCGAAGAGGAATATGCAGCTATTTACCCGCAGGTAGAAGCCGCCCACAAGCAGCTGGAAGCCAAGAATGGCCCCGGCAGCGATTTTCTGGGCTGGATGACTCTGCCCCGGGATTATGACAAGGAAGAGTTCGCCCGCATCAAGGCAGCCGCTGCCAAGATCCGCGAGGACTCTGACGTTCTGGTCGTGGCCGGCATCGGCGGCAGCTATCTGGGCGCACGCGCTGTTGTGGAAGCCGTTAAGGGTATGTACCACAACGAGCTGGAAGATGGTCTGAAGATCTACTTCTGCGGCAACAGCATCAGCCCCACCTACCTGAACAACATCATCAGCCTGTGCAAGGGCAAGCGCTTCTCCATCAACGTCATCTCCAAGTCCGGCACCACCACCGAGACCTCTCTGGCCTTCCGTGTGCTGCGCGAGCTGCTGGAAAAGGAGATGGGCGTGGAGGAAGCCAATAAGCGCATTTACGCCACCACCGACCGTGCCAAGGGCACTTTGAAGCAGCTGGCTGACGCACAGGGCTGGCCTACTTTTGTAGTTCCCGATGACGTGGGCGGCCGCTACTCCGTGCTGAGCGCCGTGGGTCTGCTGCCCATCGCCGCTGCCGGCATCGACATCGACGCTCTGATGCAGGGCGCTGCCGATGCTATGGAGCGCTTCTCCGTACTGAGCCCCGACAACGATGCTTATAAGTACGCCGCCATCCGCAACATCCTGTACCGCAAGGGCAAGGCTGTGGAGATTTTGGAGTGCTACGAGCCGGACTTCACCCTGATGAACGAGTGGTACAAGCAGCTGTTCGGCGAGAGCGAGGGCAAGGACAACAAGGGTCTGTTCCCCGCAAGCTGCATCTTCTCCACCGACCTGCACTCCATGGGTCAGTTCATTCAGGAAGGCGCCCGCATCATGTTCGAGACCATCGTGGACGTGAAGAAGCCCGCACAGGATCTGTTCATCGACCCGCTGGAGGGCAACTTTGACGGCCTGAACTTCCTTGCAAACCAGAACATGAGCGTGGTCAACCGCAAGGCCATGGAAGGTACTATTCTGGCACACACCGATGGCGGTGTGCCCGAGGTGCTGATCGAGGTGGATGACCTGTCTGCTTATAATGTGGGCTACCTGATCTACTTCTTCTGGCGTGCCTGCGCCTGCAGCGGCTACCTGCTGAGCGTGAACCCCTTCAACCAGCCCGGCGTGGAAAGCTACAAGAAGAATATGTTTGCCCTGCTGGGCAAGCCCGGCTATGAGGGCCTGACCGCAGAGCTGGAGGCAAAGCTGAAGTAAGCTGCCGAACGTTAAAAATGATCTCCCGCCGCAAGGCGTGGAAAATACAGGAGGACTGAACTATGATTAAACTGATTGTTGGTACCAAGGGCTCCGGCAAGACCAAGGCTATGATCGACCAGATCAACGACGCGGTCAAGACCTCCAAAGGCAATGTTGTTGTTGTGGAAAAGGGCATGAAGCTCACCTACGACATCGCTCCTGCAGCACGTCTGATCGATCTGGACGAGTACAAGATCTCCGGCGGCGAAATGCTGTACGGCTTTGTGGCCGGCCTGATGGCAAGCAACTACGACATCACCGACCTGTACATTGACGGCATCCTGAAGGTGCTGGACCACGATATCAACCGTCTGGGCGTTGTGCTGGACGAGATGGCAGCCATTGCCGGCGACAGCGTGAAGGTCACCGTGACCGTCAGCGCAGACGAGGCCGCACTGCCCCACGATGTGAAGAAGTACCTGTAATTTGATAAAAGAACAGGGCTAAAGGCTTTTCCAACAGGCAGAAGACCGGAGAAAAATAAATTTTTTCGGTTTTCTGCCTGTTTTGGTGTTGACAAAGGGTTGCTTTGGCGCTATACTAACAAAGCAGCCTTTTCAGAGGTGTACTATGCAATTTGACCTGAGAAAGTTTATCACAGCCGGCGCAAGACCGTACCATGCAGAGTTTCAGTGTGATTTATCTGCGTACGATTATGCCGGTGCAAGGATCCCGCAGCCGGTTACAGCCGTCTTTGACGCGCAGACCGATGGCGACGAGGTTCAGATAACGTTGCGGGCAAAGGCATCGGTGCACGGAGAGTGCGCCCGCTGTCTGGACCCGGTCATCCGGGAAGAGACAGTCGATACGGAGTGGATCGTCAAGGAGCGGGATCTGGATGACCCGGATTTCGATCTTCCGCTGGACGAAAAAGGACATTTGGACGTGGACGAATGGCTCAATCAGGAGTTTATGTTCCAGATCCCCACGGTGCTGCTTTGCAGCCCCGACTGCGCCGGGCTTTGCCCGCAGTGCGGTAAGAAAAAGGCGGAATGCACTTGCCCACCGGCAGAGCAGACCGATGCCCCCGTAGACACTAGGCTCGCGATCCTTAAATCACTGCTGAACAGATAAACCCATCAAGGAGGTGCAAAAATATGGCAGTACCTAAGAGACATCTTTCCAAGGCCCGCCGCGACAAGCGTCGCAGCAATGTTTGGAAGCTGGAGGCCCCCGCACTGGTGAAGTGCAGCAACTGCGGCTCTCTGAAGCTCCCCCACCAGGCATGTGGCAACTGCGGTTACTACAAGGGCGAGGAAGTCATCAAGAAGGCCTAATTTGCGCGTAATTGGTGGCATAATGGTGTTATGTACAGAAGGGGAGGGCGCAAAGCCTTCCCCTTCTTGTGCTTTAAAGGAGGTGGATGCAGATGGCGATCCGGATCGAGCAGGTGGATGCCGGCAGCGAGGCCGAGGCTCTTGGCCTTGCCCCTGGCGACGAGCTGTTGAGCGTGGACGACAACGAGCTGAACGACACGCTGGACTACGATTTTTATACCGACAGCAGCAGTTTCCACCTGAAAGCCCGGGTAGCGGACGGCATCCGGGAGTGGGAGGTGCAGCGGCCGCAGCGCGGCCCCTTTGGCTGCGGGTTCAAGACCTATCTGGGCGATGCAAAGCATTCCTGCTCCAACCACTGCATGTTCTGCTTCATCGACCAGCTGCCCCCGGGCATGCGCGAGAGCCTGTATTTCAAGGATGATGACGAGCGACTGAGCTTTTTGTTCGGTAACTACATCACCATGACCAATATGCAGGATCACGAGATCGACCGCATCATCAAGATGCACATCTCGCCTATCAATATCTCGGTGCACACCACCAACCCCCAGCTGCGGGTGCGGATGCTTGCTAATAAGCGCGGCGGCGAGGTGCTCAAGTACCTGCCCCGTCTGGTGGAGGGCGGCATTGCCGTCAACTGTCAGCTGGTGCTCTGCCGCGGCGTGAACGACGGCGACGAGCTGCGCCGCACCCTTGCCGACCTGCTGGAGCTGACCCCCATGGTGCAAAGCATTGCAGCCGTGCCCTGCGGCATTACGGATTACCGCAAAAATCTGTACCCGCAGGTGCCCTACGATGCAAAGACCAGCGCTGAGGTCATCGACATTATGGAAGAATTCGGTGATGAATGCAAGCGCCGCCACGGCAAGCGCATCATCTACCCCAGTGATGAATGGTACCTCAAGGCAGGCCGCCCCATCCCTGCGGCGGCGTTCTACGAGGACTACGACCAGCTGGAAAACGGCGTGGGCATGATGCGCCTGTTTGAGGAAGAATTTCTGGCAGAGCTGGACAAGCCCCATCGGATCTACGGCACCAAGGAGCTGGACGTGGTCACCGGCACCATGGCAGCGCCCCTCATCACCCGCATGATGGAGGAACTGCACCGCCAGTACCCCATGATCACCGTGCACGTCCACACCATCCAGAACCGCTTTTTCGGCGGCAATGTTGGTGTGACCGGCCTGATCACTGCTACCGACATCATCGCCCAGTGTGCTGGCAGGCTTGCCACCAAAACGCTGGGCATCCCGGCTGTGATGCTGCGGGAGGAAAAGGACACCTTCCTTGACGATATCACGGTGGAGCAGCTGGGGCAGCGGCTGGGCGTAAAGGTGGAGGTGCTGCCCACGGCAGGTGGGGACGAAGCCCGCACCTTGCTGCGCAGCGGCCTGCACATTGCCCGCAGAAGGAAGAGCGGCAGCTGATAACGCCATTTTTATTGTATTTTACCCCTTTTAAGAAAGGAGGAGACCCCATGAGCAAACCGATCGTAGCAGTGGTGGGCCGCCCCAACGTGGGCAAGTCCACCCTGTTCAATAAGCTGTGCGGCCAGCGCCTTGCCATTGTGGAGGATACCCCGGGCATTACCCGCGACCGCATTTTTGCCAACTGCGAGTGGAACGGCCACGAGTTTTTGCTGGTGGATACCGGCGGCATCGAGCCCAAGGCCACCGAGGGCATTCTGGCCCACATGCGCGAGCAGGCGCAGATCGCCATTGACACCGCCGACTGCATCATCATGGTCACGGACGTGCGCGACGGCCTGACCGCAGCCGATGAGGATGTGGCACACATGCTGCGCCGCAGCCATAAGCCCATCATTCTTGCCGTGAACAAGTGCGACAAGGTGGGCGAGGCTCCCATGGAGCTGTACGAGTTCTACAACCTCGGCTTTGACGAGGTGATGCCCATTTCTTCCGTGCACGGTCACGGTACAGGCGACCTGCTGGATGCCGTGTGCGCCCATCTGGACTTCAGCGAGACCGTGGTGGAGGAGGACCGTATCCCCGTTGCCATCATCGGCCGCCCCAACGTGGGCAAGTCCAGCCTGACCAACCGCATTCTGGGCGAGAACCGCATGATCGTGGCCAACGAGGCCGGCACCACCCGCGATGCCATCGACACCCCGGTGGACAACGCCTACGGCAAGTTCATCTTTACCGATACCGCCGGTCTGCGCAAGCGCAGCAACATCAGCGATGGTCTGGAGCGCTACATGGTGGTGCGTGCACTGGCTGCTGTGGAGCGCAGCCGCGTGGCGCTGATCCTTGTGGATGCCACTGTTGGCTTTACCGAGCAGGACAGCAAGGTGGCAGGCTACGCCCACGAGCAGGGCAAGGCCTGCATCATCGTGGTAAACAAGTGGGATGCCGTGGAAGGCAAGGAGACCAACACCATGGAACTGCAGCGCCGGGGCTATGCCGAGTGCTTCAGCTTTATGGGCTACGCACCCATTATCTTCATCTCTGCCCAGACTGGCTACAACGTGAACAAACTGATGCAGCTGATCCGGGATGTGGACGCCGAGAACGGTGCCCGCGTGCCCACCGGTGTGCTGAACGAGATGCTTGCCCGCGCGACCGCCCGGATGCAGCCCCCCAGCGACAAGGGCCGCCGCCTGAAGATCTACTACCTGACGCAGGCTTCCACCCGTCCCCCCACGTTCGTGGCCTTCGTGAACGCAAAGCACCTGTTCCACTTCAGCTATCAGCGGTATCTCATCAATCAGATCCGCGAAAACTTTGGTCTGGAGCATACGCCCATCCGTCTGGTCGTGCGGGAGCGCGGCTCCGGCGAGGTGGGTGCCAAGGACGTATAACACGTCAGGGAGGCTCAGATGATGAAATCTGTTCTCATCGCTGTGGTGTCCGCTGTGCAGGCGTATCTGCTGGGCAGCATCGACACCGGTATCCTCGTCAGCAAGTTTTTGTACCACGATGACGTACGCAAGTACGGCAGCGGCGCTGCAGGCATGACCAATATGCTGCGCACCTTCGGTAAAAAGGCAGCGGCACTTACCGCCTTTGGTGATGTGCTCAAGGGTGTGTTGGCCGTGTGCATCGGCCGCTGGCTGTTCACCCAGATGCCGGAAAGCACCACGCTCTCGCCCTATCTTGCGGTGTACCTTGCCGCCATCTTTGCCATTATCGGCCATTTGAAGCCTCTGTATTTCGGCTTCAAGGGCGGCAAAGGCGTGCTGGTGGCGGGCGGCACCATTCTGGCTATCCAGCCGGTGCTGATCCCCTTTCTGGCAGTCATCTTTCTGGTCTGCCTGCTGCCCACCGGCATGGTGTCGCTGGGCAGTGTGACCATGGCAGCACTCTACCCGGTGCTCACCATCCTGTACGGGGTGTTCCGGGGCTATTCTGCCGCCGACCTTACCGTGTGCACTATTGGCTCGGTGATCATGGGTGCGATGGTCATTTACATGCACCGCTCCAATATCCAGCGCATCCGCGAGGGCAAGGAGTACCGCTTTGGCCGTCACGGCAAAAAGTAACAGAAAATAGTAAACCACCCCGCAGCAGCCGTTCACCGGCCGCTGCGGGGTGGTTTTTGTATAGGCTTATTCCTTTGTCTCGGTCTCTTCCTCAGGCTTTACTTCGGAATGCCGCCGACGGAACCAGTCGGCGGGGATGCCGCTCTGGGCGGGGGTAAGATCCGGCGCAGGATGACCGTCCGGCAGGTGTGCGCCAAAGGCCGGGACAAAGAAGAACTTGCGCACGATGAAGATCAGTGCGATGGCGCCCACGCTGAGCAGGTTCTCCACGGCGGAATCGTGCCCCACCACCAGATGGCGGGCAATGGCGTACAGCAGCACCTCAAGGCTGCTGCCGGGGCTGTGCTTGGCCAGCATCTTGATGAACTCGATGCCGATCACAATGTCCAAGCTGCGCTCCAGAAAGGTGCGGATCTCTGCCTCGTTGCCGTCGAACAGCAGGCCGGGCATCCAGCGGATCAGGGGCACAACGCTGAGCAGCAGACCAATCAGCACCAGCCCGGATAACAGCACTTCCAGCAGACTGGAGGCCTGAATAATGCGGTTGCGCAGGGAGGTACGCCAGTGGCTTTCTACCGGGTGAGAGGGATGTTCCATAGTAAGACCTTCCTTTCAGCATTCTGCTGCATAAAGATCGACAAAATCCTGCCTTTATTGTAGCAGACGAGAGAAGGTCTGTCAATTTCAATCCACGATGGTGACGGTGGTCTGCGGGCCGACGGCCACATAGCCGGACTTTTTGATGCAGTCCTGCCCGGCGTCGGTGTCCAGCCAGTCGTACAGGCGGCGCTCCGGGCTGTCTGCGGCGGCATCCGGGTGGATGACGGCGTAAAAATCGTTGCACAGGGGGTAGCTGCCGTCGGCAAGGGTGTCGTTGCTGGGGGTCACACCGTCTACCGCCAGCAGCCGCAGCCCGGGCTTGGAGTACATCTGGTCGATGTAGTAATACACGGAGAAACCGATGGCGTTGGCGCTGTTGTTGTAATCGGCAATGCTGTCCACCAGCTCGCCCATGGCGGCGGGAGCCAGCTCAGAGGGCGGAGTCATCAACTCTCTGCCCTGAATGAGCAGCTTTTTGAACAGGGTCTGACTGCCAGAGTCCTCGCCGCGCTGGAAGGCAACGATTTCCTGATCCTTGCCGCCTACATCCTTCCAGTTGGTGATCTTTCCGGCGTAGATGTCCCGCAGCTGCTGCTGGGTAAGCGCCTGCACCGGGTTGTCCTCGTTGACGATGAACACCAGCGCGTCCACCCCGATGGGCTTCTGCTCCAGCTCCACATTGGCTTCCTGCAGCTCTTCCTTTACATAGTCCGGTGCTTCGTACACCACCAGCATCCGGGTGGTGGTGTCGTACAGACCAAAGTTCTCCCATGCGTAGGCGGTGGTGCTCACGGTGATGTTGCTGCGGGCTTCCTCCAAGTCTATGCCGGTGGTATCGGCCAGCATCTGCGCCATCAGCGGGATGCAGGCGGTGCTGCCGTCCAGCGGGGGAAACTCCGCTTCGGTCAGGAACGGCTCCGGCTGCTGCACAGCCGAGGACGCTGCAGAGGATGCGGGCGGCTCTGCGGCAGAGGAAGCGGTGCTGCCGGAGGGCGCATCCGTGCCCTTGCAGGCGGTCAGCACCCCGGCGGCGGAGCAGGCAGCCAGCCCCAGCAGAAAGCTGCGGCGGGAAATTTTAGCGTTTTTCATAAAAAAGCCCTCCTGAATCAATAGCCATAACTCGGTACATCGTCCGCAGTGGCAGACGAGAAAATGCTCTGGCAGTACAGCCAGTTGCCGCTCGTGTCCATCCAGCCCACATAGAAGCCCCGCTGTGCGGCAAACACATGGTCGGGCAGGGCATTCAGACTGTTGGAATAGTACCCGGTGCAGCTGGAAAGCCCCTGTAATACTACATTGCCGCCTGTATCCAGCACATCGCATACGCTGCCGTAGGCGCTGCCCGCAGCGGCGCGGCTGCCGTAGAACATGGGTCTGCCGTCGGGGTCGGTGGTCAGGTAGTTGACGTAACTGTACTTGCCCTGCAGGGCGGTCAGGTCGCTGACAAGCCCCTGCGGGCCGTACAGCCGGGTGGCGGTGGTCTCGTAGCGGTCGTTGTCCTGCAATTCCAGCCAGACGTAGCCGCTGCCGCAGTTGCTCATCCGTACCCGCTGCTGGTGCTCTACCGGCTCTACGGTGGTGTCGGTCAGCAGCTTGCCGTTGTCCTTGCTGTACACCCGCAGGCTGCCGTCCAGCGCGTAGACAGCTACGGTGCTGTCGGTGGCGTCTACATCGTACAGCGGGGTCTTGGTGCCGGTTTCCAGATCATAGAGCTCGTAGCCATGGTCCTCGCCGCTGTGCCATGTTATCACATAGCCCGGGAAATACTGGCTGGGCTGCTCGTAAAAGGTGGAGATCAGTCCGCGGTCCTCTGTGGTCATGTCCCGCAGTTCGTACCGGCCATCACTGGTGGAAAAGCTGGCAAGACCACCCGGGTAGACCTGCAAAAAGCCCGTGTACTGCTCACCGGTCTGGGTGTTGTACAGGATCTGGTCGGTGGTTTCCTCTCCGGTGGCAACGTCCAGCTCCACCCAGTCGCTCAGGGTGTCACTGTCGTAGAAAAGGCGGTACGCCGAGGCGGCCTCGGCGCGGTAGACGGGGGTGCCGTCCTTCTCCTGCACCACCACCCAGCTGTTCTGCTGGTAGTCGGTATCCCAGTCGTAATCGTCCAGCCCCTCCGGGCGGGCGTAGCAGCTGAACACCAGCTTATCGCCGCATAGGGTGCAGCTGTATGCGCCTACCGGTACTGGCAGCGCTGTACCGGTGGCAAGGTCGATGACCTGACAGGTGCCATAACCGGACTCCGGGACGTATCCACCATCGATCAGGCGGCTCTCCTGCAGCACCAGCAGGTCGTTTTGCAGGGTGGCGCTCTGCTCGCCCTCAAAGGACATTACTTCGGTGCCGGTCTTGTCGTACAAGGCGGTGCGGCGTCCGCCCCGGCCGGTAGGGTCGGACCAGCTGCGCAGCCAGTAGTCTGCGGTGCCGGTGGCACTGTCCTCCACCAGCGAGACGTTCTCACTGCGGGCAGACTGATGCAGCGGGGTGCTGCCGCACAGGATGGTGGTGCTGCTTCCGGAACGGCTGTCGCAGTACAGCACCCGCAAACGGCTATCGTTCAGCACGGCGGGGTCGTACAGGGGCTTGCCGCTGTCGTCCGTAGGTACCGAAACGGCAGAGCTTGCAGCGCCCGGCACGCCGGTGGCGGGCGGCAGCAGGGCACAGCCGCAGCCTAAAGTAAGGGCAAGGGCGGTGCAGACTGCCCCGCAGCCGATACGCAAGACAACACGCTTCATAAAAAAACACTCCTTTGCAAAAACAGGGAGGAAAATTTTTCCGTTCATTCAGAATACGAAACAGCCGCATTTTTCATTGCAGAACTTGCAGAAAAATGCGGCTAAAAACGGTTACAATTACATTACAGCTGCGCCGGGGCATGAGACGCTTCTGCCTTGTCCATCTGCTCCAGCTGCCGCAGAAAGGCCAGCAAAAAGGGCAGAGAAATGAAGCAGGTGAGCGCGTCCGCAATGGGCTGGCAAAGCTCCACGCCCACAAGACCCAGCACCCGGGGCAGTACAAGGATCAGCGGGATAAAGCACACGCCCTGCCGGCAGCAGGCCAGAAAGGTGGCACGCCCGGCCTTGCCCACGCTCTGGAAGGTCATGTTGGTCACCACGATCACCGGCTGCAGAAGGATGGCAAAGCACTGGTAGCGGAAGGCGGGCAGCGCCACAGCGGTGACCGCCGGGTCATCCCGGAACAGGCGGATCAGGTTTTCATCGTTCCACCAGCACACCGCGATCAGCACCACCAGCAGCGCAAAGGCGGCTTTCAGGGTAAAGACGGCGGCCTGCCGCACTCGGTGGTATTTGCGGGCGCCGTAGTTGAAGGACGCCACCGGCTGCAAGCCCTGTCCCACGCCGATGGCCACCGAGAGGATGAACATAAAAATGCGGGACACAATGCTCATGCCCGCCACGGCGGCATCGCCGTAGCTGCGGGCGGCAATGTTCAGCAGCATCCCGCCGATGCTGTTCAGCCCCTGACGGCCAAAGCTGGGCGCGCCGCCTGCAAGGATCTGCAAAAACTCACGCGGCTCCCGGGTGACGGCGGAAAGCCGGAACTGGCTGACCGTTTTGCCCCGCAGGAACATATACAGCAGAATGCCAAAGCTGATGGTCTGGCTGAGGGCGGTGGCAATCCCGGCACCGGCAGTGCCCAGCCCTAAAGCGAACATGAACAGCGGGTCCAGCGCAATGTTCAGCAGTCCGCCGGTGACCAGCCCGACCATGGCAAGGTTTGCCTTGCCCTCATACCGCAGGATGTTGTTCATCACCAGACTGGAGATCATCAGCGGTGCGGCAAGCAGGATGGGCCGGGCGTAGGCACAGGCATGGGGCAGAATGGTTTCGGTGCTGCCCAGCAGCATCATGAAGTCCGGCAGGGTGGCAAGGCCGACTACCGCTAGCACTACGCCAAAGGCCAGCGCCGTAAAAAAGCTGGTGGAAGCAAAGCGGGTGGCAGCGTGGGTATCCTGACTGCCCAGGCGGCGGCTGATGATGGTGCCGGAGCCGTGCCCCAGCATAAAGCCCAGCGCCTGAATGATGGCCATCAGGCTGGAAACGACGCCCACCGCGCCGGAAGCGCTGGTGGAGATGCGCCCTACAAAAAAGGTATCCGCCAGATTGTAGATGCTGGTGATCAGCATACTTAAAATCGTGGGCGCGGCAAGGCTGAGGATCAGCCGGGGGATAGGGGTCTCGGTCATTTTGTGATACTGCACCGCAGTGCGGTCCTGCTGGGTCATGGAAAAATATCCTCCTTCAAAAAACGAGAAAACCGCCCCTTTCAGAGCGGCAGATAGTCCTGATGAAAACAGTATAACGCAGTTGCGGCAAAATGTCGAGGGAATAAAAACGGCCTTTCGCCCCTGCGAAGGGGCGAAAAAGCAGGCGAAAACAGGATGGTTTCTATATAAAGTGCTAAAGAATTGTCGAATTGCTTGTGAAAAATCACGATATGTGGTATTCTTTATAAGAAGGAATTGGAAAAATCTGTGCATTTTATGATTGGGAGGGATTTGTACATGAAATCCGTAGCACAAACTGTGATCGAGGCCGACCGCTTTTATACCATTGCCGCTCACACCGGCAATGTTATTCAGGCAGTGGAGGGCAGCAAGGACGGCGGCACTGTCCGTCTGGGCAAGTATGACCACAAGCCCGAACAGGAGTGGAGCTTTGTCCGCGAGGGCGATGGTGTGTACCGCATCCGCAACCGTGCCTCCGGCAAGCTGCTGGATCTGACCATGACCGGCACCGCCAATGGCACATGGCTGCACCTGTGGGAGGACGTGGGCGGCACGTCCCAGATGTGGAAGGTGGAGCACACCCCGGAGGGCACCGTGCGTCTGCGCTCTTCTTGGGCAGGCGGCAAGTGCGTGGACACCGTGGGCATCGGTGCCGAGGTGGGCGCTGTGCTGCAGATCTGGCAGGAGGTGCCCGGCGGTGGTGACCAGCTGTGGGTCATCTCTGAGGTAAAGGACCGCGTAAAGCGTGCCGCCAAGGTTGAACAAGCAGCACCCGCTGCCGAGACGAAGGCCGCACCGGCCAAGGAAGCCGCTCCCGCCAAGAAGCCCGCAGCCCGCAAGCCCCGCACCGCCAAGAAGGTGGAGGAGAAGCCCGCTGCTCCCACCGCAAAGGCTGCAGAGCCGGTCAAGGCAGAAAAGCCCGCTGCAAAGAAGGCTGCTAAGGCAAAGGCTGAGCCTGCTGCTCCCGCAGTAGAGGTGAAGGCAGCTCCCGCCGTGGCAACCAAGGCCGAGCCTGTTACTAAGGCTGAACCGGCTGCCAAGGCAGCGCCCGCAGCGGAAGCCAAGACTGCCCCTGCCGCCGCAAAGCCCAAGGCAAAGCGTGCACCCTGCAAAAAGACCGTAAAGAAGTAAGAAATCATAAAAAGCAAAAAATCGGACAGACCGCAGTCTGTCCGATTTTTTGCTTTTATAGAAGCTTTTTATGCAGCAGGGGAGGCAGCATCATCGCTCTGGGCAGCGGTCTGCACGAACTGCACGATGCTCTCGATGGTCTTGCGCAGCTGCACAAGGCTTTCCACGTCAGAGTCCTGCATCCGGGAAGTAGGGGCGGTCACCACGGTCTGGGAGGCAGTCACCGTGCCGGAAAGTTCTGCATGGATGTGGTGGGCGGGCACGTCCAGCAGGATGTGCACCTTGGGGGACAGGGTCTTGAGCAGACCCTGCTTTTCGATGCCCAGAATCAGCTGCGGCGCGTCCTCCCCGGCGGCGAGATTCGGCAGCTGAAGGTAGAGGTAACCCTTCTTGGCGTTGGCGGGCTGCACGGTTTTGAGCTGTTTCAAGTCCAGCTGGAAGTCGTTCACCTGCTGCAAGCCGGTGGCGGCGGGGTCTACCCCCAGCAGGGTGGCCAGCTGGTCTTGGGAGATGTAGCTGCCCAGCGACCAGCCCGGCAGCAGCAGGCTTGCCAGCGGATACTCGGCTACAACCGTGCTGCGCAGCTTGTTGTACAGCTGCCCGGCGTCGTAAAGGGTCTCTTCCTCGCTGATGTACATCCGGGTCAGAGGGGCATCGTTGACGGTGCTGGTGCCCGCCGGGTACAGCGCCAGCTGCACCGCCCGGGGGGTGTACTGGCCGGTCAGGCTGCCGGTGGTGCCGCCGAACTTGTCCAACAGGGCGTAAAGGGCGGGGGGCTCGGCCTCGGTGGAGGTGATGGTGTAGTCCAGTGCAAAGCTGGCACCGCTCTGGAATGCCTTGACCTTGCGGCTGACCAAGCTGTACAGCACTGCCGCAGCCACCACGCACACCAGAACCAGACACAGCAGAACGATCAGCGCCGCACGCAGACCGGTGCGCTTTTTGTGGGAGGATGCCATGGGAAACCTCTCCTTCCGGTAAAACGTATTTGCTTCAGCATAACGGAACTATACGCAAATGTCAAGCGCCGCAAACTGCGGACAAAACAAAAAACCTGAAACATTTCTGTTTCAGGTTTCTGGCGGAAAGATGGGGATTCGAACCCCAGAACGCTTTTGACACGTTACACGATTTCCAGTCGTGCGCCTTAGACCAACTCAGCCATCTTTCCACATCTTTTGTTCTGCCTTTGGGCGGGTGCCCTTGGCGCTCCACTATAATACCTGAAAGCAGGCTTTTTGTCAAGGATTTTTTTGAAAAAAATCAGACTTTTTTAAAAATGACGAAAAAACGCGAGAAAGTGTTCTGCCGCATGGACGGAACGCACAAAAAGTCCTTGACGTACTTTTAAAATGGGTCTATATTGAGGGCAAAGAGCGCTGCGGCGGGTCATTTTGTGCCGCAGCGGCGGGAAATATAAGGAGGATGCTTTTATGACTTATCCTGAAGTGCTTGCCAATGCCCGTACCTGCATTGGTCAATACTGCAAGGCCTGCCCGGTGTGCAACGGCGTGGCCTGTAAAAACCAGATCCCCGGTCCGGGTGCCAAGGGCGTGGGCGATACCGCCATCCGCAATTATAATAAGTGGGCAGATATCCGGGTGAACATGGACACCCTGTGCCCCGGCGGTGCACCGGACACCACGCTGGAGCTGTTCGGCAAAAGCTTCCGCTATCCCTTCTTTGCGGGCCCTGTGGGTGCAGTGAACCTGCACTACTCCGATACCTACACCGATATGACCTATAACGATGTACTGGTGCGCGCCTGTGCAGAAAACGGCATTGCAGCCTTTACAGGCGACGGCACCAACCCCACCGTGATGGAGATGGCTACCCGCGCCATCGGCGCTGCGGGTGGCTGTGGCGTGCCCACCATCAAGCCGTGGAACATTGATACCATCCGGGAAAAGATGGCACAGGCCAAGGCCAGCGGCTGTTTTGCCGTAGCTATGGACGTGGATGCAGCGGGTCTGCCCTTCCTGAAGAACATGACCCCGCCCGCCGGCAGCAAGAGCGTGGAGGAACTGGCCGAGATCGTGCAGCTGGCCGAGCGTCCCTTCATCGTCAAGGGCGTGATGACCGTTAAGGGCGCACTGAAGGCAAAGCAGGCCGGTGCCGCCGCCATCGTGGTGTCCAACCACGGCGGCCGCGTGCTGGATCAGTGCCCTGCCACCGCCGAGGTGCTGCCGGAGATCGCCGCAGCCCTCAAGGGCACCGGCGTGAAGGTGCTGGTGGACGGCGGCATCCGCACCGGTGTGGATGTGTTCAAGGCACTGGCACTGGGCGCAGACGGCGTTTTGATCTGCCGCCCCTTCGTGACCGCAGTTTACGGCGGCGGCGCAGAGGGCGTGAAGTGCTACATCGATAAGCTGGCCGGGGAGCTGGCCGACACCATGCAGATGTGCGGTGCCCATACGCTGGCGGAGATCACCCCGGATATGGTGCGGGTCTGATTTTTCTGCGTAGAGAACGATTTTAATGGCCTCCGCCTTGCTCTGGCCATATTCAGCGGAAAGAATCTTATTTATAGAACAATGCCGGGCAGACTGCGGTCTGCCCGGCATTGTATTTTCACGAGAGGGGTCGAAGTGGAGAACGGCAGCTGCTGAAAATCGTCTTACTTCAAAGTTCCGTCCAGCACCTGCTGGTAATACCACGGCTTCGGGGCGTGGAAGGTCTTGCCGCTGAGAAAGGCAAAGTCCGGCTGGGTAAAGCGGGGCATGGTCAGCTCCCATGCGCACAGCGCCTGATACTTCAGCTTCAGCTCCCGGTTGGCGCTGTTGTTGCCGTACTTGCTGTCGCCAAGGATGGGGCAGCCGATGCTGGCCATGTGGGCGCGGATCTGGTGGGTGCGGCCGGTGATCAGCTGCACCTTCAGCAGAGCCAGACGGCCGGAGACGGCGATGGTCTCGTACCGGGTCTCCACCTCCTTGGCACCGGGCTGCTTGTCCTCCACGATCTTCACGATGCCGCGGTCGGCGTCCTTCAGCAGATAGCCGCCCAAGGTGGCGTCCGGCGGCATGGGACGGCCAAAGGTGACGCAGAGGTAGGTCTTTTGCACCTCACGGTTCTTGATGGCAGAAAGGAACAGCTCCTCGGCCTCCGGGGTCTTGGCAATGATCACAAGGCCGCTGGTGCCGGTGTCCAGCCGGTGGCACAAGGCGGGGGTGTACAGGTCGTTCTCCTTGTACTCGCCCTGCTTGTTCAGGTACAGCAGCGCGCGGTTCAGCAGAGTATCGTCCTCCGGACCGTCCACCGCAACGCCGGCGGGCTTGTTCACGATCAGGATCTGCGGGCAGTCGTACACCACCTGCGCCGGGGTGCGGGCGTTCTTCCACGCGGGGCCTTCCACCCGGCGGTCGGCGTCCAGCACATCGTCCAGAATGAACAGCTTGATCTCATCGCCCGCCATCACGCGGGTGGAAAGCGGCTGCTTTTTGCCGTTCAGCTTGATCTTGTTCTCCCGCAGCGCCTTGTTCAGGCGGCCGGGGGTCAGGGCGGGGTACTGCTGGGTCAGATAATTGTCCAGCCGGGTGGGGGCAAGACACTTTACTTTTAAAATTTTCACGGGAAATTCCTCTCTATCTTAAAATCAGTTGCAATAGAATGGGTTCTTGATTCGTTTTTATTGTAGCGGAATAAATCTACCGCGTCAAGAAAGAAGGTATTTTTATGAACCTGAAATATAAGATTCTGGCTGTTCTGGCTGCGGGTATCGCATTGACGGCCTGCGGCGGCTCCGGCACCCCCGCCAGCACCCCCGCATCCAGTGCAGTGCCGGCCTCGTCCCATGTGGCAGAAGAAGGCGTTACAGAGCCAATCAATCTGCTGACATGGACACTGGACGATCTGGATGACCCGGATGCGGTAACGCTTATCCCGGCATCCATCGTTTCCGGCGTACAGGACGGCAAATTGACTGCAAAAGTGTTTGGCTACGACATTTATAAGAAAGAGGAGATTGAAAACCTTGCCGTTGGAGACAAGATCGCCTTCCACGAAGAGGGTGCGGCATGGAATCAGGTCGTGAACGATGCGGTGACGAGCATCGAAAAAAATGACGAATACCATCTTGTAAGCATCAACGGCGGCATAGAGCAGCCCGGCGGGCTGGACTTGAAGCTGGAGGATGATGACACCTACCGGACGATGACCTTTGACGATTACCCGCTCTATTACGAGATGGGAGAAAAGACGATGCCGCTGGCAGAGGATGTAGTGCTGAAGGACAGTTCTGCCGACCCGCAGGCCGAAGCCGTGGAGACTACGGGCGCGGATGCGGTGGCAGCAGCGATCAATGCAGACCCCGATAACTGGACCACCTATAATACCACGCTGGTGGTGCAGGGCGGCAAGGTGCTGGAGGTGCGCCGCATCTGGGTGCCGTAAATTTTGCTCAAAACCGTTGACAAACGTTTTGCGTATGCTATAATTTAGCTGTACGCAAAGGGGCGCTTCGCCTGCCTTGCGGAATGTAAAATTATGACAGATGGCAATGATGGGGTCAGAAATGCACACACCACCGTCCAGAGAGAGCGCCCACGGCTGTAAGGTGCTCCGGTCGGGATCATTTCGCGCCACCCCGGAGCTTCCGGCGAATGCAAACCGGACGCTGCGCAGCGTTAATGCGCCGAAAGCGGCAGGGGACAAGTGATCCTTTGCAATTTGGGTGGTACCACGGAGTTTGATGCACAAGCAGCCTTCGTCCCTTTTGGGATGAGGGCTGTTTTTTGTTTTTTCTCCGTGCCGCCCCTCTGCCATAACAGCATAAAAACGGCGCACAAACGCCAAAGACAATTGAGGAGAGAAAGATCTATGCAATGGACCGGTTTGAATGAACTGCGCGAAAAGTACCTGAGCTTCTTTGAAAGCAAGGGTCATCTGCGTCTGGACAGCTTCCCCTTGGTACCCAAGAACGACCCCAGCCTGCTGCTGATCAACAGCGGCATGGCTCCCATGAAGAAGTGGTTCCTGGCACAGGAGGAGCCGCCCCGCCACCGCGTGACTACCTGCCAGAAGTGCATCCGCACCCCGGATATCGAGCGCGTGGGCATCACTGCCCGCCACGGCACCTTCTTTGAGATGCTGGGCAACTTCTCCTTCCAGGATTACTTCAAGGACGAGGTCATTCCTTGGGCTTGGGAGTTCCTGACCAGTGACGAGTGGATGGCAATCCCCAAGGATCGTCTGCACATCTCTGTGTATGAGGAGGATGACGAGGCCTACGATATCTGGACCAAGAAGGTTGGCATCGCCCCGGACCACATGGTGCGTCTGGGTAAGGAGGACAACTTCTGGGAGCACGGCTCCGGCCCGTGCGGCCCCTGCTCCGAGATCTACTTTGACCGCGGCCCCGAGTACGGCTGCGGCAAGCCGACCTGCGGCGTGGGCTGCGACTGCGACCGCTATATGGAGATCTGGAACCTCGTGTTCAGCCAGTTCGATGCCGACGGCAAGGGTCACTACGAGCGTCTGGCACGCCCCAACATTGATACCGGCATGGGCTTGGAGCGTCTGGCCTGCGTGATGCAGAACGTGGGCAACCTGTTCGAGGTGGATACCGTGCAGAGCGTGCTGCACCATGTGGAGCACATTGCAGGCAAGACCTACAAGCAGGACCCCAAGACCGATATCTCCATCCGCGTCATCACCGACCATATCCGCAGCTGCACCTTTATGGTGTCTGACGGCATCCTGCCCTCCAACGAGGGCCGCGGCTATGTGCTGCGCCGTCTGCTGCGCCGTGCCGCCCGCCATGGCCGGATGCTGGGCATCGACCACCCCTTCCTCGTGGATCTGGTGGAGACCGTCATCCAGTCCAGCGAGTCCGCTTACCCCGAGCTGCGTGAGCATGACGCCTATATCAAGAAGGTCATCGGCACCGAGGAAGCAAACTTTGCCCGCACCATCGATGCCGGCATGAACATCCTGAACAACATGATCGACCGTCTGGAGAAGGCACACCAGAAGCTGCTGAGCGGCATGGACGCCTTCAAGCTGAACGATACCTTCGGCTTCCCGCTGGATCTGACCAAGGAGATCGCCGCCGAGCAGGGTCTGGAGATCGACGAGGACGGCTTCCACGCAGAGATGAAGAAGCAGAAGGAGCGCGCCCGCGCTGAGCGTCTGAAGAAGAACATCTCCGGCTGGAGCGAGGATCTGTTCGGCGCACTGGAGGCCGAGCCCACCGTCTTTACCGGTTACGACACCCTGACCGACAAGGGCACTGTTGTGGCGCTGAGCGATGAAGAGACCCTGACCGATGCCATTGCCACCGACGAGGAGGCAAAGGACGGCGTGCTGGTGGTGCTGGATCAGACCCCCTTCTACGCAGAAATGGGCGGTCAGGCTGCCGACCACGGCGTACTGAATGGTGCCGAGTGCAGCCTGCGCGTGCTGGACGTGAAAAAGACCCCCAAGGGCTACTACGTCCACACCTGCGTGCTGGAGAGCGGTATCGTGAAGGTGGGCGATGTGCTGACCGCACAGGTGGACAAGGGCTACCGCATGGCCATTGCCCGCAACCACACCGCTACCCACCTGCTGCAGGCTGCCCTGCGTGAGGTGCTGGGCGACCATGTGCATCAGGCTGGTTCCTATCAGGATGCCTCCATCACCCACTTCGACTTCACTCACTTCAGCGCCGTGACCCCCGAGGAACTGGCACGGGTGCAGAAGATCGTTAACGATAAGATCTTTGACTCCATGAATGTCACCGTGCAGGAGATGCCGGTGGAGGAAGCCAAGAAGCTGGGCGCAATGGCTCTGTTTGGCGAAAAGTACGGCAAGGTGGTCCGCGTGGTGGATATCGAGGGCTGGTCTACCGAGTTCTGCGGCGGCACCCATGTCAAGAACACCGCCCAGATCGGCGGCTTCAAGATCGTCAGCGAGTCCTCTGTGGCTGCCGGCATCCGCCGTATCGAGGCTGTCACCGGCCGCAACCTGCTGATCCGTGCAAACCTGCAGGAGGCTATGCTGCATGATGTGGCCAACACCCTGAAGGCCAACAACGTGGCTGCTCTGCCCGCCCGTGCCGAGGCTGTGATGGCCGAGAACAAGGCCATGAGCCGCGAGCTGGAGGAGATGAAGGCCAAGATCGCCGCCTCCAAGGTGGACAGCCTGTTCGACAATGCCGAGGAAGCAGACGGCGTGAAGATCGCTTCTGCATACTTTACCGGTACCACTGGCGACACCCTGCGCGGTATGTGCGACAGCATCCGAGACAAGGCCGTGAACCCTGTGGTGGCTGTTCTGGTGGGCAAGGCTGAGGATAAGATCACCATGGCTGTTACCGTGAATAAGCTGGCACAGGAAAAGGGCCTGAAGGCCGGTGTGCTGGTCAAGGAGTTGTCTGCTATTGCCGGCGGCAAGGGCGGCGGCAAGCCGGACTTTGCAATGGCCGGTCTGAAGGACGAGACCAAGATCGACGAGGCACTGGCTTCTGTAAGCGCCATCGTCAAGAAGGCTCTGGGCTAAAAAGAATCAATGCTCCGTGCCCCGGTGCCGGATGCGCGCCGAGGCGGCGGGCTTTTGTAGAAGCAGGAAGGAGTGTTCCCCATGGAAGATTGTCTGTTTTGCATGATCGCAGAGGGCAAGATCCCCTCTAAAAAGCTGTACGAGGATGACCAGGTAGTGGCATTCTACGACATCAACCCGCAGGCAAAGGTGCATTTCCTTGTGGTTCCCCGCAAGCACATCTCCTCTGCCGCTGCGCTGACCGAGGAGGATGGCGCTCTGCTGGGCCACATCTTCGCCGTCATCGCAAAGCTGGCCAAGGAGCAGGGACTGGAAAACGGTTACCGCATCATCTCCAACGTGGGCGAGGACGCAGGCCAGACCGTGAAGCATCTGCATTTCCATGTTCTGGGCGGCGAAAAACTGCCTGTCTGATTCCAATACGAAAGGGAGATTTTGATTATGGCTGAAACTTATACCCTGCACGTTGCAGGCCTGACCCGTGAGCTGACCATCTGCAAGGTGAACGACCACATGGACATTGCAGCTTTTATCATGCTGGGTGATGCCGAGCTGACCGTGGCCGCTGCTGCGGAGCTGCTGAAGAAGTGCCCGGATTTTGATATCCTGCTCACCGCCGAGGCCAAGGGCATTCCGCTGGCACACGAGATGAGCCGCCAGAGTGGCAAGCCCTATATCTGCGCCCGCAAGGGTGTCAAGCTGTATATGCCGGACCCTGTGGTGGTGGAAGATCAGTCCATTACCACTGCCGGTAAGCAGAAGCTGGTCATCGACCGCAAGGAACTGGAAAAGATGAACGGCAAGCGTGTGCTGGTGGTGGACGATGTCATCTCTACCGGCGGCTCTCTGAAGGCGCTGGACGCGCTGGCAGAAAAGACCCAGTGCACCATCGTGGGTCAGGCCGCTGTTCTGGCCGAGGGCGACGCTTCTGAGCGCAAGGATATCATCTTCCTTGAGCCGCTGCCCCTGTTCTTCCACTAAGCTGGGATGCGCCGCCCGCTCTGCGCGTTCTGCGCCGGAATGATGGGCCTTAGTTTCCTGTGGACTTTTTTGCCGCAAACGGAGCTTTTTATGCCGTTTGCGGCATTTTTTGTTGCCTTTTTGCTGTTGCTTTGCATCCCGCGCCGCAGCCGCAAGCTGGCGGTCTGCCTGCTGCTGGGCGCGCTGGCGGGGCTTTGTGCAGTGCATACCACGAGCGCCCGGCTGGAGCGTACCCGGGAAGATTACGCCGGGCGCACCGTGCTGCTGACCGCCGAGGTGGAGCGCGCGGACAGCACCTATTTTTCGGACACAGTGGACGCGACCCTGTGGGTAGAAAGCGTGAACGGCAGCCCGGCGGGTTTCCGCATAGCCTGTGCGGAGCTGCCCGCCTGTGCGGCAGGGCAGCGGGTGCAGGGCTGGTTCGCGCTGCAACAACCGGACATGGAAGAACAGACGGCGCAGTACGCGGATGGCATCGCCTTGCAGGCAGAGTCCTTGGCCGAAAAGCCGCAGCTCACCGTGCTGGGCGAGAGCGGCAGCTTCCGCGCCCGCACCCACCGCTTGCAGCAAAAACTGAGTGAGAGCCTGCGCCGTGCCATGCACCGGGACACCGGCGGCGTGCTGGCTGCCATGACGGTGGGCGACCGCAGCGGGCTTTCGGCACAGCTGCGCAGCGCCTACCGGGGCACGGGGCTTTCCCATGTGCTGGTGGTCAGCGGCATGCACGTTTCCATCCTGTGCGGGGATATCCTGAGCGTTTTGCTGCCCTATCGCTGGGAGCAGAGCTACCGCAGCCGCAGACGGCGCACGGTCTGGAAAAGCCTGCTGGCGCTGGTGCTGATGGGCGTGACCGGCTTTACGCCCTCGGTGCGCCGCGCCGCCGTGGCGGTGTGGGTCAGCGCCTTGGGCGTGTGGGTGTGGGGACCGCCGGACGCCCTTACCTCGCTGGCGGCGGCAGGCATCCTGATGACCGCCGCCAACAGCTATGCGGTGTGGGATATCGGCTTTGAACTCTCCTTTGCGGCAGTGGTGGGCACGGTGGCGGGCAACGCCTGCATCCGCCGGATGCGGGACGCCCACGACAGGCGCTTCTGGGTCAAAGCAGGGGAGAACCTGCAAAAGCCGGTCAGACGTCCGTGGTACAGCAAATTGCCGAAGGGCGTGCAGGGGCTTGTAGAGAGCGCCTGCATTGCCGCCTGTGCCTCGGCGGCTACCTTCCCAGTGCTGGTGCTGCGGGGGTTGAGTGTCAGCGCGTGGGCGGTGGTTTCCAGCATCGCGGTGCTGTGGATGGTGCAGCCGCTGCTTTTGCTGGGGCTGGCAGTAGCCTTTGTGGGACTGGTGCCGTGGCTGGCACCGGTGCACGGGGTGCTTTCCCGGGCGGCAGACCTGCTCACCGGGCTATTGAACGGCTGGGCGGTCTGGCTCAGCACAAAGCCCGGGGCATCCATCTACTTTGATACCGCCTACGCGGCGCTGGTCTGTCTGCTGCTGTGCGGGCTTGGGGTGCTGGCCTTCCGCTGGCGGGTGCGTCTGCGGGTGGCGCTGCCGGGCATTCTGCTGGCGGCAGCGGTGGGCATCGGGCTGGGCAACGCGCTCAGCCGGGACGTGGTGCACATCGACCTTGTGGGCAGCGCACAGGCACCTGCGGTGGTGGTTGCCCAGAACGACCGGGCAGTGGTGCTGTTCCGGGGCGGCAGCGCCGCCCAGCGTGCGGTGGAAAACCAGCTGGCACGGCGGGGCGTGCGCACCGTGGAACTGGTGGCAGATCTGCGCATGAATGCAAAAACCGCCTGCACCCTGCCCGCGCAGCAGGGCATCCGGGCAGAGCGTCTGCCAGTCAATGCCAGCCGTAAGCTGCGCTGCACCCCGGCGGCGGTGGAACTGCTGCGCACCCGGGAAGGGTGTCTTGTGCGGCTGAGCATCGGCAACCGGCAGTTTGTGACCTTAAGCGGCAGGGCAGAACTGGCGCAGCCGCTGCAGACAGAGTGGCTGATCGCTACGCCGAAAAAACCGGAGACAGTGCGGTACCAAAAGCTGCTGGCGCTGTGCAGTTACAGCTGGATGGCACCGGAAACGCAGTACACTGCCTCCCTCAGCCTGCGCCGCACCGGCGGCGAAAAGCTTGGGTAGCGCTTTGCAATCCGGGCCGAGTGTGGTACAATACAAGGAGCATTTTATAACAGGAAAGGGGCATTTGCATGGCCACGGAAGCAAAACTCCGGCAGCTGGCCGACAAGGGCTGCCCGGTCTACTATTTTTATTCCAGCGAGCAGTATCTGGTGCGGCAGGCAGTGGCGGCGGCGGTGCGGGTGCTGTCGGCAGACAGCGACGAGGACGCCACAATCCTAGACGGTGCCGCCCCGGAGCTGGAACAGCTTATCATGGCAGCGGGCACCATCTCATTTTTTGGCACTCGGCGCGTGGTGGTGCTGCCGGAAATAGACCCCGCAGCCTACGGCAGCAAGGACCTGGACGAGTTGTGCAGTACCCTTTCCAGCTTGGAAAACGCCGTGGTGGTGCTGGGCAGCGTGTTCCCACTGGAACGCGGAAAAACCAAGCTGGGCAAGCAGGCGCAAAAGCTGCAAGCCCAGTGCAAGGCCATTGGCTACACGGAAGAACTGGCAAAGCCCCGCCCCTTTGAACTGAAAAATCTGATGATGGAGCGCGCAAAGGCGCAGGGCGCAACCCTGCCGGACGGCGCAGCCACCGCATTGCTGGAGCGCTGCGGCGAGGACCCCTTTCTGCTGGAAAACGAGGTGGACAAGCTCTGTGCCCTGTCCGGCTACCAGACCGTGAGCGCTTCCATGGTGGCAGAGATGGGCACAGTGAGCCTTGAAGCGGATGTGTTCGAGATGATCCGCATGATTACCGCCAAAAACGCCACCGGAGCCTGCAAAAAGTTACAGACCCTGCTGCGGCTGCAGCAGGAGCCCATCGCCATTACGGCGGCGATGATCGGCAGCTATGTAGACCTGTACCGGGTAAAGCTTGGGGCGGCAAAGCGGAAAAATTACAGTGCAGTGCACAAGGATTTTGGCTATAAGGGCAGTGACTACCGGCTGAAGCGCTCGGCAGAGACTGCCGCCCACTACACCCTGCCCCAGCTGGAGGCCTGCTTGCAGGTGCTGCTGGAGCTGGACCAGAGCCTGAAAAGTCAGCCTGTGGCGGCGCAGACACTGCTGGAAACAGCACTGTGCCGTCTGGCGCTGGCGGGGAGCGGAAGATGATGCAAAGCAAGATGATCCATACCGACCGGGTGCTGATCGTGGAGGGTAAGTACGATGCCGTCCGTCTGGCGCACCTGACCGATGCCATGATCCTGCTGACGGATGGTTTTGGCATTTATAAAGACAAACAGCGCCAGCAGCTATTCCGGGCGCTGGCGCAGAAAAACGGCCTGATCTTACTCACGGATTCGGACGTGGCAGGTTTCCGCATCCGCAACTACATCACCAACATGGTGGGTGCGCAGAATGTGGTGCAGGCCTATGTGCCCGCCATCCACGGCAAGGAAAAGCGCAAGGCGCAGCCCGGCAAGGAGGGCTTGCTGGGGGTAGAGGGCGTGGATGACGCCCTTGTGCGGCAGGCACTGTTGGACGCCTTGGGCGCGGAAGCCGGTGCCGCGCCGGTGCGCCCGGCGGGACGGCAGATCACCTACACCGACCTGTACGAGTGGGGGCTTTCCGGCAAGCCCGGCAGCGCCGAGCGCAAGGCTAGACTCTTGAATGCGCTGGGGCTGCCGCCGCGCCTTTCCAAAAAGGAACTGGTAGAGGCTTTTAACCGGCTATATACTTTTGAACAACTGGACGAGTTGCAGTTGAAAATTTTGCAGGAGTGAAAACTAGCTGTGTTTGCCCCACGCCTGCCGCAGCAGTTCCAGCGCGTGGGTCTCCAGCCGGGAAACGTAGCTGCGGCTGATGCCCAGCAGCCCGGCGGTCTCCAGCTGGGTCAGAGGCGGTTGCCCGGCCAGCCCGTACCGCAGCAGTAAAATCTGCCGCTCCCGGGCGGGCAGGGTGTCCAGCAGCTGCCGCAGCCGCCGGACATCCTCCTGCCGCTCACAGCTGTCCTCCATGCAAAAGCCGTCCTGTATCACGTCTGCTAAGGTCAGCGCCGAGTCTCCGTCTGCCTCCAAGGCTTCTTGCAGAGAGACGGTCTGCCCGTTCTTGCGCTCCCGCCGGAACTGCATACGGATCTCGTTTTCAATGCAGCGGCTTGCATAAGTGGAAAACCGCGCCTTGCGGGTGGCATCAAAGGTATCTACCGCTTTCATCAGTCCGATGGTGCCGATGGAAACAAGATCCTCTTGATCACCCGGCAGGGCGTAATATTTTTTTACGATGTGCGCCACCAGCCGCAGATTGTGGCGGATCAGCTTTTCCCGGGCGGCAGCATCTCCGGTGTGCAGGGCGCTGAAAGCGGCGGCTTCTTCCCGGGCTGTGAGCGGACGCTGAAAGCGGCGGCTTCTTCCCGGGCTGTGAGCGGACGCGGAAAGCAGCCGCTTTCCAGATGGAGCGCCAGAAACAGAAATTTTGTGGCGAAAAATTGCAGTAAGGTCAGCAGCACACGATATCCCTCCCGGTACATAGTTGTTAGATTGTATGAGCCGGGGCGCGGATAGTTGCCGGAGAAGCCTTTTGTGTGCAGCAGCTTTTCTGCAGGGGAAAAGCGTGGTATACTGAAGGGGATAACTCGTAATTTGTGGAGGGGAGCCTGATGAAAGAAAAGACTTGTCAAACTCGGTGCGGAACGATTCGGTATTGGGTAAGTGTGTCAAACCCGGATACAATTACTCTTGTTTTTCTGCCGGGGTTGACTGCGGATCATAGATTGTTTGATAAGCAGATTCAGTATTTCGAGAACAGGTATAATGTTATCGTCTGGGATGCACCGGCACACGGCTCCTCATGGCCGTTTCGGTTTGATTTTGATCTGTTCGACAAGGCAAAATGGCTGAACGATATCTTAAACCAAGAAGGAATCACAAAGCCTGTCATTGTTGGGCAGTCCATGGGTGGATATGTGGGACAGGCTTATGCACAGCTTTACCCAGACAAAATGACGGGTTTTGTCTCCATTGACTCTGCACCGTTGCAACGAAGCTATGTGACGGCAGTTGAGATATGGCTTTTGAAACGGATGGAGCCGGTATATGCTCACTATCCGTGGAAATGGCTCCTGAAATCGGGGTCGGAAGGCGTTGCTACGTCTGATTACGGTAGAAATCTCATGCATGAAATGATGCTGACCTATGACGGAAACCAGAAGCGCTATGCACAAATTGCCGGACATGGTTTTCGTATTTTGGCAGCGGCCATGGAGAAGAATCTGCCATATGAGATCAAGTGCCCGGCTTTATTGATATGCGGCACACAAGATCACGCAGGTTCGTGTATACGGTACAACAAAGCATGGCATCGCAATATGAAAATCCCATTGACGTGGATCGAAGGAGCAGGGCATAATTCCAATACAGACAAACCCGAACAGGTGAATCGGCTGATAGATGAATTTGCTGCAAATATTTTATAACAGGAAACTTAGCAATTCAACTTTTTAATACAGCAGCAACAGCGTTGAATTGCGTATCGCAAATATGCTGTTTGAATGTTGCACTAATTTCTTGACTTGTGATTAGAAAAGTTCACCGCAAAACACACTTCGGGAGGTGCGAGGAATGAACTTCTGGAAAAAGCTGTTTGCCGGCATGGGCTTTGTGTGCGGCTTTCTGGTCTTTGAAACCATGTCGCTGGCGTATCACAACTCCAGCCGCCGTCATAAAAACCGCAAGGGGCGCTGCCGACGCAATAGTTTTTGGGACACGCTTACCCGGTACATGATCTTTGCGTGGATCTACGATGGTGTGAAGAAAAGCAGGGAACAGGTGGGCAGACGGTACTACCGCCGCACCGGGAACGAGTTCCGACCGTCCTACGATTCCGGCACAAGAAGCAATCCCTTTGAACCTGCAAAAGCCGCTCCGAAAACCGCAGATGCAGCACAGCCCAAAAAGCAGCGGTCGCCTCCGTCTGCGCCGAAAACGACAGCAAAGACCGCATCGGCATCCACGGCAGATAGGCTGAAAATCCCTGCTGCGGAGGCAAAGCCGCCCCGTGAAACAACGGTGAAACCTGCCTCTGCGGCAGAAAAGCCCTTGCAGGACGCTGTGCAGGATACCAAAAACCTACCTGTCCCGGAGCCAAAAACACCGCAGGAGGTGGAGGCGGAGCGTCAGCAGATGCTTGCACGGCTGCGCACCGAGCTGCGGGAGCAGGTCGGTGCTATTCATGCAGACGTGACCCTACCGCCCGACAGGGAGCAGGGAAGCGAGACGGCAGAGCAGCAGCTGCACATTCTGCTGTACCAGACCGATGTGCCGGAGGCGGAACTGAACGCCGCCCTGTCCGACCTGCGTGCCCAGCGCAGGCGGGAAAAAGCCCAGTATCAGGGCGCACCCTTTGCGGATGTGTTTCAGGTGGAGCTGATTTTATCAGAGGAGGACAGCGACCGGGCCTGCATCGTGGATGTAGGGGACACCGGCAGGAGCTATGTGATTCCATGGAGCAGCATCCCGCAGGAACTTCAACAGCCGCTGCGCCGCTATGTGGCACAGGCAGACGGAAAGCTCTGCGGCTATTGCAAAGAGGACCTCTGCAATACCGAAAACGGACGGATGATCGTGGAGCTGTATCTGGGCAAGCAGGAACATCACGTTTCAAGGATCTTGTATTGAAATAGCTGCACAACCGCAGCGATTGGGTTGAAAATAAGGCTGAAGCCCCAATTGCTCCAGCCAATGTCAGAGTTTCTTAATTGTTCATCAAAAATACGTTGGTACGTTTTACACTGTGACGATTCAAAAAACAGAGGAGAGATATTTTACTATGATCTACAAAAAGCGATACGGTCAACCGTTTGATACCGAAAGTGTAGTGGGTTCTTTTTTGCCCATGATGGAAACGATACCCTATCTGACCAAGGAGCCGGATGGCTTCTCCTATGCCATGGAGCCGCAGGATGTTCTGTATGGTCTTGGCGAGAACGTCCGTGGTATCAACAAGCGCGGGTGGGTGTACGAAAGCAAATGCTCCGATGACGGCAACCATACCGAGGGCAAATCCTCGCTGTACGGTGCTTATAATTTTATGATCGTGTCCGGCAAGGATACATTTGGCATTTTTATCGACTACCCGGGCAAGGTCACCTTTGACTGTGGCTACACCGACATGGATACCTTACGCATCACGGTGGCCGAGGAAAATTACGATTTCTACATCATTGAAGGCGAGAGCCTGACCGATATTGTGCACCAGTTCCGCCAGTTGGTGGGACGCAGTTATATTCCGCCCAAATGGGCTTTTGGCAACGCCCAGAGCCGCTGGAGCTACATGAACGAGGACGAGGTCCGCGAGGTGGTGGCAAATTACCGTGCCAATAATATGCCGCTGGACGCTGTGGTTTTGGATATTGATTACATGGAGCATTACAAGGACTTTACGGTGGATGCGCAGCGCTTCCCGCGTTTTGCAGACTTTGCCGCCGAGATGAAAGCGCAGGGCATCCATCTTGTCCCCATCATCGATGCAGGAGTCAAAATCGAAGAGGGATATGATGTGTACGAGGAGGGCGTGAAAAACGGATACTTCTGCACGAATCAGGATGGCACTCCCTTTGTAGCCGGTGTGTGGCCGGGACGGGTACACTTCCCCGATATGCTCAACCCGGAAGCCCGCGCTTGGTTTGGCAGTCAATATAAAGTTCTGCTGGATCAGGGGATCGAGGGCTTCTGGAACGATATGAACGAGCCTGCTATCTTCTACGCAGAGGAAAGACTGAAAAAGACCTTTGCTAAAATTGGGGAATACGACAAGCAAAACCTGGATATTTCCAGCTTTGCTGCTTTTACCGGCATGGTGGCAGAGCTTTCCAACAACGAAAACGATTATAAGATGTTCTACCACAACACCAAGCAGGGGCGTATGCGGCACGACAAGGTACATAATCTTTTTGGTTATAACATGACCCGTGCTGCAGGCGAGGCTTTTGAGCGGCTGGAGCCGGACAAGCGCATTTTGATGTACTCCCGTTCTGCCTGCATCGGGATGCACCGGTATGGCGGCATCTGGACTGGCGACAACCATTCTTGGTGGAGCCACATTCTGCTTGCGCTGCACATGATGCCCTCCCTGAATATGTGCGGCTTCCTGTACGAAGGCCCCGACATTGGCGGCTTTGGCAGCAATACCACGGAGGATCTGGTGCTGCGCTGGTACGGCTTGGGCATCTTCTCTCCGCTGCTGCGGAACCACTCTGCCAACGGCACCCGCCGGCAGGAACCCTACCGCTTTAAGAACAAGGCCGCCTTTGCCGGTATTTTACAACTGCGCTACCTGCTGCTGCCCTACATTTACAGCGAGTACATGAAAGCTGCTCTGCACGACGGCATGTACTGTATGCCGTTGGCGTTCGCCTTCCCGGAGGATGACTTTGCCCGCCAAGTAGAGGATGAGGTGATGATCGGTGAAAGCCTGTTGATCGCCCCGGTATATGAGCAAAATGCCCGAGGTCGTTATGTTTATCTGCCGGAGGAGATGCTGCAGGTGCGGGTAAAGTGCAGCGAAAGCAACCGCATCGAAACCAGTGTGCTGCCGGCAGGCCATCATTACATTCCGGTGGAGCTGGATGAAGTGGTGTTCTTTATGCGCAAGGGACACCTTCTGCCCCTTGCCAAGGACGGCAAAAAGATCCAGAGCGTTGCCGATGTGGATTTTGCAGATCTGCGCCTGCTTGCCTATGCTCCCGATGGTGCATCCTATGAATACTATACCGATGACGGCGAGACAAAGGATTATGATAAGCCGGAACATTTTGTGCATATCACGCTGGATGCGGATGGAAACGCAAAGAGCGATCGTGCTACGGTCAAAGTAGAAGGATAATCGTCAGTCATTACGCAGTTCCTACAGAGTGGCAGCGTTTCAGCTTGAAATGCTGCCACTCTTTTTTGTTGTCTGTATCACAGATAAAATAGCGTTCCATCTTGAAAACAGCGTAAAGATTTATTATAATAAGATAAATAGTTGTGACTTTTGCAAAGGAGGGCTGAATCATGGCAGCACAGCGCACCTATCTGGCAATCGACCTGAAAAGCTTCTATGCCTCGGTGGAGTGCGTAGACCGCCATCTGGACCCTCTGACCACCAATCTGGTGGTGGCAGACGCATCCCGCACCGAAAAGACCATCTGCCTTGCGGTGTCGCCCTCCTTAAAAGCATACAAGATACCCGGCAGAGCGCGGCTGTTTGAAGCCGTCCAGCGTGTCCGGGAGGTCAACGCCCAGCGGCTGCAAACTGCCATCCAACAACACAAGGCAGTGCGTGGAGAGGATGGCAAGTACCGCTTTGCCAGCACCTCTTTCGATGCCAACGCCCTGAACGCAGACCCGGCGCTGGGGCTGAGCTATATTGTTGCGCCGCCCCGGATGCAGCGGTATCTGGATGTGTCCACCCAGATCTACAAGACCTACCTCAAATATGTATCCCCGGCGGATATTTATCCCTACTCCATCGACGAGGTTTTCATTGATGTGACGGGCTATCTGCCTTATTATCACATGAGCGCCCATGAACTTGCCATGACCATGGTGCGGGAGGTGCTGTATAACACCGGCATCACCGCAACGGCAGGCATCGGCACCAACCTCTACCTTGCAAAGCTGGCCATGGACATTGTGGCAAAGCATATCCCGGCAGACAAAGATGGTGTCCGCATTGCGGAGCTGGACGAGCAGTCTTACCGGTATCTGCTGTGGGACCACAGACCACTGACGGATTTCTGGATGACCGGCCCCGGCACAGTGAAAAAGCTGGAAGCCCACGGCATTTATACGATGGGGGATTTGGCACGGTTTTCAATCCATGGAGAAGATCGTCTGTACGAGATTTTCGGCGTGGATGCAGAAATTCTCATTGACCACGCATGGGGCTATGAGCCCTGCGGTATGGCTGAGATCAAAAGTTACAAGCCCAGCACCAACAGCATCAGTGAGGGACAGGTGCTGACCTGCCCTTACCCCAACGACAAAGCCAAGCTCATCGTCCGGGAGATGGCGGAGATTCTGATGTTTCGGCTCACCGAAAAGAAGCTGGTGACGGAATCCATCACCTTAGAGATCGGCTACGACCGGGAGAACGTGGACAAGGGCGGCTACCGCGGTCTGACCCAGACCGACCGCTACGGCAGAGTCATCCCCAAAGCAGCCCACGGCACCGTTCGGTTTGATGCCCCCACCAATTTGGGCAGCACCCTCATCAACGAAAGCGCAAAGCTGTTTGAGCACATCACCGACCCGGCGCTGACGGTGCGGCGCATCACCATCAATGCCAACAAGGTCACGCCGGACGAGGGCATCTATCAGGTGGACTTTTTCACGGACACAAAGAAGCTGGAAAAGGAGAAAAAACTCCAGCAAGCCATGTTGGGCATCAAGAACAAGTACGGCAAAAACGCCGTGCTGAAAGCCAGCAGCTACGAGGAAGGTGCCACCATGCGCCAGCGCAACGCACAAATCGGCGGGCACAGTGCAGGAAGTTCGGCGGGAGGTTCAGATGGAAAACTACAAAAATAGCAAGATCGGGCGGGAGACCGCCAAAAAGTACGGGGACATCCTGGAGATGGAACGCCCCCAGACCGAAGAATCCCTCCGCAAGCACCCCCGCATGACCCTTCAGAACCGTGCCAAAATCTTCTCGCCCTTCTCTCCGCTGCGGGGCTATGACGAGCAGCTTGCCGCAGAAAAGCAGCGCACGGAGCGTGTGACCAAGCGCATTCTGACCGAGGAAGAAATGTCGGCTCTGTCCGATCGGCTGATGCAGGTCACCAAGGGCATGACCATCACAGCGCGGTATTTCAAAGAGGATACTGCCCACCCGGAGACTCCCGCAGTTGGCAACTACATCACGCTAACCGGAAAAGCGGACCGCATCGACCCAGTGTTCCGCACCTTGCAGGTGGGCGAAACCGTAGTGCCCTTTGAGGATCTGGTGGAGGTCAGCGGGGAGGGTATCATGGACATTGATGTGTATCTGGGCATCGGGGAAGAATGAGATGACAAAAAATGCTGAAAGAGATGTTTATGGGACAGCTCTTTCAGTAAAATGACCCCAGAAGGAGCAAAACACACTTCGGATGGAGGAAAACACAATGGCAAACGGTGATTACGGCTATTTCGGCAAAGGTGACACGGGCTATGCCCAGTACATGACGGCTTTCAACCGCAACTTCGGCGGCTCGTCCGGCGGCGGTGGCGGTGGGAACCACAACAATGGCGGCGGTGGCGGGGGAGATGGCAGCGGCTGCGGCTGCCTCATCGCCATTGTGGTGGTGGTCGTGCTGGTGCTTATTGCCATGGGAAGCTGAGGGCATTTCCATAGCACAAGGCTGTCTTACGTGACCCGGTCACAGAAAGCATAACTAGGAAATGTTATCATATAGCCACAGAAAACACCAACAACATTCCGATGGAGGATTTGAATATGAAGGCAAAGTTTTATATCTGTGAGCACTGTGGCAACCTGGTCACCACCATCCACAACGCAGGCGTCCCGCTGGTCTGCTGCGGCGAAAAGATGAAGGAACTGCTCCCCAACACCGTGGAAGCCAGCGGCGAAAAGCATCTGCCGGTGGCAGAGCTTTCCGGCAGCACCCTCACGGTTACGGTGGGTGCGGTGGAGCACCCCATGGTGGATGTGCACCACATCCAGTGGCTCTTTGTGGAGACCGAAAACGGCGGACAGCTCCGCTATCTTACTCCCGGGCAGGCACCCAAGGCGGTATTTGAGCTGGGCGGCGAAAAGCCGGTGGCGGTCTACGCCTACTGCAACCTGCATGGTCTGTGGATGACGAAACTTTAAGAAATAAACAGGCTCCTGCCAGTGATTGACGCTTGCAGGAGCCTGTTTTGGCGTGCAGATGCTTTTCTGCGGGAAAGAAGCGTGACACTGTTATAATGGTTGTGTGGACAGCAAAATAAGCGCAGCCCTTGCACCACCCTGCCGGATGTGATAGGATGAAGAAAACCGTGTAAGGGAGGAACCACCATGCCTTTTCTGATGATCCGCAACGACATCACCAAGGTGGCAGCGGATGCCATCGTCAATCCGGCCAACCGGAACCTTTTGCAGGGCAGCGGCACCAGCCGCGCCATCTATCAGGCGGCAGGGGAGCAGGAGCTGACCGTGGCCTGTGAAGCCGTTGGGCACTGCGAGCCGGGCAGAGCGGTGTGCACCCCGGCATTCGGGCTGCCTGCAAAGTATATCTTCCATGCGGTCTGTCCGGCATGGCACGGCGGATTTTTTGGCGAAGCAAAACAATTGGCCGGTGCGTACCATTCTGCACTGGAACTAGCAGCAGAATACCACTGCGAGAGCGTGGCTTTTCCGCTGCTGTCCAGCGGGAACTATGGCTACCCCAAAGAACAGGCCTTCCGCATTGCGGTGGACACCATCACGCAGTACGTCATGGAGCACGACCTGACCGTGTATCTGGTGCTTTACGACCGGCGCTCGCTGGCTGTGAGCCGCAAGCTGTTCACCTCGGTGGAGGAGTACATCGACGACCATTATGTAGTCCAGAACGATGAAAGCTATGGGTCTGACCGTCGGCGCAGAGAATACGTGGAACGCTGGGAAGATACTGCGCTTGCCGACCGAGAGTATCCTGCGCAAGAGTGTGGGCCGCCGGTCTTTGCGGCTGCGCCGCCTCCGCCTGCAGCCGCACCTATGGCAGCTCGCAGTCTGGAACACCTGATGGACAATCTGGGCGAGAGCTTCACCACCCGGCTGCTGCGGCTCATTGACGAGCGGGGGCTGAAAGATTCCACCGTGTACAAGCAGTCCAACATCTCCCGGCAGCACTTTTCCAAAATCCAGTGCAACCGGGACTACAACCCCAAAAAGAAGACCGTGCTTGCCTTTGCGGTGGGGCTGCATCTGTCGGAGGATGAGACCATCGACCTGCTTAAAAGCGCAGGCTATGCCTTCTCCGATGGCTCCAAGCGGGATTGGATCGTGCGGTACTGTCTGGAACAGAAAATTTATAATATCAATCAGGTCAATACCCTTTTGTTTGAATACGATCAGGAACAGCTGGGTGCGTGATTTGTCGCCTACCCGTTGACCTTTTGCCCTCCGGTTTGTGGTATCCTCTTGTCAGAAAGACAGAACACCACAAAAAACGGAGGGTATTTGTTATGAAGAAGAATCTTACAGAGCTTGTTTTTATCCTCGACCGCAGCGGCTCCATGGGTGGGCTGGAACCGGACACCATCGGCGGGTTCAATGCTATGCTGACCCGGCAGAAGGAGCAGGAAGGCGAAGCCAATGTGACCACCATCCTGTTTGACCACGAGGTGCAGTTGCTGCACGACCGCTTTCCGCTGCACGCTGTTGCGCCGCTGACCGAAAAGGACTACTACGTCCGGGGTTGTACGGCGCTGCTGGATGCCGTCGGTTACGGCGTGGAGAAGATGGTAAACATCCAGCGCCATCTGCCGGAGGACGAACGTGCCGAAAAGGTCATCTTTGTCATCACCACCGATGGGCTGGAAAACGCCAGCAAGCGGTTCAGCTACGAGAAGATCCGCCGGATGATCGAGCGGGAAAAAGAACGGTACGGCTGGGAATTTCTGTTCCTTGGTGCTAACATGGACGCCGTGCAGGAGGCCGCTCGCTTCGGCATCGGGGCAGACCGGGCGGTGCGGTTCGAGAATGATGCGCAGGGCGTGGCAGTCAATTACCATGTGGTCAGCGAAACGGTCTGCCGGATGCGGCAGGCAGCCTGCCCGGCATCCATCGGCGCAGAGTGGAAAGAGGAGATCGAAGCCGATTTTCAGAAGCGGCATCAGGGGTAAAGGAGAAAACAGCGACACCCTTGCCTGCATCACCGGCGGCATTGCCGAAGCTTTTTACGGGATGCCGTCTGAATTGCAGCAGGAGACCTTGAAGCGTCTGCCGGAGGAGATGCGGGCAGCGTATGCGCTGTTCCGGCAGAACCTTGAGCGCAGGATGTGACACCGCTGGCGCTGAGAACTAGAGAGCCGCCGCACAGTGATTTGTGCGGCGGCTCTTTTGTGCACAGGTGCTTTTCCGCAGCGGCAAGCCCTCGTCAAAATTCCGGATGCCATTCATCCCGGATGCCAATGTCGGCACAAACGATTTTTCCGCACAGCGGCGCAGAAGCTTCTGCGATATGCAAAGGTTTATAACTGTCGAAGGTTACGGTCAAATCTGCATGGGCAGCACCGTCGGCAACCTCGCCGGTGTCCGTATTGATGCCGCTGGGCAGGTCCACGGCCAGCACAAAGGCACCGCCCTTGTGCAGATGGCGTATCAGTCCGCAGGTAGCAAGGCCGGAAGGCCGCAGTTCACCATGGAATCCGGTGCCGTAGAGGGCATCCACAACGGCAGCAAAGCTCTGGGTTTCCAGTACAGAATCGTCAGTGCAGATGTGCACCGGCAGGGAGTGCAGACACTCAAAATTGCGGATGGCGTCAACGGTTTTCGGCTCGCCCTCGGCCAGAAGAACGGTCACACTCCACCCATCTTTTGCAGCGGCGCGGGCAATCACAAACCCGTCGCCACCGTTGTTGCCCTTTCCGCAGACCACCAGCAGCCTGCCGGGATGCGGGAGCTGCTTTTGCAGTTCAGCGTAAGCCGCCAGTCCGGCATTTTCCATCATTTGCAGGTAGGACAGACCATGGGCATCCCCGGCTTGTTCAATTTCCTTCATCTGCGCAGCCGTCACAATGCGATGTTTCATGTTGGCACCTTCTTTCTATCTCTATTATAATGGATGAGAATGTTTGGAACAAGATGAAAGATACCGGTGCATTTTTGCTTTTCACTATCTTTTCCGCAGGGGAAAACCATGGTATACTGAATGCAACGAATCCAAAGTAATAAACCGGGAGGTACCGTTATGAAGTGGGGAATTTTAGCGACCGGCACCATTGCCAAAAAGTTTGCATCTACGGTGGAACAGATGGGCGCAGAAGGGGAGCAGCTTGTTGCCGTGGGCTCACGGCACGTGGAAAGCGCACAGGCGTTTGCACAGCAGTACGGCATTCCCCGCGGCTATGACTCCTACGAAGCCCTTGCCGCCGATCCGGAGGTGGAGGCCATCTATATCGCCACCCCCAACACCCTGCATTACGAAAACTGCAGGCTCTGCTTGGAGCATGGCAAGCACGTTTTGTGCGAAAAACCCTTTACCATCAACCCAGAACAGGCGCAGCAGCTATATCGTCTGGCGGAGGAAAAACACCTCTTTCTCATGGAGGCGTTCTGGATCTGGCTGCTGCCGCTGTACGACCGTCTGCGCGAGATCCTTGCGGCGGGCACCATCGGGGAGCTGAAGCAGATCACCTGCCAGTACGGCTTTGTTGCCTCCGGTGCCCGGAAAGACCGCAAGTTTGATTCCGGTCTGGGCGGCGGTGCGCTGCTGGATATCGGCATCTACAATCTGGGCTTTCTGCGCATCCTCACCGGACAGGATCCGGAGAAGGTGGAGACCAAAGAGGTGCACATCAACGAGTACGGCACCGACGATTACAGTCGCCTTGCGCTGACCTACCCCGGCGGCTGCAAGGCCGAGTCTGTCCAGACCATCGGGCAGGAGCTGAAGCGCAATGCCCGTATCGTTGGTACCAAGGGCAGTATTTTCCTGCCGGATTTCCAGCACGCCGAGACCATGACGCTGGAAGTGGAGGGCAAAGCGCCGGAGGTCATCCGCTGCCCGGTGGACGTCAACGGCTTTGAGTATGAGATCCGGGAGGCAAGCCGCTGCGTCAAGCAGGGACGTACCGGCAGCGACCGCTACACCCCGCAGGACAGCCTTGCCCTGACCCGCCTGATGTACGACACCCGCATGAGCTGGGGCATGAAGTTTGTGGGCGAGGTGTAAGCACACACCTTGCCGCAGGTCTTTTGCGTGCGAAAACCATGGTATACAGAGAGCGACAAATCGAAATTTGGAGGTACACGATGATAATAAAAATTGTTACAATTTCACTGATGGCAGTGTTCTACATCTGCTATTTTGCAAAGCTGATTAGTCAGAAAAAGCAAGGCATAAAGACAGACCAATTAGGAAAAGGAAAAGAGGGGTTTGTCAAATTTATAGAAGTAGCTCTTAAAATAATCACATATTTGCTTCCTGTAATACAGATTATCAGTATTGTGTTTTATTCGGGAACAGCACATATTGTGTTGCAATTTACAGGAGTTGTAATAACAATGTTCGGTGTACTTGCTTTTATTGTTTCTGTTACACAGATGAAGGAGAATTGGAGAGCAGGTGTGCAAAAAGAAGAAAAGACCAATTTGGTAACAACGGGAATCTATTCTATTAGCAGAAATCCTGCATTTTTGGGTTTTGATTTAATGTATATAGGAATATTGTTTTCGTTCTTTAATTGGTTCCTTTACTTTGCCACAGGTTTTGCAGTGGTATTTTTTCATTTACAGATAGTCAATGTAGAGGAAGATTTTTTGATAGAAGCATTCGGAAATGAGTACCTGCAATACAAATCAAAAGTATGCCGATATTTAGGAAGAAAAAGATAAATTCCAGTTTGCCGGGCAGACAGGTAACTGAAAAACACAAAATGAGGGAGCAGTCATGGTACTTTATTTTACGGGAACCGGCAACAGCCGGTATCTGGCGCGGCGCATTGCCGAAGGGTTGGAGATGCCGCTTTACGACCTGAACGCCTGCATCAAGGCAGGGGATACCGCCCCGGTGCAGACCGGGCAGGATGTGGTGCTGGTCACGCCCACCTACGCATGGCGCATTCCCCGGGTGGTGTCGGAGTGGCTGGGCAACACCGAGCTGACCGGGGCAGAGCGTATCTGGTTTGTGATGGACTGCGGCAGCGAGATCGGCAATGCGGCAAAATACAACCGGCAGCTTGCAGCGCAAAAGCAGCTGCAGTACATGGGCACAGCCCAGATCATCATGCCGGAAAACTACATTGCCATGTTCAATGCGCCGCAAGCGGAGCAGGCGCGGCGCATCGTGGAGCAGGCAGAGCCTGCACTTCAGAAGGTGCTGACCCAGCTCAGAGCCGGGCAGGAATTTCCCCCGCCAAGAGATAACCTCTACGACCGCTTTATGAGCGGCCCGGTGAACCCGGTGTTCTATCGCTTCTTTGTAAAAGCCGATGCCTTCCGCGCAACGGATGCCTGCATCGGCTGCGGTAAGTGCGTGGAGTTGTGCCCTCTGAACAACATCCGTCTGGAAAACGGAAAGCCGGTCTGGGGCAAAAACTGCACCCATTGCATGGCCTGCATCTGCTATTGCCCTAAAGAAGCCATCGAGTACGGCAAAAAGAGCAAAGGTAAGCCTAGGTATCACTTTGAAGCACTGGAAAAGCAGCAGGACGTATGAAATTAAGGGGGCTCCGGCAGTGGGCATCCGGCTGACGAGAAGGCAGATTTGTCTTTGAAAGCATAAACCTATTGACATGGTGTGAAAATGGGCTTATACTATCCCCAACACAAGGAAGGAAGCACAGGCAGATGAAACATACAGCAGATGCCCGGCACAGACTACCCGGGCGAATGCGCTGCTCCCAGACAAATTCCCGGCAGACAGACTGAGAAAAAACAGGAAGATGCCGTTGTCTGGGAGAAGTGCCCGAACATACATCGTCACAATAAAAGGAGAACCGACAATGGCTGATTATAAACTGTGGAACGCACTGAAGGATGCTAAAAAATATCGCTGGGTGGAACTTTCTCACTCGCTGAACAACGAAAGCCCCTACTGGTCCGGCATCCCGGAAGGCTCTGTGGAGCTGGCAAAGACCGTGTGGGACTGGGGCAAGCCGGAACTGGAATGCCTGATCCAGACCTTCAAATTCCCCGGACAGTTCGGTACCCATATCGACTTCCCAGGCCACTTCATCAAGGGCAAAGCATTGTCCGAAAAGTATGATGTGAACGACCTGATCTTCCCGCTGGTGGTCATCGATATTTCCCAGCAGGCCAAGAAAGACCCCCGCTACGCTGTGACGGTGGAGGACATCAAGGCCTATGAAGCAAAGTACGGTCCCATCCCGGATGGCGCACTGGTGGCTCTGCGCAGCGACTGGTACAAGAAGTGGCCGGATATGGATGCGCTGTCCGGCATCGACGCAGAGGGCAAAGAAAATGCTCCCGGCTGGTCGCTGGAAGCATTGGAGTATATCTATAAGGTGCGCAACGCCGCCGCCAACGGCCACGAAACGCTGGATACCGATTCCTCTGCGGTGGCGGAGGAAAAGGGCGACCTTGCCTGCGAACGCTATGTTCTGGACAACGACAAGCTGCAGGTGGAGGTGCTTGCAAATCTGGATAAAGTTCAGCCTGCCGGCGCGGTGGTCATCGTTTCTTATCCTCGCATTGAAGGTGCAACTGGTCTGCCTGCACGGGTCTGGGCCATTACCGAATAAGAGCGGAGAAGTGGGAAAATGTCCTTTGAAAAAGCAAAAGCAGACCTAGAAGAAAAAGGTCTGGGAGACCATGTCATTGTGCTGAACGAGTCCTCGGCAACCGTGGCAGAGGCAGCCCATGCATTGGGCGTGGAGCCTGCCAGCATCGCCAAAACGCTGTTGGATGGATCCTTTTGTGATTTGCAGAGTAATGCCGGCAATATTGATTCCGTATTGCAGACGTAAAAACTGTTGACCCTGCGATTGGGCTCCATCTGAAATAAAAAAGGGCAAAGCCGCCTGCATGCAGGAGACCTTGCCCTTTTGTGTTATATTTTACAATAAATTAGGCAGTTTCCCGTGTATTCACAGCGCCACATTGACCGGCAGGACATACACGCCGTCGGCGGCGTAGAAGGTGATCTGAGTAATCGTCTTGCCGATGATGGATGCAAAGTAAGGATCATCGGCATTGAAGCCCAGCTTGGTACCATGCCAGATGTTGGTCACATGATGCAGGCCGTACTCACTGCCATCGGCGGTGGTCAGAACTACGCCGTAGACCTTGTTGGCCTTGTAGTCCAGATCAAAACCGGAGAGCTTCATCTCGTAGGTGGTGTGGTGACCGTTGGTATTCAGTTCCACAGTGGTGCCCTCTACGGTGGTCTCGGTGGCGTGGACCTTGCCAAACTCCCACTTGCCGCTCAGCAGGTTATACCATGCGGTAATGTAGTAGGCAGGTGTCTCACTGAGCTTGTAGTAAGCGTAGCTCTCGTTCTCAAACAAGGCATCTGCGCCGGTGTAGGTGGTGGTGGATTTCTTGCCCTTCAGGGTAACGGTAATGTCGTAGCTGTCGGCATCGGTGACCTGCTTTGCGTTCTTCAGCGCCCACGGGGTCAGCACCTTGACCGGGAAGGAAACGCCGGTGATGTCGGTGCCATCTGCGTTGACGTGGTAGGAACCGCCGGCAAGGTTGCCCGCACGGGTCTTGTTCTTGGTGGCGCTGGTCACAGCGTCGATCTCAGATGCGTTGTCCACACCGGCAGCCTTGTAGAAGTCGGCGTAGGGAATGTTCATCTGGACATAGCTGGAGGTCAGGCCGTTTTCCTGTTCCACCTCTTCCGCAGCGAAGGCCGGGACTGCCACAGCGCATACCAGCATAGCGGCCGCAAGTGCACCTGCAAATACTTTTTTCAATCTCATGGTAACACACCTCTATCTCAGTTTTGAAAAAACAGTTAGCTTAGCCTAACAATCGATGCAAAAAAATGCAGGGGTAAAGCCCCTCAGATGGTTAGGCAAAACAAATTTACAAAGTAAAAATAGCACTCCAACCGGGCGTTGTCAAGCAGAAACCGGCAAGTTTGCAGAGGTAAATTTTTCGGTGCAGGAAACGATCTGCATCCTCTATACCGCAAAGCCCTTGACCTTTTTGCCGGAGCGCAGTATACTGTTTGCGCGGTTAGTTACATTTAACCACAAGGAGGTACTACATGATACAAGACGCATTCTGGGGGATTTTGATCCCCTTTCTGGGCACAAGTCTTGGGGCGGGCTGTGTGTTCTTTTTGAAAAACTCTCTGCGTGACGGCATCCAGCGCGCCCTCACCGGCTTTGCCGCCGGAGTGATGGTGGCGGCATCGGTATGGAGCTTGCTGATCCCGGCTATGGAGCAGGCCGCAGATCTGGGCAGGCTGGCGTTTTTCCCGGCGGCGGTGGGGTTCTGGCTGGGCATCCTGTTTTTGCTGCTGCTGGACCATCTCATCCCGCATCTGCACCAGAATAGTTTGCAGGCCGAAGGGCCCAAAAGCCAGCTCCAGCGCACCACCATGATGGTTCTGGCGGTGACGCTGCACAACATCCCGGAGGGTATGGCAGTGGGCGTAGTCTATGCCGGATATCTTGCCGGAACTGCTCAGATCACCGCCGCCGGGGCGCTGGCACTTTCTCTTGGCATTGCCATCCAGAACTTCCCGGAGGGTGCCATCATTTCCATGCCCCTGCGGGCAGAAGGAATGAAAAAAGGCCGGGCGTTCTGGGGTGGCGTGCTGTCCGGCATCGTAGAGCCTATCGGGGCAGTGCTGACGATTCTGGCGGCAGGCATTGTGGTGCCCGCGTTGCCCTATCTGCTCAGCTTTGCCGCCGGAGCCATGCTGTATGTGGTGGTGGAGGAACTGATCCCGGAAATGTCGCAGGGGCAGCACTCCAACGTTGGCACGGTATTTTTCGCGGTGGGCTTTAGCGTGATGATGGTGCTGGATGTGGCACTGGGGTGACGGATGGAGCCCTCGAAGGCGAAATCTTTTTCGGAATCTCCGAAAATGCCTAAACTTCTTGACAGAGGCAACAGCAGGGCGTATTATTTTGGCAGAAGGACCGCTGAGAAGCGGCTTTTTATAGAACAGAAAGTTAGCCTTGTCTAACTTACAGCACGAGGAATTGTTGGCCTGTCATCCGGAGCAGTGGGCGCATCTGGTAAAAAGCATTGCATTGTGAACGGTAAATAGAAAGAGGGTGGCGTTATGTCCTTTTTTGAAAACACCCGAAAGCCCGTAGGCCTTGGCGGAAAGATCATGGTCGCAATGATGAACTTTGGGCACAGTGCAATGGCAGAATGGGGGCTGCGCTTTTTACAGCCTGCCCCGGATGCCATGGTGCTGGACTGCGGCTGCGGCGGTGGAGCGAACATTAAAACGCTGTTGAAACTGTGCCCCAACGGCAAGGTGCAGGGCATCGACTACTCAGCCGTCAGCGTGGAAAAAGCGCGAAAGGTCAATGCCAGAGCCCTTGCGGCAGGACGGTGTACCGTGCAACAGGCAAGTGTGGCAGAGCTGCCGTTTGAAGCGGAGCAGTTTGATGTGGTGACCGCCTTTGAAACGGTCTACTTCTGGCCGGAGCTTGCACAGAATTTCAGAGAGGTCTATCGGGTGCTGAAGCCCGGCGGAATCTTTTTCATCTGTAACGAAGCAAACGGCGAAACGACAAAAGACGACAAATGGACGCAGATCATCGATGGCATGACCATCTATACGGATACTGCACTGAAAGGGTATCTGGAACAAGCAGGATTTTGTCAGATCCAAAGCCACAAAAATAAAAAGGGCTGGCTTTGCGTTACGGCGCAAAAGCGGTGAAGTAGTGCAACTGTAACATTTGGAACAGTGAAGAACATGGCATGGTTTGTCTGCCGGAAAGCAGAATAAGGAGAACAGGGAGGAACCTATGAAATACAAAATCGAGAAAAACACCGTGCAGGAGACGCTGATTCTCCCGCTGTATTCCCGGAAGCTGTGCACAGAGCTGTATCCGAACCTTTACCGGGACGAAACGGCGGTGCGTCTGATCGACCAGATCGACTACGACTTTTCAGAGGCAGAGGAAAACTCCCGCAGCCTGATGCAGCGGTTCGGTGCGCTGGAGGTCGCCATGCGGCAGAATGACCTTGCCTTTGAGGTGCGGGCGTACCTGAAAAAACACCCCTGCGCGGCAGTGGTCAATCTGGGCTGCGGGCTGGACAACACCGGCAGAGCCTGCGACAACGGCAGATGCAAGATCTACAATCTAGACTTCCCCGATGTCATTGCCTTGCGGCAGCAGCTGCTGCCCGCCGGGGAGCGGGAGCAAAACATCCCCTGCGACCTGAAAGACCCCGCATGGTTTGACAAGATCGATGCCTCCGGCGGGGCGGTGTTTTTTGCCTCCGGGGTGTTCTATTACTTCCTGACCCAGCAGGTCAAGGCGCTGGTGCAGGGGATGGCGGACGCTTTTCACGGCGGGGTACTGGTCTTTGATGCCGCCAACCGCACGGCGGTAAAGATGATCGCCAAAACGTGGCTCAGGACGGCGAAAATCAAGGATGTGGGAGCATATTTCGCGGTTTCGGATGCGAAAAGCGAGCTTTCCCCATGGGACAGCCGTTTGCAAGTATCCAGCAGGGGCTATATGCTGGGGTACAACGATTTGAAAGAGCCTTCTGTCAGCGGCTTTTTCCGGTTTCTTGCAAGGGTCGGGGACAACGGGATGAAAATGCAGATCGTGAAGATCGGATTTGGAGACAGACAATGAAGTATGCCGGGATGCCCATGGGGATGTGGGTGGCGTTTGCCGGGCAGCAGGAAAAAGACATTCATAGCACTGCCTGCTGCCACACTCAGCGGAGCAAGAACCACACGCCCAGCAGGATCGCAAGGAAGATCAGGTTGGACAGGGTGAACAGCCCAAAATACTGCTTCTTCCCCTGTGGCAGCTCCCGTGCAATCTGCCGGTAGGAAATAAGGCTGGCCATGGATGCGATCAAAGTGCCAAGACCTCCCAGATTGGTGCCGATGATGAGGGCTTGTGTCTCTGCCGTGAACCCGGACAGCAGCAGGGCGGCGGGAACATTACTGGTGACCTGCGAAGCAAGAACCGCCACCAGAACTTCCCGGCCGGTCAGAAACTCCTGCAGCCAGCCGGAAAAGGCCGGAATGCGCCCCAGATTGCCAATGAAGATGAAAAAAGCCACAAAGGTCAAAAGCAGGGAATAGTCCACTGCCCGTAAGGTGTGCGGGTCTGCAAAAAGAACGCAGACGAGTACAGCGGCAAAGGCAATGCCATAGGGCAACACCCGGATCACAGACAGCAGGCAGACGGCAAACAGAACCAGATACAGCAGGATGATCTTCTGATCCCCCTGAGATGCAGAAGAAACAAGCTCGTCCACGGAAAGGGCGGCAGAGGTTTTCCGGCAGACCAGCGCTGCCCAAGCCAGCAGCAGGAGCAGAGAGACCAGTGTGTAGGGCAGCATAAGAAGCACAAATCCCCCGATGCTCATGCCGCTTTTTCCGTAAAGATAGAGGTTCTGCGGGTTGCCGATGGGGGTCAGCATACTGCCAAGGTTTGCTGCAATGGTCTGCATACAGACCACCGGGATCAGAAGAGCGCGGCGGACATCCGCTCCCAGACGACTCAGGACTACGAACGTAAAGGGAACAAAGGTTAGCAGGGAAACATCGTTGGTGATGAACATGCTTCCGAAAAAGCACAGCCCGACCAGTACCAACGTCAGCTGAAAGGTGCTGTGGGTGCGGGACAGCAATGCCCGGCCCAGTCCATCAAAAAAGCCCCTGCCGCCGCAGCCCGGCCATGACCGTCATCAGGGAAAACAGGATCGCCAGTGTGCGCAGGTCGATGTAGCCGAGATACTGCGCATCCGGTGGAACAAAGAAGGCGGAGACAACGGCCAGCACAGCGGCTGCGGTGAGGACCGTTTCCTGTTGAATGAATTGTTTGAGTTTCATAGAGACACATCCTTGTAGTTGTAAAGGCAGCCCTGCTACGGTGCCGGACGGCCTTTTTTCGTATTTCAGAGCAGCAGCTCAAACAACCCGATCATCAGCGGCATGGTCAGGATGGAAAGCAGCGTGCTCAGGACATAGATCGCGCTGGAATGAGAAGCATCCCGGTCATAGAGCTGTGCCATGGAGGTGACTGTTGCACAGGCGGGGGTAATGGCAGAAAGGTAGACCGTCATCAGGATGGACTTGCCGTCCGGTATCCAAAGGGATGCGTGAACTGCCCAAAGCAGCAGGACGATGACCAGCGGAACACCCAGCAGACGCAGAAATACCGGCAGATAGTTGCGCGGGGTACAGAAAACTTTTTTCAGGGGCACTTCCGCAATGGCCATGCCTGCCAGCAGCATTCCCATGGGGCCGATCATATTGCCGACACTGCTCAGTGTGCTGGTGATCGGGGCGGGCAGCGAGACGTGCAGCAGGTACAGCAGAGCACCGGCTGCAATGGCGATCAGGTTGACATTGGTAAGGAGCTTGCGCCATTCCAGCCGGGCAGACCCCTGCAGGCAGGCACTTGCATGGGTCCAGAGCAGTACCAGCTGTACAATGACAAAGGCGCAGGAGTAGACAACATATTCCTCCCCCAGCAGGGCCTGTACAATGGGGATGACCAGCGCGGCGGCATTGCTGTAAATGATATTGACCTGCTCCACGGCGTCCAGCTTGAGAGCTTTGCGGAACAGCGCATTCAGAAGCAGAAATACAACGTGCATTCCAACGGCGATGCCCATGGAATAAAGCAGCCCGGTGCGGATCTCCGGCGTATCCTTGATCTGAAAGGCGTTCAGAACGACACAGGGCATGACCAGATAGACAAAGACCACAGACAGCACCTTACTGTCCGATGCCTTCAACAAGCCGGTTTTTACAACGGCATATCCCATCAGCAGAATCAGAAATAGCTGCGCGATCTGCTGCATCAATAAAAGGCTGATTTGCATTTAGAACTCCTCTTTTGCAATTCATTTTTGCAGCACAATCCTACTCCATTAGCGGGGCATCGTCAAGAGAAAACAGAAAAAATACGATTAGAGCAAGAAAAACGGATGGCTCCGCAGAACCATCCGCTAAAACTGGCATCATCAGTCTTTCCGGTACTTATATGCACCCTCAATGGCGTCAATTTCCGTGGGAATGCAGAAGTTTACGTCCTGATACATGGAAGAGTAGCCTTTTAAGCAAGGATCCCGGTGGACTGCAAAAACAGCACCAGCATCATCACCGGGGCAACATAGCGGATCATCACCCGGTAGAGCTTCTTGCGGCGGAAGGTCTTGCCGCCCCGCTGCATCTCGTCAATGACGTAATCCGGCGTCATGACCCAGCCGATCAGGATGGTGGACAGCAGGGCGATGAAAGGCATCATGACGCTGTTGCTGACATAGTCCATGATATCCAGCAGCTGAGCCGCAGAGCCGTTGGGCAGCTGCACCTCAAAATAGAAGATGCTGTAACCCAGCGCAATGATGGCGGACGCGGCCAGATAAATGACCGTCAGCACCAGCACCGTCTTTTTGCGGCCCGAGTGGAAGATCTCCATGCAGTTGGCGGTGATGGATTCCAGCACCGAGATGCAGGAAGTGAGAGTGGCAAAAATAGCAGTGACAAAGAACAGGATGCCCACGAAAGTACCGGCCTTGCCCATAGCGGCAAACACCTTGGGCAGCGAGACGAACATCAGGCTGGGGCCTGCACTCATGCCCTCGGTACCGGAGAACACATACACGGCAGGAATGATCATGGCACCGGCCAGCAGAGCCACGCCTGTATCGAAGATCTCGATCTGATTCACCGCTTTGTTCAGGTCTACGTCCGGTTTGACGTAGGAACCGTAGGTGATCATAATGCCCATGGACACGCTGAGGGAGAAGAACAGCTGGCTCATGGCGTCCAGCAAGATCTGCAAAAAGCGGCTGACGGTCAGCCCTTCCATGTGCGGGGTCAGGTAGTAGCGCAGCCCTTCCATACCGGTGCGCATCTGACCGGAAGCGTCCTCATGGCGCAGGGTGAGGGCGTAACCAGCGATCACCACCACCAGCACCAGCAGAATGGGCATCATGTAGCGGGACACCCGCTCAATGCCGCCCTCCACGCCGTTGTACACGATGAAAGCCGTCACGCCCATGAACAGCAGAGCGAACACCACAGGAGACACCGGCGAGGTAATGAAGCTGGTAAAATAACCGTCCTCCGCAGCGGCGGCAGACTGTCCGGTGAGGTAGACCACCGCATATTTCGTGATCCACCCGCCGATGACGGCATAGTAGGTCATGATCAGAACCGGCACCAGAAAGGTCAGGATGCCGAGGAATTTCCACTTGGGGCGCATGGTCTCGTAGGCGCGGATGGCACTCTGCTTGGTGCGGCGTCCGATGGCGATATCCGAGGTGAGCAGGGTAAAACCGAAGGTCAGCACCAGCACCAGATACACCAGCAAAAACAAACCGCCGCCATCCTTTGCGGCAAGGTACGGGAACCGCCACAGGTTGCCGACACCCACCGCACTTCCGGCGGCAGCAAGGACAAATCCGATTTGTCCGGAGAAACTGCTTGCTTTCTTTTCCATGATTCTCAAACTCCTATCCTAAAAACCTATTGTAATATAGGATAACATGAAGTATCATATCAGTAAACCCAATAAAATTACTGCGACCTATAAATTTTACTTATGGAGCGTTTACAATGCGGGAACAGAAAGACCGATACGAGATATTCTTGAAAGTATGCGAAACGGGCAGCTTTTCCAAAGCAGCGGAGGCACTGAACTATACCCAATCCGGCATCAGCCAGATGATGGCAGGGCTGGAAGAGGAATTGGGCGTGCAGCTGTTCGCCCGCATCAACCGGGGCGTGACCCTGACAGATAACGGCACCCGCCTTTTGCCCTACATCCGGGAGCTGGCCAACCAGAAGACCCGGCTGCGGCAGGCGGCGTTCAATATCAACCACAAGGTGGAGGGCAAGCTGCGGGTGGGCAGCATTTCCAGCATCACAACGCTCTGGATGCCGGAAGTCGTGCATTATTTCAAGGAAAACTACCCGAAGGTGAAGATTGAAATTCTGGACGGCAACTATGATGAAATCCGGGAATGGATCATCCGTGGACAGGTAGACTGCGGTTTTCTCTCGTCCATTGTGGCAGACGACCTGAAATTCTACCCGCTCCGGGACGACCCGCTGTGCGCTGTGTTCCCGGAGGGGCATCCACTGGCTGCACATTCCAGTGTGACCCTGCCGCAGCTGTTTCAGTATCCGCTCATCATCGAAACGCCCGGCTGTGATAACGACATCCAGCACCTGATGCTCAAATGCCCGGTGAAGCCGAATATTTTTTACAGCTTCCGGGACGATACCCTCATCATGGCGTTCGTGCGCAGCGGGCTGGGCGTGACCATCTCGCAGGAACTGGTGATGCAGGCGTTCGGCTGCCCCGGTGTGGTGTCCCGCCCGCTGGAGCCTGCCTGCTGCCGGACATTGGGGCTGGCGTTTTCCAAGACGGCAAGCTCGGTGGTGAGCCAGACGCTGCTGGAATATCTGAGATCCACCCGGCAGCGAAAGGAAACACCGAAGATAAAGTAAGAACAAAGCGCGGAGAACGGTATAAAAGCCGCTCTCCGCTTTCCCAGCAGCAACTCCTTGATCTCCTTGGAGATGACCGCCTGAAAATCGCGCACGATGGTGGGGAGCAGTTCCCTGCACCCTCAAAGGACTTTCTCTGTTGTCATTCTGCCTGTATCTCTTCCACCAGCGGCAGATAGTCGGCACAATATTTTCGGTACAGCGGCTGTACCAGCTGCCGGAAGTTCTGCATTTCTTCTTCGGGCAGCGGCAGCTCCCGGCACCCGCCAGCCAATGCCGCTTCTCGGGCGGCAGTTTCTTCCTGTGCCCAGAGCTGGCGCTCGTATTGCGCCGATGCCCGGGCGCATTTCTGCAGAATCTGCTGGTATTCCTCCGGCAGTGCATCCCATGTGTGGCCGGAAGCCAGCTGCACCTCCGGTACGCGGCTGTGCTCATCGGCCATGTAGTACCGCGCCACCTTGTAGTGCTCCATGGAATAGTAGGCCGGCCAGTTGTTTTCGGCGGCATCGATCTGCCCGGTTTCAAGCGCCGAGTAGACGTCGCTGTAAGCCGTGGTCTCCGGCACTGCACCCAGCAGGCGGATCATGTCGATCACAATCTGCGAATCCTGCACGCGGATGGTCTTGCCCTGCAGATCGTTCAGGCTGCGCACCGGCTGACGGGCATAGAACGAGCGGGCACCCGCGTCGTACCAGCTCAGGCCCACCCGCCCATGCGCGGTAAAGTCCTGCAAAAACTCTGCTCCGATGCTGCCATCCAGCACACGCCACATATGGTCGGCATTCCGGTAGAGATACGGCAGCAGCAGTACGTTGAGCCGGGGCAGATCGTCTGTGGCCGCCGAAAGCGACACACGCGCAAAATCTACGCCGCCAATGGCAAGCTGCTCCCACACCTGCTGTTCCGAGCCGCACTCGCCGTTCGCTTTGACCTGAATGACCACCTTGCCCCTGGTCTGCTGCTGCACAAGGTCTGCAAAATACTGTGCGCCCTGTGTGGTGGGGTACCCGGCGGGCTGGTTATCGGCATAGGTCAGCACATAGTCCGGTGTGGTCTGCGGCTTTGCGCCACAGCCCGCCAGCTGCAAGGCTGCAAAGCCCAGCCCGGCTAAAAAGGTTCGTCTGCGCATGGTCTCTCCCTCCCTTTGCAGATAGTATAGCGCACAAGACTGCCTTTGTGCAAGAGATAGGAAAAGGCGGTGCCCGCCGCAAAGCAGGTACCGCCTTTTAGGAGAAGAAAAAGGAGATGTCTCAGTTACATCAGGCCCATTGCCTGCGGCAGTGCGGTAGACACTGCCGGGATAAAGGTGACCAGCAGCAGTCCGCCGATGATGGCCACATAGTACATAAGCATATACGGCATGACCTTGGAAAGCGAGGTGCGCCCCACCTTGATACCCACGAACAGGGCGTTGCCCACGGGCGGGGTGATGTTGCCGATGCACAGGTTATACACGAGGATCAGACCGAAATGGATGGTGCTCATGCCAAAGCTCTGGCAGATGGGCAGAAACAGCGGAGTGAAGATGAGGATGGCCGGGGTCACATCCATGAAGGTGCCGGACACCAGCAGGATCACGTTCATGATGAGCAGGATGATGTACTTATTGCTGGTCAGGCTCAGCAGGGCTGCTGCCACAGCATCCGGGATTTGCAAAAAGGCCATGACCCAGCCCAGAATGTTGGAGACACCCACAAGGAACACCACCATGCCAGACATCTTGGCAGAATCCACGATGATCTTCCACAGGCTCTTCAGGTTGATGGAGCGGTAGCAGAAAGCAAGGATCAGAGCATAGACAACGGCAATGGCAGAGCCTTCGGTGGCAGAGAACACACCGCCGATGATGCCGCCGATGACCACGATGATCAGGGAAAGAGAAGGCAGAGCGCGCAGGGTGCAGATGCCGAGATTTTTCCAGTCAAACTTGCCGGGTGTGCCCTTGTACCCCAGCTTGACAGCCAGCAGCACACCCACCACGCAGCAGCACAGCGCCCAGATGATGCCGGGAATGTAACCCGCCATGAACAGCGCAGCCACAGAGGTGCCGCCGGACGCCAGAGAGTAGGTGATCAGGGCGTTGGACGGCGGGATCAGCAGGCCGGAGCAGGAGGAAGCGGCGTTGGTGGCAGCGGTCACGGCGGGGTCGTAGCCCTGCTCATCGGCACCGTCGCGGATCATGGAGCCAACGGCAGCAGCCGCAGCGGATGCAGAGCCGGAGATGGCACCGAACAGAGCGTTGGTGCCGATGTTGGTCACCAGCAGTGCGCCGGGCAGCTTGCCCAGAATGGCCATGACGAAATCCACCAGACGCTTGGCGATGCCGCCCTGATTCATGATGTTGCCCGCCAGAATAAAGAATGGGATGGCGGTCAGGCTGAACTTGCTCATGCCCACAAAGGTGCGCTGGGCAGCGGTCAGCACGGCGACATTCAGATCAATGGAAGAAAGGATAGCAGTCAGAGAAGAGACTGCAATGGCGTACGAGATGGGCACGCCGAGGAACAGCAGCACCAGCAGCACTGCCAGAATTACGAGTAACGCTTGAATTGCCACAGCTTAGTCCTCCTTGTTTTCCTTGTCGGCATCGGCAGCCATTTCGGCTTCCACCTTTGCAAAGTCTGCATCCTCCGGGGCATCCAGACAGATGGAGCCGTTGGCGATGCCGATAATGTTCAGCACGGAATACACCAGAATGATCACGCCGCAGATGGGCATGACCCAGTAGAACACGCCCACGGCTACGCCCAGCGAGGAGGTCTGCTGTCCCATAGCCAGCCGGGACACCTGAAAACCGCCGAACACCAGAATGGTGGCGGAGAAGAGAAAGGCGATGACCTCGGCAAAGATGTGGAACGCCTTGCGCATGGTGGGGTTGAACCGGTCCACCAGCACGGGAATGTTCATGTGGCCGCGCTCGCCGGAGACGATGGTGGCACCCAGCATGGTGCTCCAGCCGAACAGATAACCCACCAACTCTTCCGACCATGTGGAGGGAGAGTTGAAGATGTAACGCACGATGACCTGATAGGTGGTCAGAACCACCATAACTGTCATGCTCAGACCTGCCAGCAGGTTGAGCACCTTGTTCAGGGTATTTCTCAGTTTTTCCATGATGCTCCTCCTCAGTCCGCAGTATGGGCAGCGTTGTGCTGCTGGATCAGGTCATAAATGGGCTGCAATTCCGGGTTTGCTGCCAGCACGGAATCGTGCAGGGGGGCCATAGCCTCCTGAAACGGTGCAGTGTCCGGGTAAATAAAGTTGACATGCTGCTCATTCTCGGCCTTGTCTTTCGCCTCAGCCACAGCATCCTCCCAGGCGTCCTGCTCGGTGCTTTTCACGATCTGGAAGCCCTCTTCAAAGATCGCGCGCTCCTCATCGCTGAGCTCGTTCAGGAAGGCGTAGTTTGCCACCAGCAGGTCCGGCACCATCTGATGCATATCGTAGGAGTAATACTTGCAGATATCGCCGTGACCGTTATCGGTCAGAGCCAGCTCGTTGTTCTCGGCACCATCCAGAATACCGGCCTGCAGCGCGGTGTACACATCGCCGAAGCCCATGGGGGTAGCGGTGCCGCCCAGCAGACGCATCATTTCCACATTGGTGGGCGACTGCTGTACGCGGATCTTCAGACCCTTCAGGTCGGAGGGCTGGTTGATAGGGGTCTTGATGGTGTAGAAGTTGCGGGTACCGGCATCCAGCCACGCCACCGTTTCCAGACCGGCTTTAGAGGTCGTCTTGAAAATGGGGTCCGTCACCTCGGGGTCATCCATGGCCTCGTGGTAGGCTTCCACGCTGGAGAACAGGTAAGGCAGGTTGAAGATTTGGTATTTGGCGCTGAAGGTCTCCATGATGGCATTGGACGCCACCACAAAGTCGATGGCACCGGTCTGGGTCAGCTGCACCATTTCGGTCTGGGAGCCCAGCAGCTCGCTGGGGTACACCTCCACGCGGTACTTATCGCCCAGCTTCTCGTTGATATAGTCGGCAAAGGCTTCCAGTCCCAGATGATCCGGGTGGGTCTGGGACTGCACATGGCCGATGCGCACGATCTTGCGGTCGTCATCGGAGCCGGCACCGCAGCCGGTAAGCATCATGCTGCTGGTCAGTGCCGCCGCGCCCATCAGCGACAGAAACGTTCTTCTCTTCATGAATGGCATCCTCTCTTTTCGCGTTTTTTCTGTGATTTTATTTTAACAACTCGTTCATTTTTGCGAAACCGGATTATTTTGTGAAACGCAGCACGATTTTGTCTTTGTTGTATCCAAGTACAATTTTTGTGTTTTGCGGGCGAAAGAAACTGGCAAAAATAAAGAAGCGCCCGTCCCTCTCCTGCTGACAGGCAGAAAAGAACAAGCGCTTCTTTTGTGTCGGATTTATCCTTGTACCGCTTTTTCCGCTGCGGCCATGCGGTATTCCGAAGGGGTCTGGCCGGTCAGGCGCTTGAACACCCTTGTAAAATAGTTGGCGTCGCTGTAACCCACAGCAGCGCCGATATCCTTCAGGCTCAGGCGCGGGTCCAAAATCAGCTGACGCGCCCGGTTCACCCGGTATTCGTTCAGGTAGGCCGAAAAGTTCACCTTAAAGCACTGCTTGAACAGCTTACAGAAGTAGGCATCTGAGTAGCGCAGCGCAGCGGCGGCATCCTGCATGGAGATATCCTCCCCATAGTGAGCGTCGATGAAGCGGCTGATTTCTGCCCGGATGATGGCGGTGCGCATATCCTCATCCTCTTCCCGGCGGAGGGGCTCTGCAGGCGCAGGGGGCTGTACTGGGCGGGCAGGCAGCTGCACCGACACCTGCCGGATGGCATCTTCCACCGCGAATACCAACTCCTGCTCGTTGTAAGGCTTGAGCAGATAGTCCAGCGCCCGCACAGAGATCGCCTGCCGCGCATAGTCGAACTTATCAAAGCCGGTCAGGAACAGGATGGCGCAATTTTTGTCCGTTTCGCGGATCTTACGCGCCACCTCCAGCCCGGTGAGACCCGGCATTTCAATGTCCAGCACAGCCACCTGCGGCGCTTCGCGAGCAAAAATTTCCAGAGCCTCTCTGCCGTTTTTTGCCTCATACAGGCTTATCAAATCTCCCAGATACTTCTGCAAAGTCCTGCACAGCACCTTGCGCTCGATCAATTCATCCTCTGCCACCAGCAATTTGCACTTCACGAGAGCGTCTCCTCCTTTTCTTCCGGCTGCTGCGTTTGCGGCAGTTCAAACCGCACCACAGTGCCATGACCTGCGCGGCTGTACACCTGCATTTTACCGCCCGGATACAGCATCCCGATGCGGCGAGAAATGTTGCCAAGGCCGATGCTGCGGCCGGTCTGCTCGCTCTGGGCAATTTTGGTTTGCACGGCGTCCAACTCCTCTGGGGTCATCCCCTTGCCGTTGTCCGCGACCGTGAGCACCAGCACCTTGCCCTGCATCCATGCCCGCAGCAGGATGCGTCCGCCTTCCTCGCGGGACTTGAGCCCGTGCGAGTAAGCGTTTTCCACCACCGGCTGCAGCATAAAGGACGGCACCAAAACCGCCGCAGGCTGCACCTGAATGCTTTTTTCTACGGTAATGCGTCCATCAAACCGCATCTGCTGCAGATAAATGTAGTCCTCCAGCCCGTCCAGTTCCTCTTCCAGCGTGATCTGCTGGCGCTTGGTGCGCAGGTTGTGCCGGAACAAACTGCCCAGATGCACGATCATCTGGTCGGTGGTGGAAGCATCTTCCAGCCGCGCCATGCAGGAGATCATGTTCAGGGTGTTGAACAAAAAATGCGGGTTTACCTGACTTTTAAGCACCTCCAGCCGGGTGTGTTCCAGATCTTTTTCCAGCGCAAGGTTCCGCACCTCTTCCCGGTGCAAGGCCTGCTGGGTGGTCAGCTGCTGCGCCATGGCGTGTTTCATCTGGTTGAAGGTGGCCGTCAGCCGCCCCACCTCGTCGCTGCTTTTCACCGGAAGATCCGGGCTGGAAAAATCTCCCTCGGCAATGCTGTGAGAAGCCTGCGCCAACCGCAGCAGCGGACGCACCACCGCGCGGCTCAGCACCCGGATGCGCAGCAGCATCAGCACAGCCGCCGTCAGGAACAGTCCCAGATACAGCCACGGCAGATGCCGGATGTGAGCCGCCGTGCTGCTGTAAAGGGCGTTTTCCTGTTCCAGCGTGGCCTGTGTCAGGCGCAGCGCATACTCGGCAAGGTAGTCTTGCAGCGCCATCACATGGTACATCTGTTCAATATAGGTATCTGCTGAGGGCGAAAGCTGCAAAAAGGCATCCCGCTCCTGCCGGTAACCCGCGTACCCCTGCAAAAGGTTCCATGTGCGGGCATAGCGTTCTTCGCCGATACGGGCGTAATCGAAGGGCAGGGCCGCAAGGCTTTGCTCGGAAGCGGTGCAGGCGGCGGTATAGGCTTGTTCGGTTTCAGAAGTAGGCTGGCGCACATAGCGCGCAAAGGCCTGTGCTTCGTCCTTGAGGGCGTTCTGCACCGTGTAGCAGACGGCGTTGTCGGCCAGCAGCGTATCAAAGGAGTGCACCGTCCATTGACCTGCCATGGTAGCAATGCCGGTGGAAAGCATTGTGACCAGCAAAATCGCGGCAAGCCATGCCGTGACCCTGCTGCGCAGGGAAATACCGTCCTGCGTGGTTTTGTTCCGTGCCATACGCTTTCCCTCCTGCCCTTGCAGCACCCGGTCTTTTTTATAAGATAAGTATAATAATCTCCCGGGAAAAGTGCAACTGCAAAAAAAGCACCGGTTTCCGCAAAGAAGCCGGTGCTTGCAGGCAATGTGCCAAGCGGTCAACGGGTCAAAAGCTCAAAGTGGTTCCGCTTGGTGACCAGCAGCCCTTCTTTTTGCAGCTTGGAAAGCTCCACCGACATGGCGGCACGCTCCACGCAGAGAAAATCCGCCAGCTGCTGACGGTCAAAGGGGATGTCAAAGGAAAGGGAGGACTGCCGGATGGATTCGGCGGACAGGTAGGACAGCAGCTTTTCCCGGGTGGTCCGCTTGCTGACATGGGTGATCTTATCGTTAAAAAGCAGTATTTTGTTTGCCAGAACGCTGACCAAATTGCGGATGAGTTTCTGGTGATGGTCGCAGGCGGTGGGGCAGGAGGTGAGCAACCGCTTGACGTTCAGCAGCAGGATCTCGCAATCCTCCTCTGCCACCACGCTGATGTTCAGGATGGCACCGGGGGTGGCGGCGTAAGGCTCCCCGAAAAAGTCTCCGGTATTGCACTTGGACAGGATATTGCGGTGTCCCCAAAGATCCTCTTGTATCACAAGGGTGGAGCCGGACAACATGAGCCCCATGACCTCCGTGGAATCTCCGGCACGGAAAATGTAGGAACCCCGGGGACGGGTGATTTTCGCTGCACTGACACAGTGCAGGATGGACAAGATCTCATCGTCAGTAAGCCCGGTGAAGAAGGGGCAGCTCCGCAGAACAGGCAGATATTTTTGCATAAAGGCTCTCCTTGTTGGAATTCAAACATACAAGATGGCTTTAGTATACTATAATAAACCTGCAAATGCAAAAAACACCCACAACAGGAGAGTATAGATATGATTCGGAAGATCATCCATATTGACGAAGAAAAATGCAACGGCTGCGGCTTGTGCGCAACCGCCTGCCACGAGGGAGCCATTGATATCATCAACGGCAAAGCAAAGCTGGTGCGGGAAAATTTCTGCGATGGCTTTGGCGACTGCCTGCCGGGCTGCCCCACCGGAGCCATCACCTTTGAGGAGCGGGAAGCCCCTGCCTACGACGAGGCAGCGGTGCAGGAGAACAAAAAGAAAAAGGAATTGCAGGAGAAGATGAAGCACCTCCACGAGGGCGGCTGCCCCGGCTCCCGGATGCGGATGCTGGAACAGCCGGAGGCTGCCGAAAGTGCAGTTGCCGCCCCTGTGCAGCCGGTCTCCCGCCTGCGCAACTGGCCGGTGCAGATCAAGCTGGCACCCATCCATGCGCCCTACTTTGAGGGTGCAAAGCTCCTGATTGCAGCGGACTGCACGGCCTATGCCTACGCCAATTTCCATCAGGAGTTTATGCGCGGCAAGGTGACCCTTATCGGCTGCCCGAAGCTGGATGCTGTGGATTACAGCGAAAAGCTGACCGAGATCCTGCGCAGCAACGATATCCAGAGCGTGACCATCCTCCGCATGGAGGTGCCCTGCTGCGGCGGCTTGGAGATGGCGGCGAAAAAGGCGCTTCAGACCAGCGGAAAGTTCATTCCGTGGCAGGTGGTCACCATCTCCATTGACGGAAAAATTCTGGATTAAAAGCACAGGACAGACCTATACCGCCTTTTAATGCTTCACGCATTTCTTGCCTTGCGGTAAAATACCATAGATTCCATAAGCGGGCGACCTGAAAAAGGCTGCTCGCTTTTTTATCGTCATCGCAGTATTTTTGCGGGAACGGCTTTTTGCCGGTAAAGGACAAAACTGCTCCGTAAAATAGGTGCTCTTTACGAGAAAAAATCTTGAAACGCTTCTGTTATAATGTTACAATTATGCTACATAATGGGATAGATATTCAAAAAAGCTGCTGACAACAGAACGAGAATGATATTGCAAGCACCTTCCTGAAATCGGTGAAGTGAAAATAAAGCCGGAATGAGACCGTCTGGGGTGGAGAAAGATTGGATAAAATGAAAAACTCTGGAATGAGCGAAACCATGCAGACCTTGACACGGAAAAGCGCCTGTGTGATGCTGAGCCTACTGTTGCTACTGTCAGCCGTGCTCCCTGTGAAAGCTGCCGCGGAAACCGCCTCTGCAAAGGTTGTTCGTGTCGGCTCGTTTGAGGACACCTTCAACTATGTCAACGAGAAGGGCGCAAGAAAGGGCTACGGCTACGAATTGCTGGAGACCTTGTCCGGCTATACAGGCTGGCAGTTCGAGTATGTGACCTGCGACTGGTCAGACTGCTTCGAAAAGCTCAAAAACGGCGAGATCGACATTATTGGCGGTATCTCTTATACGGAGGACCGCACCCAGGAGATGCTGTTTTCAGACGAGCCGATGGGAGTGGAAAAATATTACCTCTACGCCGATCTCTCGCGCGCAGACATCTCCGCCTCCGACTTCAAGACGCTGAACGGCCAAAAGATCGGCGTTCTGATGGGAACAGAGCCGGAAGTGATGCTGGCCGAGTGGGAAGAAAAATACGGCCTGAAAACGGAACACGTCAACATCTCCAACAACGAGGATGTGAAGCAAAAGCTGGCAAACCACGAGATCGACTGCTTTGTTTCGCTGGAAGAATCCTTCTGGGCAGAGCGTGGCATCTCGACCATAACCTGTGTGGGAGAATCCGGCATCTACTATGCGATCAACAAAAACCGGCCTGATATCAAGGAAGAACTTGACGATGCGATGCGCGCGTTGGACGAAGCTGTGCCTTTTTATACGGCGGATCTGTACAAAAGATATTTCTCAATGGATTATACGCCCATCCTTACAGGGGAGGAAAAGGCGTGGCTCAGAAAGCACGGTGCGATCAGGATGGGCTTTCTGGCGAGCGACAGCGGCGTCAGCACCTTTGACCCTGCCACCGGGGAGTTTACCGGGGTAATCACGGACTATATTCAGTTTGCAGCAGATTGTCTGGGCAATCAGGAACTGGAATTCCAGCTGGTCGGCTATGACAGCAAGGAAGCAGAACTGGATGCGCTGAAATCGGGCGAGATCGACATGATCTTCCATTGCGACCAGAACCCCAATCTGGCGGAAGAGTATCACTTTGCCTGTACCAACACAACGTGGACCTCCAACCTGATGGCGGTCACGAACAAACAGCACTTTAACGAAAACAATGTAAACCGCATTGCCGTTCCCCAAAACAAACTCTCCCTGAAAAAGTACCTTGCGTTTTATTACCCGCAGTGGGAGATCGTGGACTGCGATACACAGGAGGATGCGGCAAGGCTGGTCAAAGACGGACAGGCAGATTGCTTTGTTACCGGGATCAGCAGTGAGAATAAATACAGCAAGAAATACAGCTTTTACAGCGTTCCGCTGGTAAACCCTGTAAGATCCTGCTTTGCGGTCAATAGCGGAAACCGCAGCCTGTTGTCCATCCTGAACAAAACGATCAAGGCAATGCCTGTTAATATGCTTGCCGGCGCGCTTGCGATGTATAAGAGCTCCGCGCGGAAGGTTACCCTGAGCGATTTTATAAAGGATAACTTCTTTAAAGTTATGTTGATCAGCAGCATTGCTGTTGCAGTTGTTCTGCTCACGATTTTGATGCTGCTCCAGAAGGCGCGTAAAGCCGAAGCTGCTGCAAGGAAAGCCGCAAGCGATACGCAGGAACTGAATGCAAAATTGCAGGTCGCCGTGGAAAAAGCAGAGACCGCCAACCGCGCCAAGAGCACCTTCCTTTCCAATATGTCCCACGATATCCGCACCCCCATGAACGCCATCATCGGCTTTACCACGCTGGCGCTCAGCAATATTGACGATACAGACCGGGTGAAGGATTATCTTGGCAAGACCCTTGCATCCAGCAACCATCTGCTCTCCCTCATCAACGATGTGCTGGATATGAGCCGCATTGAAAGCGGAAAGATCCATCTGGAAGAGGTGGAAGTCAACCTTTCGGATGTGCTGCACGATTTAAAAACCATCGTCAGCGGGCAGATTTATGCAAAACAGCTGGAGCTTTACATGGACGTCATGGACGTGACCGACGAGGACGTCTACTGCGACAAGACCCGGCTGAACCAGATCTTGCTGAACCTGCTGTCCAACGCCATCAAGTTTACCCCGGCGGGCGGCACGGTCTCGGTGCGGGTGCGGCAGCTTGCCGGTAAGGTGCATGGCTGCGGGCAGTACGAGTTCCGCATCAAGGATAACGGCATCGGCATGAGCCAGGAGTTTGCCCAAAAGATCTTTGAACCCTTCGAGCGGGAGCGCACCTCCACGGTAAGCCGCATCCAGGGCACCGGCCTTGGCATGGCCATCACCAAAAACATCGTGGATATGATGGGTGGCACCATCGAGGTGCAGACAGCGCAGGGCAAGGGCACCGAGTTTACCGTCTGCGTGCTCATGCGCGCACAGACCGAGCAGCGCCCGGTGGAAAAGATCACCGAGCTGGAGGGCCTGAAGGCACTGGTGGTGGATGACGACTTCAACACCTGCGACAGCGTGACAAAGATGCTGGTCAAGGTGGGCATGCGCGCCGAGTGGACCCTTTCCGGCAAGGAAGCGGTGCTGCGTGCGCGGCAGGCCCTCGAGATGAGCGATGTCTACCACGCTTATATCATCGACTGGCGTCTGCCGGATATGAACGGCATCGAGGTCACCCGCCAGATCCGCAGCCTGCACGATGATACGCCTATTATCATCCTGACCGCCTACGACTGGTCGGATATTGAAGTGGAAGCAAAAGCAGCCGGCGTGACCGCCTTCTGCTCCAAGCCCATGTTCATGTCCGACCTGCGCGAGACCCTGATGAGCGCCCTTGGCCAGAAGTCGGCGGATGCAGTGCAGGGGCTTTTGCCGGAAAAGAACGCCGACTTCAAGGGCAAGCACATCCTGCTGGTGGAGGACAACGAGCTGAACCGCGAGATCGCGCAGGAGATCCTGCGGGAGTACGGCTTCCTTGTCGATTCGGCTGAAAACGGCGCTGTGGCGGTGGAAAAGGTAAGCACTGCCGCGCCGGGCAGCTATGATCTAGTACTGATGGACGTGCAGATGCCGATCATGGATGGCTATACCGCCACCCGGAAAATTCGCGCGCTGGACGACCCTGCGCGGGCAAAGCTGCCGATCCTTGCCATGACCGCCAACGCCTTTGACGAGGACCGCCGCAACGCCTTGGAAAGCGGCATGAACGGCTTTTTGTCCAAGCCCATTGTGATTGGCGACCTTGTGCAGGAACTGCACAAAATTTTGTAAATGAAACGCAGGTCAGGTGAATAAAAAAAGAATGCACCCGCAGCATTTGTGCCCGGAGGCCAAAACCTCTGAAAAGCCTGCTGCGGGTGCTTTTTTGTTTCCATTGTCTTTAAAAAACGCTTGACAACGGAAACATTTTTGATTATAGTAGAACTAACGAACATTAGTTAGTAAATGGCGAAGAAAAATGGAAGATACCAAGCAGCGCATTCTGGAAAAGTCTCTGGAACTGTTTTCGACCAAAGGATACGATGCCGTCAGTGTGGGCGAGATTGCAAAGGCGGTGGGCATCAAGGCGCCCTCGCTGTACAACCATTTCCCCAGCAAGCAGGCGATTTTTGATGCGATTTTGGAGACAACTTCGGCGCACTACCAGAAAGACACCGCTGAGATTGCGGTCCATGTACAGGATTCTCAAAAAGACATCCCGGTTTTCTCCCACATCTCGGAGGAGCTGCTGGTTGAAAAAGTCCGACAGATTTTCCTCTATTCGCTGCACGATAAAACCATCAGCCAGTTCCGCCGGATGATGACGCTGGAGCAGTTCCGCTCCCCCAAATTTGCCGAACTGCTTTCCAAACGCTATGTAGATTGGATGATCTCCTACCATGCAGGCATCTTCCGTGCGCTGGTTGCAAACGGCGAACTGCGAAACGAAGACCCTGATACGCTGGCGTGGATGTATGTTTCACCTATCATCGTCCTGCTCAGTGTCTGCGACCGCCAGCCGGAACGAGAAGCCGAAAGCCTTGCAAAGCTGGACGCCCATGTAAGGCTGTTCTTCCGCACCTTTAACATCGAGGAAGATGAAAAATAAAGGAATTTTATATTGAGGTAGAAAAACGCCATAAATGCTAAAATCAAAGGAGAGCTTTTTGAAACACAACAAATTTGCACTGGGACTTGTGGGCTGACCGGGAGGTCTGGCAAATACCACAAGCCACGCCTCCCGAAGACGAACAGACACAATTCTTCAGGAGGATGTTACCATGAATCGTGAAAATAAACGCAAGACCTTTGAAAAAGGTTACTATAAGACCCACGCCTGCAACGACACCTTTACCTGCAAAGTCTGCGGACGGGTCTGCACCCCGCAAAATGCCGGCAGCGACCACCGCAACCATTGCCCCAACTGCCTGTCCAGCCTTCATGTGGACGAAGAACCCGGTGACCGCGCCTCCGACTGCGGCGGCATCATGGAGCCGGTAGCCGTCTGGGTACGCAAAGACGGCGAGTGGGCCATCATCCACCGTTGCAAACGCTGCGGAAAACTCAGCTCCAACCGGGTGGCGGCAGACGACAACCCCATGAAGCTCATGAGCATTGCCATGAAGCCGCTGTGCTCTCCGCCGTTCCCGCTGGACTATATTGAAGAAATGGCCGCCTTGATGGGCGGTGATGGACGGATGCGGTAAGCCGCAGGAGGAACTACAAGATGGAGTATATCCGAATCACAAAAGAAAACATCGACAGGGAACACATCTGTTGTGCCATGTCCGGCAAACAGAGCCTTGCCAAGAAGGAATGGCTTAAGCAGCGCTTTGAGGAGGGTCTTGTCTTTTACCGCAGTGCAGAGCGCGGCAAATGCTTTATCGAGTACATCCCGGCAGAAAACGCATGGGTGCCCATTGAAGCGGCAGGCTGGCTTTATATCAACTGCCTGTGGGTCTCCGGCTCCTTGAAAGGGCACGGCTATTCCAGCGAGCTGCTGGAAGAATGCCTTCGGGATGCCAAGGCGCAGGGCAAAAACGGCGTTTGCATTCTGTGTGCAGAGGGGCGCAAACGGGAGTTTCTCGCTGACCCCAAGTTTTTGACCCATAAGGGCTTCAAGGTTTCGGACACCTCCGATTGCGGCATCAACCTCATGTGCCTGCCCCTTGCAGAGAGTGCCCAGCCGCCAAAATTCAAGGCCTGCGCCAAGCACCCCAAGGTAGAGGAAAACGGCTTTGTCCTCTACTATACCGACCAGTGCCCCTACACCTATTATTGGGTGCCAAAGGTGCAGGAGGCCGCAAAGGAACATGGGATTCCGTTCAAAGCCATCCATGTCACAGAGAAAGAGACGGCACAGAGTGTGCCCGCACCCGTCACCACCTATGCACTGTTCCGGGATGGGAAATTCGTGACACAGGGCATCCAGTCGGATAAGAAATTTTTGAAATTAGCAGGCGCAGCGGATTGAGAGATTCAGGAGGAAAAATGCAATACGATCAAACGGTTATCACACCAAAAGGACTGGCAGTCCACATCCGAAACGGTGTGGCATCCGATGGAAGCGCTGTGCTTGAAAACTTTGATTTGACACACGCAGAAACAGATTATCTGCTGAGTTATCCCGATGAAAATCACTTTGATGCGGAACAGGAAAGCCGCTACTTGGAGAAAAAAGCAACCAGTCCGAATGAGATCGAACTGATCGCCTTTGTGGACGGTAAAGTGGCAGGAACTGCTGGAATTGATGCAATCGGAGCGCAGTATAAAGTGGCGCATCGTGCCGAATTTGGCGTCAGCATCCTAAAAGAGTATTGGGGTCTGGGGATCGGGCGAGCCTTGATGGAAGCCTGTATCCATTGCGCTAAAACCGCCGGATACGCTCAGTTGGAGCTGGATGTAGTGGCGGAGAACGCAAGAGCAATCTCCATGTACCAGACGGCAGGATTTGTGGAATATGGCAGAAACCCAAAAGGTTTTCGCTCTCGGAACGCTGGATTTCAAGAACTGATCTCCATGCGGCTGGAATTGTAAAGCTTATCGACTGAAAACAGCCCTCCTGACCATGACGGCCGGGAGGGCTGTTTTTGGTAGGGAGGTTGACCAGTATGAGGACAATACCCGGACTACCGCAAGGCACGCAACGAGATGCAGGAACTGGTTCGGGCACAGAAAAATGTAGAACGTTTTTTTGCAGAGGAAAAGAACACCACCGAGAAAACACAGACACGTAAAAAAAGTCGCCGAGGAGCTTTCCCTGTTGGGAGGCATCCTCGGCGGATTTTTTAGTTTATATAGCAGCTTTGCGGAGCAATGCGCCTGTTACCCGTATATTTTCCCCACGATCTTTCCGCGTGCTGCGGCGGGCAGGAGCTTGCACAGCAGGCTCAGGAACTTATACTGTGCACCGGAAACATAAACGACCGCCGGCTTCTTTTTCTCCACAATACCGGCGATGTCCCGTCCAATGCGTGCCGGGTCCATGCCGTTTTGCTCGTCGTGCTCCATCTGACTGACGCTCCGGGAGATACGTCCGCCGTATTCATCATCGCCGAGAATGCTTTTCTGACGTGCTTTTGTAAATCCGGTGCAGATGTCACCCAATTCTACGACGGTAACATGGATGCCGTAGGGCTTGACTTCGTTTGCCAGAGCATAAGAGTAAGAGGAAACGGCAGCTTTGCTTGCGGAGTAGAAGGTCTGGAACGGAATGTGCGCTACGGCAGCAACAGAGCTGATGTTCACAATATGCCCCTTCCCTTGATGGCGCAGGAAGGGGAGAACCGCTTTATTCACAGTGACTGTCCCGAAAAAGTTCACATCAAACTGTGCTTTGGCTTGCTCCATGGACGTAAACTCCACCGCACCGGAAATGCCAAAGCCTGCACAGTTGACCACCGCATCAATTTTGGTCTCTTTTTGGATGACCTGCTGCACAGCGGCGGTGACAGCGTCTTCATCGGTCACATCGACGGATAGATGGGTAACGCCCTCCATAGGGATATTTCTGCGGCTGAACTCATAGACGATGCAGCCGTTCTCCTTCAGAGCGGATGCCGTGCACCGCCCGATGCCGGAGCTTCCTCCGGTAACAATGACGACCTTGTTGTTTTCTCCCACCATGATTTTCCTCCTGAAAATGTTGATTTGGTTCGAGTATACCGCATCGCAGGGCGACTGTCTATACGGATAGCCGGATCGTGGAAAAGTACAGGGATCAACTTGCGTAAATTTTCACGCAGATTGGCCTCTCTTTTTTACACAACCAATGCCAATTAGCGCTTGAAAACGAAACGCTGCGCAAGTATACTATACTAGTTATATTGTACAAGCTTGATCACAAATCAGTATGCCAGTTGACCATAAAAGACATACCAGAATTGAAGCGTGCGGCGGGGTCAAAACCCTACGAGGATGAAAATGAAATTCGATAGAAGACTTACAGATGAAATCTACACTTCCGATACGGTAAGGCTGGGAAAAAATGCATTTCAGGCCATGCAGGAGACGATCTATCATAATGGCGGTGTCGGAACCATTACCGGGTACTATGATGCCGAATTGTCGATCCTGTCGGTCAGTGATCTGTTGCTGCATAATCTGAACCACAGCTATGCATCCCTGATGGAACAGACAAAGGGTTCGCTGAAGAATCTTTTCTATAAGAAAGATGCCGCATTCCTCGACAATGCACGCTTTCGTCAGCTCCAAGGTGAAGGGGAAGGCCGGATCCTCACGGCAGATGGGGCTCCCGTCTATGTGCGTCTCTACAAAAAAGATGCAGTCGATACGGATGGAACACCGATCTGGATCATGTCAGTACAGATGAACTGGGCGTATGAGAACCTTGCGCTGGTTAATGAATCCATCCATTCTGCACTATGGTATTTTGAGTGTAATGAAAACGGTGAGATCGTTCATGTGAACTGGAGCCATGCGTTCCGGCAGATCCTTGGATATCATGACATTCTGGATTTTCCGAACAAACTGGATTCGTGGTCGAACCTTCTGCACCCGGAGGACTATGACCGGGTAATGCAGCTGCTTTTGGAAGCGATTGCGGACAAAACCAATGCTACGAAGTATAATGTTGAGTACCGACTGAAAATGCAGGATGGCCAATACCACTGGTTCCGGGCATCGGCGGAGGTGATACGCCGTCTGGATGGTTCGGCCAATCGAATTGCCGGAATCATCAGCAACATTGACGCGGAAAAAAGAAGCCGGATGCAGGCGCAGCGGGCAGCGGCATTTCACCGTGCATTTACCAGCGCAAACCTCTGCGAATACTATGTAAATCTGGAAAAGAACACCTTTGACACTTTCAAAGTGGAGCCCTCTTTGATGACGGCCTTTGAGCAGAACCACACATGGGATGGACTAGTCAGATTCCTTGTGGATAACTATGTGGTTGAAGAGGACAAAAAGTCTGTAACGGATTTCTACAATCGCGCCTACATCACGGAAAAACTAAAGGGGCTTGAGACGGAGCTGCGTCAGGAGTGCCGCATCGTTCTGGATGGGGAGGAACGATGGGTCAGCAACGTGGTCATGCGCGGCGAGATCGAAGATTCCGAATATGCGATGATTTTTCTGCGGGACATCACAGAGTCCAAAGCAGAGACGGCACGGCGGATGCAGATGGCCTCAGATAACGCATCGATGGATCTTTTGATCAAGAGTATGGTGCGTCTGCTGGACCGCTTTGTCGTCTGCGATCTGGAGAATGACCGGTACCGGTTCTATAATCTGCAAGGTGAAATGATATACGCGCCGACGGGAACCTACCATGATTTTGTGGAGCAGGTGGCTGTAAGGTATAAGACGTTGGAGCCATTGGCGGCGATAGACGCATTGTTCTCACCGGAAAATATCCGAAAGAATCTGCAGGGCGAGAACGACATCTACAAATTTGAATACTGCTCCATAGATGAGAACACCTATAAGATCGCTTCCTTCATTCCGCTGGAGTGGGATGGCACAA